>Ga0070741_10001803_pt1 | contig 61637 bp, 50 predicted proteins | sample Coa_R1_4_FD_66440 | JGI IMG/M metagenome (GOLD analysis project Ga0070741, IMG submission 66440) | Surface soil microbial communities from Centralia Pennsylvania, which are recovering from an underground coalmine fire - Coalmine... | ecosystem: Environmental > Terrestrial > Soil > Unclassified ...
ACGCCAATTACAAAAAGACCGTGGCTTCGTTCCGCAATCCGATCAGAACCGCGACTGTCAAGGAGCGGCCAAGCTGACCGCTGACCGCTGTGAGCTGACCGCTCCCTCTGGCTTCGTTCCGCAAAGTCCCGAACACCAGCCCCAACTTACCTTTGATAACCTGTGTCTTCCTAAAAACTGAAGATGCCGGATCAGATTTATGACGTCGTAGTAGTTGGCTCCGGAGCGGGCGGAGGCACATTATCGGCCCGGCTCGCAAATCTCGGAGCCAATGTCCTGGTGCTCGAAGGCGGCCCGAAGGTCAACACGCGAACCGATTTCAACACGCACGCGCTGCCCTACGAGTTTCCGTTCCGCCACATCCCTACGATGAAGCCCGGCAAACCCGGCTATGACGGCGAGCGCAGCCGCGGCATCGGCGGCAAGACCATGCTATGGAACGCGGTCGCACTCCGTTTCAGCCAGCGCGACTTCAAAGGCCGCCAGCACGATGGCGCCGGCGAAGATTGGCCCATCGATTACGCCGAGCTTGCGCCCTATTACGACCGCATCGAACGCGAAGTGGGCGTCTGTGGAAACTACGATCATCTGGAAGATCTGCCCGACGGTATCTTTCTCCCCCCGGTTCCGCTGAAATGTACCGATATCGCGATTCAAAAAGGCGCGGCCAAGCTGGGCATTCCCGTTATTCACGTCCGCAAGGCGACCCTGACGCGCGCAGCGAGAACCCGGCCTGCCTGCCACTTCTGCGGCAACTGCATGTCCGGCTGCGATGTCGTCGCGAAATACAACTCGGCCGACGTTCACATGTTTCCCGCGCTGAAGACCAACAAATTAACGCTCCGGCAGAACAGCATTGTGTACGATCTCGCGGTATCGGACCAGGCGCGCGTGAATGAGGTCCGCTATTTCGACCGTGAGACCAGGGCGGAAGGAGTCGCTCGCGGCCGCGTCGTCGTGGTAGCGTGCGCCTGCGCCCAGAGCGTGGCCCTGCTTCTTATGTCAAAATCCAGCCGCTTTCCCACCGGCCTCGGCAATTCCAGCGGGCAGCTCGGAAAAAACTTCATTCCGCACATCAACGCTGGATTCGAAGTGTTCATGCAAGATTTTATTGGGAAGCCCAGCGTCAACGACGAAGGCTTTCTCGACCACGCCTACATTCCCTCGTTCATGCACGCCCGGAAACGCGACTACCCGCGCAGCTTCGGCATTCAATTCAACTATCAGAACCATCGCGCGGTCGGCTGGGCGCGCAGTGTGAAAGGCATGGGCAAGTCTTATAAAGAGAGCATCAAAGCCCGTTATCCCGCGTACCTGACCTTCAGCCCGTATCAGGAGATGCTGCCGAACGCGGAGAGCTACATCGATCTCGATACCGAAAACCTCGATGAATACGGATTGCCGCGTGCCAGGCGGCACTGGCAACTCTCGGATTCCGATTGGAAGCTCCACAACGATATGAAGCGCTGGTGCCGGGCGATTCTCGAATCGAGCAATGCCCAGATTCATACCGAAAGCTCTCATCCCACCACTAACCACGAAATCGGCGGCTGCCGCATGGGCAACGATCCGAAAACCTCCGTCTTGGATGCCTTCTGCCGCTCCCACGACGTGCCGAACCTCTATGTAGTCGATGCCAGCGTGTTCCCGTCGTCTTCAGAGAAAAATCCGACGCTCACGATCATGGCGCTTGCCTCCCGCACTGCCGATCACATCGCCGGCCGTCTTCAGAAAAGAGAAGTCTAAATGGCCAGCTATTCCTCCGATCGCCGTTCCGTTTTGAAAATCATTGGCGCCATCGGCGCCACCTGCGCCTATCCGTTCGCGGGCGACGAGCTCTATGCGCAAGCCACCGGTGCGGAAGCGCACCAACACACTCCTCAGCCGCATCGGCGCTTCTTCAACGACGCCGATTTTCAACTCATCTCGCGCATCGCCGATCTGATCATCCCCGAAACCGGCACACCCAGCGCCAGCGGAGCGGGCGTTCCCGAATACATAGACATGATGATCGCGCGCAACACCGACCAGCAACTCGTAGTCGCCGATGGACTGCGCTGGCTCGATGCGGAAGCCAAACGCCAGGGCGGTAGCGGCTTCCTGGATCTTCCCGAGCAGAAACAGACCGCCATTCTGGAACCCCTCTGCGAGCTCGCCGATCAAGGCAACACGCGGCGCCGGGCCCGCAACGTGCAGTTCTTTGCGCTGATCAAAGCCCTCACTGCCGACGGATATTACACCTCGAAAATCGGCCTCATCGACGAGCTCGGCTACAAGGGCAACACCGCCCTGGGCAGCTTCCCTGACTGCGTCCATGAACACTAGCTCCAATGATGAAGAGCTGTTTTCCATAGCCCGCCGTGAGCTATTCACATCCGTGGTCGGCGATGTCATGGACCGGATGGGTTTGTTCCACCAATTCTTGCCCCCGGCCATCAAAGCCCTTCGCGACGATATGGTCGTGATCGGCCGCGCCATGCCTGTCCTCGCCGTGGATGTGTTCGAAGAGCGCGTCACCGGAAGCGCGAATAAGCTGATGGAAAAGCCTTTCGGCCTCATGCTGGAGGCTTTGGACGATCTCCGGCCCAACGAAGTCTACGTGAATACCGGATCTTCCCCGCGCAATGCCCTGTGGGGCGAGATGATGAGCACCCGCGCGCTGAAGCTCGGCGCAACCGGCGCTGTCTTGAACGGCTATAGCCGCGACACCCGCGCGGTGCTCAAGCTGAATTTCCCCACGTTCTCCTGGGGCAGCTACGGACAGGACTCCGGTCCTCGCTACAAAGTGATCGATTTCCGAATCCGCGTGGAGATCGGAGGAGTGCTAATCAAACCCGGCGACATTCTATTCGGCGATGTCGATGGTGTATTGGCCGTCCCTACGGAAGCGGAGCAGGAAGTATTCGCAAAAGCCCTGGAGAAAGCTCGCGGCGAGAAATTGGTGAAGAAAGCTCTGGAAGAAGGAAGCAGCGCGGCCGCGGCGTTCGAGAAGTACGGCATCATGTAGCGCGCCATTAAAATTATGAAGCTCGGATTTGGTCTGTACCGGCACATGCTGACGCCGGAAAATTTCGCTTTTGCCCGCCAGGTCGGCGCGACACATCTCGTCGTGCACCTGGTGGACTACTTCAACAAAGCTGGCAACAACCCGCCGCGCGATCAGCCCGTCGGAGACTTATCGGGCTGGGGTTATGCCGGCGATCCCGACAAGCTTTGGAGCGTGGCAGAGCTGCGCGAGATCAAAAAACAGATCGAAGACGCCGGCCTCATTTGGGAGGCCATCGAAAACTTCGATCCGGCGCACTGGCACGATGTCCTGCTGGATGGCCCGAAAAAGAAGCAGCAATTGGAAGGGCTGAAGACGATTATTCGCAACGTAGGAGAAGCTGGCATTCCAATCATCGGCTATAACTTCAGCATCGCCGGAGTGGCAGGCCGCGTCACTGGGCCGTTTGCGCGCGGAGGCGCTTTGAGCGTCGGCATGAACGGACCGCTCGATGCGCCCATGCCGAATGGCATGGTCTGGAACATGATCTACGATCCCGATGCGCCGCCTGGGTTCGTTCCATCAGCGACCTCCGAGCAGCTCTGGAAGCGAGTGGGCGATTTTCTCGACGCCTGCCTCCACGTCGCCGAGCAGTCCGGGGTGCGGCTGGCAGCGCATCCCGACGACCCGCCTCTGCCCAGCGTCCGCGCGCAGCCGCGCCTTGTCTACCGGCCCGATCTGTATCAGAAGCTAATCGACACAAACCCCAGTCCTGCCAATCAATTGGAATTCTGCATCGGCACGCTCACCGAAATGCGCGATGGCGACGTCTACGATGCCATCGATCGCTACAGCGCGCAGGGCCGCATCGGCTACGTCCATCTGCGCAACGTGCGAGGCAAAGTTCCCGAATATAAGGAAACGCACATCGACGAAGGCGATCTGGATGTCCTGCGCGCGATCCGCATTCTGAAGAAGAACGGCTTCGATGGCGTGGTGATCCCGGACCACGCGCCGCAATTAAGCTGCGATGCGCCTTGGCACAGCGGCATGGCTTTCGCAATGGGGTATTTGAACGCATGTCTGAAATCGTTTGCGTAGCGCCTACCGGCGACCGCTGCGGCGAAGGTCCGGTGTGGCACGCCGCCGAGAACGCGCTTTATTGGACCGATATCAACCGCTTCCTGATCCATCGCTTTAATCCGAAAGACGCGAGCGTGAAGTCATGGTTTTTCGACGAACCGGTTACCGCGCTCATTCTGACCGATAGAAGCGATACGTTAGCAGTCGCCCTCGGCTCCCGGCTTATCCTTTGGGAGCCCGCGACAGACAAGCGGCGGGATCACAGCTTTCGTCTCGACGGCTGGCCGCACATTCGCCTCAACGACGGGCGCCCCGATCCGCGCGGCTCGCTGTGGCTTGGCTCCATGCGCAATAATGTAAACCCCGACGGCTCATCTGGCGAAACCGGCGGCACGGACGGCGTGCTGGTTCGTATCGACCCGGACGGAACCGTAACCGAATGGAAGCGCGAGATCGGCATAGCCAATACGCTCGCCTGGAGTCCCGATCGCAAGCGGTTCTATTTCGCCGATACCGCCGCGAACGTGATCTGGTCCTACGATTACGACGCACAGACCGGCGCAATCGCCGGAGAACGGCCGTTCCTGACTAACTTCTCGCGCGGATACCCGGACGGCTCAAACGTAGATAGCGAAGGCTATCTGTGGAACTGCCGCTACTACGGAAACTGCATCGTGCGCGTTGCGCCGGACGGCAGCATCGATCAGGTCATCGAGATGCCCACCATGAACATCACAAGCTGTACGTTTGGCGGCGACGATTTGAAAACGCTGTACGTGACTACAGCGTCGGCGGGTGCGCCTGCAAGCGATCGTCTGGCGGGAAGTCTGTTCGCCATTCGAACGGCTGTCCCGGGCCAGCCGGAGAATCAGTTCCGCATAGCATAGTAATTGATGTCCCACACGCGTCGCGAATTGTTGGATCTTCTGGTGCGTGCCGCCGCACTGCCCGCCGGGGCTGAGTTTCTGGCTACGTGGCTGCAGGCCGGGCAGGCGCATCGGCATTCGGCTGCTCCGCCACAACCGCCTCTGCTCCGCAACTACCAACCGAAGTTCTTCGATTCCGCCGATTTCGAAGCTCTTCAATCGTTCACGGAAATTCTTATCCCGACCGATGACACGCCCGGTGCGCGCGAGGCCTATTGCGCGCACTTTATCGATTTTCTGTTGAATTCGGCGGACGAAGTACCGGCGTTGCAAAAGCATTGGAGGCAGGCCATGGCAGCTTTGAAGCAGGCCGGCTTTCACGCGGCGGACCGGAATGGCAGAGCCGCGCTCATCGAGGCGATGTCGAAGCCGGAGCGCGATCCGTCGGCTCATCATCCCGCCTACTTCGTCTATCAACTCGTGAAGCGAGAGAATACGTTCGCGTTTTACACTTCGCGTTCCGGAATGATCGACACGCTTGATTACAAAGGCAACACGTATAACGCGTTCTTTCCGGCGTGCACTCACCCGGAGCATCACAGGATTTAACGTGGCAAAAAGTTACGATGCGATCGTGGTCGGTTCGGGAGCCTGCGGCGGCTGGGCCGCCATGCAGCTTTCGGAAGCAGGAATGAAGGTTCTACTGCTTGAGGCGGGCAGTTACGTGAACCCGGCGCGCGAGTTCCATCACACCTTTCTCTATCAAATGGACTATCGCGGGCAAGGCAAGCCCGGATTTTTGCGGCGCTACAGCGGGACGGCGCGGAATTACCGGATCATGATCGATAACCAAGAGAATCCGTATACGACCGCTCCGGATACGACCTATCGCTGGGGACGCTCGCGCTGTCTGGGCGGCCGCACACTGCACTGGGCGCGCGCCAGCGACCGCATGGCCGATTACGAATTCAAAGCCGCCTCGCGCGATGGCTACGGTATGGACTGGGCTGTGAGCTACGCCGACATGAGTCCGTACTATTCGCGTGTCGAGCGCTTCATTGGGGTCAGCGCGGCGCGTGAAGGCTTTCCGCAATTTCCGGATGGAGAGTTCCTGCCGGTCATGCCGTTGAATTGCGCAGAGGCCATTTTCACCGCAGCAGCGAAGAGTCTCGGATGGCCCACCACCCATCGCCGGTTGGCGCAATTGACCAAGCTGCACAATAATCGCCCGCCTTGCCATTACTGCGGCAATTGCGTCAACGGCTGCGATGTCGGGGCGATGTTCAGCACAGTCTCGGCAACGCTTCCTGTTGCTGTGCGAACCGGTAATCTGGAACTCCGTACCGACAGTGTAGTGGCGCAGGTTCGGATGAACAGCGAGAACCGAGCTCAGGGCGTCACCTATATAGAACGCTACACAATGAAGCCGGTCGATGTGGATGGCAAGTATGTGATCCTCGCGGGATCTACGCTCGAAAACACACGTTTGCTGCTGCTTTCAGCGAAAGGCGGGCTGGCTAATTCCAGCGGCACTCTCGGGCATTACATGATGGATCAGGTCGGTGGCGGCGGAGTGTTTGGGTTCCTTCCGCAACTCAAAGGCGGTCCGAGCCGGCTGGACGATGGCAAATCGGCCGGCATCACCATCCCCAACATGGTCAACTTCGACAAGAAAACCGCTCGTAAAGATTTCATTCGCGGCTACGTGATGAACGCCACGGGCGGGCAAAGCGAATATCCCATCTTTGCCGATCGACTGCCAGGGTATGGCTCCGAGTGGAAGAAGGAAGTCAAGACCCGCTATGTGGCGCAGGCCCGCGTCTGGATCGCGGGCGGCGAGATGCTGGCGCGCAAAGAGAACTTTGTCGAGCTCGATCCCGAAGTGAAAGATCACTGGGGAATCCCCGTCATTAAAATTCATTTCACGCATTGCGATAACGACCGGAAGTTGCTGGCGCATTTCCAGCAGACCGCCGAAGAATTCTTCCGCAAAGCAGGCGGCGAAGTCATGCCCATGGTGCGGCGCAGCGCCCCAACCGGTTTTCCTGATTCCGGCCCGAACCGCGCCACAGAAGATTCAGGCCCCAGCCGCGGAGCTTCACACGAAGGCCGCCGCGACACAATCGGCGGATCTATTCATGAAGTGGGGACGGCACGTATGAGCGTCAGCCCGAAAGACGGCGTGCTCAATTCGTTCTGCCAGACGCACGATATCGCGAATCTATACGTCTTCGGCGGCAATGCATTCCCCTCGACCGGCGATAAGCATCCGACGCTCACTATGCTGGCGCTCACCGCGCGGGGCTGCGATCACTTGCTGGAACAGGCGAAAGGGAAAAACGTGTGATTCCTACCTCCGCGCTCCAGCCACCCGGCTGATCGCCTTCACGTTGTTTTGCGCCTGCTCCTGGATGGGACTCTTCAATGCAGCCGCTTGCTGGGAGAACTTCAAGGCATCCTGCATCATGGCCCGGCTCTTCGAAGCTTTGCCGAGCTCGAAATCGGCTACCCCCAATTGAAACAGCACAAGCGGTAGCACTTGGTTGTTGCCCTTGACGAGCGGAAGGGCCTGGCGTAACGACTTGTCGGCCTGCGAGAAGTGTTTTTGCGAGTTGTAGGCCACGCCTTGCATCCAATAACTGATACCTGTCAGCGTTTCTTTCTTCTTCTGCCAGTCGGCATCGCTCACGCCCTCCGGTTTCGGCTTGGTTTGCATTACTTCCGCCAGTTTGGTCGCGTAGGTCAGGGTCTTATCCGGGGTATTGGTCTGCATGCTGTAATCGCCGGCCACGAGCAGCACGTCTTCATTGGTGGGGTCGCGCTCGGCTTCCTGTTCCGCGGCGGTTCCGGCCTTTTGATTCTGCCCGGTTTGCCGGAGCACATTCAGATAACGGCCATACGCTTTGCTGAGGTAGGGGCTCTGCGGATTCCGTTGTTCGAGCGACTCGACTAGCGCGATGATCTTTGCCGGATCGGTGGCTTTTAACGACGTGGCGTAGACCGAGTACTCCGTATACGTGTCCACTTGTTTGTCGTAATCGAGACGCGATTTGTCGTCTACGCCGGGCTTAAACGCCTGAATCTCTTTGCGGGCCGCGCGCGAAGTCTCGGCCGCCCACTTGGCAACGCCATCGGGATCGTTCTGTCCTTCCGCTGCTTTCAGATTGTTATAGGCGACTTCCACGTCATCCGGGTCGCCCGCGAGCGACTTCTGGCCTGCATCCAAAGCCTTGTCGTACTGCTGGGCTTTCAAGTAAATCCCCTGTAGCTGCGCCCAAGCCCAGGGAGCCTGCGCACTGGACGGATAAGTCTTGACGAACTCTTCAAGCAAAGCCTGCCGCTGCGCCGCATCGTTCTCTTTTTGAATCTTGGCAACCATGGCGCCGTCCGGCGTCGAGGGATCGAAAGCTTTTTGACCCAGCGCCGCACATTGACAGGCGATCAGAAGCATCCCACCCCAGATGAGTGACTTCATGTCATCCCCTCCGGACGGCAAATGTATCACAAAATCGCGGCGAGCGCATCCAAAAGAGCATGGATACAAACGGCTGGGGCATCGACCTCAGCTACGAAGACGCATTCGGAAACCGGCACGAGACGCCGCGCGAAACCATCACTGCACTGCTCGCGTCCATGGACGCCGATCTGGCGAGCTTGACCGCTCCTAAAGACGACACTGTGGTTGTCGTCCGATGCGGAGAGCAAAAAGAGTTTGCGAGCATGGGCACAGTCGCGCTCGAAACCGGGGAAACCGTTGTGTTTGAGAAGCGTCTTCCCATCGATCTCCCAACCGGGTACCATCAACTGCTACTCGATAGAAGTGAACGACCGAGCCGCCTGATTGTGAGTCCGGGCAAGTGCTGGCTACCGGAGCACTTGCAGACGTGGGGCTGGGCCGTTCAGCTCTATGCGGCACGATCCGCGGAAAGCTGGGGCATTGGCGACTTTTACGATCTACACCGGCTTGCGGAGTGGTCCCGTTCGGAACTCGGAGCAGGCATGATGATGGTAAACCCGCTGAGCGCGGCGACTCCGATCACTCCTCAGCAGGCGAGTCCCTATTTTCCTACGTCGCGCCGCTTTTTCAATCCGCTCTGGATTCATATTGAGTGGGTACCGAACGCGAGCGCAGCAACTGTCCCGCAGCTTCAGGAAATTGCGAATGCCGGGCGCGAGCTGAACTCGCAGCGGCGCATCCAGCGCGACCGAGTTTTCGAACTGAAGATGCGCGCGCTCGAATTGCTGTGGCTCCAGTTCGCCGGGGATGAGGCTTTCGACCGCTACTGCGCCGAGCAGGGCTCTGATCTGGATCGTTTTGCCGTGTTCTGCACGCTCGCTGAAAAGCATCAGAGCGGCTGGCACAACTGGCCTTCTCAATTTCAGCACCCGGATAATCAAGAAGTCGCGCGGTTTGCCCGCGACAACGAGCCTCGTATTCGCTTTCACAAATGGCTGCAATGGCTGCTGGACGCGCAATTGGCTCGCTGCTCCGAACAGCTTGCGCTGATGCAGGATCTGCCCATTGGAGTCGATCCGGACGGCGCGGATGCCTGGGCCTGGCAGGATGTGATCGCGAAGAATGCCGGGGTCGGAGCACCGCCGGATGAGTTCAACACACAGGGGCAGAGTTGGGGGCTTCCCCCGTTTGTGCCGCACAAGTTGCGCGCGGCCGGCTATGAGCCGTTTGTCCAAACCATCCGCGCGGCGTTCCGCCACGGAGGCGGGCTGCGGATCGACCACGTGATGGGACTGTTCCGGCTCTTCTGGATACCTGACGGGATGCCGCCGGCGCAAGGAGCGTACGTCCGCTATGATGCCGACGAATTGCTGGCAATTGTTGCGCTCGAAAGCGAGCGCGCCCGGGCGTACGTGGTCGGGGAAGACTTGGGAACCGTGGAACACAGCGCGCGGGAGAAACTGGCGCAGCATCACATCTTGTCTTACCGCCTGCTCTGGTTTGAAAAGGACGATCCGGCTCAATATCCGCGCGAAGCTTTAGCCGCGGTGACCACGCACGATCTACCGACCATCGCCGGGCTGTGGACCGGATCGGATCTCGCTCGGCAGCGCGAGCTGAAACTAAAGCCCAACGAGGAGAGCACAGCCGAAATTCATACCCGGCTGACCTCCATGGCCGGGGTGAGCCAGGAGGCACCGGTTGAGGAAGTGATTGAAGCGGCCTACCGGCTGCTGGCCCGCGCGCCGTCTCGAATTCTGACGGCCGCGCTCGACGATGCGGCCAAAGTGGAAGAGCGGCCCAACCTGCCGGCGACCACGGAAGAGCAAAATCCGAACTGGTCAATTGCTCTTCCCATTCCCATCGAGCAACTCATGACGAGCCCGTTGCCGTGCCGGATCGCCAAGGCGTTAGGCCGGCTTCGCTAAGCTGAGGATAACGGACCACTGGGGGTGGTTAATTGGGGAAAATCATTGTTCTGTTTTGTGCGCTGGCGTGGCTGCGCGTAACCGCATGGGCTCAGATTCATCCGCCGCAGCCCGGATGGAATCTGCTCTCGCCGCAGCAAGACGTTCAGCTCGGGAAAGAAGCAGCTTCCGAAGTGGAGCAGAAATATCCTGTCATCCACAACTCGGAGGTCAACTCCTATTTGACATCTATTGGTGAAAAGCTGGCGCACACGAAGTATGCCGGCGACTTTCCGTACACATTCGGCCTGATCGCGGATAAAGCAATCAACGCATTCTCATTGCCGGGCGGTCCTGTCTACGTGAATACCGGGCTGATGGATGCCGCTAAAAACGAGGCGCAACTGGCAGGCGTGCTGGCGCATGAAATGTCGCATATCACGCTTCGCCACGCAACCAACCAGATGAGCAAACAAAATCTGATCCAGCTTCCGGCCATGCTCGCCGGCGCGATGACGGGAAACAACCTGATGGGGCAACTTGCGCGACTCGGAATCGGTTTGGGCGCGAATTCGATCCTGCTGAAGTTTTCGCGTACGGACGAATCGCAGGCCGACTATAACGGCGCGCTGATGATGTACGAAGCCGGCTACAATCCGGTGGAAATGGCGCGGTTTTTCCAGCAACTCGAAGCGCAAGGTGGGCGCGAGAGCGCATTGTCGCAATTTCTTTCGGACCACCCGAATCCCGGCAATCGCGTCGCTGCGGTGGAAAATGAGATCCGCCAGTTGCCGCCCAAGCAATTCACGACGAACACCGGCCAGTTCCCGCATATTCAGGACGTGGTACGGCATCTGGCTGCACGGAATCAACTACGTAGTAACTACACTGATCAGCATGGCGTGGAGCCGCCCCGAGTCAGACCGTCCTCGAGGTTTCGTCAATACAGCACCAACGCATTTGTTATTGGCTATCCCGAGAACTGGGAGGTATTCGGGGACCAGAATTCGCCGAGCGTAACCATTGCTTCTCGGGACGCATTATTCCAAACTGCAAACGGCGGCGTGCAAATTGGCTACGGAGTGATGATTAGCTACTACATCCCACCCGATCATGCCGTCAATCTCGAACGGGATACGAATGACTTGATCCGGCAGCTTCAGCAGCAAAACGCCAGCATGCGCGTGCGCGACAGGAAAACTGCGCGAGTCGACAATCAACCAGCGATCGTGACATCTCTTACTTCGCAATCCCCGTACCAGGGCGAAACGGAAGTAGACCAGTTGGTGACCGTCGCGCGTCCCGAGGGGCTGTTCTACCTCGTGTTTATCTCACCCGCTAGCGAATCGGGCGCAGTGGGTGGCGTTCTGGAGAATATGCTGCGATCGCTCAAGTTCCGCTAATCGCGTCTTCTATTCATATCGCAGCGCCCGGATCGGATCGACTCGCGCTGCTCGGCGCGCGGGCACGTAACCGGCGAACAGCGCGACCAGCGCAATTCCGATCAAGGCTGCGATGACAATCAGTGGATCGGAGGGCGAGATTCCGTAGAGCTGTTTCTGAAGCAGGCGCGCAATCGCCAGCGCCGCCGGCAATGCAACGGCGACACCAATTCCCACGAGCAGTGCGATTTCGCGCAGCACAATCCAGACCACATCTCGCGGGAAAGCGCCCAAGGCCATCCGGATACCGATCTCGCGCGTGCGGCGCGTCACCAGAAACGCCATGACACCGTATAAACCGATCGCAGCCAGCAGGCTGGCGAGAACGCCGAATGCAATTGACAAGCTGGCTGCCAGCCGCTGTATTGCAAGCACATCTTCAAGCTGGCCCTCTTCGGTTTTCATGCTGTAGATCGGCAGATTGCCGTCAAGTGAATGCACAATGCGCCGGAGCGCGGAAAACATGCTGGTGGAACCGGTGTCTGTGCGAACGTAGGCGGTCATCTGAGCCGCCCATTTATTTTGCAGGTAAGGAAAGAAGACCTGGCGCGGCGGCTCCTCGCGCATGGTTCGGTAACGGGTATCGCGCACCACGCCGATGATTTCGATGTCTGTCTTGGTGCCTGGATCTCGACCCATTCCGATGTGCCACCCGATGGGATTGCGATTGCCGAAATAGTGGCGAGCAAACTTCTCATTGACGACGGCCACTTTCGGGGCTCCCAAGATATCGCGCTCGCTGAAATCGCGTCCCGCGAGCATTGGTATGCCCAATGTCTGAAAGAAACCCGGGGATACATAGTTCACGTAGGGGTTCATATCCTCGCCCGGTTTTGCGCTGTAGCCTTGTACGGCGACGGCACTGTCCCACTCACTGAAAGTAAGCGGCGGTACCAGGCACAACGCCGCTGATCGCACTCCCGGCAATGCACGAAGCTTTTCTGTGAGCTGCTTGAAAAACAGCTTCGAGCGCGCGGCGTCGTATCCGCTTAGGGTCGGATCCATGGAGAACGAAAGCAGGTTGTTGACCTGAAACCCCGGGTTCAGGTTCTTCAGGTTTCGGAGCGTACTGGTGAATAGCCCCGCGCCGATCAAAAGTAACAAGGAGAGCCCGACCTGCGCGGACACGAGCAGCTTGCGCCAGAACGCCTGGCCGCTGCCCGCCACCGAGCCGGCCTGATCTTTGAGAACTGGAGCGAGGTCCGGCCGTGCCGCTTGGAACGCGGGAAGTAATCCAAACAGCAGCGCAGTGAACAAGGAAACGGCAAACGTAAACAGAAGCACCCGCGTGTCCGGATCCGCCGCGAGCATCAGGGGAGGATCAATATGCGGCAGCATGGCTGCAAGCAAACGCACTGTCCAGGAGGAGACGAGCAGGCCAAACGCACCGCCCGCTAAAGCCAATAGCAAGCTCTCCAGCAGCACGCGCTGCACAATGTGAGAACGGCTTGCCCCAAGCGATAACCGGATCGCGATTTCCTTTTGGCGGGCGCTGGACCGGGCGATAATGAGGTTCGCCACATTGGCACAAGCGATCAGCAGCACGACTGCGACCATCGCCATCATGGCCCACAGCGGCGCATCCAGGAACTCTCCAATTTCATCATGGCCGCTTCCGCCCGGCATCACTTCAAGCGTCATTTTCACGTATTGCTGCCGCGTGTAGGCAGAAGCATGCGCAAATCGTGCCTCGTGTACTTCCTTTTCGAGCATGCTGTGAAAGATGGGTTGGAGAAAAGCTTTCGCCTCACGAATGGTCACGCCATCTTTCAAACGCCCGAAGACCTGAAGCCAGCGCCGACCACGATTGTCGAAGGGTTTGTCTTCCTGGGTCACCTGCTGCGCCATCATGACCGGCACATAGATCTGCGAATCGAACAAGCGCTCCACGCCATGGAAACCGGCTGGCGCCACGCCGACGACGGTGAATTCGTGATTGTTGATGAGCAGCTTCCGGCCGATGATGGAGGGATCTCCGGCAAAGCGCGTTCGCCAGTAATCGTAACCCAGAACGGCCAGCGGAGATCCGCCGCGCCTGCGATCCTCGGCGCTCGTGAAGAGGCGGCCCAAGGCCGGGCGCAATCCCAGTACAGGAAAGTAACTTCCCGATACCAACTCGCCGCCTGCCCGCTCGCTGCGGCCGGCAAAACTCACGCTGAACGGTAGGCTGTGGCGGCAGAACATTCCGCTGAACACCTGGTTCTGCTCGGTGAAATCGCGATACATCGGGTATGACAATGCGTTCGTGCCGGTATTCGAGCCGTACCAATCTCCCTTTTCGTGGAGTTGCACCAGACGCTCCGGCCGCTGTACCGGGAGCAGACGCAATAATGCCTGATCCAAAAGCGTGAATACCGCCGCATTCGCGCCTATGCCCAACGCCAATGACAAGACCGTCACGACGACGAATACGGGAGATTTTGACAGAGACCGAAGTGCCTGGCGCAATTCACTCCACATCGATTCCGCCCGAATCTACCCGAATGTCGACTGGAGGTCCGCCGCCGCGCACTTTTCCTTCAACCCGGTGGCGCGAATAGCTGCCGCGGACCGTCATCTCCGGAACATTGATGCGGCCGCTGCCGGTTGCGAGCGATAGATCATATCCGCCATTCGGCGCCAGCTTCACGCGAACGCCACCCGAGTCTGCTTCCGCACGAATCGGAGCCGGGCGGGTTTGAGACAGACGGACACCGCCTGAATCGACTTTCACGTCAATCTGCCCGGCTACGTCATACGCATCGATGCTGCCCGAGTCGGCCCGGGCGTAAACCGAACCGTGAACGCCCGTGATACGCACGCCCCCCGAATCCGCTGTCGCGCGAACGTCGGACCCGATCTGGCGGAGCTCAATGCCTCCCGAATCGGTGCGGCAATCGACGGGTCCGTGCAAGCCTTCCGCCTCAATGCCGCCGGAGTCTGCCCGCGCGCGCAACTGGGTGCTTGCCGGGGTTTCAATCTCAAACCGCATGGAAATGTTCCGCAGCAGACTGCGATTCGTGACATACCCGACGCGCACTCGATTGCCGATTTGCTCTACGGGCGGATTGCGCTCCAATTCATGAATGCGGCGGTCCACATCGCCGGAGCCCCAGCCGTGGTGGCCTTTCAGGATAGCGTGGATATGGACCGATCCCGTCGCCCCGGGTCGCACACTAATGCCGCCGGAATCCGTCGTCACATCCAGTTCTACGGGGCCGGAAACGCGAAGTGTACGGTCGAACGAACCCTCGATCTGCGCGCTCGCAGGGATCGCGGCCAGGAGGATAGCGCCAGCCAGCAGCGCGGGGGTTTTCAGGATGGGAGCTTGCATACGCATGCCTAATCGTTACGTAAACGGGCACCCTGAGTTCCACCTGATTTCTGTTGAATCGATTGAGGTTTGACCGGAGGCGCGAGCGAGTTACTGTCCGGTTTTGGAATCCGGCTGCCCGGTTTTGAGGCGCGGCGATGCCTTGACATCCTGGGCATCATCGAATATTCTATAGCTCGAATGACTAGGCATGAGCTGGAACAGCCGGAAGCGGAGCTTTTACAGGGAACCCTCGACCTTCTCATCCTAAAAGTCCTCGCCTTGGAGCCATTGCACGGCTACGGTATCATGCAGCGTCTTAAACAGATAACTCATGATGCTTTGCAGATTCGCCAAGGATCTCTTTATCCGGCACTTTATCGACTTGAGAAGCGCGGCTTTTTGAAGGCAACGTGGAAGAACATAGCCGGACGCGACGCGAAATTTTACGCGCTGACGAAGGCCGGAGAACGGAAGCTTGAATCCGAAAGAGCCGGATGGGAGCGCCTATCTGCGGCGGTCCGGCTCGTTCTGGAAACGGCAAAGTAGGGCGCAACGATGCGGAAGCGATTCGAGAAACGCCTTGACGCGGAACTTCAGTTTCATCTCGACGCGGCAATAGAAGCTTACATAGCGGAGGGATTGCCGCCTGCGGAAGCACGACGCCGAGCTTTGGTGGATTTCGGAGCAATAGAGCTGGCTAAAGACGAAGTGCGCGATCTCCGTCCGCTTCACTGGCTGGAAGTAATTGGCCGGGATCTCCGCTATGCCGTGCGCCAGCTACGCAAAAACCCGACGTTTACGATGACAGTACTCGCTACGCTGAGCCTCTGCATCGGCGCGAATACGGCTATCTATACGATCGTGGACGCGCTGTTCTTCAAGCCGCTTCCCTACCCCGACCCGAGCCGCCTGGTTTTGCTTTCCACGGTCTTCAGCAAAGGAGGGGCTTTTGACGTAGATACCAGTCAGGACGGTTTCCAATGGGAACTGGTGCGGGATCATGCATCGCTCGTGGACAGCGCCGTTTATAGTGGCGCGGCCGGAGTCAATTTAGTCGCCGCCGGGCGGGTGGAGTATGTTATCGATCAGCGAGTCAGCGCGAACTACTTTCACGTCCTCGGGATCGAGCCTCTCATCGGCCGTGAATTCACTCGCCAGGAGGATGTGCCCAATGGTCCTCGGCTCGCAATCCTTAGCTACGGCCTCTGGCAGCGCGTCTTTCATGGAGATTCAACCATTGTCGGCCGTACCATCGATCTGCGTGGCACTCCCTACACAGTCACGGGCATTATGCCGCCCGGTTTTCGCAGCCTGCCGGCCGGCGTTGGGGACATCGGAACGGATGCGCCGCCCGATGTCTGGACGCCTCTTCACCCCACCCATTCCGGCGAGGGGTCGGGTGACAACTATGGTGTCGTAGGCCGGCTGAAGCCCGGCGTGACAGCCGCGCAGGCCAAGGGCCAGCTCAACTCGATCCTGCACGACTATTTCGCCCGGAAGCATCATCGGGGCATGGCAGCCGAAGAAGAAGCCATTCCACTGCAGAATGGCCTGACCTACGATCTTCGCTCAGGCGTTCATCTCATGTGGGGAGCGGCGCTGTTGGTTTTAGTCATTGGCTGCGTGAATATTGCGGGGCTCATGCTCGCCCGCTCTGCGACGCGCTCTCGGGAAATCGGTACGCGCATGGCATTAGGAGCGGGCCGCGTGCGAGTGATTTCAGAGTTGTTTGCCGAAGCGCTCCTTCTGGCGATGCTCGGTGGGACGCTCGGCCTGGCGGTGGGATACGGCGCGCTCGAAGGGCTCATTCGCCTCAATCCGAACGAGTTCAACATGTTCGGCCCGGTCCATTTAGGTCTGCGCGTCATAGCGATCATGGTCACGATCTCGATCGCGACCAGTATCCTGTTCGGTCTCTTTCCGGCGTTCGAGGCCACTACGGTAGATCTCCGCTCTGCTCTCGCCGAAGCGGGCCGCGGGAGTACCGGCAGCCGCCGGCAATGGAAACGGCAATTGCTGGTCTTCGCTGAAGTCACGCTCGGAGTCGTCCTGGTTGTGGCTGCCGGACTGCTCGTACGAACGTTCAGCATCCTCGTCAACGCCAGTCCCGGATTCGATCCCAATCACGTCATTACCGCGACCGCATCACTGCAAGACGCGCGCTATGCGACTGCTGCGGCGGGAGCACGCCTGTTCCGCGAGAGCCTGGAACGCGTCCGGCAGATCCCCGGCGTCGAATCGGCAGCGGTTGCCTTAACTCCACCGTATGCGCGAGCGCTCAACGAAGGTGTCCAAATTGTGGGAACAGACAAGAGCGGACCCACCAATTTCACCTATGCCACGCCCGGTCTGTTCGAAACGCTGCGCATGCACCTGCTGCAGGGACGTCTCTTCACCGAGGCCGACAACGCCGATGGCGCGCGAGTCGCTGTAGTGAATGAAAGTTTCGTGAAGCGCTATCTACGCGACGAGCCCAATCCGCTCGGCAGCTCCATCCGCATCGAAAATAAAATATGGCGGATTATCGGAGTGGTCAACGATGTGGAAGTAAAAATGGGGTGGGGTGGTCGAGGGCCGATTGACCGATTCGCCGGGGTCTTTGTTCCGGTCGATCAATTTCCGGACGGCATCTTCGCCATGGCGAATGTCTGGTTTTCGCCGGTCTGGATTGTTCGGACACACGGTGATGTTCCATCGTTACCCGAATCGATGCGGCACGCGCTCCAAGCTGTCGATCCCAGGCTTCCTTTCTCTTCGTTCCAGAGTATTGCTGCGTTTCGCGGCGCATCGCTCAAACAGCAGCGCTATCGAGCCACGCTGTTTTCGGCTTTTGCCGGACTCGCTATTTTGCTTTGCGCGCTCGGCGTGTACGGCCTGATTGCGCAATCGGTAGCGCAGCGCACCCGCGAGTTCGGTATACGGCTGGCGCTCGGCGCAACGTCGCAAGATCTTATCCGCAACGCCGTTTTGCCAGGGATCACACTCTCTCTTGCCGGAATCGCCTGCGGCCTTGTCCTTTCGGCTTTCGCAGCGCGCCTGTTGAAGAGCGTGGTCTGGGGTATCGCCCCAACGGACATCACCACCTTCGTCACCGCCGCCACGCTTCTGATCATCGTGGCCGCGCTGGCCAGCCTGATCCCCGGGCTACGGCTTGTCAAACTAGATCCAGCCCAAACGTTGAGAGGCGAGTAGTTCAGCCTCGCAGAAGACGCTGCGCGATCGTCCGCGCCACCGGCTGATGCCCGATCAAATCGGTTGACGCGCGGCTATACATTTGTATATACTTAAGCTGCCAGGTTAAATTTTGAGCGCGCGACTGATTCGTAACCTCGCCAGATGGGGAAACAGCACCGGGATTCGCATCCCCAAAGAGATAGTTGAGAGAGCTAATCTCCGCGAAGGGGATGCCGTGCATTTCGAAGTAGAAGGTCCCGGAGTCCTGGTAATTCGGGCACTGCACAACGCGGAGCCCACACTGGAACAACTGGTCTCTCAGGTCACGCCCAAAAACCGCCACGACGAAACGGATTGGGGCAAACCACGGGGTAACGAGGTCTGGTGAGCAGGTCGTGGATCCCGCATCTGGGCGAGTTCATCACGCTCAATTTTGATCCCCAAGCGGGGCACGAACAGGCGGGGAATCGACCTGCATTGGTCCTTTCTGAGGCCGCTTACAATGCGATCGGCATGACCGTTGTTTGTCCCATAACGACGAAAGTAAAGGGTTATCCATTCGAGGTGGCTATCCCGACTGGCCACCCAGTTTCGGGCGTGATCCTATCGGATCAAATACGCTGCCTGGATTGGAAGGCGCGTAACGCGAAATCGTACCACGCTTCGGCTCCGCGAGCCGTGCTCGAGGCGGTACAGCGCCGGATCAGACTGTTGCTGGATCTTAAATAGCCAGCAGTTGCGGCCTACTTAAATCACTCGCAGCAGATAGAGCACGATCACGATGATCAGGATGACTCCCAACCCGCCAGATGGATAGTAACCCCAGCCACGCGAGTATGGCCATGCGGGCGCCGCGCCGATCAGCAGAATGAGAATGATGACGAGCAGAATCAGACCCATGCCCGTGAGACTTCTAGTATTGAGAAATATTACAGGTTTTTACCAGGAGTGAGTACCAGCACCCAGATGCATGGCATGGGCGCCAACCAGCGCGCCCGGCCAGTCTTTCTCCAGCAGATCGAGCAAAGTTTCGCAGATTTGCGCGGGCGAATCGGTCGCCGCGATTCGGTGATACGTTCGCATGCGGTAGTAGGCGGTCACTTCCGCGCTATTGGATTCATGGATGCGCAATCGTTCGAGTATGGTTTCGCGGTTATCGTCCGCGCGGCCCCGGATGCTGAGGCGCTTCACGATCTCCTCGGCGGGCACGAAAAACTCGATTACGACCGGGGATGGCATGCCCAGACGGCGCAATAGCCTGTCCAAAAAACGCGCTTGCGCGGCCGTGCGCGGGTAGCCATCCAGAATGCAACCGTTCGCGCAGTCAAGCTGGCCCAACCGGCTCGCCACTACCTGGTTCATCAGGCCATCGCTCACCAGTTGCCCGGATTGCAGGATTTTCTCGACCGCCTTCCCCAAAGCCGATCCGGATTGGCACTCCTGGCGTAGGATCTCGCCGGTGGAGATGGCGGGGATCGCAAGACATGCCGAGAGGCGGGCGGCCTGTGTGCCTTTTCCGCAGCCGGGCGGCCCGAGCAAGATGATCACTTTACGGTCCACGACTCTCCCCTCGTGTAGAGTTAATCCGCTAGTAATTAGTTTCTACACTGGACCGCTTTGTATCAATAGTGGTGGTCCGCCGCGGACCAGTTGTCCAGAGTGCACTCCGGTGAAAGTCGCGGCCCCTCGCTTACGCTCAGGGTTCCGATCGCTTACGTCCCGGTTCCGGCATGTGGTCGAGTACCGAGCCGCGACAGCGAGGGAGCGGTTCTCAAGCCCCGCGAAACAGTACGTTTAGATTGAAAATCCAGATAAGATGAAGATGATCCGGAAAACGCGTTGGTGGAGCGAATTCTCGGCCCGTCTGCAACTGTGCACAACCGCTTCCATGCGCTGTGCGCGATTAGCGCTGCGAAACGAAATAAGGAAAACAAATGGAAAAGCTTGCGCAAAACATCCAGGAGGCGTTTCTCAACAATGCTAGAAAAGAAAAGACTTTCCTGACTATTTACTTGATGAGCGGTGTGAAACTATCGGGGCGAATTAAGAGTTTTGACAAGTATTCGGTCGTGCTCGAAACGAACAATCAGGAGCAGCTTATTTTCAAGCACGCGATCTCGACAGTTGTGGTGTCGAAGCCGCTTCACAGTTCGGCCCTGCATGGGAGTGCAGCCGGCAGCACACCGGGCACTCCGGTTCCCATGCCCGAGCCGACAGAAACCAGTCAGTAGTGCAGCCGGAACGGGAACGCACCCTGGTCGTCGGGGTAGAGCTTACGCGCGCGCGGAAAACCGCCGCGCTCTCCGATGTAGATCCGCAAACCAATGCAGAGGAATCGATTGAAGAGTTAGCCACCCTGGCCGAGAGCGCCGGGGCTGAGGTGGTGGATCGCGTGATCCAGGCGCGTCCGGCCGTGGAGGCCGCCACGCTGGTCGGGTCCGGAAAGGTGGATGAGATCCGGACCAAGGTCGAAGCCGAGCAGCTCGACACGGTCATCTTCGATCACGAACTCAGCCCAACCCAGCTTCGCAACCTGGAGCGCAGGCTCCAAACGAAGGTTCTGGATCGGACGCAGCTCATTCTGGATATTTTCGCGAGCCGCGCACGGACCAGCGAAGGCCAGCTTCAAGTAGAACTCGCGCAACTCAACTATTTGCTCCCACGGCTGGCCGGACGCGGGAACCAAATGTCGCGGCTCGGCGGCGGAATCGGGACACGCGGACCTGGCGAAACCCAGCTTGAAACCGACCGGCGGCGTATTGGACGGCGCATCGCCAAACTCAAAAATGAGATCGAGCGCGTGCGCGCCACGCGCGGCGTGCAGCGGTCTCAGCGGCAAGCGGTTCCGCTGTCGACGGTGAGCCTGGTGGGCTACACAAACGCGGGAAAGTCCACGCTGTTTAATCGCCTCACGGGTGCGGGCGTGCTGGCCGATGCCAAAATGTTCGCTACGCTCGACCCCACGGTGCGGCAGATCCGGCTCCCGTCGCAGCGGCGCGTTCTGTTGAGCGACACGGTAGGATTTATTCGCAATCTGCCGACGACGCTGGTGGATGCGTTTCGCGCGACGCTCGAAGAGGTGACGGCGGCGGCTCTGCTGCTGCATGTGGTGGATGTGAGCGCGCCCACGGCAAAAGAGCAGACCGCGCATGTTCTAAAAGTTCTGGCCGAAATCGGCGCCGAGGCTACGCCGCAGATTCTGGCTCTGAACAAGAGCGACCGGCTACCGGAAGCCAATCACTTAGAAGATTTGCCAACTTTGACACACCGGCTGTTGGGCGAGACCGCCCGGCAGAACGCCACGCAGGCTGTTCTGATTTCCGCCGCTACGGGCGCGGGGCTCGACTCTCTGCTGGAGCGGATCGACCAACAGCTTGCTCAGGACCCCATAGCACGCCAGCGTTTCCGGTTTCCTCTAGGCGAGGGCCGGGCCGTGGCTCTGCTGCACGACCGCGCGGCGGTGATTTCGCAGCAGTACTGCGACGATTACTGCGAAGTGGTCGCCGATGCCCCGCAATCGATTCGGGACCGGTTAGCGGAGTTTGCGGTGGAGTAGGAGCAGTGGTGGAGGTGGAGCCAGAGACTGGGCGGACGAGGGCTTTAGACCCAGAGGACGCCTGACCAGGGACACCGTGCCGCTATCGATGGCCGTGACGAACAGGTTGCCGGAAGAGTCAACAGCTACGTTCTCAAGTAGAGTTCCAGGCCAGGAAATCGGGCGAACCTTTGGGCTCGCCACATGGAGGTATGGAAACCTGTCTCAGTTTGATGAAACACGAGCATTTGATTGAACCTCCGAATCGGGCTTCCGGCTACGCCTTCGCAATCGGCAGGCTGCAATCGTACAAATTCCGATGCCAGCCAGTGCGAGGGAAAACGGCTCAGGTGTTGGCGTTGCCCCTCCCACGTACATGGGCCCCGGGCTGACATTGGCAACGAAGCTGGTGCCGCCGCTTGCCAAGTTGAGAGTCAGCAACTGCTGAGTCCCTACGTTGAAAGCATAGTCAGTTCCGTTCACTCGAGTAACGGCCGAGATGGCCTGAATGGTAGGCGCGACGAGCGTTGCGACGGCTGTGTTCGGGTCGATCCTGTACAGATTGTTAAGAATTGCAGGAGTGATATCCCCGGATGTCGGGTCAACTGTATTCGTGTCGAAAGTCGCATACAGATTCCCATCGGCAGGGAATAGGGTGGCTGTGAAAACGTTCTCAGTTCCGTCGGAATTGCTAGTGAAGTGGGAAGGAAATGGAAAGGCCGGTATACCCGTAGGTCCAACCAGCGTAGCGGCCCCGGTCGCTGGATTGACCCGGTAGAGATTTTGACTGTAGTCCGTTGCATAGAGCGTTCCGCCCAAGGCTCCGAAGGTGCTTACCGACCTCGGTCCGCATGGAGAACTTGGGGTGGAACAGTCCGATAAACCCGTGGGACCTATAACGGTGGGCATGCCAGTAACGGGGTTAATAGACGCAAGATTGCCATCGAAACCGAGGGTCAGCAAAGATCCATTTGAAGCTGGAACCAGGCCCCTGAAATCCTGGCCCGCCGCATTACGAATTTCCTGGAAGGCTCCAGTACCCAGATCTACCGTGCCAAATTGCTGGTTACCAGTAGCCAGATTAAACGCGGTTACATAGACCGAATCCGCGGTTACCAGCGCCGAAAAGGTAACGAGCATCAGGGACGCGATCGATAATTTCTGTCGAGTAAACATGTTGCAAACTCCTCTCGGGTGTAGTTAAAAGTACGAGCGAAGAAAGGACTTAGCCAGGTACCTTCGTGGTCTACAGAAGACCGCGCAGAGTATTGCAATGCCGATCAAGGCGATCGAGGCGGGTTCTGGAACGGCGGGCGCTGCCCCTCCGATGAGCCCTGCAGAAGGGTCGATGTTGCTCACGAAGGTTGTAGTTCCATCCGCAGGGTTAAGGGTCACAATCTGATTGGTGTTTCCATCAAAGCCGTAAATCGTTCCATTCAGATTGAAGACAGTAACCATGCCTAAGTCTGTCGACGCGACTTCGGAGGCATGTCCTGTGACGGCGTCGATCTGATACAGCGCAGGAGCGATCGCGGTTGTGAGCGCCCCAGTGGCAGGATTAAACGTGGCCGCATCGAAGTTGGCGTAGAGCTTTCCCCCCACATCGAACAAATTTTCATCGTAAAAGTTGAAGGAACCCTCAGGGTTGGTCGAGGCAGGTACAAACGGAACGGCCGGGATTCCCGTTGCCCCGACCAGCGTCGCCTTGCCCGTCGCGGGGTCCACGGTGTAGAGGTTGTTCGCAAAGTCGGTCGCATACACTATTCCGGCGGCCGTCCCAAAAGAAAGTTGGGAGTTCGGTCCGCACTGACTGGCTGGCGTGGAGCAGTCACCGAATCCTGTCGGACCAATCACGGTTGTCGCGCCGGTCGCCCGGTCAATGGAATCCAAATCGCCGTTGAAAGACATCGTCAGTAAGGACCCGTTTGGGGCGGGAACCAAATACTGTATTGTGGCGGGAATCGGCCCGATCGGGGTGAAAGTACCGGTTGCGAGGTCCATCTTGCCGAATTGCGAACCCTGTGTGAGCACATTCACAACCGGGTCAGCGCTAATCGGAAGCGTAAATACAGCAACCGCGGAAAATGCGATTACGTATTTGAGCGTGAATATCCGTCCCATGGCAGTACCTTAACTGCCAACCAAGGCTTGCGTCTTTCAGAAACGAGCGATTATAATCGCTCTCACGTCCGGTGCAGACCGATGCTGAGTGAAGTCCAGGGCGCTCTGAAGATTTACCGGCAAACGGGCGAGTCGCCATGGAACGGCTTCGGTCTAAGTAAGTACGAGCTGCCGCCTCTCGAAATAGCAGATCACTGGTTTCCGGAACACGTGGTTGCCGTCGACCTCTGTTCCACACCTTTCAAAAGGTTCTGGTATGAAAACGGCCATGAACGCCAGCAAGTAATTCAGGACGGATTTGTTTCTGTGCAGTACACCGGTGAGTTGCGGCGATTCCGCTGGGATGCGCCGGTAAATACCGTCATCGTAAGGATTAATCCCGATGCAATGCGGTATATCCTGCGGGAGCAACTGCATGGCCGTGACCTCCAACTCTTTGGGCAAATAGGACGGGATGACCCCACCCTTCGCGAACTTGTCCTCCATTTACATGCCGAGCTACAGGCCGGCTGCCCCGGCGGAAGTCTATATGGTGATGCGCTCTGCACGAAGCTCTGTATGACACTCGTTCAGAAGCATTCAATAGAGACGATTCGCTTGGCCGAGTACAAAGGCGGACTTCCCCAACGCCAGCGTAGGCAATTAATGGATTACATCGAGAGCTCTCTTTCAGACAATCTGAACATAGATACTCTGACCCAGGTCGCTAATCTCAGCCGGTATCACCTGGGCAAGATGTTCAAGCAGAGCACGGGTGTAAGTTTGCATCAATATGTGACTTGGCGTCGAATTCGGCGCGCGCAAGATCTTCTGCGGAACAAACACCATTCACTCAGCGATATTGCGGCTCAAACCGGCTTTGCGAACCAGAGCCACTTTTCGACGATGTTCTCTCGAACGATGGGCATAACTCCGTACAGGTACCGTCTGAGCGTCCTTTGAATCTGCTGTGACTTCGAAGAACGCGCGTAAAGCAGACGCCAACTTGGACGCGCCGCTCACAGTCTGGAGTCTTCGCCCTTGAGAAGGCGGCTCGTCCAAGAGTAAACGCGGCTTTCTCTCTGGCGGCACGCACTCCGATACATCAAAACAGGAGTTTCACGCCGAACTGGATTTGGCGCGATGTCGTAGAGGTGGAAGTGATGACGCCGGCCGTGGGCGCGGGAGTTGCCGAAGCAGAAGTGAAGACCACTGGATTGGGCGTGTTGAAGTTCGCGTGGTTGAGGATGTTAAAAAACTCGGCGCGGAATTGCAGTTTCGTTCTCTCGTTCACCATGAAGTCTTTCAACGTGGAGAAGTCGACCGTCGTAATGCCGGGGCCGATCAGGACGTCACGGCCAACATTCCCATAAGTGCCGCTGGCGGGCACGATGAAGGCATTCGGATTAAAGTACTGATTGGGTCCACCGAGGACAACCGGTCCGGCGAATGCAGGGTTCCAGGACGGGCGGATGGGATTGCGCGAATCGCCGTTGTTTGTGGGATTGAAGCCCAGTTGAGGCGTAAACGGCAGCCCGGACTGAACCGTTGCGATGCCGCTCACCGACCAGCCTCTCGCGTATTTGAACGGCAGTTGCCAGGTGCCATTGATGACGGCGAGATTGCGCACATCTGTAGTGGACAGCCCCCAATCCCACTTCGGGTTCAGTGGAAATTCGACAAAACCGGGCGCGTTCGCAGCCACGCTGCTGTTCCACGCCGTTCCGTCATCAAGACTCTTGGAGTATGTATAGACGCCTCTCAGTTGGAAGCCGCGGCTGAACCGGCGGTTCACGTCAATTTCGAGAGCGTTATACGAGCTGACGCCTTCGGAGAACCAGGTGGTGGTGTTCGCGAGGCGGGGGTTGGCAAGCGGCGCGTTCTTTGAGTAATAAATGGAGGCGGAAGGGAGAATGGGCTCGTTCGCATCGAGCGAAAGCATTTCGTGATAGCCGTGTGAGCCGACATAACCGATGATGAGCGATGTATTCGGAGCGATCTGCTGCTCGATGCTGAACGTGTAAGAAAGAATCGTCGGAGTGAAAGCGTCGGGCTGAATGCCGCTCGGAGAGATGAGGCCGCCGGTCGGCAGAGCCGCGCCGGGGGCGATGGAGAGATTCGCTAGTGCGACGTTCTTCAGAGTTTGTGTCGTATTAAAGGGGGCATTCTGGCTGGTCCGGTAATCGAGGCTGTCGAGCAGAGCGCGGTAGATGCCGAAGCCGGAGTGAATGACGGTTTTACCCTTGCCGAACGGATCCCAGGCCAGACCCGCGCGAGGTTCCGGCAAGAACTTGGCGCGATTGACAGTGAAGACCGAATCCGCAATGCGCGGATTGGTTTGGATGATGCCGTTCGAGAAGAGGTAATTGGAGGCCCGGCCGTGCGCCTCGTTCCAGCCGTCGGTGGATTCGAAGCGAAAGCCCACGCGCACTTCGAGAGTTCGGGCCAAGTGAATAGTATCCTGGAGAAATCCGGCGCCTTCGAGAGATCGCCAGCCGAGCGGTGTGGGCGAGGCAACGACAGTGAACGTGGAAACGGCGCCCTGCAGAAAGGCGGCGAGACTTCCGAAAGACGCCTGCCCGTACTGATACTGCGCGAGATTGTCGTTGGCCTGGATACGCTGGAACCAGACGCCGGCCTCAATCTGATGAATGCCATGCGTGATGGCGATGTGATCGTCGTAGGTGAAGAGATTGCGGACGGCGCTCAGATTGCTACCCGCGTTCGTGCCGGCGAGGCTGATCTGAGAGGCTCCGTTTAACGCAGTGCCTCCGCCGATCACAACAGCGCCGATGGGCTCGCCTTGCACCCAGCCAGGAATGTTAACCGGTGTGTTGCCGGTGAAGTAATAGGCGGCGCGGGAGAAGCCGAACCGAGCGGTGTTGAGAATGGCGGGAGAAAAGACGTGCTGCTCCTGCAGGCTTGCGACCTGCGCGCGCAGGGTCTCGAAAACAGTACTGAGCGGATTGACTGTCGGCGTGTTGTCGGCGCTGTCGTCAACCGTGTAGACGGCGAAGAGGCTGTCGCGGTCGGATGGGTTGTAGTCTACACGGGTGGTGCCGAAATCTTCGCGAATGGTCTGTAGCGGGTGACTGAAAGCTTCGCCAATGCCGCCGCCGAGATCGGGCCCATTTTGGAAGGGCCAGAGCGAGAGAAGCGTGGCCGCGCTGGGAGCCAGTCCGACCGGTGTGAGTTTGCCGCTAGCATTGGGAAGCAGCCCCTGGCGGGCAGCGTTGTCGGGCACAAGCGTCACATCGCTCAGGCCGAGATGCTGGCGAAAGCCTTCGTAGTTGCCGAAAATGAAAAGCTTGTCTTTCTTGATGGGGCCGCCGAGCGCGGCGCCGAATTCGTTGCGCTGGAACTGGGGGATATCGCCCTGGTCGAAGAAATTGCGCGCGTCCAGATCGCTGTTGCGGAGGAATTCATAAACACTGCCGTGAAGCTGGTTTGTTCCGGAAGCCGTGATGATACTGATCTGCGCGCCGGGGCGCTTGCCGTACTCGGCGCCATAGGTATCCGTAACTACATTGAACTCGCGTACGGCATCGACGCCGAGCAGTTGCCCGCTTGCGCCGCCAGGGGTGTTGTTGATTTCCGAAGCCCCGGTGTATTCGATGCCATTCAGCAGAAAAAGATTTTCCTGCGGGCGGTGGCCGGAGACGGCGAACATGTTGCCCACTGCGGAGTTTGACGTTCCTATGCCGCCCGAGCGCTGCGATGAGTAATTCACGATAGCGGGATTCAGCGTCATGAGTGCGTCGTAGCTGCGGCCGTTGAGCGGAAGCTCTTTGACTTGATGCTCGTTTACCAGACCGGAGGTTTGCTGGGTAGAAAGACTCACCGGCGACGGCGATTCTTCGACGGTTACGACCTGGCGGACTTCGCCGAGAGGAAGTATTAGATCGACAGAAGCAGTTTGCCCCACGACCAAGTCGATTCCGGTTTTCACCTGAGATTGAAAGCCGTCCTTCGCAGCAGTCACTTCGTAGCGGCCGACCGCAATGGAAGGCGCGGAGTAATGGCCGGCAATATCGGTGACCAGTTTCCGAATCGCCCCGGTCTCGAGATTCCGGACGGTTATGCTGGCCGCGGGCAACGGAGCGCCGCTTTCGTCGTGAATCGTGCCGGAGATGGCGGCTCCTACGACTTGGGCGTAGGCGAGGGAGGAAAGGAGCGAAAAGAACAGAACGGTGGAAGCCAGTTTCAAAATGTACATCGGTAATCTCTAGTATGTCTATAGAGATTAGCAGATTAGGCAGCCCGATTGGCCCGCTCCACATTTGTCTGTAGACTTACAAGGTGGAAAGTTTCGTTTTCAGCCGGCGGCAGGTGTTGATGGCGAGCGCTGGCGCGCTCAGTTTGTGGGCGGCCGAGCAGCCGTTTCAAATCGCCGTGGAGAGCTACATTTTCCAGCAGTACGCGCAACGCCAAAAGAAGACCTTAGCGGACGTGATCGGAGAAGTGATCCCGATCGCGCGGGCGGCCGGTTTCCGCAATATCGAGCTCAACCAGCAATTCTTTGCGCCGGAGCTGAAGAAGCGCGTGCTCGAGCTGATTCGGGGCAACGCTTTGCGCATGCCGTCGGTTTATGTGGGAGGCGCGATGCACCGGCCTGAGTTGGGGGACGCGACCATTCAGCGTGCTTTGGAGATCGCGGACATTTGCAAGCCATTCGGCTGTAAAGCCGTCGTGAACAATCCCGATCCGAAGCCGCATGGCGAGAGAAAAACGGACCAGGAACTTGCGGCCGAAGTAGAGGGCTTGAACCGGATGGGCTGGAAGCTGGCGTCCCGCGGTTTCCAGCTTCGGGTACATCATCATACGCCGGAAATGTTGGAGAACGCGCGGGAGTGGCGCTATATCCTGCGGAACACAGACCCAAAAGATGTTTGGTTGTGCATGGATCTGGATTGGGTGCATCAGGGCGATCAGGACCCGATCGCGTTGCTGCAAGAGGCTGGAAATCGCGTGGCGGAAGTGCACGTGCGGAACTCGCGGAATAAGCTGTGGCTCGAGTCCTTCACAGCAGGAGACATCGATTACCGCAAAGTCGCCGAGTACTTTCGAGAGGCCGGACTACACCCGTTGATTGTCGTGGAACTGGCCTACCGGCCGAATACGGTAGTGGAACACACGCTGGCAGAGGATCTGCGTTCGAGCCGAATTTATGCCGAACAACTATTCGGCTCGAATACAGAAGAGTAAGAGATCAGCTTTGGGATCTCGACCGCCGCTTCGCGGCGAATCCGTAGAGCCCTAAAATGCCGATGCCCAGCAGCGCGTAGGTAGACGGTTCCGGTACTGAGGACGGACTCGTAGTTACGGGGACTCCATCACTGTCCAGATCGAACCAGATGTGCGTATCGTTCACCACACCGGAAATGCCGGGCTGGACCGAACTTTGGAGAACCACGCCATTTCCGAGACCATCGCCGAAGCCGACTGCGGCAGGGTAACAAACGGCGTCAGGCGAACAAAAGCCGCCGCGGCCGCCAATCGCGTCGCCGGCTTCCCACTGCATATTGGTATAGAAGAAGCCGATCTGCCCTTCGCCGGCGGGCACGCTGTAGCCTGGACCGCGCAAGACAAGCTGGAAATTATCCAATTTGCCGTCCTCCGAGTCGTAATATCCAACATTGCTCCACGTGATGATGTCTTCATTCGGCAATTGCGACAGGTGCACCACACCGCTACCGGCGCCGCGCGTGTCGACATCGGCAAAAAATGGCGAAATGATGGGCTGCGAGGCGCCTGTCGGTCCGCTTGGGTTGTACTGCGAGATACCGCCACCGAAGCTAATGTTTCCGTTATTGTTGATCCAGAACTGGGTATAGCTCGTCCCGAAAAAGTTCAGCGTGAACCCCAGGTCGATAGGTCCGCTAAACCCGTCGTCGCTACGTCCGCTGGCATCGCCAATACCTAGAACGCTCCCGATGTCGTTTGTATACAGGGCGGTGGAAGGAATTAGAGCTGAATTGGGAATGGTTATTTCTGCAGCCTTAATCGATGTAGATAACAACGCTGCAAACCCCATAACCAGGGGAAAAGATTTTAAAAACCGCATCATTCTCCTCTCAATGCAAACTGCCATTTGCAGAATGTGAAATGATTATGCAGTGTTTGCGGGAGAATGTAAGTACTGTCACACCGGGCGAAAGTACGGGAAATCCCTAAAGCGACCGGGATAGATGAATGGCCTTAGCCTGGAGCAGCCAGGACTATTTACGGCGGGTAGTGGAAGAACTCGCTGAGGAAGCGCCAAGCGCACGGAGCTGCTGGAGCGCTTTGCGGGCATCATCCGTGTGCGGATAATTCTCGACGAGTACTCGGAATTCCTGAACCGCACGATTGCGCTGATTCGATTTCAACAGGGCCATCGCCTTCATCAAATGGGCATCCGGTGTCTTTGGATTTTCCGGATAACGTTCCAGAACTGCATCGAAAGCCGTAATCGCTCCGTTGTAATCCCCACGATTGTAGTTGATCTCGCCCAAATAGTACTGGGCATTTGCGGCCAGCTCGGTGTTCGGGAAATAGGTCAGATACTGCTGGAATTCGTTGTAGGCGAGATCCGTCTTTCCAGTCTGTAGATCACGGACAGCATCGGTGTAGCTCTTATCGGCGCTCATGCCGGCAGGAGGACCCGACTGCCCTGCCGCAGTTCCCCCAGCCGACCCGGGAGTTCCAGGGCCCCCAGGGGTAGTCGCGCCGGGAGCAGACGGCGGGTTCTGAATGATCTGCAGTTGGTTCTTCAGGTCCGTCATCTTGGCATCCATGCGTTCCAGCCGGGCGCTCAAATCTGCAATTGCATCTTTGAGGGAGCGAACGTCGTCGCCCATCGTGTTGACCTGAGTGCTGAGGCCGCCCACCGGCGCGAGCGATTTGCTGATGCCGTTGTTCACGACATCCTGCAAGCCGGCTACCTGATCGGCGGTGCGTCTGGTATCCGCCTGCATGGCGGTCAAGATGCCCGTCAACGTACTCAGCTTCGAATCGATATCGTTCTGAAGGGCGTTGATTCTGTCTTGCATGTCCCGCTGAAGCTGGACGATATCTTTATTAACGGCGAAGCAGAACGGCGAAAAGGCGAGCGCAAGAATCCCAAGGCGCAGAAATTTCATTGAATTTTACTCCTCATGAGGAGGGGACGGATGCGCTCCATCCCCGTTTCACGACTTGTCTTTAGTGTAGGAGACTCGGTATTTACCGGCCGCCAAGCTACTGACCGGCCGAAAAATGAGCCCGGCGGTTGCGGGCGTAGCATTCCTCGGTGGGGTCTGTGCAGAGCGGCCGCTCCTTGCCATAGCTAACGGTTTTTAATTTATCCGCGGGTACACCGAGAGCCACCAGCGCATCGCGGGTTGCCGCGGCGCGCCGGTCTCCGAGAGCTAAGTTATACTCCGCGGAGCCGCGCTCGTCGCAGTGGCCTTCAATGGTGACTACAAAGTTCGGATCCATCTGGAAAATCTGCTTTAGAGCAGAGGCATCCGCCTGGAGCACCGGCTGATCCACAGGCCGGATGTCGCTTTTATCGTAATCGAAGTGAATATCCTGAACCTGGTGAGCCAGAATGTCCTGGACTGTGGGTTGCGGAGCGGCCGGAGCAGGAGGCGGCGGCGGTGGCGCGTTCACGGTAACTGTCGCAAAGCCTTCGGCGGTGCCGCCAGGACCCGTCGCGGTCATGTGATAGGTTGTGGTCGCCGTCGGGTACACCGCGCGGCGGCCATTCGGACTGACTTGTCCGATGCCATTGTCGATTTCGACATTGGTGGCATCGTTTACGGACCAGCGCAGAGACGAGGGCTGGCCGCTGGTGATCGTCGTCGGTTCAGCGGTGAAATAGTTAATGGTCGGCTTGGCTGGAGGCGGAGCCGGGGCCGGCGCAGGCGGTGGCGGCGGCGGCGGAGCCTTCTTGTGGCAACCCGTGGCTGCAACCAAAACCAACGCTGAAAACAACGTCAGCGATCTTCTCCCGTTCGTCATGATCCGTGTCATTCTCCCTGAATTTAACTGCTACTGATTCTTTGTCGCCCCTTGCTTATGCTCAGGGGTTCTGTTACTGCTCGGCGTTTACCCACACCGGCTTTTCGTTACTACCTTTATCTGTTAGCGGATGCTTCCCCGTCCCGTCGGCATTCATCACCCAGATCTGGGACTCGCGGCCACGCTTGGACGCGTACACGATGTGCGCGCCATCAGGCGCCCAGCTCGGATTTTCGTTGCGGCCTTCGTTGGCGGTCAGTTGGGTTGTCTGTTGCGACGCAACATCCATCAAGAATATGTTGTAGTTTCCAGGCTCAAACCCTCTCGTCCAAGCAAAGGCAATGTGCGCGCCATCGGGGCTCCAGGATGGATTTGTGGCCTCTCCGGTGCCCGCAGAGAGCCGCTGCACGTCGGCGCCCTCCAGATTCATGTGATAGACCTGAGGCAGGCCGGACCTGCCCGAGACGTCTACCAGATCGGTTCCGGTCTTCGGATTGATTTTGGCTTCGACCTCGATCGCGCCCGAGGATGTGATGCGGTGAAAGCCGCTGCCATCGATATTCGCCATATAGAGCTGCGCCGGGCCGCCAGCCGCGGTGGAGGAAAAGACGATCCGTTTTGAATCGGGCGTGAACGTCACAAATGCGTTCATGGAAGCGCGCTGATTATAAAACGGCAATTTCCGGCCAGTGTCAAGCGAAAACATTTGAATTGCCGGATATCCAGCCGCATAGGTAGTAAAAGCGACGATGCGGCCGTCCGGAGAAGCCGACGGGAACGTCGAAATTGAATTGTAGTGCGTAAGCTGTTTCTGATCCGTCCCATCCCAGTTCATGACCCAGATCTCTTTGGCGCCGGTTCGATTCGACACGAATACGATACGCGTGCCGACCAGACTCTTTCCGCCGAACTGCGCGAGGATATCGGCGGCATAGCGGTGACCGGCATCCACCGCACCGGTCTGATCGAGGCTGGCGGTATAGATCTTGCCGAAGATTTGAGCCTGTTGCAGTGAGGCGATGGTCGGTGCAGTGCTGTAGAACCAGCCGAAGACAACTAACCGGCCATTGGTTTCCGCGCCGTAGCCAAGGCCAAGATAATTTGCTGAAACGGGAGGCAGGCTCCAATCAGTGAGCCGGTTGCCCTGCGGCGTAATGGCTCCGGTGCGCGAAGGAGGCGCTACGCCGGCGATCAGGTCGGACGGCTGCTGCGGAATCTGGATGGGATAAAGCGTTTTGGGAACAAAGTTGATGAGCGGCGAACTTTGTAAGTCGCTCGCGACGGTGCTGTTGAAGGCGGCCATCAGGCCTGCGGCGGCTCCGCTCGCCCGAAAGTCGGGCACAGCGACCAGCGGCTTGCCCGGATTCTTTTCAATGGTCCCCTGGACCTGCTGCTTGGCGGGGAGCCAGGCGACGCCGGCAAAAATCAATAGAGAAGCGGTGAAGAATCGCATCAGCGTAAGTTAAATGTGAATTGGGCCGAGATATAGCTCTCGTTGATCTGCGGCGGCAGCGGCTGTAACGGGTTCGAATCGTACACGGCTCGCAAAGCTGTATTGTCGATGGTCGGATTCCCGCTCGATTGCGCCAGCTTGACATCCCGTACGCTGCCATCGCGCATGATGATGAAACTGACGATCGCGGGCGACATTTGGCTGCGCGCATCCAGCCCGTTCGTGCGCCAATTTTGAGCGATGCGCTGCCGCACCAGTTCGGCATACCAGCCGAGACGATTGCCTAACGGCGAGTTGGGGCCGATGCCGACCTGCCCGGCGCCACTCTGCGGGGCGTACATCGGATTCGACAGAGCCTGCTTAGACTGGCTGTAAACCTGATTGGGCGGAGGAGGCGGCGTGTAGTGCTGCTCGTGAACCGGTTGCTTCGCCTGCTTCTTGCGTTTTTCCGGAATTTCGAACGCATTCTTATCGGGAATCTGCTGCTTGACGGCATTCTCTTTGGCAGGCGCGGTGGGCACCGTGGATTGTGTATCGTTTGCAACCGGATTGGGCGGAGCTTCGCGCTGCGGAATCGGGATTGTGTGCACCGGCGATACGGCGTAGGCGGGGCCGCCGGCCGGATGAATATCGCCGAGCGTCTCTCTTCTCTGGTTCAGCCAATAACCGCCGAAGATCAGCAGAGCCGCGACGGCGCCATGAATCACGATGGATCCGATGAACGAGAAAGCGAGCGGATCCCGTTCGTCGAGGATATCAAGCGGCTCTGCCATGCGATCAGCGCCGCGCTTGTCGCGCGGCTTCGTCGATGGGGGCGGTGACCATCTTAACCTCGTAGTGGGCATCACCAAGCTCGGCCACGATTTGGGCAATCACGTTCCAAGGCGTCTCTTTGTCGGCCCGGACATAGACGGCAGTGGCGGTACGGAACCGCTGCCGGATGCCCTGGGCCAATAAGTTAATGTTAATGGGCTTGTCATTCAGATACGACTCGCCGTTTCTGGAGATGCTGACAACCGGCAGATCTTGCGCTGTATTTTGAACCCGTTTGACCTTGGGCACCTGAATGTCAAGGCCGAATTCCATGACATTCGCCGTGATCATGAAGATGATCAGGAGGACAAGCACCACGTCCACCAATGGGACGATATTGATATCCGCGAGCGCGGAGGGGCTCCCAAAACGACGGCCGCGCCTTCCTCCTCCCCCATTCTGAAATGAAAAAGCCATTCCGGTGTACTGCGGTCCGCGGGCCCTTAGCCGCCGAAATCGCGCTCCGCCAGGTTCTGGAATTCGATGGCGAAATCTTCCATGCGGGTGCCGAGCTCTTTAATGCGCCCGCCGAAGATGTTGTAGAAAATGGCAGCCGGAATAGCAGCGGCGAGGCCAATCGCAGTAGTAACCAGCGCTTCCGAGATGCCGGGAGCCACGGCCCGTAAGCTTGCGCTGCCAGCATTACCGAGACCCTCGAAAGCATCGATGATTCCCCACACGGTACCGAACAGACCGATAAATGGCGAGACCGAAGCAACGGTCGCGAGCCAGTTCATGTTGATTTCGAGCTTGGTCACCTCTTCGCTGATTCCAAGCTGGAGGCTGCGCTCGATGGCCGGCTTGTTGACCAGGCCGCCGCGCTGCTTCACCTGGCGCTCGATTTCGCCGTAACCGAAATCGAATACGGCGACCAGCGGGGCTGTGCCGAACTGCTCACTGGCGACGGCTACTGCTTGCAGATTATTCGCCTTGCGAAAGGCGCGCAGGAAATTTCGGTTTTCCCGCCGGGCACGGCTGAAAACGCTGTGCTTCGCGAAGACAATCGTCCAGGAAAACAGCGAAAAGAGAACCAAAATTGCGATTACGGCCAGGGGAACGGGACGGAGGCTTTGAATGATGTCCCACAGACTAAGTTCCGCGAGGAACAGCACACAGAACAATATCGATGTGTCCTTTCGTCACTTCGCTCTTATTATAAAAGGCCTCCCACCTAGAGTAATGTTAGATGAGATTGAGACGCCCTCTGTTACGTGTGCTGAGCGGCGGCAGTGTCTCAGGAGCATGGCTATAATTCGGTCACATGCTGTTGGAGTTAATGGTTGAGAACTACGCCGTCGTCGAGCAGGCGCGTATCCGGTTCCAGGACGGGCTGAATGTGCTCACGGGCGAAACCGGCAGCGGCAAATCCATTGTAGTGGACTCGCTAGCTCTGCTGTTGGGAGCACGCGCCTCGGCCGAAATGGTTCGGAGCGGCGAAACGCGAGCACGGGTTTCGGGTATTTTTTCGGTGGCCGCGGTTCCGGAAGTGAACAGGCTGCTGACCGAGGCCGGGATTGAGAGCGACAGTGAAGAAGAATTAATTGTAGAGCGGGAGATCGCCGCGAACGGGAAATCGCGGGCGTTTGTCGCGAATCGCCCGGTGACGACGGCGTTTCTCAGGCAACTGGCGCCGGCGCTCGCGGATATTCACGGGCAGAACGAACAGCAACTTTTGTTTACGACAGCCGCGGAGCGCGATCTGTTGGATGAATACGCGCGGGCCGGGCAACTTCGGGAGGAAGTGGCCGGTGCGTATGCACGCTGGCGCGAACTGGAAACCAAGCTGGCGGAGCTGAACGAAAATGAGCAGGAGAAGCTCCGGCTGTTGGACCTTTGGACATTTCAGCGTAAAGAAATTGATGCCGTTCAGCCGCGCTCCGGCGAGGATGCCGAACTGGAAGCTGAGCGGAAGATTCTGCAGAACGTGACGCGCCTGCAGGAAAATGCCACGGCCGCCTTTGAAATGTTGTATGAGGCGCCGGAGAGCGCGACGACGCAGATGCGCCAAGCTTTAAAGCGCCTGGACGATTTGGCGCGAATCGATGAGAGCTTGGCGGAAACCGCGGGCACGCTCCGGCAGGCTTCGGTGTTGATCGATGAGGCCGCTTACGCGTTGCGCGATTATCTGGGCCGGCTGGAGGGCGATCCGAACCGATTGGAAGATGTCGAAAACCGTCTCGCGGCGCTCGACCGGTTGAAGAGAAAATACGGGTCGAGCCTGGAGCAGGTGCTGGCGTTTCGAGACGACGTGGCGCGGCGAATCGATGAAGTGGAGAACGCGAGTGAGCGGCGGGCGGAACTGGAAAAGCAGCGGGCCGCGGCGGCCGAACAGTTCGAAAAATTGGCGGGCGAGCTGAGCCGGATGCGCAACGCCGCCGGCGCGCGGCTTTCCAAGCAAGTGGAGAGCGAGCTGAAAAGCCTCGCCATGGCGGGGACGCGGTTTCAGGTGGTGGTAAAGCCGGGTAACCGGACGGCCGCGGGTGTGGACGACATTGAATTCCTGGTTGCGCCGAACAGGGGCGAGGAACTGAAACTGATGGAAAAAATTGCCTCCGGAGGAGAACTGTCGCGCATTGCGCTCGCGCTCAAAACCGCGATCGGGGACGCGGATCAGCATGAGGGCATTCATACGCTAGTCTTCGACGAAGTCGATGCGGGAGTGGGCGGCGCAGCAGCGGCGGCGGTGGGTAAACGGCTGAAGGCGCTCTCGCGGAGAAACCAGGTGATTTGCGTGACGCATCTCGCGCAGATTGCCGGATTCGCGGACCATCATTTTGCCGTGTCGAAGCGGGAGAAGAAAGGGCGCGTGACGACCGCGATTGAGGAACTACAGCCGGAAGAGCGGGCTCGCGAGATTGGACGAATGCTTTCCGGAGAGCAGATTACGCCGGAGGCGTTAAGGCAGGCGGAGCAGCTTATGGAAGCGGGACGGGGGCGGTAGCGTCACGATCGTGCGCTGTTATTTCCATTGCACAACAGCGTACGTAACCCGTCCTGGCACAGCGGAATCGTTGTAGTAAATTTTCACATTTTGGTAGTTGGCCGATGATCCCATACAGTCATCCGCCGGTTCGCAGATGATGTCTTCAAATTCGCCGATAATGAACTTGCCACGCTCAGACTTGGGGACTAGCTCATCAATGATGGCGTCCACCGATTTGCGACTCAAGCTCGCGTTTCTGGATTTAATGAAGCTGTCATTCTGAGGGGAAATCATTAGTTCGCGGATTTTCCCGCTTGCAGCGTAAGATGCCGTAATACTGATTCCCGGACGCACGAGGAATGTCTCGGAGATCCGTTCGCCAAACCGCTGTCTCAATTGATCTCTGGACTGAGCAAGCGTGCCCGCGCACGCCAATACGGCAATCAGAACCGTTTTCATAATTTGGGAAGTCGTGTGCATTGTAGACGGACATGATTAAAGCTTGGTTCCGAGATCCAACCTAATCCCCGAGGGAGCGCTTTGCCCCGCGGCGTAGGCTAGAAGAGGACAAAGAGGCGTGGCCGAAACACTCACCAACCAAGAACTCGACAAGCTCAACGAATACTGGTTTGCGGCGAATTATCTTACTGTAGGCCAAATTTATCTGAAGGATAACCCGCTGCTCGAACGTCCGCTGGCGAAAGATGACATCAAGCCGCGCTTGTTGGGGCACTGGGGAACCACCGCCGGACTGAATTTCATCTACACGCACCTGAACCGGCTGATCCGCCGGCATGACCTGGACATGATGTACGTCATCGGTCCGGGGCACGGCGGTCCCGGACTGGTCGCGCACACGTATTTGGAGGGCTCGTATACCGAGATCTATCCAAATATCGAGCAGAACCGGGATGGCATCAAGCGCTTGTTCCGGCAGTTTTCGTGGCCGTATGGGGTGCCGAGCCACGTAGCTCCGGAAACGCCTGGATCGATCCATGAAGGCGGTGAATTGGGCTATTCCCTGCTCCACGCCTATGGCGCGGCGTTCGACAATCCGGACCTGATTGTGGCGTGCATTGTCGGCGATGGCGAAGCGGAGACGGGAGCGCTCGCGACGAGTTGGCATTCCAATAAGTTTCTAAATCCGGCTACAGACGGCGCAGTGCTGCCGATTTTGCATCTGAATGGCTTCAAGATCGCGAATCCAACGGTGCTCGCGCGCATTCCAGAACAGGAACTGCGAGATCTATTTATCGGATACGGATACGCGCCGTGCTTTCTGGGGGGCGACGATCCGCACCAGATGCATCAGGCGATGGCGCGCGCGCTCGAAGAAATGCTCGCGGAGATTCGAGCCATTCAGAAACGCGCCCGCGCGGATGGAGATCTGAGCCGGCCGCGCTGGCCGCTGCTCATTCTCAAAACTCCTAAGGGCTGGACCGGCCCGAAAGAAGTAGACGGCAAGCCAGTAGAGGGGACGTGGCGCGCGCACCAGGTTCCCATTGCGGATGTCCTGAATAACCCGGAGCATCTGAAGCAGCTCGAATCCTGGTTGAAAAGCTACCATCCTGAGAAACTGTTCGATCGCGAAGGGCGATTGAGAGCCGATCTGGCCGAACTGGCGCCGACCGGCGAGAGGCGTATGGGAATGAATCCGCATGCGAATGGCGGATTACTACTTCAGCCGCTAATTTTGCCGGACTTCCGGAATTATGCGGTGACCGTACACAGTCCGGGGAGTGTGGAAGCAGAAGCGACCCGCGTTTTGGGCCGGTTTCTGCGAGACGTGATCAAGCGCAACCCGCGAAATTTTCGGCTGTTGGGACCGGATGAGACCGCCTCCAATCGCCTCGATGCCGTTTATCAAGCAACCGGCAAACGATGGCTCGCCGAAACCGAACCTGTGGACATCGAGCTGACGCCGGACGGGCGCGTGATGGAAGTGCTCAGCGAGCACATGTGCGAGGGATGGCTGGAAGGCTATTTACTTACTGGACGGCACGGATTCTTTTCGTGCTACGAAGCATTTATTCACATAGTCGATTCGATGTTCAACCAGCATGCCAAGTGGCTAAAGGTCAGCAAGCACTTGCCTTGGCGGAAACCTATCGCTTCGCTGAATTATTTGCTTTCCTCGCATGTGTGGCGGCAGGATCATAACGGGTTCTCGCATCAGGACCCGGGCTTTATCGACCACGTCGCTAATAAGAAATCGGACATTGTCCGCATCTATCTGCCGCCCGATGCCAACACGCTATTGTCCGTAGCAGACCATTGCTTGCGCAGCCGGGATTACGTGAACCTGATTGTCGCGGGGAAGCAGATGCAAGCGGTGTGGCTCGAAATGGACGCTGCCATTCGACACTGCACCAAGGGCATCAGCGTTTGGGAATGGGCCAGCAATGACGGAGACGACCCCGACGTGGTCATGGCGTGCGCCGGTGATGTGCCTACGCTCGAAACATTGGCCGCCTGCACGTTATTGCGGGAACAAGTGAAGGATATCCGCATCCGAGTAGTCAATGTAGTGGACTTAATGACCTTAGAGCCGTCGAGCGAACATCCGCACGGGCTGGCGGACGAAGAGTTCGATGAGCTGTTTACGAAAGACCGGCCCGTCATCTTTGCTTACCATGGATATCCGTCGCTACTTCACCGGCTGACTTACCGGCGGCGCAATCACGACAACATGCATGTGCGCGGATATGTGGAAGAGGGAACAACCACCACGCCGTTCGATATGACCGTGCTGAACCGGCTCGACCGGTTCCAATTGGCCTTCGATGCCATCCGGCGCATTCCCCGATTGCAGTCGCGAATCGAGCGAGCGAAGGATTGGCTGGATGATAATCTCCAGCGGCATAAATCGTTTGTGATGCAGTACGGGGAAGATCTGCCGGAAGTAAGGAATTGGAAATGGAACGCCTGACCACTTGCTGACGCGCGTGGTTCTGTCAAAACCTGCGCAGAACCGAAGTAATCGTATTCCGCGATTCGGGAATTCCAAGCAGTGCTGTGCCGCCGAAGTAGACTGCGCCATAGAGCGGGATCACGAGGCAGGCGAGCAAGACGGGATGAGCCGTTCCGAGAAGCATCTTCACGCCATATCCTAGCGCGGAGCCGAGAAACGCCATCGACCAGAGTTTCAAAACGAATACGGGTGGAAGCGGTATTTTTCCAATACGGCGGGCGAGGCCGCGCCGGAGTAAGGCAAATTCGACCCAGCCCGCGATGCCGGCCGACACCGTCAAACCCGCCACGCCCCATTTCTGATCGATGCCGATCCAATGCGGCAGGGGTAATGCAAACAGACAGCCGAGCCCAATCGTAAGCGCTACCCGGATGATGGCGAAGCGCAAAGGCGTCTTCGTATCGAGGAGCGCGTAAAAGGCCGATGAATAGAGCCTTCCGAGGGATGTCGCCAGCAGCCCAACGGCTGAGCCGGCGAGCACGGACCACACGTATACCGCATCCGCGTGGTGGAACCGTCCGGACTGATAAATAAAGGCGGCGAGCACATCGCCGAGCACCAGAAAGGCCACCGCCGAAGGAATAATAAAGAACGCAATGCGGCGCAATCCGGCCGAGAGGCGGCGCCGCAGAAAATCTGCGACTTCTTCCTGACTACCGACCGCACTCGACAGCGTCGGGAGTTCGGCAGCCGAGACCGACATGCTGAAGAGGCTGACCGGCATCACGGAGATGACCTGGCCGTATCCCAATGCTGCTACTGCTCCGGTGGGCAGCAGGCTGGCAATCATGGAATCCACATACGCGCTGATCTGCACCACGCCGCGGCTGATAAAAATGGGTCCGAAATTTCGCATCACGGAGCGGACATAAACCGAACTGGTCTCAAAGACCGGCCGGAACGCAGGCAGAAATTTCAGTACGCTCGGGAGCTGCACGAGAAACTGCAACCCAGCCCCAACGACAACTGCCCAGGCAAGATCGATCACCAAATCGCTTTGCGCCGAATGACCTCCCAGGAACACCAGCGCCAGAATCATGGTGACGTTCATGGCGACCGGCGCCAGATACGAGAGCAGAAAGCGGCGATGACTATTCAGGACGCCCAAACACCACGCGCTCATCACGAGCAGTCCGGTCCCCGGAAACAGAATGCGGACGATGTGAATGGTAAGCACACGCACTTCGCCTTTGAATCCCGGGGCGATGAGGTCGATCAGTACCGGGCTGAGCAAGACACCAGCGGCCACCAGTACAGAACAGACAAGCGAGAGAATGCCGAACACGGCGGCCGCCAGATGTTCCGCTTCTTCGTCTTGCCGGGTGGCACGCAGCTTGGAATAAACCGTAACGAAGGACGCCGAAAGCACGCCTTCGCCAAACAGATTGCTCAGAAGATTCGGGATACGGATGGCCGCGCGAAACGCATCAGCGATGGCGGAATCCCCAAAAAAGTGCGCGATCACGCGCTCTTTCACGAGCCCCGTGAGACGGCTGCCGAGAATGCCTAGCGCAACGCGTGTAGATGCTCCCAGAGCCGGGCGGCTTTTCGTGGCGGCCGTGTTCTGAATCAGCGCCGATACTACTGGAGAGTGACTGCTCCGGCCGTTGTCGGGCGGCCGGGGGATACGAATGCGAACTTGCAAGACGAAGCTACTGGTTTGAGATTAACAATCCTTGCGAATTCGGGACGAGAGTAGCGGCATCAAAAGGATACGGAATTATTTGATGAAGATTGCTTCGCATATCTATAAGTGCTTGCTGGCGGGAAGTTTGTGCAGCGGTTTTCTGGGGGCGCAGACAGCTCCAGTGTCGCCGAGCCCGCAGAAAACTAACGTTCTACGGGAACTCAGCAGTTCTTTCGAAGATATTTCACAGCGCGCCGGACGCGCCGTGGTTCAGATATTCGTGCGCAGCTATGTACCATCCGACAGTTCGGACAGCGGCAACGGCCTGCTGACCGCCGAAAACAGCAGCGGCTCCGGTATCATCATGAGTCCTGATGGCTATATCCTGACGAACGCGCATGTGGTGAAAGGCGCCCATTCGGTAAAAGTTCAGTTGAATGTGCGGACGGAGGCAGAGGCACGCGAGCAGGGTGATAACTCGTTCAACCGGCCCATTTCCGGAACACTGGTCGGGTTGGATCGGGATAGCGATTTGGCCGTGATCAAGATCGATGGAAAGAATCTCCCGTATCTCATTTTTGGAGATTCGGACGAATTGAAGCAGGGACAAATCGTGCTGGCGCTGGGGAATCCGCTGGGGCTCGATAATTCGGTGAGCTTCGGCGTGGTCAGCGCTGTTTCACGCCAGATCAAGCCGGACGATCCGATGGTCTACATCCAAACCGACGCTCCCATCAATCCGGGAAATAGCGGCGGGCCTTTGGTGGATACAAACGGGCGCGTCGTCGGGATCAATACGTTTATCCTGACGCAATCCGGTGGGAGCGAGGGACTGGGCTTTGCGATTCCGAGCGACATCGCGCGGGAAGTGTACACGCAGTTGAAGGCGCAGGGCCACGTACATCGGGCACAGCTTGGGCTAGTGGGAGAAACGATCACGCCCGATATCGCGGAAGGGCTCGATCTCGAGACGGACCACGGCATCATCATCTCGGATGTGCAGCCGGATGGAGCGGCGGCTCAGGCGGGTGTGAAGATCGACGATATTGTCGTCGCGCTGAACGGGAAGCCGATGTCCAGCATGCATCAGCTTGAGGCCAACGTGTATCGCTTGTCGCCGGGAGCAAAGGTCACGCTGCGGGTACGGCGCGGGGAGGACACGCTGGATCTGCCGGTGGTCACCGAAGAGCAGGCGGGCTCGGAACTCGACGCGCTGGCCGATATCGTCGATCCGGTAAAGAACGTCATCCCGGAGCTGGGTATCGTGGGGCTCGATTTGACGAAGCAGGTGTTGAAGATTATGCCCGATTTGCGGAGGCCGGCGGGCGTGGTAGTGGTCGCGAGAAATGCAACTCCGCCGTACTCGGGCCCGGCGCTGCAGACCGGAGACGTGATTTACGGCGTGAACCGGATGGTGGTGGGAAGCGTGGAGCAATTGCGCGAAGTGCTCCATCGAATCAAGCCCGGCCAAGCAGTAGTTCTGCTGTTGGAGCGCGAGGGGAAGTTGGTGTACGTGCCGTTAGAGCTGGATTAGGCGAGTTTTTACCGTCTATAAAAAAAGGCGGGGACGGCAAAACCGCCTGGGCCACCTCACATTGGACACCTCAGCACTTTTATCCTCTGATTCATAAACTTAGCCGGATTTGCCCACGCCCGAACCAAGTCCGCGGGTGACAACTGGCGTATGGCACAGCTAAGTTTTATAGCGACAACCTAGGCCTTTCCCTGGCGTTTTCGACATCCCGGAATCCCTTATCTATTCCAGAACGTCTAAGGGAGTAGGTAGTATCTGGTGGTGAAACTTTGGAGATTCAGTACTAGTAATGACGACTCACCACTATAAGCGGAGATGGTTCTGATCTGCCTGTTTTAAGCTAAAGGTGAGGCGGGAGTTTGAGCACACACTGTGCGATCCAGGCGGACTGTCTTAGCAAAATCTACCGGTCGGGAGGCGCGGAACTTGTTGTTTTTGATAACCTCTCGCTCCAGGTCCAGCAAGGAGAACGGGTCGCCGTTGTAGGAGAATCCGGTGCTGGAAAATCCACATTACTCCACTTGTTGGGCGGCCTGGACCGCCCGTCTAGCGGGAGAATTTACTTCGGCGGCCGCGACATTGTCGGGCTTTCCGATCGACACTTGGCTGAGTTCCGCAACCGGGAACTTGGGTTCGTTTGGCAAAATCCCTCACTCCTGCCGGAGTTCACCGCCCTGGAGAACGTCATGATGCCCCTGCTGATTCGAGGCATGGCGCCGGAAGAGGCTGCACGACGCGCTCGGGCCCGGCTCGCAGAGACAGGCTTGGGAGCGCGCGAAACCCATCGTTCTGGAGAGTTGTCGGGCGGAGAGCAGCAGCGGGTCGCGTTGGCTCGCGCCTTGGCGGCGGAACCCAAAGTTTTGCTGGCCGACGAACCAACCGGAAACCTGGATTTCCGGACCGGCGAAAAGATTATCAACCTCCTGAGCGACTTGCATGCCGCTCACGGCCTGACCTCGGTCTTTGTGACGCACAACCTCTCGTTCGCGAGGCGCTGCGACCGGGTTTTAGAGTTAAGAAAGGGCGTCCTGCACACGCTATCGGCCATAGAGTTGCAGGAAGCCGGAGTTGTACAAGACGCAACCCGTCTTGACGGTGGCACTTATGTTTGAACGATATACCGAGAAAGCGCGCCGCGTGATCTTCTTCGCGAGGTACGAGGCGAGCCAGTTCGGAAGTCCTTATATAGAGACCGAACACTTGCTGTTGGGGCTCCTGCGTGAGGACAAGACGCTTGCCAACCGGTTCCTGCGGTCGCACGCCGCCATCGAATCGATTCGCAAGCAGATAGAAGCGCACACCACAGTTCGTGAAAAGGTCTCCACCTCGGTCGACCTTCCTTTAAGTCACGAATGCAAGCGTGTGCTGGCTTATGGCGCGGAGGAAGCCGAACGGCTGAGCCATAAGCACATCGGCACGGAGCACCTGCTGCTCGGGCTGCTGCGTGAAGAAAAGAGTTTTGCGGCGGAGATTCTCCACGAGCGGGGTCTGCGGCTTTCCGCCGTGCGGGAGGAAATTGCCCGCTCGGCTTCCGAAAAAACGTCGGCGAGCCGTCCCAAAGAGAGTTCGTTGCTTGCCGAATTCAGCCGGGATCTGACCCAGGCCGCGGTCGACGGCATGCTCGACCCGCTGATTGGACGTGATTCCGAAGTGGATCGCGTGGTGCAGATCCTATGCCGCCGCACCAAGAACAATCCTGTGCTGATCGGGGAGCCTGGCGTCGGCAAAACCGCGATCGTGGAGGGCTTGGCCCAGCGAATTGCGGATGGCGATGTCCCGTCTTTTCTCTCGGAAAAGCGGATTTTGGCCCTAGATCTTTCCCTGATCGTGGCTGGTACCAAGTACCGCGGCCAGTTCGAAGAGCGTTTGAAAACCATCATGAAAGAACTGATGGAGAATCAGAACGCCATCATCTTTATCGATGAGCTGCATACTCTGGTCGGGGCCGGATCGGCGGAAGGCTCGCTCGACGCCGCCAATATTCTGAAACCGGCACTCTCGCGCGGCGAAATCCAGTGTATCGGCGCTACCACACCCGCGGAATACCGGAAGTCCATCGAAAAGGACCGCTCTTTAGAGCGGCGTTTCCAGGCTGTTAAAGTCCCGCCGCCAAGCGAAAGCGATGCGATCCGGATTCTGTTCGGGATCAAGGAGCGGTACGAAAAATTCCATGCGGTTGCGTATACGGATGAAGCCATCGAATCGGCGGTTTACACCTCTACACGTTTCATTCCGGACCGATTCCTACCCGATAAAGCAATCGACCTGATCGATGAAGCGGGCGCCCGCGTGAAGCTGCGCCAAACCACGCTTCCGAGCGAAGTGGCCGATATCCAAAAGCGGATCAAGTTCATCGTCCACCGGATGGAGAACGCGATCGCCAATCACGAGTTCGAGAAGGCGCGTTTCTATTCCGACGAAGAGCGCAAAGAACGCGAAAACCTACGCCAACTTCGCGAGAAGTACAACCTGGATGACACTTCCACCGGCGTCGTCTCTAAAGACGATATCGAAGAAGTGGTGGCCCGCTGGACCGGCGTTCCCATGACCTCGATCAAGGAAGAAGAGATCAATAAGCTTCTTCGGATCGAAGAGGAACTCCACAAGCGGGTCATCAGTCAGGAAAAAGCGATCTCGGCGCTGTCGCGCGCCATCCGGCGTTCGCGTGCCGGCCTGAAATCGCCGAAGCGGCCAGCGGGCTCGTTCCTGTTCTTGGGACCAACCGGCGTCGGCAAAACCGAAGTTGCGCGGGCTCTGGCGGAATTCCTGTTCGGAAGCGAGAAGTCGCTGATCCGGTTCGACATGTCGGAGTTCATGGAGAAGCACTCCATCTCCAAGCTGATCGGTTCGCCTCCGGGCTACGTCGGCTACGAGGAGGGCGGCCAGCTCACGGAGCGCGTAAAGCGCGCGCCGTACTCAATCATTCTGCTGGACGAGATCGAAAAAGCGCACCCGGATATCTACAACATCCTCTTGCAGGTGTTTGAGGACGGCCAGTTGACCGACGGGCTCGGCAACACGGTTGATTTCAAGAACACGATCATCATCATGACCTCGAACCTGGGCGCGCGGTTCCTGGATAAGCGCGGCCAGATCGGCTTCTCCGTAGAATCCACGACCGGCATCCCGCAGAAGATCGAGGATCAGGTAATGGGCGAAGTGAAGCGGGCGTTCAATCCGGAGTTTCTCAACCGCCTGGATGAGGTGATTCTGTTCACTTCGCTGACGGATGAGGATCTGATCAAGATCGTCGAGCTGCTGGTGGAGCAAATCAACGGAAATCTGGTCTCCAAGCAGATCAAGATCCGCCTCGAACCGGAAGCCGCGAAGTACATCCTCGACAAGACCTGTGGCGATCGCAGCTATGGCGCACGGCCGCTGCGGCGCGCGCTCCAGAAATATATCGAGGATCCGTTATCGGAAGCGCTCATCCAGGGTTCCCTTCCCCGCCCTGCGGAGCTCGAAATCTACCTCGGCGAGAACGGAATCTATTGCCGTCAGATCGGCGATCTCGAAGGGCAACCCGTGGCTGCGGGTGGTGTTGATGTAGCACCGTCGCCGGGTACTCCGTTGTATATGTTCTGACGGAGGCTCCCTATCAGGGAGCTTCCTCCGGCACATGGAATTGAATGGTGCGCGCGCTCATCTGATCGTTGCGCCGGACCTCTACATATACATCCCAATCGCCTGATTCCGGAAAAACAGGTTTCGCCACATACACGCCCGGACTGACCGCCGGCGCCTTATACACCTGTGTGTGAACATGGTTCGCCATTTCAATTTGCAGGGTGACTTTGGCCTGAATCAGCGGCTTGCCCAGGTCGTCCTTAACCGTGATTTCGAACGGAATCGGCGCGTTCGTCTGTAATACTGCCTTCGGCTCGAAGCGAATGGTGAAGTCGCCTTCCCGGACCTGGGCCTGCGAAAGACCGGCTGCACACAGAAGCAGCGCGAAGAGGATTTTCACGCCCTCATTGTAGCTTTGCCCGAAATTGGCGAGATGCTGTTGTATGGTGAGTGTATGGCGCGCCTCGTTTCAACAACCGTTCGGTTGGATGAAGAAGACATTCGGGCCTTGAAGCGTGCTCGTGCGGCGGGGATACCTGCATCGGAGCTAATCAGACAGGGTTTACGCGTGGTTGCATCACGCTACTACTCGGGCAAGCGTCCGCCGTCCACGCTCCTGTTTGAATCTACAAACAGCAAGCTCGGCGATGAATCCGAGCTATTCCGGGATCTCGAGGATTGATCCCGCCAGTCGTCGCGGACACGGGCGGCCTGCTGCGCGCGCTCGCGCGTACTCCCGGGGGGCACCCCACTTTTCCAGAATACGAACGAGTTCTGACTTCGGCGGCGGCCATCATCGTGCCAGGACTCGTTCTCGCCGAAGTGGATTATTTTCTTCAGGAGGACCGCAAAGCAATGCGGAAGCTGGTAGCCGAGATCTTCGATCCTGGGACGCGGTACGAATACGAGTTGCCGCTCCCCTCGGATATTGCCAGGGCCTTGGAGCTCGACGGCAGATTCCAGGAACTCAGTCTCGGGCTCGTCGATGGAACCGTGGCTGCTGTCGCGGAGCGCCGCCGGATCTACCGGGTTCTCACCAGCGATCGGCGCGATTTTGGCGTCATCCGGATTGGTCCTCGGCTGGCGCGCTCGCTTGAGCTGTTGCCCTGATGTCCCAATGTGCAAGACCGGACTCGCTTGCGCTAAACTGAAACGCCTATGCCCCTCGCCAGCGGAACTCGCATGGGGCCTTACGAGATCCTGGCCGCACTCGGCAGCGGCGGCATGGGCGAGGTGTATCGTGCGCGCGATACAAGGCTGGGTCGCGAAGTCGCCATCAAGGTGCTGCGGCGCGATGGTCATACACGCCTGCTACAGGAAGCGCGCGCGGCTGCGGCGCTGAATCATCCAAATATTCTTGGGTTATACGATATCTGCTCCGAAAACGGCAATGAATTTCTGGTGATGGAACTGGTGCGCGGGAAAACCCTCGACCAGCTCATTGGTAATCGCGGCCTTGGCGTAAATGAAGCCGTGAAATACGCGATTCCGATCGCGGATGCACTCGCTGGCGCACACGCGGCCGGCATTCTGCATCGCGATCTGAAGCCTTCGAACATCATGATTACCGAGCACGGCGTGCCGAAAATCCTCGATTTCGGCCTGGCCCGGATGGCTGAGGTGGAAAGCGACGGCGATGTCACACGCTCACTCACTGAGGATGTGACGGAGCGCGTCGCAGGCACCGCGGCCTATATGTCGCCGGAGCAGGCCGAAGGCAGGAAGCTCGATGCCCGTTCGGATATTTTCAGCTTCGGCGCAGTGCTGTACGAAATGGTGACCGGCCGTCGCGCGTTTCACGGCGATTCCACTGCCTCGACGCTTGCTGCCGTCCTGCGACACGATCCGGAGCCGCCCACTCGCATCATGCCGCAGATTACGCGCGACCTGGAGCGCATCATCCAGCGCTGTTTGCGCAAGGATCCGAATCGCCGTTTTCACAGCATGAATGACATCAAAGTCGAGTTGGAGGAACTGCGCGAAGAATCCGGATCGGGCATGCAGCCGGCGCAAGCCGCCACGCGGAAGCGGCGCAGGACATGGATCTACGTTGTGGCTGCTCTCGCGCTGTTTGGGATTGCAGTGGCGATCTGGTCCTGGCGCCGCCATCCGGTACCACTTCCAGCACCCAGCCAGCCGGTTCCGCTCACGAGCTATCTGGGCGATCAGGATTGGCCGGACTTATCGCCGGATGGCAGCCAGGTGGTCTTCGCCTGGAACGGCGAAAATCGCGGCAAATATCACATTTATGTCAAGCCGATCGGGTTCGCCGGTTATCTGCAGCTCACAAAAGGAGATGCCCAGGAGACGGCTCCAAAATGGTCTCCGGACGGACAGTGGATCGCCTTTCAGCGCCGGGATAGCGCCGGACTGCACACGTTCCTCATGGCGCCGATCGGCGGAAACGAGCGGGAATTGCATGACGGCTTATGTATGGGCCTGTCCTGGTCGAGCGACAGCAAGGCGCTCGCCTGCGGCGCACAGAAGGGTCTCGTTCTAATCTCCGCGGAAACGGGCGATACGCGGCAACTTACATTTGCGCCAGATGGGAAGATGGATGCGGTACCCGCCTTTTCCCCGGATGGTCGCAATCTTTTGTTCCTGGAGGCCAAGCTCCTGGGAGGGACAAACGCCGATCTCTATCTGCTGAAACTGAACGGCGATCTATCGCCCCAGGGAAATCCCCGCCAGATCACAAACGAGCACGCCGACCAGTTCGTTAGGCCAGGTCTGGCATGGACTGCGGATGGCCGGGACGCAATCTGGGCAATATCCGAATCGACGCCGTATGCGATGACGCTGTATCGGGTCCCGGTTCTGCACACCGGTCCCATAGAGCCTCTCTTGTTCGTGGGGCGGGGAGTGACGTGGCCATCAGTTCGCCGGAATCGCCTGGTCTACTCGCACTGGTTGTTTGATAGTGACATTTGGCGTGCAGACGGCCATACCGCCGGGCGACACCCCGCCTCCTCTACCGAAGTCGAGTATAATCCTCAGTTCTCGCCTGATGGCAAGCGCATTGCGTTCGAATCGAGCCGCTCAGGCCCGGAGGAGATCTGGGTCGCAAACAGCGACGGCACGGAACCGATGCGGCTCACTAACTTTGGCCGCTATTGCGGCTCACCGCGCTGGTCGCCGGACGGACGCTGGATCGCATTCGACGCCGATATGGGCAGCGGGCGCTGGGACGTTTGGATAGTAGAGAGCAGCGGAGGGAAGCCCCGTCGGCTCACAGACGGTCCAGGCAGTTCCAATATTCCAAGCTTCTCGCACGACGGCAAATGGATTTATTTTGGCAATGACCGAACAGGCCGCTCAGAAATATTTCGGGCGCCGTTCAGCGGTGGGTCGGCGATGCAAATTACGCAATCAGGAGGTTCATACCCGCAGGAGTCGATAGATGGTAGAGCGGCTTACTATCTGGAGAATGGCCCCAATGCTTATGTCGAGATCCGCGAGGCGGCTTTCGGAGGCGGGCAGGAGCATCCACTGGGAATTACTGTCGTCGGACGTGCATTTCAGGTCGTCTCGGACGGCATTTACTTCGTCGCTCCAGCCGGCCAGGATGCAAGCGGACGCGAAATTCGGTTCTACGATTTCGTCACTCGCCGCTCGCGAGTGATACAAGCTCTTGGGGACGTGGACACGTTTATAGGTCTTACTGTATCTCCCGACCGCAAGACCTTTCTTTACTCGGTCGCGCAAGACCATGGCCGCAATTTGATGCTCGTGGAAAACTTCCGGTAAGCTCAGCAACCCTACACACGACAATAAAGAAAAGGGACTGGTCATGCTACGCTTTACCTTCCCGCCTTTTGTCTGATGAAAAAACTGCTCGCATTAAATCGTGGTGAAATTGCTATCCGCATCCTCAGGGCCGCCAATGAGTTAGGTCTGCGCACGGTAGCGGTCTATTCGCAGGAGGATCGCTTGAGTCTGCACCGGTTCAAGGCCGACGAAGCGTACCTGATCGGTCAAGGCAAAGGTCCGGTGCAAGCGTACCTGGACGTGGAAGGCATCGTTGAATTAGCAATCGAAAAACAAGTGGATGCCATTCATCCGGGCTATGGATTTCTCTCCGAAAACCCCGCTCTGCCCGCTGCCTGCGAAGCCGCCGGGATCACGTTTATCGGACCCAGCAAGGAAATTTTGGAAGCCCTCGGCGACAAGACCACCGCGCGCAAGCTTGCGCAGAAAGCCGGCATTCCCGTGGTACCCGGCACGGAGGAGCCGGTCGACCCTAGCGCAGCCGACGTCGATTCCATTGCAAAACAAATCGGCTTTCCCCTCATCATCAAAGCCGCATTTGGCGGCGGGGGCCGCGGCATGCGCGTGGTCGATTCGGCGCAGCAACTTAAGGCTCGCTTGCAGGAGGCCAGCCAGGAAGCCGGAGCAGCGTTTGGAAACAGCTCCGTGTTTCTGGAGCGCTACATCCGCCGCGCGAAACACGTCGAAATTCAGATCATCGGAGATCGCCAGGGCAACATCCTCCATCTTTATGAGCGCGATTGCTCGGTGCAGCGCCGGCATCAGAAAGTCGTCGAGATTGCGCCCGCTATCGGGCTGCCCCAGAGAGTACGGAACGATTTAGCAGAAGCCGCGGTGACGCTGGCCCGCGCCGTTCAGTATTACAGCGCCGGAACGGTGGAATTTCTGGTGGATGCCGATACGCACGAGTGGTTCTTCATCGAAGTGAATCCGCGGCTGCAAGTAGAGCACACCGTCACAGAGGTCGTGACCGGAATCGATATTGTGCGTACGCAGATTCAGGTAGCGCAAGGCTTGGGTCTGCACGGTGAAGAAATCGGGCTGCCGCAGCAGAGCCAGATTCCGCTGCACGGCACAGCACTCCAGTGCCGCGTGACCACCGAAGACCCGGCCAACAACTTCGTCCCGGATTACGGCCGCATTCATACGTACCGCTCGCCTGCCGGCTTCGGAATCCGGCTGGACGGCGGCACGGCCTACAGCGGCGCGACGATTCTTCCTTATTACGACTCGCTGCTCGTCAAGGTGACGGCCTGGGGCAGCGTGTTTAAACAAGCATGCCAGCGCATGGACCGCGCGCTCCGCGAATTCCGGATTCGGGGAGTTAAGACCAACATTCCGTTCCTCGAAAACGTAGTCAATCACCCGGTCTTTCAATCGGGCGAAATGACGACATCTTTTCTGGACGAAACCCCGGAGCTGTTCGAGTTTCGCCCGCGCCGCGACCGCGCCACGAAGCTGCTGACGTACTTGGGCGATGTGATTGTGAACGGCAATCCGGAAGTGGCTAATAAAAAGAAGCCGGCCATTATCCGCGACGCTCCCGTGCCGCACTCGCACCGCCAGGAAACTCCGGAGGGCACCCGCGATCTGCTGAACCGGATGGGACCGGACAAATTCGCGCAGTGGACGCTGGAGCAGAAACGCCTGCTCATGACCGATACGACGTTCCGAGATGCGCATCAATCGTTGATGGCGACGCGCGTGCGCTCGCACGACCTTCTGAAAATCGCGGAGTTCGTTTCGAAGGAGCTTGCGGGCCTCTACAGCCTGGAGATGTGGGGCGGAGCCACGTTTGACGTTTCCATGCGCTTTCTATTGGAAGATCCGTGGAAGCGGCTGCAAGCTTTGCGCGAAAAAATTCCGAATATCTGCTTCCAGATGCTGCTCCGGGCCTCCAATGCAGTAGGTTACACAGCCTATCCCGACAACGTGGTCCGCGAATTCATTAAGGAAGCCGCGGCCCAGGGGATCGATATTTTCCGCATCTTCGATTCGCTGAACTGGATGCCCAACATGAAAGTGGCGGTGGAGGCGACGCTCAAGACGGGCCGCATCTGTGAAGCTGCCATTTGCTACACGGGCGACATCCTCGATCCGAAACGCGAGAAATACTCGCTGAACTATTACGTACGGCTCGCGAAAGAGCTGGAGAAGATGGGAACGCACGTGCTCGGCATTAAGGACATGGCCGGACTGCTGCGTCCTTACGCTGCTTACAAGCTGGTCAAGACGCTGCGTGAAGAAGTTGGCGTGCCTATTCATTTGCACACACACGATACCAGCGGCGTGAACGCGGCCACCATCTTGAAAGCCTCGGAAGCAGGCGTTCATGTCGCCGATGGAGCCATTTCTGCAATGAGCGGAACTACCAGCCAGCCGAATTTGAATTCCATCGTTGCCGGCCTCGCGCACACCGAACGCGATACCAGCTTGAGTTTCGACGCGTTGAACCGCTGCTCGGACTATTGGGAAGTCGTGCGGCGCTATTACGAGCCCTTCGACGAAGCCCCGAAATCCGGGACTGCGGATGTGTACATCCATGAAATGCCCGGCGGCCAATACACGAACCTGAAGGCGCAAGCGGAGGCAATGGGTCTCGGCGGGCGCTGGCCCGAAATCGCGCGGATGTATGCGGACGTGAACATGGCGTTCGGCGACATCGTGAAGGTGACACCATCGAGCAAAGTGGTGGGGGATCTCGCGCTCTTTCTGATCAGCCACGACATGACGGTTCAGGAACTGGAGAACCTGCCTCCCGATCATGAACTCACCCTGCCCAACTCGGTAATGGACATGTTCATGGGCTCGCTAGGCCAGCCGGAAGGGGGATGGCCGTCGAAGCTGCAGCAAGTTATTTTGCGGGGACGGAAACCCGATACGTGCCGGCCGGGCGAGCGCCTGCCGTCCGTGGATTTTGAAAAGGCCGCGGCCGAAGTAGCGCAAAAAGCCGGATCCACCAGCCGCACGGACCTGCTCAGCTATCTGATGTACCCGAATGTCTTTCTGAAATTCGCCGGCGCGCGCGCGCAATATGGCGAACTCGAAGCGCTGCCGACGCCGCAGTTTTTCTACGGGCTCGAAGAACGCAGCGAAGTGACGGTGGAATTGGAGCCCGGCAAGACGCTGATCATCCGGCTGTTGACGGTGGGCGAACCGCGGGCGGATGGTATGCGCCCGGTGTTCTTTGAGCTAAACGGCCAACCGCGCGAAGTGGAGATTCGAGACCGCTCCATCAAAGCGGATCAGGCGGCGCGCCGGAAAGCGGATGTCACAAAGCCCGGCGATGTCGGCGCCCCGATCCCGGGTTCGGTGAGCATGATCCATGTGCACGCGGGAGAGCACGTGAAGAAAGGCGACCGCTTGCTGGTGATGGAGGCGATGAAGATGCAGAGCACGGTCTACGCCCCGGTGGGCGGCACAGTGAAGGAGATCGCGGTGAAACTGCGCGACACCGTGGAGGCGCGCGACCTGTTGCTCACCATCGAATAACATGGAACGTATGGTCCCGTAGCTCAGGTGGATAGAGCATTTGCCTTCTAAGCAAAGGGTCGCTGGTTCGAGTCCAGCCGGGACTACCAACCTCATCCGCAACCCTGAAGAAAAGCAACAAACAGCGCAGGTTTCTATGGATTTGCCTTAAGCCTTCGCCTCGGTGTATACCAAATATCGGAGGCCCGCCTAAATCGAAGCGGAGCACAAGTGTATGGCAATTAAGAACTACTACGCCATTCTTGGTGTTTCGCGAACCGAAACACCATCCGGCATTCGAGCCGCATACCGCGACGCAGTGCGGCGCACTCATCCAGACTACGCCGGTCCGCGAAGGGCAGCAGATTTTCAGGAGGTTGTCGAGGCGCATTCGGTTTTGTCGAATGCGGAGCGGCGCCGGCAGTACGATGAGGATCTGGACCGATCGGAGTGGGACCAAAGCTGGCCCGGACTCGTGCATCGGTTTGGCAGGGATTGGGAACCGCCCTCGATTTTCGCGAACACACACGCGGTGCATCCCTCGTTCGATGCTTTGGCAGAACGGCTCCTGCGGAACTTCACAGGGCTGGGTGTGCCGAAGGCTGAAAGACCGCAGGCTCTCACGATAGAAGTGATTCTGACGCCCGAGGAAGCCGCGCGGAGAGGAGTTGTTTCCGTCGGCGTGCCAGTGCACGAAGTCTGCCCTGCCTGCGGTGGCGCTGGACGCGATTGGTTTTTCCTGTGCCCGCATTGCGGAGGCGAGGGGATGCGTTCCCGAACGCAGCCTGTCGAGGTCCGCATCCCGCAAGCTCTGCGGCTCGGTTTAACGCCCGAGGTGTCTTTGGAAATGTTTGGAATTAATAACCTGTTTCTAAGACTTCGGCTTCGCGTTTCCGATGGGTAAGGCTCCGCTTTCTTACGGACGCAGCTCTGCTAGGCCGCTTTCCGCAAAATTCCGTGCGGATCCAGCAGGAACTTCTTGGCCGCGCCTTTATCGAAGTCCTTATACCCCTGCGGGGCGTCATCGAGCGAAATCACAGTCGCGTTCACAGCCTTCGACGGTTGCGTTCTGCCGTGCAGAATCGCCATCATAAGCTGGCGGTTATAGCGCATCACGGGGCACTGGCCGGTGGTGAAGACGTGGGACTTGGCCCAGCCGAGGCCAATGCGGACGCCCAACACACCGCGTTTGGCTTTGTCGTCGCGCGCGCCCGGATCATCGGTCACGTACAGGCCCGGAATTCCAATCGCTCCCCCCGCCCGGGCCACTACCATCAGCCCGTTGAGGACCGTTGCGGGTTCCTCGTCGCCTTTCTCGCCATGGGCCCGTGCTTCGAACCCGACGCAATCGACGGCCGAATCGACTTCCGGCACACCCAGGATCTGGGCAATGCGATCGGCGAGCTCGCCCTCCTGCCGCAGGTCCACCGTTTCACAGCCGAAACTCTTCGCCTGCTTTAAGCGATCCGGATTCATGTCGCCGACAATGACAACCGCCGCGCCCAGGAGCCGGCAAGCCTCAGCGCACGCAAGACCAACCGGGCCCGCTCCGGCCACATAGACCGTCGATCCGGTAGTGACACCGGCCGTCACCGCGCCGTGATAGCCGGTCGGGAAAATGTCCGAAAGCAATGCCAAGTCGCGAATTTTTTCCATGGCCTGCGCCTTGTCGGGAAATTTGAGCAGATTGAAATCGGCGTAGGGGCACATGACGTAATCGGCCTGGCCGCCCACCCATCCGCCCATATCCACGTAGCCATAAGCTCCACCGGGACGCGAAGGATTCACGTTCAGGCAGATGCCGGTCTTCCCCTCCTTGCAGTTTCGACAACGGCCGCAGGCAATGTTGAACGGGGCCGATACCAGATCGCCGATGTTCAGAAACTCGACATCGTCGCCCTTTTCCACGATTTCACCCGTAATCTCGTGGCCGAGAATGAGGCCCGAAGGCGCTGTCGTGCGGCCGCGAACCATGTGTTGATCGCTTCCGCAAATGTTTGTCGCGATCAGCTTCACAATAACCGCATGATGAAGCTTCCGGCCGTTGTGCTCCAGTTTGGGGTAATCAATGCTCTGTACTTCCACTTTTCCTGGCCCGATGTAGGCCACACCGCGATTTCCTGCCATATTGTTGCTCCTTTCCAAACGGACTCAGTATATTCCCGTTCGTTACACAAGAGAACTCGGCCGGAGACTGGCACTATAATGAGTACTTCCCATGTTTGATTGGTCTCTGGACCCGAGGTCCCAGGTGGCACTGCTGTGCCTTGCGACAGCGTTCGTGTTTTGGAACAACGATTTGTTGTTCTTTTTGTTCGCGGCGATGGCGGTCTGCACCAGGCTCGCGTCGGAATTTTAGCTTGCGGCCGGGTGCTGCTTAGCCAGCGGACTCTGCTCATAGTTGCGTAGCAGGTCTTCCGGACTGTCATAGATCGCGACGCAGCCGGCCTCTCTGAGCGCCTCTTCCGGAAATCCGCCGCAACGGACCCCCACTGTTCTCAATCCCGCTCTACCGGCCGCCTCGGCATCGTGCGGGCTATCTCCGACGACGATCACATTCTTCCGCCGGATATGGTTTCCCAGCCGGTCCAGAGCTGCTTCAAAGATATCCGGGTGAGGCTTGGATTTGTTCGCATCGGCAGAAGACGTTTCCACCTCGACCAGATCGTCAATCCTGGCGATCTTTTCAAACTGCTTCAGTTCATCCCCTTTGGCTGAAGAGGCGAGAGCCACTGCCTGGCGGTTTTCTTTAATCCTCTTGAACAGTTCGCGAACACAGGGGAACGGCTTGACGTGGGAAAGATAGCGTTCCTTAAAAAGCGAGCTGCGGTACTCCTGGATGGACTTGCCTTTCTCCTTCAGGTCGGCCGGGCTCAGGAAAACCGGCAAAAGCTGGTCGCCGCCCTTCCCGATCTGGCTTCGTATCCCGGAAAACGGGATTTCGTAGCCGAAATGGCGGAATGCGTCCTGCCACGCCCGGGCATGCAAATCCACCGAATCCAGCAGTGTGCCGTCTATATCAAAGATGATTGCCTCGGCCATCTGTTTTCGAATTGCGTGCTGTCTTTGAGATGAAAAGCATCCAAGTAGTGTTTCGAACGTAAAGTGCGTCACACCCTTAGCAATGGCATCCCCTGCAAAGATCATCGTTAGAGTTCCAGACGAGGTAAAGTCGGCCCAGGTCGCCGGGCTGCGCTATTTCATTCCGAAGGGAAACGGAATCCGGCGGCGGCGTGCAGGCCACGGTTTTGTGTATGTGGATAGCTCCGACAAGCCGGTTCGCGATCCCGAAACGCTGGCCCGGATCCGCTCGCTGGTGATTCCTCCGGCCTGGACTTCAGTCTGGATCAGCCCCGATCCCAATACCCATATTCAGGTTGTGGGCCGGGACGCGCGAGGGCGAAAGCAGTATCGTTATCATCCCGATTACCGGCAGGTCCGCGATCTGGTGAAGTTTGATCGGATGCGGGCATTCGGGAAGGCGCTCCCGCGCATCCGCCGGATCATCAGCCGGGATCTGGCCAGAAAGGGAATGCCGAAGAGAAAGGTTCTGGCGGCGGTGGTGAAGCTGCTGGAGACTACCTATATACGTGTCGGGAACGAAGAATATGTCGAGGAGAACGGTTCGTTCGGGCTGACCACGTTGCGCAACCAGCACGTGCAGATTCTCGGAGGCGTGCTCAAGTTTCGTTTCCGTGGAAAGAGCGCGCAGCAGCACGAGATCACCATTGAAGACCCGCGTCTCGCGCGGATTCTCCGCAAATGCAAAGACATTCCGGGTAGCGCCCTGTTTCAGTATCTGGATGAAAACGGGGAGCCGCAGACCATCGATTCCGGCGATGTAAACGAGTATCTGCGCGAGATCAGCGGGGGAGAGTTCACCGCCAAGGATTTTCGAACCTGGGGTGGAACGTGTCTCGCCGCCAGTTTCCTGCTGGAGAAATGCGCTGAAGAAACATCCGATCAAATCACCAAAGCAGCGCTGGTGGACGTGGTCAAAGAGGTCGCCTCAAAACTGGGAAATAAACCGGCCACTTGCCGGAAGTACTATATTCATCCATCCCTGCTGGAATGCTATTCGTCGGGAAACCTCCGCGCGGTTGCGGAAAAGTTTCGCGATTCCCGCAGCAATTATCTTTACGAGCGCCTGGTTCTATCGCTGCTGACACCGCTGAAGCGCCTGCGCGCAAAAGCGGCGTAGGAACCGAGAGCAATGATCGACGTCTTCGTCTTCGGCTTCTTGTGTCGCGCGTTACCAAGCCGCTCGGCCTTACAGAACCGCGACCGCAAGGGAGCGGCCTCTTTCTGGCCGTTCACGACGCGCACTGTGCGTCAGCTACTCGTCTCGACGCTCAGGGCGTGAACTCTCGTAATTCCGCTGTAATTGCGAAACAGTCCCCGGCTCGCCGCGTCCCGCACATAGGAGCAACCCATTGGGCAATTCATCGAAAGAGGTCGTAGTCATTACCGGGGCATCCGCGGGTGTGGGCAGGGCGGTGGTCCGCGAATTCGCGCGACGCGAGGCGTCCATCGGACTCATCGCGCGCGGCAAGGAGCGCCTGGAAGCGGCCAAGCGCGAGGTGGAGCAAGCGGGCGGAAAAGCGCTTGCGCTTCCGGCGGACGTCGCGGACGCTGGGCAGGTAGAGAGCGCAGCCGCGCGCGTGGAAAACGAGCTGGGCCCGATCGATATCTGGATCAACGATGCGATGACGACCGTGTTCGCGCCCGTGCATCAGATTCAACCGGATGAATTCAAGCGAGCGACCGAGGTTACGTATTTGGGATTCGTTTACGGAACTATGGCGGCGCTGAAACGGATGCTGCCGCGCAATGCCGGGACGATTGTACAAGTCGGATCGGCGCTGGCCTACCGTTCCATACCTTTGCAATCGGCTTATTGCGGAGCAAAACACGCGATGGTGGGATTCACGGATTCTCTTCGATGCGAACTGATCCACCAACAGAGCAGCATCCATGTGACGGTGGTCCATCTTCCCGCGATGAACACACCGCAGTTCAGTTGGTGCCGCACGCGCCTGCCACGGCAGCCTCAACCGGTTCCCCCGATTTTCGAGCCGGAGGTTGCGGCCGAGGCGATTTACTGGGCCGCGCATCACCGGCGGCGTGAAGTCTACGTGGGCGGGTCGACGGTAAAGGCCATTTACGGCCAGGAGGTGGCGCCCGGATTTGCCGACTGGTATTTGGGCCGCACCGGATACGAGGCGCAACAGGCTCCCGAACCGCTCCCGGCAAACCGTCCGGACAATCTATTCGAACCGGCTCCAGGCGATTACGCGGCGCACGGCATCTTTACCAGTCAGGCGAAGAACTTCAGCCTGCAGGTTTGGCTGGATCTGCGCCGCAAGCCTTTAGCGTTAGCGGCAGCCGGGTTAGCCGGGATCAGCGCGCTTTTGTGGAGAAAATATGCCTGAGACGACCGATCAGGTTCGAGACGATCTCCGCCATGGGACCCATGTGACCATCGAATGCCGGCGCGGCATCGTCGGACTCTCGCTTTTCTCATGCGCTATTCTGGGCGGCATTGCTCTATACCAAGTGGGGCTGTTGAAGCGGTTGCCGGACCCGCCCTGGCCTGCATTCGATGCGGACCGAATCAACGGTTCCGAAGAGGCGTATTCGCATTTCGAGACCCCCGATGCGTTGCTCGGTTTTGCGAGTTATGCGGTGACGGCGTGCTTGGCGGCGACGGGCAAACAAGACCGCTGGAAAACCACCCGCGCGCTTCCGCTGGCGATGGGAGCGAAGATGAGCCTGGATACCGCGCTGGCCGGGGCCATGAGTGTGCAGCAATGGACCAAGTTTCGCAAATTTTCCGCGTGGTCCTTGCTGGTTTCCGCCGCAACGTTTGTATCCTTCGGGCTGGCTTGGCCGGAGATTAAACGCGCGCTTGCGGGTGAATAGAATCTAGGTATGGCAATTTCGCGCCGTGAATTTGGCCGTGGCGTTTTTATTGCAAGCGCTGGTGGTGTTCTGGCCCGTGGACAAAGCAACTCCGGACGCAGGCTCGGATACTGCATCGTCGGGCTCGGCCGGATCTCGATGGGTCATTTTATGCCGGCGTGCAAGCGATCGCAGAAATCGCGCGTGATTGCGCTGGTCAGCGGGCATCCACAAAAGGCCCAAAAGATGGCCGCCGAATACGGAGTCCCGGAAAAGAATATCTACAACTACCAGAACTACGATCAGATCCACGACAACAAAGACATCGATGCGGTTTACATCGCGCTGCCGAACAGCATGCACGCCGAGTATACGATTCGCGCCGCGAAAGCTCACAAGCACGTGCTATGCGAGAAACCGATGGCGACCACGGTGAAAGATTGCCAGGCGATGATCGATGCGTGCCGGAACGCGAACGTGAAATTGATGATTGCCTACCGGTGTCAATATGAGCCGACGAATCTCGCGGCGATCAAGATGATCCGCGACGGCCGGCTCGGCACGATTCAGGCAATTGAAAGCGCGAATGGATTTGTGGAGCGCGCGGGCGAGTGGCGGTTAAACAAAAAGCTTGCAGGCGGCGGGCCGTTGATGGATGTCGGGATTTATTCGCTGAATGCGTGCCGCTATCTGACGGGGGAGAATCCGGAGCATGTCGAAGGGTATTGTTCGGTGATCGATAAAGACGGGCGGTTCAGCCAGGTGGAAGAAAACGTCGGATGGACGATGCGCTTTCCTTCGGGTGTCGTCGCGAGTTGCACGACGACCTATGGGGCCAACATGCCGGGGTATTACACAGTGCATGGATCGAAAGGGTACATGCATGTGGAACCGGCGTTCGCATACGAGGGTCTGCATCTGAAAGCGCAGATCAAAGGCGAGCCGCCCATCGATAAGCCCAATCCGAACAAGGACCCGTCGCAGTTCGTGGCAGAAGGCGATTATTTCGCCGATTGCGTGTTTAACAACCAGGAACCGAAAACGAACGGCGAAGAGGGATTGCGGGACATGCAGTATATCGCGGAGATCTACAAATCCTGCGAGCGGAGTATGGGGTGAACCACGCGTCCCTGATGATTCGGGACGCGGCAGACTGACTGGATATGCGAGCAGAACCCCGACCGTAAGGGAGAGGATTTCATACGCTTCTTCCGCAACTTAGTATTAGACATCAGGCCCCGCAGCGTCAAAACCCCTCTACCATCCAAACATTGCTGCTCAGCGCGCCACTCCGTATGGCAAGAAAGCGGCCATCAGGCGAGGGTACGCCAAAAACGGCATACCCAATCCCCCCGCTCCCTTATACTCCCAGGGCAACCGCGAACTGCCATTCAGCTCCACGCGGCTGATACTGCCCCCTTGCGCCGACATAGACCCGCAATAAAGGCCTTTTCCGTCAGCCGACCAGTCCAGGCCTGTGATATCGGGACAGCCCTTCACTCGGATTTCGTGATCGATGCCTCCCGAGAGCGAAAACATATGAATCTCAGTCTCGATTTCGCCAGTTCTTGTAAAGGGTCGCTTATGAATCAACAACTTAGCCCGTCTCCAAAAGAAACGGCAAACCCATTCACACCCTAAATCACATTTGGTTTCAATGACTTACCGGAAAACGCTTGGAACGGCATGCGATACTGGTATCGAAATAAAATTTAGAAAACGCCGGACGAGACGCCGCTCTCTTCCGGCGTTTTCTTTTAGGAGCCCAACTTCATGTCTAC
>Ga0070741_10001804_pt1 | contig 61630 bp, 62 predicted proteins | sample Coa_R1_4_FD_66440 | JGI IMG/M metagenome (GOLD analysis project Ga0070741, IMG submission 66440) | Surface soil microbial communities from Centralia Pennsylvania, which are recovering from an underground coalmine fire - Coalmine... | ecosystem: Environmental > Terrestrial > Soil > Unclassified ...
GTGGTAGGCGATGACGACGACGCGGCCACCGGGAGCGAGAAGCCCGACCGCTCGAGGCAGGGAAGCGGTGAGCTCCTCCAGCTCCCGGTTGACCGCGATGCGGAGCGCCTGGAACGTCCGACGCGCGGGGTGGGGGCCGCCCCGCCGCCCTCCAACGGCGCCCGCGACCACGCGCGCGAGCTCGTCCGTCGTCTCGATCCGCCGGCGCGCGCGCGCACGCACGATGGCGGCCGCCACCCGCCTCGACCGCCGCTCCTCTCCGTACTCGAACAGGATCCTCGCGAGCTCGTCCTCCGACGCGGAGTTCACGAGGTCCGCGGCGCTCTCCGCCTCCGGGTCCATCCGCATGTCGAGCGGACCCGGCTGCCGGAAGCTGAAGCCGCGCTCCGGCCGCTCGAGCTGCATCGACGAGACGCCAAGGTCGTAGAGGAATCCGTCGGCCCGGCTCTCCACGGGCATCTCCGAGAACCGGGCGCGGATCCCGACGAACCGCGGTCCGAACCGCGCCAGGCGAGCGGAGGCTCGCTCGAGGGCCTCCGGGTCGCGGTCGACCCCGATCAGGCGTCCGACCCCCGACTCGAGGAGTGCCTCGGCGTGACCTCCCGCCCCGAGCGTCATGTCGACCACGGTCCCCCTTCCCCCGAGGAACCGGATGACCTCGTCCACCATGACCGGCCGGTGGCCCCAGTGGTCGTGCACGCGGACCGTCTCATCCCAGCAGGCGGACGGCGAGCAGACCGAGCCCGAGATACACGGCCGTCGTCAGGGCGGACAGCACGATGAGCTGCAGGCTCTGGCGCAGCTCGGCCACGAGGGGTCCCTTCATCTCCTGCCTCCTACATCGAGCGTTCCCGCCTGGTAGGCCCCGCCGTGACCCTGCTCGTAGCGCTCGTGGGCGTCTCGGGCCCAGATCTCCATCCGGTCGTACACCCCGAGCACCACGGCCTCCTTGCGAATCCCCACCTCCGCCCGCAGTCGCTGCGGGATCAGCAGGCGTCCCTGGGAGTCGAGCTCCACGGCCTCGGCCTTGCCGAAGAACATCCGCGCGTACGCGCGCCCTTCGGCGTCGGAGAGGGGAAGCTCGCGGACCTCACGCGCCCTGCGCTCCCATTCGGCCCTGGGGAAGCAGAACAGGCACCCGTCCTGCCCGAGCGTGAGCACCGCGCCCTCGGCGAACGCCTCACGGAACCGGGCGGGCAGGCTGATCCTGCCTTTCGGGTCGAGCTGGTAGCTGTGCGTGCCGAGCAGTTCGGCCACGCGTCCTCCCCTTCTCCTCCACTGCTTTCCACTTTATGCCACTTGTACTCCACCAGGTCAAGAGGAGAACGTGAAGATGGGTCAAGGACTGTCAACGACAGTCACGAAGGGTGAGGGTGAGATCGCCCGGACGCGGGAGGGCTCGATCGCAGACGAGGCGGAGCTCAGACCCGAGAGAGCCGACCGCTCAGGCCAGGTAGGGTTCCCATTCGGGCTCGAGGCGACCGAGCGAGAGCCGGAACCCGTCCGGGGGGGCGAACGGCCTGCGCGCCAGTCTCAGACCGGCGTCCTCCGCCAGGCGGTTCTCCTTCTTCGCGTTGCAGCGCCGACAGGAGGCGACGACGTTCTCCCACGTGTGCTCGCCCCCGCGCGAGCGCGGCACGACGTGATCGAGGTTCTCTGCCGGAGCCCCGCAATACTGGCAGACCCAGTCATCGCGGGCGAACACCGCACGACGGGTGAGGGGGGCCTGCGCGCGGTAGGGCACGTGGACGAAGTAGCGGAGCCTGACCACGGACGGCGCCTCGATCGACAGTCGCTCGGAGTGGAACACCATGCCGTTCGACGCGACGACCTCGGCCTTCTCCCTCAGCACGAGCACGACCGCCCTCCTCGCAGACACCACTGCCAGAGGCTGGTGCGACGCGTTGAGAACGAGCGCTCGTCCCATGGTGGGTTGCAGCGAGTATAGCGAGCCCCACCCTCAATCCGGCGCGGGTGCTTGAATCCGAAGAATCCCAGCGTTGTAATCCCGCGGAGGGCGGCGGTGGCCGTCTCCGAGCATCGGGACGCCTGAAAGTTGCGAACAAAGGGGCCGCGCGGGGCGTCCAGCCACTCGGGTTCCGGTCGCCGTCGCCCTCTTTCGCGCGCCGGCCGACTGTGAAACCGTGGCTCAGCCCGCGTGGAGGAACCGAGCCTGAGGATGCCTCGACGGTCGGACCACTCGCGCCACCAGGCCGGGGAGCCGCGACGGGCTCCTCGGTGACATGAGGACGCCATGGGCAAGATCCCGAAGGGAACCGGAAGGCTTGCTTGCCCGTACTCCTCGGTAAGATGGTCGGGTCGGGTGTGGAGGTGGGGATGTGGAGGCTCGGGAACGAGACACACGCGAGTGGGAGCGATTCGCCGAGCGATTCCACGAGATCGAGTCGAACATCGAGAAGGTCGTCCAGGGCAAGCAGCGTGAGATTCGCCTGGCTCTGGTCGCCCTGGTCGCGGAAGGCCACCTCCTGATCGAGGACGTCCCGGGCGTCGGCAAGACGATGCTCGCCAAGGCGATCGCCCGGTCGATCGACTGCTCGTTCCGAAGGATCCAGTTCACTCCGGACCTGCTTCCCACCGACATCACGGGCGTCAACGTCTTCAACCAGGAGCGGGGCGACTTCGAGTTCAAGCCGGGCGCGATCTTCGCAAACATCGTCCTCGGGGACGAGATCAACCGGGCGAGCCCGAAGACGCAGTCCGCCCTCCTCGAGTCGATGGAGGAGCGCCAGGTCACGATCGACACGGCCACCTACCAGCTCGGGCAGCCGTTCATGGTCATCGCGACGCAGAACCCGATCGAACACGAGGGCACCTATCCGCTTCCGGAGGCACAGCTCGACCGGTTCATGATGCGGCTCGCGATCGGCTACCCCGCTCCGGACGTCGAGAGCGAGATCCTCGCGACGCACGGCGTGCGGTCGACGCTCGCCGACCTCGGGCCGGTGACGGACGCGCTCGGCGTTCGCGAGATGATCGAGCGCGCCCGCGAGGTCCACGTGTCCCCGCCCATCCGTCGCTACATCGTCGATGTCGTGGAGGCGACCAGGAGGCATCCCGACGTGTACCTGGGCGCGAGCCCTCGCGCGTCCATCATGCTGCTGCGCGCGGCGCGCGGGCTGGCCGCCGCCGACGAGCGCGACTACGTCATCCCCGACGACATCAAGGCGCTCGCCGCCCCGGTGCTCACCCACCGCGTGATCGTCACCGCCGATGCCGTGATGGGGGGACGCTCGGCGACGGTCGTCCTGGAGGAGATCCTCCAGGAGGTCAGCGTCCCCGTCACCGGGAAGACCTGAGCCATGCCGTCGGGCCGCGGCGTCCTGGTCTTCGCCGCGGGCATCGCCCTGTGGGCCGCCGCCCGCGTCGCCGGCTCCCCCGCCCTGCATATGGTGGCCGTCGGCCTGGTGGTGCTCCCGTTCGCGTCCGCCCTGTTCGCCAGATGGAGCCGCCAGCGGCTGCGCGTGCGACGGCGGCTCTCCGACCAGCGCGTCGCTCCCGGCATGCGCGTCGTGGTCGAGCTCGAGATCGAGAACGAGGCGCCGGCCCCGACGTCGTTCCTCCTGCTCGAGGACCGAGTGCCCCCCTCGCTGGGTCGGCCGGCTCGGCTCGTGCTCGCCGGCATCCCCGCCCGCGCGAGACAGCGGGCCTCCTACACGCTCACGGCCCAGGCGCGCGGCAGGTACACGCTCGGGCCGCTCGTGGTCGACATCTCGGACCCGTTCGCGCTGACGCGAATGCGCATGGAGTTCGATCAGCGGGATGACCTGGTCGTCGTCCCGGAGGTGGAGAACCTGGAGGCGGGATCCTCCTCGCCGTTCGGCCAGGCGAGCGGCCTATCGCTCGCCCGACACCTGTTCCGCACCGGCGAGGAGTTCTACACGATGCGTCCGTACCAGGAGGGTGACGACCTCCGCCGGATCCACTGGCCGAGCGTGGCCCGCAGCGGCGAGCTGATGATCCGGCAGGACGAGTCCTCGCGCCGGGCCAGCGCCGTCCTGTTCCTCGATACGCGCGAGTCCGCGCTGGGAAAGGTGCGCACGCCCGCGTTCGAGCGCGGGGTCTCGGCCGCCGCCTCCGTCGGCGTCCTCCTCGCCCGCTCGGGCTTCTCGACGACCCTGGCGACTTCCCAGATGGCCCCGATGCCGGTCACCGAGGAACGCCTGCTCGAGACACTCGCCGGGATCGGTCACCACACGTCCCGAGCGTTGTCCGCCGGGCTCACCCGGCTGCGTTCCGTCGCGGCCGGCGACGTGACGCTCGTCGCGGTCACCGCTCCCCCGCCACCGACCGAGCTCACCTCGCTCATCCGGTCCGGCGTCGTGTTCGGTCCGAAGATCGCGATCCTCGTGTATCCGGTCGATCCCGAGACGCTCCCACCCGAGCGACAGGCGCACCTGGAAGGTCGCGCCACCTCGGCCCGGCTCTCGCTCTCGCGCTCGGGCTGGGAGGTCCTCATCGTCTCCCCGTCGGGAAGGCTCCGCGACGTATGGCAGCGAACCAGGAATCGCTCGATCGCCCTCAGCATCTAGCCGGGCTGCTCGCGCTCGCGCTGCTCGCGCTCACGACGGCGCTCGCCTTCGGCCGGGCCTACCAGCAGCACGGGCCGACCTGGAGGCTGGTCGCGACCGCCCTCGCCTCGCTCGCGGTCGCCACGCTGTTCGAACGTCGAAGCCTGTTCCTCGCCTCGCTCGTGAGCGCGGCCGCGCTGCTCCTCGTTCTCGGCCTCCTGGTCTTTCCGACGACCACCTGGCACGGGCTTGCCTTGGGCCGAACCCTGCACGCGATCCGCGACGCGCTCGGTCATGTCGGCCAGCAGGCGCGCGTGCAGGTTGCCCCGACCCCGCCCGTCGCCCCGCTGATGATGGCGGGGGTGACGGCCGTCTGGACGGCCGTCTTCTCGGCCCACGCGCTCGCCGTCCGGGCGGGGAGCCCGCTCCTTGCCGCGCTCCCACCGGCGGCGCTCGTCGGGTTCGCGGACACGGTCCTCGAGGACGGAGCCCGTCCCGTCTACGCCATCGCCTTCCTGATCGCCGTGCTGCTCGTCGTGTTCGCCGACGGGCTTCGGCGGATCCGCCAGTGGGGTCCGGTGTGGGGGGTTTCCAGGCGAAGGATCTCCGCGGCGGGGCAGGGCGCCCAGCGCGTGGCGCTCGTCGCCGTGGCCGTCGCCGCCCTGGCCCCCGGAATCCTCCCGGGCTTCCGCTCCGGCGCGCTGATCGACTTCTCCACCGTCAACCGTGGCTCGGTGCACATCGATCCCTTCGTCTCGATCCGTGCCGAGCTCAGGCGCACCGACCCTGTCGACCTCTTCCGCGTGACCTCGACCGACGCGCAGGGGAAGCCCGTCCCCACGTACTGGCGGCTGTACGCGCTCGACCAGTTCGACGGGGCGACGTGGAAGAGCTCGGACCCCGAGGGGGAGCACGCCCGCGTGCTGGCGACCCCGGTGCAGCTCGCCGGAGCGTTCCCGGCCAGCGCGCCGGTGATCCAGCAGCGATACGAGATCCTCGCCGACCTCGGCGACCGGTGGCTCCCGATGGCCTACCCGCCGCAGCTCGTGCAGGTCCCGTTCGGCACGATCCGGTTCGATCAGGACCTCACGGCGGCCATGGCGCCGCGGAGCCTTCCCGCCGGGACCGAGTACGTCGTGGACTCGCGATTCGTCTCGCCCACACCGGAGGAACTCGACCGGGTGAGTTTCGGGCCACCCTCCGAGTACGGGCAGGCCACGTTCGTGCCGACCGACGTGCCGGCGCAGGTCCGACGGATCGCCGAGCAATGGACCGCCGACGCCGCCTCCCCCTACCGAAAGGTCCTCGCGATCCAGGACCGGTTCCTGGACGGCAGCTTCCACTACTCCGTGAACGTGAAGCCGAGCTCGGACGCGAACGCCATCGTCACGTTCCTCACCAAGAGCAAGACCGGTTTCTGCCAGCAGTTCGCGACGGCGATGGCGGTCATGGTGCGCGAGCTCGGGCTCCCCTCGCGAGTGGTCGTCGGGTTCCTTCCCGGGACCCAGTCGGGGACGACCTTCACGGTGAGCACGGAGCAGGCCCACGCCTGGGTGGAGGTCCTGTTCCCCGGCTACGGGTGGCTCCCCTTCGACCCCACACCGCGCGGCCCCAAGCCGCTCGCGACGCCGGGGTCCTACCTCCAGCCCGATTCCCAGCCCTCGTGCGCTCCGGGCAAGCCGGCGTGCGGCGCCTCCTCCGGGTCGACCTCGGGGGCCGACACCGGGGCCGTCACGGGGCCGGCGCGCAAGCTGCTGGCGACGGATCCCTTCCGCCTGACCCGGCCGACCGGGCGGCGGGCGCTCGGGGGAGTCCCGCCGCCGGCGGAGTCCGGATACCTCGCCCTGTACCGGGTCCTGCTGATCGTGCTCGCGGCGATCGCGCTGGCGCTTCTCGCCGGCATCCCGTCGGTGAAGTGGCTCTGGCGCCGCGCCGTCGTTCGCCGGGCGCATCGTCCGAACGAGCTGGTGCTCGCCGCCTACCGGGTCTTCGACGGCGAGGCGGCCGACCTCGGCCTGGGGCGCGCGCCGGGGGAGACGCTCGGCGAGCATCGGGAGCGCTTGCGGCGAACCACCCGCTTCGCCGACGGGCATCTCACGCGGTTGACCGACCTCGCCACGCGAGCCGCCTACGCCCGCGACGAGGTGAGCGCGGAGGACGCTCGGGCAGCGGTGGTGGAGGCCCGGGCCGCGATCCGCGACCTCCGTCGGGGGGCCGGGGTGGCCCGGCGGACGGTGGGCGCCTTCCGACCCGGGATCTAAGAGCGGGACCCCAGCCGCCCCGGGCGGCTCACGTGCCGGTCTTCGTGTGCGCCGCGGCCTCGCGGAGCGCTCGCAGGAACCGGTCCCGGTCCTCCTTGAACTGACCCACCTTTGCCTCGACGCCGCTCGCGATCTCGTCGATCGCGACGAAGAACGCCAGCTGGCCCTCGCGCAGGGCGTCGAGGATCTCGCCGCTGCGGCGCGCGACCTTGAAGATGCTCACGCCGTCGGTGATGAGCTTGACCTCCGACAGGTGCTTGTCGAGCGCGGCACGTCGGTTGAGGTACTCCCAGGCGCGACGGACCCGCTGAAGCGACATTCCCCCGTCGAGCAGAGACTTCACGACCCTGAGCGCCACGAGGTCGCGGAAGGAGTACAGGCGCGGAACCCCGGAGCGCCCGCCGGTCTGCTGCACCGAGGGCTTGACGAGGCCGATCTGGTCCCAGTACCGGAGCTGACGCGGCGTGCACGACGTGAACTTGCTGGCTTGGTGCGCAGTGAACCCCTCCATAGGACGCGCGCCCCCCGAACGTCTCCTCACTCACCGAACACCTGTATCCGTCAGCCCGTCGAGGGAAGGCTCGACGTGCGGTAGACGGTCACGCCCTCGGGGAAGGTGACTTCTTTTACTCCGAGGCGGCACCCCTGGCAAGCGCGCTGGACGTTGCGGGTCGCCGACCCGCGCGTGAAGGACGGCCCCGCGATCCTCAGCCCGCGGCGGGCGGGGTGGGGCCCCGGAAGCGGCCCGAGAGGCGCGCGAGGATCGACGCGATCGAGAAGCGGCCCGACTGCTGGAGGGCGCGGACCTGCTCCTTGCCGAGCTGCTTCAGGTAACGGTAGACGAGCAGGGAGGAGACCAGCATCACGCCGAACCCTCCGACCGCGATCCAGAGCGAGACCGGGAACAGCATCAGCATCACGAACCCGGCCAGGAACGCGAGCGAGGCCCACCGGATGCGGCGGGCCAGGTGGGTGTACAGGGAGGTCCGGGACACGGCCTCCACGAGGCGAGGGTCCTCCTCGGCGAGGCGTCTCTCGATCTCGTCCAGGATGTGCTGTTCGTGGTCGGAAAGAGGCATCCGCTCCCGCCTTTGAACCGCGATCTCAATTATAGGAACGACAACCTTTCAGATTGAAGGGGCTTCCTATCCGTTCCATCGGCGCGAGGTCTCGGGGACTGCAATCCCGCTGGTCAGGAGGGTTCCGCCGGAGAGGACCCGGGCCCGAGGCTCCCGCGTCGGGACGTGCCGCGCGGCCCGCAGACGCCGCGAGCGCGGTTCAGCGGCCGTCGCCGCGCCGATCGAGCAGCGCCGCGGGGCGTGCCGCACCCGGCCCGAACCGGCGCTCGATGCGGTCGAGGGCGACCTCGACGTCGCGACGTCGCTCACCGCGGAGGAGCGCCAGCTGCTCGGCTCCGGCCGGGACCAGACCGGTGGCCTGAACCCCGAGGAGCCGGACGCGTCGGCGGGCGCCGGGGAGTCCGCGGTAGAGCTCGCGCGCGACGCGATAGATCTCGGAGGCGACGTCCGTCGGCGCCGAGAGCGTGCGCGACCTCGTGAGCGTGGTGAAGTTGGCCAGGCGCACCTTGAGGACGATCGTCCGAGCCCGGAAGCCGTCCTTGCGCAGGCGGGCGGCCACGTTGCCGCAGAGCGCGAGGGCCTCGCGGAACAGGTCCTCCTCGGCGTCGAGGTCGCTTGCGAAGGTCTCCTCGTGCGAGACGGACTTCGGAGCCTCGTAGGCCACCACCGGTCGGTCGTCGACCCCGCGGGCGAGCCGTATCAGGTCGTTCGCGTGCTGCTCGCCGATGACGCGCCCCAGGACGGCCGGCGGCGTGCGAGCGAGGTCGCCGACGGTCCTCACGCCGAGCCGCGACAGCGTCTCCATCGTCTTCTCCCCGATGCCCCAGATCGCGCGGGCCGGAAGCGGGTCGAGGAAGGTCTCGACCTCGCCCGCCCGGACGACCACGAGCCCGTCGGGCTTGGCCCGACGGGAGGCGAGCTTGGCCACGAGCTTGCTCGGACCCACCCCGACCGAGCACGCGACCCCGACCTCGCCCCGCACCTCGCGCCGGATGCGCTCGGCGATCCGCTCGGGCGGGCCGAACAGCATCACGGCGCCGCCGACGTCGAGGAAGGCTTCGTCGAGCGCGATCGGCTCGACGAGCGGCGTGACGCCGAGCAGGATCTCGCGGAAGCGGTTGGAGTGGCTCCGGTAGGCCTCGAAGTCGGGCGGGAGGAACACCGCCTCGGGGCACAGGCGCCGGGCGCGGACGGCCGGCATCGCGTTTCGAACCCCGTACGCCCGGGCCTCGTAGGACGCGGACATCACCACCCCTCGCGGCCCGGCGCCCCCCACCACGACCGGCCGGCCGGCGAGCGAGGGGTCCTTGAGGACCTCCACGGAGGCGTAGAAGGCATCGAGGTCGACGTGCAGGATGGGCTCGGTCGTGCGGGTCATCGGTGCGTGGGGGCCGCGACGTGCCGTCGGGCGGCCCGAAGGCCGAGCAGCCCGACGGCGAGCACGACGCATCCAGCACCGACGATCGTGGGGCGCACCACCACGATCGACCCGAGCGCGAGGATGGCCAGGGCCGACACGATCCCCATGGTCTCCTGGAGGGATCCGAAGATGCTGGTGACCCTCCCCCGCTGTTCCTCTCCCGCGACCCGTTGGATGAGCGCCAGCGTCGGGGCGAAGATGAACGAGAACCCGCCGCCCATCAGCGCCTCCCCGGCGAACGCCGCCGCAGACGATCCCACCGAGAACAGCAGCAGTCCGGCTCCCGCCGCCGCCACCCCGCAGGCGACGTAGGTGAGCTCGCGTCCGGCGGCCCCCCGGATGCGGGACACGACCACCGCCCCCACGAAAGCTCCCGCGCCGTGGACGAACCACAGGAACGAGACGGCGCTCTCGCCTCTGCCGAGGGTCTCCTTGATGAAGATCGGCTCGAGGACGAAGAACGTGGTGACCGCGAGCCAGGCCAGACACGTGATCGTGAGATCCAGCCGCAGGTCGGGTTGACGGACGGAGGTTCGAAGCCCCTCCGCCAGGTCGCGCAGGCGGATCGCCGGTCGCTCGCCTCCCTGGCGCACGTCGGGGACGATCAGGTTGAACGCGATCGCCAGCACGCTCGCGCCGAGCGCGACCGCGTAGACGGCGCGGGCCCCCGCCGCCTCGGTGAGGAACCCGCCGCCGAGCGTCCCGACCATCAGCGAGGTCTGGAAGGCCGCCGAGATCGTCCCGTTCGCCTGCACGAGCTGTCCCTCGGGCACGAGCAGGCCGACCAGCGAGGACCGGGCGGGCTCGATCGTGGCAAACGCGATCCCGACCAGGAACGAGGAGGCGTCGAGCCAGAGCACCGAGTCGGCGACCAGGGCGGCGCCCACCGCGGCGACCAGCGCGAGATACCCCCACAGGTTCATCCACTTGGGGCTCCAGCGATCGACGACCATCCCCTGGAACGGGATGAACAGCGCGTAGGGCGCCGAGATCGAGAGCCCGAGCACCGCCATCTGCGCCGAGCTCGCGTCGTAGGCGTAGGCGGCCTGGGCGAACACGGCCGCGAGGAACCCCCAGAAGGCGAAGCCGCCGACGCCCACCCCCAGGACGACCCACAGGAACGGGCGGATCGTGAGGACGTGCGGCGGGAGGGCCCCGGCCGACGGGATGGTGGGCTCGAGCAGGGTCTCCTCGACGACCCCCTGCCGTGTGGTTCGATCCTCCACCGTGACCCCCCCGCGCTCACCAGCCTGCGGAGCCTCCGCTCGCGTGCCAGAGCTTCCTCGGGGCCGCGAGCGGAGCGGTTCCGTGCGCGGTCAGAGCCCGATCGAGTCCGCCCTCCCGGCGGGCGCGCTGGAGCGCGGCTAGGTCCCAGACGTCCTCCGCGATGATACTCACCCCCCTCCGACCGGTCCGCCGCAGCGTCCCCAACACCGCGAGGACGAACGAGTGGAACACCACCCTGGCCACCTTCGGCTGGACCTTCTCGAAGACCGTCACGTCGACCGGTCCGGTGGCGTCGTCGAGCGTGAGGAAGATGATCCGCTGCCCGCTCCGGATCGCCGGAGTCTGGGAGGCGACCTTCACGCCGGCGACCATCACCCGCTCGCCCGAGCGATGTCGGTGCAGGTCCCGGGCGCGAACCACGCCGAGGTCGGCCAGGAGCGACTCGAAGAACGAGATCAGGTGACGGCTCGCGTCCAGGCCCAGCACCTCGAGCTCGGCCCGCACCCTCTCGGCGTCGGTGTACTCGGGCAGGGAGAACGGGCCTCGAGAGGGCCGGTGGGCGGGGTGGGGTCGCGGGGGACGCTTGGCTCCGGACAGGTCGAGAGCGAGCTGATCGCCCTCCCGCTGCGGACGCGTGGTCATCGCGGCGTAGAGCCGGTCGCGGCGCGAGCCGCCGGGGAGCGCGTCGAAGGCGCCCGCGTGGGCGAGCGCCTCCACCACCGGCCGGGACACGACGGTCCGGCGCAGGAAGTCGCCGACGTCGCGGAACGGGTGGTCGGCGCGCGCCTGCAGGATCGAGCGGATCTCCGCGTCCGAGATGCCGTGCACGTCCTTCAGCGCCAGCCGGATCCCGTAGCCCGGGGCGGAGCTCCCCTGGGGGGCGGGGGCGTCGGGCTCCGCGGAGCCCGCTTCGCTGACTCGACTCGCTTCGCTCGTCTCCTGCCCTCCGCTCCGTCCGACTCCCCCGCTCGGGACCGAGGCGGTCTCGGGGGCCAGGGGTTCGACGGTGTAGTCGGGCTCGGAGCGGTTGACGTCGAGCGGGAGGATCTCGATACCGCGGCGGCGGGCGTCCTCGAGGATCAGGCGCCGGGGGTACATGCCGGGGTCGTGCGTGAGGACGCCCGCCAGGAAGTGCGCCGGGTAGTGGGCCTTCAGCCACGCGGACTGGTACGTGGGGACGGCGAAGGCGGCCGCGTGCGCCTTGCAGAACCCGAAGCTCGCGAACTGCGCGACGTCGTCCCACGTCCGCTCGGCTACCTCGCCGGAAACGCCGCGCGCCCGCGCGCGCTCCAGGAAGTCCGCCCGGAGCGTGGGCAGCAGGTCCTCGCGGTCCAGGTGCCTGCGAATGTGATCGGCCTGCGTGAGGTCGTAGCCGGCGATCGCCGCGAGCGTCCGCATGACCTGCTCGTGGTAGACGATCACGCCGAACGTCTCGCGGAGCGCCGGCCGGAGCGAGGGGTGCGCGTACGCCGGCCGCTGCATCCCGTGCCGGCGCAGCAGGTACGGCCGGACCATGTCGGACTTCACCGGCCCCGGCCGGAACAGCGAGATGTCGACGATCAGGTCCTCCCACCTGGTCGGCTGGAGCTTCTGGAGCAGCTCGCGCTGGCCCGGCGACTCGATCTGGAAGCAGCCGAGCGTGTCGGAGGCGCGGATCAGCTCGAACGTCGCGGGATCGTCCTTCGGGATCTCGTCGAGGTCGACCTTCACGTGCTCGGTGCGCGCGATCTCGTCCAGGGCGTGGCGCATCGCCGAGAGCATCCGCACGCCGAGCACGTCGAGCTTCAGGTAGCCGAGGAGCTCGACGTCGTCCTTGTCGGCCTGGATCATCCGGTAGCCCTGGAACGAGCGCTCGAGCGGCACGCGCCGCACGAGCTCGTCGTTCGACAGCACGATCCCGGAGGGGTGGAGCGCGAGGTGCCGCGGGAACCCGTCCAGCCGCTCGGCCACGCGGAACAGCGTCTCGAGCTGGCCGGCGTCGAGGTTCGAGCCGGCGAGCTCGGGCAGGCGCTCGATCGCCACGCGCAGGTCGTCGGCGCCGATGTGCGGGAACGCCTTCGCGACCGTGTCGACCTCGGGCTCCGGCAGGCCGAGCGCCTTGCCGACCTCGCGCACGGCGGACCGGGCTCGGTAGGTGTCGACCATCGCCACGCACGCCGTGCGCTCGTCGCCATGACGCGAGAGCACCATGTCGTAGACGTCCTCGCGGCGCGCCGACTCGACGTCGACGTCGATGTCGGGGAGCTCGTCACGCATCGGGTTCAGGAACCGCTCGAACACCAGGTCGTGGCGGATCGGGTCGACGTCGGAGATGCCGGTGAGGTAGCAGACGAGCGAGCCGGCCGCGCTCCCCCGGCACGCGCAGCGGATCCCCATCGCCCGGATGTCGGCGACGATGTCGGCGACCGTGAGGAAGTAGGCCGCGTACCCCATCCGCCGGATGAGCGCGAGCTCGTGCTCGAGACGGTCTACCACCTCGCGGGCGGGCTTCATCCCCCGGCGCTCGAGGCCCCGGCGGCACCGCTCGGCAAGGACGGCGGCGGCGCTCCGTCCGGCCGGCGTCGGGAAATCGGGGAAGTGGACTCGACGGAGCCCGAGGTCGAAGGTGCAGGCCTCGGCGATCTCCATCGTCGCGGTGACGAGGTCGCGGCGCTCGGCGAACAGCGCCCGCATCTCGCGAGCGGGCTTCAGCCAGCCCTCCGCGTTCACGCGCGAGACGTTGTGGCGGTTGATCGGCACGAGCTCGCGCATGCACTCGAGCGCGTCGGCGAGGAACGCGTCCTCCGGCACCAGGTAGCGGACGGCGTTGGTGGCCACCGCGCGGGCGTCGGCGCGCTCGGCCAGGCGGAGCATCGCCCGGACCTCGGCGGCCGAGTACGGCTCGAGCCGGTTCTGGACGGCGACGTACAGCCGCTCGCCGAACGCCTCCCGGTACGGGTCGATCGCGCGCCGGGCGGCGGTCGGTCGCCCGGCGACGGCGAGCGCGCCCGGCAGCGAGCCGGGCCCGAGCAGACAGATCAGCTCGGCCGCGTGGGCGCAGACCTGCTCGGGGGTGATCGAGGGGTCGCCCCGCTCGCCGGTGGTGTGGGCGTCGGTGATCAGCCGGCAGAGGTTCGCGTACCCCCGCTCGTCCCGGGCGAGCAGGATCACGTGGGAGGAGGGAGGGCCGGGCTCCGCGGGGTGCGCTTCGCTCCTTCGGCTCGCTCCGCTCGCCTCAGAGACCCCGCTCCGCCCGGCCCTCCCTCCGTCCCGTTCCGACCACCCACCGGCCGCCCGCAGCGTGAGGGAGGCGCCGAGGATCGGCTTCACGCCGTGGCGCTCGCACGCGGCGGCGAACCGCGCCGCCCCGTACAGGCCGTCGCGGTCGGTGAGCGCCACCGCCGGCATCCCCAGCTCGGCCGCCCGCCGCGCGAGGTCCTCGGGCGAGAACGCCCCGTCCTTCAGGGAGAAGAAGGACCGGACGTCCAGGTGCACGAAGGAGGAGGAGGCCGCCATCTGCATCGAACATATGTTCGAGTTCAAAAGCTACCCCTCGCCGCCGGCGCTCGTCAAGCCCGGGAAACAACTCGGATGTCAGACCCCCGGTTCACAATCGGCGAGACGTCTCCGCACGGGAGGTGAAGCGATGGCTTCGCTCGGGATGCAGGGGCCCTACCCCCTCTCGACCGCCGAGATCGATCGGCAGATCACCCGCACCTCGGCGGGGAACTACGCCCTCACCCGCTCTACCGAGGGCACGTTCTACGTCAACTACGTTGGGCGCTCGGACAACAACCTGAACGGCCGGCTGAAGGACCACGTCGGTTCCAAATACAGCCGCTTCATGTTCAGCCCTGCCGCTTCACCGAAGGCGGCTTTCGAGAAGGAATGCCACAACTACCACGACTTCGGCGGGAGCGAGAAGCTCGACAACGAACGTCACCCGGACCGGCCCGGCGGGACAGACTGGAAGTGCCCGCGCTGCCAGATTTTCGGCTAGCGAAGCCTCCCAGAGAGCGAGGAGCGTGACAGGCAGGATCGTCGATCTCCCCCAGAGTGAGCGACCCCGTGAGCGCCTCCGGGAGGTCGGCCCTGCCGCCCTGGCCGACCGCGAGCTCCTCGGGATCCTGCTCCGAACCGGCCGGAACGGCCGGAGCGCCCTGCATCTTGCCCAGGAGCTCCTGGAGCAGCACGGCGGACTCCACGGGCTCGCGTCGCTCACCCCCGAGGAGCTGGCGAACACCCCTGGGATCGGGCCTTCGAAGGCCGCCGGGCTGGTGGCAGCTTTTGAGCTGTGCCGGCGGTTCCTTGCGCCTTCGGAGCCGCGCCTATCGATCCGGCGCCCTTCCCAGATCGCGGACCTGGTGCTCCCGCGGCTCTCCGGGCGCCGCCGTGAGGAGCTTCTCGTCATCGTGCTCGACAGCGGCTCCCGGGTGCTGCGGATCCTCCCGATTAGCGCGGGGTCGGTCGATCGAGCCTTGCTGCCGAAGCGGGAGACCCTGGGCACTGTTCTCGCGATGGACGGGGTCCGGTTCGCGCTCGCGCACAACCACCCCTCCGGCGACCCCTCCCCCAGCGAGCAAGATCTAAGCATCACCCGGGAGCTCCGGGATGCGGCCCGGATGGTCGGCCTCGAGCTGATCGACCACGTCATCGTCGGCGGGGGCGCCTGGCTGAGCCTCGCCGAGACCGGGTGCCTGGGGGACGACTTCCGCGCATGAACGGGGCAGCCTTGCGCAGACACGTCGGTCGGGACGGATAGGATTCGGCCGAAGGGAGCGTGACGCACTGATCGGGACGGACCTGCTCGGCATCGGCCTCTACATGCCCGCGGAAGCGGCGCGGCTGCTCGGCGTGCCCTCGACCACCCTCCGGCGCTGGCTCGTCGGCTACTCCTACCCCCTAGCCCGAGGAGCTCGTCGGTCCGCGGTCCCGGTCGTGGCCGGGGGCCGAGGGATCGACCCAGAGCTCCGAACCGTCACCTTCCTCGACCTCGTCGAGCTCCTCGTGGTGAAGGGGTTCCGCAACGAGGGCGTGCCCTTGAAGCACATCCGGATCGCGGCAGAGGAAGCGAGGGACATCTTCCAGACCGACCACCCCCTCGCCACGGAGCACCTCGAAACCGATGGCCGACACATCTTCGGCCGCCTCCAGGACGAGTGGGGCTTCCTGGGCCTCGTCAGTCTGAGCGAGCGCGGGCAATGGGTGTTCGCGGAGGCCGTCGAGGGCTACCTGCGGCAGATCGACTACGACCTCGAGACCCAACTTGCGATCCGCTGGTGGCCGGCGGGGAGGGACGGTTCCGTGGTCATCGACCCGAAGATCGCCTTCGGCGCACCACACATCGCCGATACCGGCGTTCCAACCACCGCGCTCTACGAGCCGATCGCGGCCGGAGATGAGCCGGAAGTCGTCGCACGCTGGTTCGGACTCGATCCCGAACAGGTGGAGGCGGCGGTCCGATACGAGCGGGAGCTCCGTGCGGCTTGACCTTCTTCTTCGACAACAACCTCAGCCCTCGGTTGGTTGATGTGGGCTGGGTGGAGGCGGTCGTGAAGCGGTGGGTGGAGATCAGGCGTTGGGCTGCCGACCACCAGCGCCCGTTCGTCGCCGGCATCCCCGAGCGCGGCCGCATCCGGATGCTTTGAGCGGTGTCTCGGTCCCGATGAGAAGCCGGGCCGTGAATGTTCGTCCTCAACAAGACAGGGTCTTGCTAGAGATGGCCGGCGTAGCGGGCCGCCTGATCGAGACCGAGCTCGGCCTGCTTGGCAGCGCGCTTGGCCTCCACGACGGCGATGGGGGAACCATCGTCGAGCAAGACATAGTCGGCCGGACCCGACGGCGTGGAGTATTCACGCCTGATCTGCTCGGGCGTCCAACCGGCACGCGCCAGTTGACGGTCGATCACCGCCCTGGCGTCGGCCTCGCTCCCGTCGTCACCGGTCATGGAGCCGACATCCCTTTCAACGTTGCGGGGGAAGGATACGGCCTCGGAGAGACCGGCTACAGCGTCTCGGCGCGCTTCAGGAGGTCGCGGGCGATCACCACGCGCTGGATCTCGGTGGTGCCGTCGACCACCTGGAGCATCTTCGCAAGGTCGATGAAGCGCGCGAGCGGGTGGTCCTCGAGCCAGCCGTACGCGCCGAGGACCTCGCTGCAGACGATGGCGGCGCGGAGCGCGGCGTCGGGGCAGAAGCGCTTGGCGTGAGCGACCGCGACCGGGCCCTCCGGCGTTCCGAGCCGCTCTGCCGCCGCTCGCGTGAGCAGCCGGCCGGCGACGAGGTCGGTCTCGATGTCGGCGAGCGCCCACTGGATCCCCTGGTGGTCGATCACGCGCCGCCCGAACACCTTTCGGTCGCGGCCGTACCGGAGCGCGTGCTCGAGCGCCTCGGCGTGCAGGCCGTTCGCGATCGCCGCGATGTCGCAGCGCGCGACGTCGATCGCGCCGAGCGCAGCCCGGAGGCCCTGCCCCGGCGGGGCGAGCAGGTGGGCCGGCGCGTCCTCGAGGGCCATCTCGCCGATCGGCAGGAAGGCTGCGCGGGCCTTGCGGTAGATCGCCGGGAAGCTCACGCCGCCGCCCTCGCGCTCGACCGCGAGCATCGCCATGTCCCGGTGGCCCGGCTCGTCGGAGGTCTTGCAGACGACCAGGAACAGGTCGGCCTCGCCGGCGAGCGAGACCCAGGCCTTGCGGCCGGTCACGCGCCAGCCGTCCGACGTCTCGGTCGCCCTGGTCGTGATGGCCGTGGCGTCCGAGCCGGCGTGCGGCTCGGTGAGCGAGAACCCGCCGAGCGCGTCTCCGCGCACCAGGCGCGCGCCCCAGCGCTCGAGCGGGTCGCCGGTGCCGGCGCGGGTGACGGCCGCGGCGACGGCGTTGTGCATCGAGATCGAGAACGCGAGCGCCGCGTCGCCGCGCCCGAGCTCCTCGAACACCGCCATGCCGTCGGGGTAGGAGAGGTCGAGGCCGCCCGTCCCCGCCGGCGCGAACAGACCGGTGAGGCCGGAGGCACGGACGGCCTCGCGCGGGTAGCGCGCGGAGGCCTCCCACTCCTCGAGACGGGGCCGGACCTGCTCGCGGACGAAGCCGGCGGCCAGGGCGGCGGGGTCCATGCCCGGATGATAGGCCGAGCCGGGTCCGGGGGGCTCACCGCCCACGCCGAGCCGCAACTAGTCTGTATCAGACTAGCTGGTTGGGGGGTTCGTCAGTCCCAGAGCCGCTCCAGGTGCCAGCGGCCGTTGCACCGGTCGTGGTACAGGTCCCAGACCGCACCGCCGCGGGCCTCGACCCGCCAGTACTCGCGGTCGCGCCCGTCGGCCCACCACCGGCCCTCGATCCGCCAGCGGCCGATCACGTCGGCGACCTCGTAGCGCCGGCCGCGCCAGACGAACGCCGCCGGCATCCCGGCGTCCCGCTCGACCCGGACCTCGACCTCCTCGTCGTAGCGCTTGGACACCGCACACCGCCTCCTGGCTCGAACGTGTGTTCGATGGGGGTCGAACATTACTCCCGGCCCCGGACGCCCGTCAAGGCGGAGCATCTCCGCAGGTCGGCGCGGTGGCTCCGGTCCTTCCCGTCTGCCGATAGGCTGTCTCGGACATGGGACGACGGGTGGGCTGCGACCGAGGAGGGCCCGGGCGGAGGGGGCCCGGATGAGCCCGGAGCCGCTGGTCGCGTGCGTGCCGAACTTCAGCGAGGGACGCCGCAGAGACGTGATCGACGCGATCCTGCGCGCCCTGGAGGTGCCGGGCGCCCGCGTCGTCTACCGACAGTGGGACCCCGAGCACAACCGGCTCGACGCCACCGTCATCGGGTCCCCCGACGCGGTCCGGGCGAGCGCGCTCGCCGGAGCGGCCGCGGCCGTCCGGCTGATCGACATGGACGAGCACCGCGGCGGTCACCCGCGGATGGGGGCCGCCGACGTCATCCCGTTCATGCCGGTGCGCGGGATCACGATGGACGAGTGCGTCGAGCTCGCCCGGTCGTTCGCCCGCGAGCTCGCCGAGACCCTGAACCTGCCCGTCTACTGCTACGACCGGGCCGCGTTCACCGAGGAGCGCCGGAGCCTGGCCGAGGTCCGCAAAGGCGAGTACGAGGGGCTCCGCGAGGCCGTGGCGCGAGGCGAGCGGCTCCCCGACTTCGGACCGCACGAGATCGGGAAGGCCGGCGCGACCGCGGTCGGCGCCCGCAAGCCGCTGATCGCCTTCAACGTGTACCTGTCCGGAACCGACGAGGCCGCCGCCAAGGAGGTCGCGCGGAGCGTCCGCGAGTCCTCCGGCGGCCTGCCGGCCGTGCGCGCGATCGGGTTCGCGGTCCCCGAGCGCGGGTGCGTCACGGTCTCGATGAACCTGGTCGACTACGAGGTCACCGGCCTTCGAGAGGCCTTCGACGCCGTGCGCGCGGAGGCGGCCCGCCGGGGGATGGAGGTCCTCGCCTCCGAGATCGTGGGCCTCGTGCCGCAGGCCGCGATCTCCGAGGCCGACGTCGCCGAGCTACGACTGGAGGGGTTCGATGCAGATCGACAGATCCTGGAGCGTCTGGTGAGCGCCGGCGCGGGAATCCGCGGCGAGCGGCTGGAGGAGTTCCTCGAGGCCGTGGCCTCCGACCGCCCGACGCCGGGGGGCGGCGCCGTCGCCGCCGTCTCCGGCGCCGCCGGCGCCGCCCTGGTCGAGATGGTGTCCAACCTGACCGCCGGCCGGTCCGGGTACGAGCAGACGTGGGACCGGATGCGCGAGGTCGCGACCGCCGCGTCCCGGGCCCGGGCGGAGTTCCTGGCGCTGGCCGATCGCGACACGGCGGCGTTCGATCGCGTGATGGGCGCGTTCGGGCTGCCGAAGGAGACCGACGAGCAGCGGGCCGAGCGCTCGCGCGCGATCCGCGAGGCCTACCGCGAGGCGGCCGAGGCGCCGCTGGAGGTCGCCCGGCGGGCCGTCGACCTGATGGAGGCCGCGGCGGAGTGCGTGCGCGTCGGCAACGTCAACGCGGCCTCGGACGCGCTCTCGGCCGTCCACGAGCTCTCGGCCTCGGTCGGCTGCGCGATCGCCAACGTCGAGATCAACCTCGCGGGGATGAAGGACGAGGCGGCGGCCGCGCGGATGCGCTCGGAGATCGGGGCGATCCGCGCCCGCGCACGGGAGTGGTCGGAGACGGCCGAGCTCGTGTTCGCGACCCGCGTCGGGTGAGATGCGTCGGCGGCCCGGCGACTCCGTCGCCCTGCGGGAGATCTGGCGCGGGCGCGTCTGGTCGGCCGTCCCCGCCACGGTCGTCCAGGACCGAGACGACGAGCAGCGCCTCTTCGTGCCCGCCGGGACCTCGTGGAAGTCGCCCCGCGCGTCAGACGGTCGGTGGCTCAGGCTCCCCGAGGCCGAGTGGTCGCTCGACGACCGGACGCCGGAGCCGGCGCGGGCGGTGCTGTCGTTCGCGTTCGCCGGGCGGGCGTTCGCCGTCATGCTCTTCTGGGACGAGGGCTGGAGGCCGCTCACCTGGTACGTGAACCTCCAGGCGCCGCTGCGGCGCACGCCGGTTGGGTTCGACTCCGTCGACCACGTCCTCGACCTGCTGGTCGCGCCGGACCGCTCCTGCTGGGAGTGGAAGGACGAGAACGAGCTCGAGGACGCGGTCCGGCGAGGGCTGTTCACGCCCGGGGAGGCGCAAGCCTTCCGGGCCGACGGCGAGGCCGCGCTCCGCCTGCTGGTCGAGGGCCGGCCGCCGTTCGACCGCGACTGGACCGGGTGGCGGCCCGACCCCGCCTGGTCCCCTCCGTCGCTCCCGGCGGGCTGGGACCGCATCTGACTCGCGGAGGTTGTCGTCGCCCCATCGGTTGCGGGAGGGTATCGGCCGATGTCCGCGTTCGATCCCAGGACCGTGCGAGAGGAGTTCCCCGCGCTTGCCCGGACGCAGGGCGGGCGGCCGGTCGTGTTCGCCGACTCGCCGGGCGGCTCCCAGGTGCCCGAGCGGGTGATCGCGGCGATGGCCGCCTACCTGCGCTCGAGCAACGCGAACGCCCACGGCGCGTTCGCCACCAGCGCCGAGACCGACCGCGTGATCGAGGAGGCGCACCGAGCCGCGGCCGACCTGCTCGGCTGCGACCCCGACGAGGCGGCCTTTGGCCCGAACGCGACCACGCTGCTGTTCGCCGTGTCCCGCTCGGTCGCCCGCACGCTCGGTCCCGGCGACGAGGTCGTGGTCACGAGGCTCGACCACGACGCGAACATCCGGCCGTGGGTGATGGCGGCCGAGGACGCCGGGGCGACCGTGCGTTGGGTGGATCTCCGCGAGGAGGACGTGACGCTCGACCTCGAGTCGTTCGAGGCGGCGCTCTCCGATCGCACCAAGGTCGTCGCGTTCACCCTGGCCTCGAACGCCACCGGCACGATCCCGCCGGCCGCGGAGCTCGTCCGACGGGTCCGCGAGCGGACCGACGCGCTGGTCGTGTGCGACGGCGTGCACCTGGCCCAGCACCGGCGGATCGACGCCCGCGCAATCGGCGCCGACCTCCTGGTCTGCTCCCCGTACAAGGTCTTCGGCCCGCACCTCGGCATCCTGGTCGGGCGCCGGGAGCTCCTCGCGTCGCTCCGCCCCTACAAGGTCCGGCCGGCGAGCGACGAGCTGCCGGACCGCTGGGAGACCGGTACGCAGAGCCACGAGGCCCAGGCCGGGTTCGTCGCCGCCGTCGAGTACCTGGCCGATCTGGCCGCGCTCGCCGACGGCGAGAGGCCGGCGGACCGCCGGCGGGCGCTGGACGTCGCGTTCCGCGAGGTCGTGGTCCCGCACGAGGCCGCGCTCGCCGACCGGTTCCTGCGGGGGTTGGACTCGATCCCGCCCGTGCGGCTGTTCGGGATCCGCGACCCCGAGCGCCGCGACGAGCGCACCCCCACCTTCGCCCTCCGCGTCGGGAACCGGCATCCGGCCGAGACCGCCCGGGTCCTCGGCGAGCGCGGGATCTTCGTCTGGGATGGCCACTACTACGCGATCGAGCTGATGGAGCGGCTCGGCCTGCTCGAGACCGGAGGCGCCGTCCGGATCGGCTTCTGTCACTACCACACCGAGGACGAGGTCGACCGCGTGCTCGACGAGCTGGCGTCGCTCGCGTAGCGGTTTCCGCAGGTAAGAGGCTTGGTAGGATAGCGCGGCTTCCCACACCCACAAGGCGAAAGGGCCATGCCATGCGGATCCTGATCCTCGGAGGCGACGGGTACCTGGGGTGGGCGACCTCGATGTACTTCTCTCGCCGGGGTCACGAGGTCCACGCCGTCGACAACTACCTGCGACGCCGGATGCACGAGGAGAACGGCACCGACTCGCTCACGCCGATCCTCCCCGACCTGCCGTCCCGCGCTCGGGCCTGGAAGGAGGTCACCGGGCTGGAGATCGGGGTGACCGAGGGCGACCTGCAGGACTGGGGCCTCGTGGAGCGGGTCGTCCGCGAGTTCGAGCCCGAGGCCATCGTGCACTACGGGGAGATGCCCTCGGCTCCCTACTCGATGATCGACCGCGATCACGCGGTCTTCACCCAGACGAACAACGTCGTCGGAACGCTGAACGTCCTGTTCGCGATGGCCGAGCTCGTTCCCGACGCCCACCTGGTCAAGCTCGGCACGATGGGCGAGTACGGGACCCCGAACATCGACATCGAGGAGGGCTTCATCGAGATCCACCACAAGGGGCGGTCGGACGTCCTGCCCTTCCCGAAGCTGGCCGGCAGCTTCTACCACCTCTCCAAGGTGCACGACTCCCACAACATCCACTTCGCGTGCCGGATCTGGGGCCTGCGCGCGACCGACCTCAACCAGGGAGTCGTCTACGGGATCGAGACCGAAGAGACCAAGCTCGACGAGCGCCTGGTGACGCGCTTTGACTACGACGAGCTGTTCGGCACCGCGCTCAACCGCTTTTGCCTCCAGGCCGTGATCGGCCACCCGCTCACGGCCTACGGCAAGGGCGGCCAGACGCGCGGGTACCTCAACATCCTCGACACGCTGCAGTGCGTGGAGCTCGCCGTCCTGAACCCGCCGACCGAGGGCGAGTACCGGGTGTTCAACCAGTTCACCGAGCAGTTCTCGATCAACGAGCTCGCCGAGATCGTCCGCGAGGCCGCGCGGCACCACGGCCTGACCGTCGAGCCGGTGCACGTCGAGAACCCGCGGGTGGAGCTCGAGGAGCACTACTACAACGCCGCCCACACCAAACTGCTCGACCTCGGACTGCGCCCGCACCTGCTCTCCGAGACGCTCATCGAGTCGATGTTCTCGGTCATGGAGCGATACAAGCACCGCGTGATCCCCGACCGCATCGACCCGCGGACCCGCTGGCGGGGCGTCCTGCGGGAGCGCGCCGCGCGCTGATCCCGCATGGTGGCCCTGCGGATCCTCGGAGGGCTCTTCGCGGCGGGTTTCTTCGCCGCGGCCGTCGTGCGGTACCGGCGACGGCAGATCAGCCGGCTCAACCTGATCATCTCGTGGGCGATCGCGCTCGGCGTGATCCTGCTCGCCGCCTGGCCGAGCCTGTTCAACCCGCTGTTCGACGTCCTGCACTTCCGTCCCGGAACCGGCCAGCGCCTCACCGGCGCCCTCCTCGTGGCGGTCGTCGTCCTGTTCGCGCTGATCTTCCGGATGGAGTCCATTGTCGACTCGAGCGATCGAAGCATCCGCCTGCTGGTCGAGGCCCTCGGGCAGAAGGAGTTCGACTGGGAGGCAGCGCGCAGCCTCCCGCCGGGCAGGCGCATCGTGGTCGTCTCCCCCGCCTACAACGAGGCGGAGAACGTCGCGGCGGTGATCCACGCGATGCCAGAGGAGATCGATGGGTATCGGGTGGTGCCCATCGTGATCGACGACTGCTCCGACGACGGGACCGCCGAGGCGGCCCGATCGGCCGGCGCGCTGGTGGCCCGCCTGCCGATCCGGCGCGGCGGCGGGCTGGCGCTCCGCGTCGGGTACGACATCGCGCTCAAGCTCGGCGCCGACATCGTCGTGTCGATCGACGCCGACGGGCAGCACCAGCCCGAGGAGATGCCCACGCTCGTCAAGCCGATCATCGCCGACGAGGCCGACCACGTGAACGGCTCGCGCATGCTGGGCGACTTCGAGCGGGAGAGCCTGATGCGCCACGTGGGTGTGCACTTCTTCTCGTGGCTCGTCACGATCCTCACCGGCCAGCGCGTGACGGACATCTCGAGCGGCTACCGCGCGACGCGCGCGGAGACCCTTCGAAAGCTGCTGCTCGAGCAGGACCAGTTCTGGACCTCCGAGGTGACCATCGAGGCGCTCCGGCAGCACGCTCGGGTCCTGGAGGTCCCGGTCACGTTCCTCACCCGTCGCGGCGGGGTCTCCAAGAAGCCGAAGTCGCTCCGCTACGGCTGGAACTTCACCAAGGCGATCGCGAAGACCTGGCTCCGCTAGGGAGGGCGGCCGCCGCGCCCGCCGCGGGCGCGGCGTCAACCTCTCGGGAGCGGACAGACGGGGCGCTCACCCCACGAACGTCTCCGGCCAGAGCTCGCCCGTCCCGGCCACCCGGGCGCCCGCCCGGCATGCCGCTCGGAGCGCCTCGCCCGGCGAGGCCCCGGCCACCAGCGTGGCGAGCAGCACACCGTCGAACGCGTCGCCGGCACCGCTCGCGTCGACCTCCTCGACCGGCTCGGCCCCGGTGCGGATGAGCAGCCCCTCCCACGACATGACCGCGCCGTCCCCTCCGAGCTTCACGCACACGACCGGGTATCGCCGGGCGAGCGCCTCCGCCGCGTCCTCCCCGTCCAGACCCGAAAGGACCCGCGCCTCACGGCGGTTGGCGAGCAGCACCGTCGCGGCGGCCGTGGCCTCGAAGAACGCGTCGGGCCCGAAGTCCCGAACGAGCGCCCAGGACGCCGCGTCGATCGCCACGTACCGGGCCCGCGCCCGCTCGAGCGCGGCGCGGGCCGCCGCCGAGGATCCCCGCTGGAGCAGCAGGTAGCCCGATACGAGCACCGCGTCGGCCTCGATGCGCGTGGGCAGGTCGCCCGGCGCCATCGCCTGGTTCGCGCCGCGGTCGGCCACCACCCAGCGCTCCCCCGCCTCGTGAACCACGAGCATCGAGCCGGTCGGCATCGAGCGGTCGACGGCGAGCACGGCCTCTACCCCGCGCCGGTCGAGCTCGCCCCGGACGAGCGCGCCCGCGAGGTCGTCGCCGACCCGGCCGAACACCCGCGCGTGGGCGCCGGCGGCGACCGCCCACACCGCGACGTTGGCCGCGCTCCCGCCCGGGCGCACCTTGACCCGGCCGTGCACGTCTCCGCCCCGCACCAGGGCCGGTGCCTCGACGCTCACGTCGACCATCACGTCCCCGACCGCCACCACGTCCATGGAGCCCAACCCTACCCTGCGCGGCCCGAGGACAGAGCGAGCCGAACCCCCGGCCGCCGCCGAGGGGTCCTCGCCAGGTTGGCCGAGGGACCCGGCTCAGGACGCGGCCGCGATCCCCGCCGCCTCCCGGGCCCAGCGGCCGAACGCCTCCCAGAACGGGTCGAGCCCGGGATGCTCGAGCGGCCGCTCCCCCTCCGCCGTGAGGAGCACGGTTCCGCCCTCCGGCTCCGTGGCCTCGCCCACCACGGCCGCCTCGATCCCCGCGTCGGCGCAGGCCCGCACGAACGCGTCCGCCCGCTCCGGCACCACGGTGCAGACGAGCGTCCCCTCGGAGATCGAGGCGTAGGGGTCCATCCCGGTGTGCTCGCACACCGCGCGCACCTCGGGCCGGACCGGGATCGCGTCGAGCGCGATGCGCAGGCCCACGTTCGAGGCCGCCGCCACCTCCGTGAGCCCTCCGAACACGCCGCCCTCCGTGGCGTCGTGCATGGCCGTCACGCCCGCTTCCCGCAATCCGAACTCGCGCGCGACGGTCGCCTCGGGCACGACCGTCATCTGCTCGAAGAGCGCGTCGGCCGCCTTCACCGTCTCGGCCCCGACCGCCGCGGCGAGCCGGTCTGGGAAGGTCGCGGCGAACAGCGCCGTGGCCTCGATCGCCGCGCCCTTGGTCACCACAACCAGGTCGCCGGGTCGGGCCATCGTCGGCGTGACGAACCGGTCCTCGGGTCCCGCGGCCATGCAGACCGCGCCGCCGACCATCGGCCACGTGCAGCCCTCGTACCGTGCGGTGTGGCCGGTCACGACGGCGATCCCGATGTCGGCGCACGTCCGGTGGAAGGCCTCCCACAGCGTCGTGAGCTCCTCGTCGGTGATCTCCGGCGGGAGGTTGAGGTCGACGGCCATCCACCGCAGCGGAAGCCCGGAGGTGGCCGCATCCGACGCGAGGATGTGCACCGCGAACCAGGCCGCGCGCTCCCACCCGTAGGCGGGGACCACGAACACGGGGTCGGCGGTGAGCGCCATCGCGACTCCGTCGGCCACCCGCACCACGCCCACGTCCACGCCGTGACGCGGTCCCACCAGCACGTCGGGGTCCGCCGCCCCCAGCCGTCGCAGGATGATCTGCTCGAACAGCTCCGCCGTCGCCTTGCCGAGACGTTGCTCCGTCATCGCTCCCTCCGCTCGCTCGCGCTGGTCGTGACCGCGGCCACCAGCTGCCTCGTCGCGGCCACCGGGTCCTGGGCGGCGCCCACCGCCGAGACGACGGCGACGCCCGCCGCGCCGGCCTCCAGCACCCGGCGGGCGTTCGACGCGGTGATCCCCCCGACGCCCACCACGGGCAGCCGGGTCGCCGCCACGACCGCCCGAAGCCCCTCGAGCCCCACGGCCACGGCCTCGGGCTTGGTCGGGGTCGTCCAGACCGTCACGCCGAGGTAGTCGGCGCCGGCGCGCTCGGCCGCGCGGGCCTGCCAGGGAGTCCGCACGCTGATCCCCAGCACCCGATCCGGGCCGAGCCGCTCGCGAGCCCCCTCGAGGTCGTCGCCTTGCCCGAGGTGGACCCCGTCCGCGCCGCTCCGGACGGCGACGTCCACCCGGTCGTTCACGACGAACAGGACACCGGCATCGCGACACGGATCGACCAGCCGCGCGGCGAGCGGCAGGAGGCGCTCGTCGTTCAGCTCCGGCGCCCGGAGCTGAACCGCGCTCGCCCCGCCCTCGATCGCCGCGAGCGCGACCTCCACGTGTCCGCGCCCGGGGGCGAGCCCGCTCGAGGTGATCACGTACACCCGGAGCGGGAGCGCCTTCGCATCCATCGCTCCCTCCGCCGGCATTGCCCGGTTCAGGTTCTGCGGGTCGGCGGCGCGATCTGCCGCCCTCTCAGCCCGGTCGCCCGAGCTCCCCGGTGGTTCGTCCGCCAGTGTATCGGAGGCGCCCGGATCCGGTGGGGGCCGTGCCGGTCGGCGTTCAGATGCGGCGCGACCGGTGGACGCGGGCGACGCCGCGTTCGCGACGCACCTTCTTCCAGTCGCTCGATCTCGTCGAAAAGAGGATGTCGGTCGCGATCTGGACGAGCCCGAGCGCGACGAGGACCCACGCCGACCAGGCCGGCGCGTCGCTCGCCCACCAGAACCCGAGCGCCGCGAATGGCGCGACCTTGGTCGCGAGGGCGCCGGAGGCGTGCATCAACGCCCGCTCCACCGGCGGGGCGCGCAGGTAGCTCGCGTAGTCGATCTTGAGCCCCGGCCGCGGGGGGAAGGGGCCGCCGACGAAGTAGTGGGTGAAGCGGATCCCGACCATCCGTCCGGCCGCCCAGTGCGCGAGGTCGTGAAGGCACACCGACCAGATCGCCCCGGCCGCGATCAGCGCCACTCCAGCGAGCGCGGCGCTCGCCGTCCGGAGCGCCACGACGACGGCCCCGGCCCCCACGAGCGTGCCGAGCGCCAGGACGGCGTTTCCGAGCGCGACCGGGAACCGCACGCGCACCCGCCCCTCGAACGCCGCGCGGTCGATCCGCCCGACCTGCTCGGCCCAGTGGTCCGAGAGCACCGGGTCGGCCTTGACCTGCCGGACCAGACGCCAGAACCCAAGCCGCGACAGGTCGGCCTGGCCCGTCGCGACCGCCCGCTCGATCCTCGCGAACGCGTCCTGGAAGGTCTCGCCGCTCGACGCCTCCGCCATCCCGGCCAGCCCACCCCCTACAATTGGAACTCGGCCCCCCACACAGCACGCCCGCGACGGGAGGATCGGTCACGTCCAGGAGCACCGTTCCCGAGCGGCCCGGGAGCCGTTCGGACGCGTTCAGCCTAACGACCCTCGACGGCAGGTACCACGTCGTCGAACGGATCGCCGCGGGCGGCATGGGCGAGGTCTTTCGCGCCTACGACGCGGTCCTCGCGCGCGAGGTGGCCATCAAGGTCCTGCACCGCAACCTCGCGAGCGACCCCGGGTTCGTGGATCGGTTCCGCCGCGAGGCCCGGTCGGCGGGGGGGCTCTCCCACCCGAACATCGTCGCCGTCCACGACTGGGGCGCCGTGGACGGCATCTACTTCATGGTGATGGAGTACGTGCGCGGCATGAGCGTTCGAGAGCTCCTGAACGAGCGCGGGTTCCTCGCCCCGGCGCAAGCCGCCGACATGCTGGTGCAGGCGCTCGCGGCGCTCGATCACGCGCACCGCCGCGGGATCGTCCACCGGGACGTGAAGCCCGAGAACCTGCTGGTCACGCACGAGGGCGTCGTGAAGGTCGCCGACTTCGGCCTCGCGCGCGCGTACGCCGACTCCCGCGTCACGCAGGTCGGCACGGTGGCGGGAACCGTTCAGTACCTCGCGCCGGAGCAGCTCCAGGGCGAGCCGGCCGACCCGAGGACCGACCTGTACTCGCTCGGGATCGTCGGGTTCGAGCTCCTCACCGGCCGCGTGCCGTTCTCCGGGGAGACGCAGGTGGCGATCGCCGTCAAGCACGTCCGCGATCGCGTGCCCAGGCCCTCGTCGGTCAACCCGGCGGTCCCCGCCGGGCTGGACGCCTGGGTCGCCTCGATGACCGAGAAGGATCGCGAGCTCCGCCCGGAGTCGGCGTCCGAGGCCCGACGCGACCTCGCGAGCGAGGCCCGGCACCTGCCGCCGGCCCCGCCGATCGCCGAGCTCGTCCACCGGGCGCCCGAGCTCGCGCCGGCCGGCGACCCCGACCGCGCGCCGACGGTCGTGCTCTCCCGGCGCCCTCGAGGCCGCCGCGGCCGCCGCGGCCGGTGGATCCTCGGCGCCCTGGTCGCGCTGCTCGCCCTCTCGGCCGCGGCGTGGGGCGCCTGGACGTACCTGATCCCGCACACGGTGGACGTCCCGAACGTCCTCGGGATGGACGTCCGGACGGCCTCCGCCCGCCTGAACGACGCGGGCCTGACCGCTCGCATCGCCGCCGGCCGCTACTCGATGCGGTTCGACAAGGACGCGGTGATGCGCCTGGAGCCCGCCGCCGGCTCGAGCGTTCGCACCGGGTCGGTGGTGACGCTCGTGCCGTCGCTCGGGCCGCCGCCGGTGCCGGTGCCCGACCTCACGCATCTCACCGTCGAGGACGCGGCGGTCGCGCTCCGCAAGGCGCACCTCGCGCTCGGGCCGCGACACGACGTCTACAGCGCGGCGATCCGCGCCGGCGAGATCGTCCGTCAGGATCCCCAGGCGGCCGCCGAGGCGCCCCGGGGCAGCGCGGTCGAGGTCTGGGTCAGCAAGGGCCCCAGGCCCGAGCCGGTTCCGAAGGTGATCGGCAAGACGCAGGTCGAGGCGGAGGGCCTCCTCGGCGCGTGGGTCCTCAAGGTCGAGACCCGGTTCTCGGACACCGTGCCGAAGGGCGAGGTCATCGACCAGCGTCCCGCTCCGAAGGCCATGCTCCAGCCCGGGCAGACCGTGACGATCTTCGTCTCGCTCGGGCCGCGCACCTTCCCGATGCCGGACGTCGTCGGCATGTCGAAGGACGCCGCGATCGCCAGGCTGAAGGATCTCGGGCTGCGAGTCGCGGTCTCGCCCCTTCCGGGCTCACCGGGGACGACGGTGGCCGGACAGCTTCCGCTCCCCGGCCAGACCGTCACCTACGGCCAGACAGTCACCATCTACGTGTGAGGATCGGCGCGCACGTTCCGACCCGGGGCGGCGTCATCGCGGCCGTGCGCGCCGCGACCGAATGCGGGGCGGAGGCCGTCCAGATCTTCGCGTCGAACCCGCGCGCGTGGGCGCCGCCCCGGATCGCCCGCGCCGAGGCGGCCCTGTTTCGCGAGACCTTCGCGAGCGCCGGGCTCGGCCCGCTGTTCGTGCACGCCCCCTACCTCGTCAACGTCGCGTCGCCGAACCCGGAGTTCCTCCGCAAGTCGATCGAGCTCGCTCGGCTCACGCTTGCCGTGTGCGACCAGATCGGTGCCGCCGGCCTCGTGGTCCATGCTGGCTCCGGGGGCCCCGGGGAGCCGCGAGAGGCCCTCCAGCGCGCGGCGGCCTCGCTCCGGACGCTCGCCGCCGAGGGCGGCGCCGCCGTGGTCGTGGAGCTCACCGCGGGGACGGGCGGATCGGTGGCCGCGACGATCCCCGACGCCCTGCGCCTGTTCGAGGCCGTCGACCACCCCCGGCTCGCGCTCTGCCTCGACACGTGCCACCTGTTCGCGGCCGGGTACCCGCTCGACCGGCCAGACGGGGTGGCCGCTTGCTTCGACGAGCTCCGCGCGAGCGGGCTCGGACACCGCCTCGTGCTGGTCCACGCGAACGACGCGAGGCACGCGCTGGGCAGCCATCTCGACCGGCACGAGCACGTCGGCGAGGGGTACATCGGCGTCGAGGGCTTCTTCGAGATCCTTCGGCGCCCGGAGATCGCCGACGTGGCGCTCGTCGTCGAGACGCCGGGCTCGCTGCAGGACCACGCCCGGAACATCGCGACGCTCCGCCGGCTGGCGAACTAGTCCGTTACGGACTAGTTCCTCACGGCTCGAGCTCGGCGCCGGGGCCCTCCTGGTAGGAGTAGCGTTCCTCGCGCCAGGGGTCGGCGTGGACGTGGTACCCGCGGGCCTCCCAGAACCCACGGACGTTGTGCTCGGCGAGCTCGAGCCCGCGGAGCCACTTCGCGCTCTTCCACGCGTAGCGCTGCGGCACGACGAGGCGAAGCGGGAACCCGTGCTCCGGCGTGAGCTCCTCGCCGTCGTGCGCCCACGCCACCAGCACGTCGTCCTCCATCATCGCCTGGAGGGAGAGGTCGGACGTGTAGCCGAGGTCGCAGTGCGCGATCACCCACTTCGCCTCCGGCCGTACGCCCGCCTTCTCGGCAAGGGCCCGGAACGAGACTCCGGTCCACGTGTTGTCGAGCGTCGACCACCCCGTGACGCAGTGCATGTCGGCCACGACGTCGGTGGTGGGCATCGCCGTCAGCTCGGCGTACGTGAGCGAGATCGGGCGCTCGACCAGACCGAACACCTCGAACCGCCACTCTCGCTCGTCGAACCGCGGGATCGGGCCGTAGTGGAGCACCGGCCAGCCCTTCACCAGGCGCTGGCCGGGCGGGATGCGCTTGGCGATCTCCTCCGGATACCTCGGACCGAACAGCGTCATCCGGCCTCCTCGCGCGCGACCCGCGAGATCTCCCGCCAGGCCGCGATCGCCGTCTCGATGTCCTCGTCGGAGATGTCGACGTGGGTGACCATTCGGACCTTCCCGGACACGAGCGTCGCCCCCACGCCCTGCTCCTCGAGCCGGCGGACCGCCTCGAGGGGGCGCATCCCCACCGCCTCCGTGTCGACGTACACCATGTTCGTCTCCACCGCCGAGGAGTCGATCGCGCCGGGGAAGACCTCGCCGATGCCCTCGGCCAGGCGCCGGGCGCGCGCGTGGTCCTCGTGGAGGCGCTTCGGCCCCTCCTCCAAGGCGATGAGCCCCGCGGCGGCCATGATCCCGGCCTGCCGCCACGCCCCACCGAACAGGATCTTGAGCCGCCTGGCCTCCCGGATGAGCTCGGCCGGCCCGCACACGAGCGAGCCGATCGGCGCCCCGAGGCCCTTGGACACGCAGAACATCATCGTGTCCGCCTCACGCGTCCATTCGGTCACGTCGCAGCCGGCCGCGACGGCGGCGTTGAAGATCCGAGCGCCGTCGAGGTGGATCGGGAGCCCGGCTTCACCGGCGACCTTACGGATCGCGCGCAGGTCCTCGACCGACATCACCGTCCCTCCGGCGTGGCCGTGGGTGTTCTCGACCGCGATGAGGTCGATGACCTCGACGTCGTAGGGCTCGTCGGGCAGGAGCGCCGCCGCCACCTGCTCCGCGCTCATCCGCCCCCGGGCGTCCCCCACCACCGTGCGGAACGCGATCCCGGACAGCGCCGCCGAGCTCATCACCTCGGTGGTCGCCACGTGGGCGCGCGACTCCGCGACGACCAGGTGCCCCGGGCCCCGAAAGTGCAGGCGAAGGCCGATCTGGTTCGCCATCGTGCCGGTCGGCACGTACAGGGCGGCCTCCTTGCCCATCACCTCGGCGGCGCGATCCTGGAGGCGGCTGACCGTCGGGTCGTCGCCGAACCAGTCGTCGCCGACCTCGGCCTCGGCCATGGCCTTGCGCATGGCCGCCGACGGCTTGGTCACGGTGTCGGAACGCAGGTCGACGCGGTAGGCGTGCACGATCGAGCAAGTATAGGGCGGGGGCCGCGGCGTCCGATCCACCACCCGCGCCTCAGTACAGGAACATCGGCTTGCCGTCGACGTGGCGGATCTTCGGGCGGTAGTTCTCGACGTCGTACAGGGCTCCGACGTCGACGCGCTTCACCCCCTGGCGGACCACGGCGATCGGGACGTTCGTGTAGTTGCCGTTTCGGAGCGCGACCAGGCGGCCGAACTCCCCGCCGATCACGAGGTCCGCCGCCATGACCGCGTAGTTGATCGCCACCATGAGATCCAGGGAGTCGGGGTTGCCCGACCGCATCAGGTAGCCGAGCTGCTGGTAGACGATCCCCTGGCCGGTGATCTCGCGGAGCGCCTCGCCGGTGATCGCCCCGATGCCCCCGAGCTTGCGATGGCCGTACGCGTCCTCGGTGCCGCCCATGACCATCTCGCCGCCGGTCATGGTCGCGCCCTCGGAGATCGTCATCATGGCGTACTTGCTTGGGTTCGCCGCCTTGTCCTCCATCAGCAAGCGCGCGAGCTTCTCGATGTCGAAGGGCACCTCGGAGATGATCGCGCGGTCGACGCCCGCCAGGTAGGCCGACACCAGCGAGGTCTCCCCGCTGTAGCGGCCGAACACCTCGACCACCGCCAGGCGCTCGTGCGATCCGGCGCTCGTTCGGAGCTGGTGGATGAAGTTCACCGTCCGGGTGACCGCCGTGGAGAAGCCGATGCAGTAGTCCGTGCCGTGGACGTCGTTGTCCATGGTCTTGGGGATCGCGACCACCGGCACGCCCTCGTCGTGCAGGCGCAGGGCGAACGACAGCGTGTCGTCGCCGCCGATGGGGATGATCGCGTCGATGCCGAGCTTGTCGATCACGCGCAGGACGTGGTCGGTGTGGTCGCGGGGCTCGTCGCCGCCCCCCTCCGTGCGAAGGAACGGCGGCTCGTCCTGCGGCCGGACCCTGGCCGGGTTGGTGCGGGAGGTGTGCAGGAAGGTGCCCCCCGTGCGGTCGATCGTGCGCACGACCGAGGGGTTGAGCGGGATGGTGTTCTCCTTGATGGATTCGGGGTCGTCCGGGTTGCACTCGAGGATGCCAGCCCAGCCGCGCCGGATGCCGATCACGATGTGCCCTTCCCCGGACGCGCGCATCGTGACCGCCTTGATGCAGGCGTTCAGGCCCGGAACGTCGCCCCCGCCGGTCAGGATGCCCACGCGCATGCGATTCACCGTACTACCGGGCGACGGCGGAGTCGAAGGGCCTCACGTGTCGAAGAACACCTCCGCCACCCGGTACAGCTCCTCGGGGACGCGGCGGATCCGGGCGGCCTCCCCCAGCGGGACGTCCACGATGTCGGGGCCGCGGACGCCCACCATCTGCCCCCACCTGCCCGCCTCGACGAGGTCGGTCGCGGCGATGGCAAGACGCGTCGCCAAAATCCGGTCCTCCGCGCACGGCGCGCCCCCTCGCTGGACGTGGCCGAGCACGGTCACCCGAGACTCGAAGCCGGTTCGCTGCTCCAGGACCGGGGCCAGGTGATGGGCGATGCCGCCGAAGCGTGGGAACCCGCGCTCGTCGGTCGGGTACTCGGGCAGCTCGAACGTGCCCTCCACCGGCACCGCGCCCTCGGCCACGACCACGATCGAGAACGAGTGGCCCCGCAGGTGCCGCCTCCGGACGTGCGCACAGATCTCGTCCACGTCGAAGGGGCGCTCGGGGATGAGGATCATGTCCGCCCCTCCCGCCAGCCCCGCGGCCAGCGCGATCCAGCCGGCGCTGCGACCCATGACCTCGACCAGCATGAGCCGGTTGTGGCTCTCGGCGGTGGTGTGGAGCCGGTCGATCGCGTCGGTCGCGACCTGCACCGCGGTGTGGTAGCCGATGCAGGAATCGGTTCCCGAGAGGTCGTTGTCGATGGTCTTCGGGACCCCGACCACCGCAAGCCCCTCCTCGCTCATGTGGGCGGCAGCGCCGAGGGTCCCCTCGCCCCCGATGGCGATCAGCCCCTCGATCCCCAGGTCGCGGAACGTCGTGCGCACGCGCTCGATCCCACCCTCGTGGTACGGGTTGGCGCCGGAGCTGCCCAGGATCGTCCCGCCACGGTGCAGGATGCCCTGAACGGACTCGACCGTGAGCTCGCGGACGTCGCCCCGCATGACTCCCCGCCAGCCATCCCGGAACCCCAGGACCTCCCATCCGTGGAGGCCCACCGCCGTGCGGACGATGGCGCGGATGGCGGCGTTCAGGCCCGGGCAGTCGCCGCCACCTGTCAGCACCCCGATCCGCTTCACGGCACCCCCGACGCACGACCGGCTCCGGGTCACGCGCGCGCCGGTCGAGCACCGATTCTAGTGGCGGCGCGACCGCCCCCCGCCGAGCCTTCGCAGGCCCCCGCGTTCGATAGAGTGGACGCGATGCTCGCCTGGGGCCTGCTCGAGTGGACCTTCGTGGTCATCCTCGTCGGTCTGACCGGCGCCGTGGGGCTCTTCTTCCTGTACCTGGTCGCCCGGCTGTTCGTGAACCCCGGCCGACGGCCGAGACACCCATAGGGCTCAGGGGGAGGTGTCCGGCCCGGGAAGCTTGAGCTCGGCCACGATCGGCAGGTGGTCGGAGGCGCGCCGGGCGTCCCGTCCGGGCGGGATGATGATCCGCTCCACCGCCACGCCCTCCGGGACGAACAGGTAGTCGATCCGAGCGGTGGGGTCGGACGACGGAAACGTCTCCCCCGCCGCGTCCCCGCCGAGCAGCCAGGCGTCCCAGAACCGCTCGCCGAGGAAGCGGACGGCCCGGCGATCGGGCGTCTCGTTGAAGTCCCCGCCGATCAGCACCGGCCCCGAGAGGCCGCGCACCAGATCCGAGAGCTCCTGAACCGCGTGGAGCCGTTCGAGCGGGTGGAGCCCCAGGTGGACCGACACCGCCCAGAGGCGGTATCCGGCCCTGCCGATCTGCGCGATCAGCGCCCCGCGCGGGTACATGCGGCGGCGGACGTCGCCGAAGCGGTGCAGGCGGTGGGAGACGATTCGCCAGGGCGGGCCGACCAGGACGGCGTTCTTCACCCGGCGCCGAAACGGCGAGAGCGGGTCGGCGGCCACCTCCATGTCCATGCGCCGTGCGAACCTCCGGAGACTGCGCCGCGACCCGGTCTCGTTCAACAGCAAAATGTCGGGGTGGAAGTGCGCGGCCACCTGCCAGACCAGGTCGAGGCCATCCCGGAACCCCCGGATGTTGTAGACCACCACGCGCAGCCGCATCACCGCGCAGCCTACGCGGAGGGCGCCCGCCAGACCAGGCCTGCGGCCCAACCCGTTCGAGCCCGCCGCCGTGCCCCTGATTCCGCGGCGTGGACGCGCCGGGCAGGCGAGCCCCCGCGCGCCCGCTCCAGGCGATTGGCGCCCGGCGCTAGCCAAGCACCGGCGCGAGCACGTCCGCCAGGCTCGGCTGCCCCTCCAGGATCTCGAGCTCGTAGCGAACGCGGACCGCGGGCTTGGAGACGTTGATGACGTGGCGCAGGTCGATCGGGGAGGCGATCACCACCACGTCGCAGTCCGCCGCATCGATCATCTTCTCCATCTCGGCGAGCTGCCCCTCCGAGTAGCCCATCGCCGGGAGCACGGGGCCGACGTCGTACCTGCGGTACGTCTCCTCCAGCGTTCCGATCGCGTACGGCCGGGGGTCGACGATCTTCGCCCCCCGCCGGCGGGCCGCGACGACCCCGGCGCCGAACTTCATCTCCCCGTGCGTGAGGGTCGGCCCGTCCTCGACGACGAGCACGCGCTTGCCGGCGAGGTCGATCCCGTCGTCGACGGTCACGACGCTGTTGGCCTTGATGACGGTCGCGCCGGGGTTCAGCCGCCGGATGGTGTCCTCGAGCTCGCCCACCTGATCCAGCGAGGCCGAGTCCATCTTGTTGATCACGATCACGTCGGCCATCCGCAGGTTGGCCTCGCCGGGATGGTAGGTCGTCTCGTGCCCGGCGCGGAGCGGGTCGGCCACCACGATGTGAATGTCCGGACGGAAGAACGGGAGGTCGTTGTTGCCCCCGTCCCACAGCAGCACGTCGCACTCCTGCTGCGCCTGCTCGAGGATCGCCCCGTAGTCCACCCCCGCGTAGACGACCGTCCCGGCGTTGAGGTGCGGCTCGTACTCCTCGCGCTCCTCGATCGTGACCTTGTATCGGTCCTCGTCCTCGATCGAGGCGAATCGCTGCACCCGTTGGGCGTTCAGGTCGCCGTAGGGCATCGGGTGTCGGACGGCCACGACGCGCTTGCCGGCACCCCGCAGCGTCGCCGCGACCGCCCGCGTCGTCTGGCTCTTGCCCGACCCGGTGCGCACCGCGCAGACGGCGACCACCGGGACCCGCGCGCTCAGCATCGTGGCCTCGGGGCCGAGCAAGACGAAGTTGGCTCCGGCCGCGAGCGCCTCGCTCGCCTTGTGCATCACGTGCTCGTGGGAGACGTCGGAGTAGGCGAACACGACGTCGTCGACCTTGAGCTCGCGGATCAGCCGCGAGAGCTCGCTCTCGTCGTGGATGCGGATGCCCTGCGGGTACCGGGACCCCGCGAGCTCCGGCGGGTACGTGCGGTCGTTGATGAACGGAATCTGCGTCGCCGTGAAGGCCACCACTTCGTAGCGGCGGTCGTCCCGGTAGACCACGTTGAAGTTGTGGAAGTCGCGGCCGGCGGCGCCCATGATGAGAACTCGTCGAGCCATGCCCGGGGTCCTTTCGGAGAGAGGTCTGATGCGCGGGCGGAGGGCCCGCTCTTCAGCCCGGAGCCTACCCCACAACGGGAGGGCCCGGCACCGCGCGGACGGCTCGCGCCGGCGCTCAGCCGGGCAGGTCCTCCGGCACGTCGACGTCGTGGAGCGTTCGTCGCTCGGGGTCGAGGCGCAGCCACCGGTCCTCGGGCACCACGACGAGCCGTAGGACGCCGAGGAGCGCCCGAAGGCGCCGCTCCCCAGCGTCCACGAGCCGCGCGGCCGCCCGGCGGGCCGGCTCCACAGCCAGGACGCAGGGAAGCGGCCGAACGCCGCCGCCAAGCTCCAGGGCGACCGCCTCGGCACCCTCGGCACCCGCCAGCCGGAGAAGCTCGCGAAGCACGGGGACCTGAAGCTCGGGCATGTCGCCCGCCGCGACGAGGGCGAGGGGCCCCTGCACGGCCGCCAGCCCCGACGCGAGACCGACGAGCGGCCCCTGGGCCTCCAGGGCGTCCCGGACGACCCGGACCGCACGCCCCGCCGGAACCCTGGGTGGAGGACCGCTCGCAGGCCCCACGACGATCACCTCCCCGCTAACCTCTCCGAGGCGGCCGATCACTCGGTGCAGCATCGGCACGCCTCGGTACGGCTCGAGCAGCTTGTCGCGACCGAAGCGCCTCGACCCGCCGCCGGCGAGGACGATCCCGGTGGTCTCAGCCCGCGTGCTCAGGCGGACCCCCCGGATCGGGGGACGCGCCGACCGGCGCCCGCCGCTGGGTGAACTGGTAGCCGAACCGCCCCTTGATGCACAGGTGGCCGCTCGTGATGTCGTGATCGAGCGGCGAGGTGACCTTCACGATCTCGTCGTCTTGAACGTGCAGCTCCACGTGACAGCCGACGCCGCAGTACGGGCAGATCGTCTCCACCACGCGCTGCCGGGACTCGTCCCAGTTGCCCTGCCGCCGCAGGTCGTGCTCGCTCTTGAACATCAGCGCGCCGGTCGGGCAGACCCCGATGCAGTTGCCGCAGTACACGCACGCCGACTCCGTGAGCGGCACGGCGAACTCCGTGGAGATGCGCGCGTCGAACCCGCGGCCGGCGACGGCGATCGCGAACGTGTTCTGAGCCTCGACCCCGCAGGCCTCGACGCACTTGTAGCAGAGGATGCAGCGCGAGTAGTCCCGAACGTACAGCTCGTTGTCGACCTTCACCGGCTGGGCGACGGTCGCCGCCAGCCCGTCGACCGGCTCCTCGTGATGGCCGGCGCGCCGTGCGTCACGCTCCCCGGCCTCCGCCGCGGGTGCCGGGGGGCCGTAGCGCTCGGGCTCCGCCCCGTAGTCCCGCATCCAGCGCCCGACGTCTGGGGAGGCGAGCGAGAGATCGACCGAGCTCGCCAGCAGCTCGAGCACCATCCGTCGCGACGTCCGGACCCGGTCGGAGTCAGTGCGAACCTTCATCCCCGGCTCGACCCGCCGGGAGCAGGCGGGCGCGAGCACGCGCGAGCCCTCCACCTCGACCACGCAGACCCGGCACACGTTCACGGGCGTCAGGGTGTCGAGGAAGCAGAGGGTGGGCGTCTCGATGCCCTCCGACCGGCAGGCCTCCAGGATCGTGGAACCCTCGGGCACCCGCACCGGACGACCGTCGACCTCGAGCTCGACCAGGCGCCTGGGCGGATCGAGCGGAACGGGGACGCTCACGACGACCTCCCGTCGAACAGTTGGAAGCGTTGCAGGGCGGACTGGACGGCCGACGCCGCGGTCTGGCCCAGCCCGCAGATCGAGGCGTCCCGCATCACCTGGGCGATCTCCGACAGCAACCGGAGCTCTTGCTCGCGCGAGCCGATCTCGCGTCCGGCGGCGAGCCGGTGCAGCGCCTCCTCTTGACGCACCGTTCCCACCCGGCACGGCACGCACTGCCCGCAGGACTCGTCGCGGAAGAACCGCGCGATGCGCAGCACGACGTCCCCCAGATCGACCGTCTCGTCGAAGACCATCACCACCCCGGAGCCGAGCGTCACGCCGGCGCTCCTCGCCATCTCGAACGACAGCTCGAGGTCGAGCGCGTCCGGGCCGACGAACGCGCCGGCCGCTCCACCGAGCAGGATCGCCCGGAGCTCGTGGCCCGCCCGAACGCCGCCGGCGAGCCCGAGGAGGTCCCGCAGCCTCGTGCCGCATTCCACCTCGTACACGCCCGGGCGCTGCACGCAGCCGGAGACGCAGAACAGCCGGGTCCCGGTCGACTCCGGCGTCCCGATGCCGGCGAAGGCCGGCCCGCCGATCCGCAGGATCTCGAGCACGTTCACGAGCGTCTCGACGTTGTTGATGCCGGTCGGCTTGCCGAACAGCCCGTGCGTCACGGGGAACGGCGGCTTGTTTCGGGGCTCGGGCCGGCGTCCCTCGATCGAGTTGAACAGCGCGGTCTCCTCGCCGGCGATGTACGCGCCGGCCCCGCGTCGAACCTCGATGTCGAAGCGGAAGCCCTCGCCCATGACATCCTCGCCGAGGAACCCTCGCGCCCCGGCCGCCTCGATCGCCCGGACGAGCCGCCGGTGGGCGAGCGGGTACTCGCCTCGAAGGTAGACGAACCCGCGCTCCGCGCCGGTCGCGAACCCGGCGATCGTGAGCGCCTCCACGACCGAGAACGGGTCGTTCTCCAGGATCACGCGGTCCTTGAACGTCCCGGGCTCGGACTCGTCTGCGTTGCAGACCACGTAGTGTGGGCGAACCGGCTGACGAGCCACCGCCTCCCACTTCACCCCGGTCGGGAAGGCGGCGCCGCCCCGGCCGAGGAGCCCGGAGTCCTTGACCTCGCGGATCACGCCCTCGGGGCCGAGCTCGACCGCCCGGCGGAGGGCTGCGTATCCGCCGTTCGCCCGGTAATCGTCCAGGCTCCCGGGATCGACCAGCCCGACCCTCCGGAGAAGGCGAAGGCCGGCTCGCGCCCCCAGGTCCTCCGTCTGGGGCGCGCCGTCCGACGGCGCCGGGCCCTCCCACGGCTCGCCCGCGAGGATCGCGCGGACCTGCTCCGCCGTGACCGGCGCGACCGACCACTGGTAGCTATCGGCGCCGGACTGCTCGAACAGCGCGGCCGGAGCCCGCTCGCAACGCCCGAGGCACGGGCTCCGCAGCCAGGCGGACCCCGACTCGGTCGCCCCTTCGGGTCCGACCAGACGCTCGAGCTCGGCGGCGAGCTCGAGCGCGCCGGCGGTTCGGCAGGCCAGGTCGTCGCAGACGTGCGCGACTCGCGGCGGACGGGGCTCCGTGGACAGCAGGCCGTAGAAGCTGGCGACCCCGTACGCCTCGGCAGGAGGGACCGCCAGCCGCCGGCACACGTACCCGAGCCCACCGCGGGTGATCCACCCCGCCCGCTCCTGCAGGGCTTGCAGCGCGGGCAGGAGCAGGTGCCTCCGCTCGCGCTCGGCGCGCCCCCCGAACGCCACGTGCCCGTCGACCTCCGGCCGCCACTCCCCCCCGCGCCAGCCCGACTCGGGCGGCCCGAGGACGAGATCGACGGCCTCGCGCTCCCCGGCCGTGGGCTCCGCGTCGATCGGGTGCAGGTCCACGCGCCCTCATCTCCCTCCGACGGGGACCTGCGCGAGCCGCTCCACCCGGATCGCCGTCGCCTTGAACTCCGCCGTGCCGGACTTCGGGTCGGTCGCGTCGATCGTGAGCAGGTTGGTCTGCACCTCGTCCGGCTGATGCAACGAGAGGAACGCCAGCCCCGGGCGGAGCGTTCGGTCGATCCGCACGGGCGCCTCGAGGCTCGCCCGCCGCGAGGCGATCCGGACCACCTCCCCGTCGGACACTCCGAGCCGCTCCGCGTCCTCCGGAGACAGACACAGGGCCTCCCGCCGCCGCAGCGGCGAGGCGTACAGCTCGGTCTGCACGCCGGTGTTGTAGGCGTCCAGGCGGCGGCCGGTGGTGAGCCGGATCGGGAACTCGGGCGTGAGCTCCTCGACCGGCGGCTCGAACTCCACCACGCTGAACGGCGCCGGCCGCCCCCGCCGCTCCGGGTCCTCCTCCCACAGCCGGGCGTGCAGGAACTTCGTGCCGGGATCGGCCTCGTCGGGGCACGGCCACTGGATCCCGCCCATCGCCTCCAGGCGCTCGTAGCTCATGCCTCGGTGCATCGGGGACAGGCTCCGCAGCTCGTCCCAGGCGTCCCTGGGCGTGACCTCCCCCCAGTCGCGTCCCAGACGCCGGGCGAGCTGCGCGAGGATCCAGATGTCGTCCCTCGCGTTGCCCGGAGGATCGAGCGCCCGGCGAACCCGCTGGACCCGCCGCTCGCTGTTCGTCACGGTACCCTCCGACTCCGCCCACGCGGCCGCGGCCGGCAGGACCACATCGGCGAGCTCGCCGGTCTGCGTGAGGAAGATGTCCTGGACGATCAGGCAGTCCAGACCCTGAAGCAGGCGCGTGGCCCGCCCGCCGTCGGCCTCCGAGCGGGCGGGATTCTCGCCGATCACGTACAGGGCTCGGAGCTCCCCTCGCTCCATCGCGTCGAACATTGCGGACACGTGCCAGCCGTACCGGTCCGGGATCTCGCAGTCCCAGGCCGCCTCGAAGCGGCGGCGGGCGTCCTCGTCGGTCACGACGTCCTGGAACCCGGGCAGCTTGTTCGGGATCGCGCCCATGTCGCCGCCGCCCTGGACGTTGTTCTGCCCGCGGAGGGGCGACAGGCCGCTTCCGTAGCGACCGACGTGGCCGGTCAGCAGGCCGAGGTTGATGAGCGCCAGCACGTTGTCGACCGCGTTGTGGTGCTCGGTGATGCCGAGGGTCCAGCACAGGATCGCGCGGTCGGCCCGCGCATACGCGTGCGCGAGATCGCGGATGGCCTCCGCCGGCACGCCGGTCACGCGCTCGCCCTGCTCGAGGGTCCAGCGCTCTACCGACGCCGCGTACTCCTCGAACCCGACCGTGGCGCGATCGATGAACGTCGTGTTGTGCAGGCCGGCGTGGATGATCTCGCGCGCCACGGCGTTCGCCAGGGCGATGTCGGAGCCCACGTCGAGACCGAGCCACACGTCCGCCCATTGGGCGGAGGTGGTGCGTCGCGGGTCGACGACGTAGAGGCGGGCTCCGTTCCGAACGCCCTTCAGCAGGTGATGGAAGAAGATCGGGTGCGTCTCGCGGGCGTTCGACCCCCACAGGATGACGAGATCGGTGTTCTCCACCTCCTCGTACGAGCTCGTTCCCCCACCTGCCCCGAACACCGTGGCCAGACCGACCACGCTCGGGGCGTGTCAGGTGCGGTTGCAGCTGTCGACGTTGTTGCTGCCGAGGACCTGACGCATGAACTTCTGGGCGACGAAGTTCATCTCGTTCGTGGCCTTCGAGCAGCTGAACAGGCCGACCCCCTCGCCGCCGTTTTGCTCGTGGGCGGCGCGCAGGCCCGCCGCCGCCCGGTCCAGCGCCTCGTCCCACGTGGCGACGCGCAGGGATCCGTTCTCGCGAACCATCGGCTCGGTGAGTCGCGTCCGTCCGCTCGACATGCGCCGACCTCCTTCGTTCGCCGGGACAATCGATCTTATCTCGGCGTTCAACAAGGGGCGAGCGGCCGGCGGCCCCGAGCCCTCACATCGCGACCCGCTCGGGGTGCGAGTAGACGTTGAAGCCCCCCTCCCGGACGAAGCCCAGCACGGTCACGCCGAGCCGCTCCGCCGCGTCCACCGCGAGCGAGGACGGCGCCGAGACGGCCGCCACGATCCCGATCCCGGCCACGGCCGCCTTCTGCACGATCTCGAACGACGCGCGGCCCGAGACGAGCAGGACCCGCTGGGCGAGCGGGAGGCGGTCCGCGAGGAGCGCCTCGCCGACCACCTTGTCGACCGCGTTGTGCCTGCCGACGTCCTCTCGAAGCGAGACGAGCTCCCCATCGGGGGCGAACAGACCCGCCGCGTGGAGCCCGCCGGTCTGGTCGAACACGCGCTGGGACCGCCGCAGCCGCTCCGGCAGGGATCCGAGCACCGTCGGGTCGACGGACGGCCCGGGAGCGACGGGGGCGCATCTGACCTCGACGGCCTCGAGCGAGGCCTTCCCGCAGATGCCGCACGACGACGTCGCGAGGAAGCTCCTCGCGGCCGCGGACGGGTCGAAGGGGCGCGCGAGCTCCACCGTCACGACGTTGTAGTGCCGCTCCTGGGGAGCAAGATCCTCGCAGTAGCTCACGCGGCGGACGTCCGCGGGTCCCCGGATCAGCCCCTCGGTGAACAAGAACCCGGCCGCGAGCTCGAAGTCGCCCCCCGGCGTCCGCATCGTCACGGCGACCGGCTGCGGCTCCTGGCCCGGCCCGGCCGCGCGGATCTCCATCGGCTCCTCCGCGGCCAGGCGGTCCGGGCGTTCCACCCGGGTGCCCCCCCGGACGGCCAGGACGCGCCGGCTTGCGACGTTCCTGCGCACCCCCGCGTCGACCCGCAGCATCCTCGCATTATCCATCTCTGGAGTCGGGTTTGAGGAGTGGGGAGAAGCGTGACCTGGAGTCAGACCGCCCGGCCTGTGCTGATCCGGTAGATGCTCGACACTTCGGCTCCACCTGAGAGGCGACAGTGTCCCCGGTTGATGCGCGACACGAGCTCCGGTGATACGCGACGGTGTCCCGGCTGATGTGCGACGCAGTTCCGGTTGATCGTTGACACCTCCGCCCGGCTTGCTCTCCTGAGGCTGCCGTCCGGCAGGAGGTGGGGATCGTGCTCGTGGAGGTCAGCGTGGTGGAGCAGCGCTACGACGCGGTGAAGGAGGTGCTCGCAGACGGGCTGTCGGTCTCAGAGGTGGCCCGCCGCTACGCGGTGGCCCGGCAGACCGTGCACCGGTGGATCGCCCGCTACCGGAAAGGAGGACTCGGATCCCTTGCCGACAGGTCCCACCGACCCGACAGCTGCCCGCACCAGATGCCCGCCCTGATCGAGGCTCGGGTGCTGGAGCTTCGGCGGATCCACGACGAGTGGGGACCGATCCGGATCCGCCATGCCCTGGCTCGGGAGGAGATCCACCCCTTGCCCGGGCGCTCGAGCATCTACCGGGCGCTGCTCCGGGCCGGCCTCATCGAGGCCCGGCGGCGGAGGAGGCGGAAGGCCGACTACCGGCGCTGGGAGCGATCGGCCCCGATGGAGCTTTGGCAGCTCGACGTGATGGGCCGGGTGTTCCTGGCCGATGGGACAGAGCTCAAGGTCGTGACCGGGGTCGACGATCACTCCCGCTTCTGCGTCCTTGCCCAGCTCGTGCAAAGGGCCACCGCCCGGCGAGTGTGCGCGGCGTTCTCCGAGGCGCTACGTCGCTACGGGGTCCCCGAGGAGGTGCTGACCGACAACGGAAGGGTCTTCACGGCCCGGTTCGGGTCCCGAGGCGCCGAGACCCTGTTCGATCGGATCTGCCGGGAGAACGGGATCACCCACCGCCTGACCGCGGTCCGCTCGCCCACCACCACCGGGAAGGTGGAGCGCTTTCACGAGACGCTTCGCCGCGAACACTTCTCCAAGCACACCTTCGAAACGATCGAGGAGGCCCAGCAGGCCCTGGACGCCTTCGTCGAGGACTACAACGCGCTTCGCCCACACCAGTCCATCGGCGAGCGGGCCCCGGCGGAGCGCTTCCGGCTCAGGGCCGCGGAGGCGCCCGGGCTCATGGTCCAGGACCCTGCTGAGGCCCCCGAGCAGACCGTCACGCCCGTGTCGCCCGGCGGCCACCTGCGAAAGGTCGACGGCAACGGCAGGATCTTCTTCGCGGGCGTCCGGTACCGGGTCGGTCGGTTTCTCGCCGGCCAGCTCGTCAACGTCCAGATCGACGGAGACATCGTGCGCATCCTCCATGGCGGCGTCCTCGTGAGGTCTCACCCCCGGCGCCATCCCGTGGAGAAGGAGGAGGTGATCTGGAGCCACCACCGACGCTAACGGTGGATGAGTCCAACCCAGGGAGGTGTCACAGGTCTCCCGGAACTGATCTGTCGCGCATCAGGCGGGACTAGACATCAGACCGCCCGGCCCGCGGGAGGGGGGTTCGGGGTATCCTCCCGACGGTTTGACCGACCGATCAACGCCAGTCGATGCGAGGAGGAGCCGCCCCCATGAAGTCCGGACTCGAGATCGCCCAGGAGGCCGTCCTGCGTCCCATCACGGAGATCGCGGCCGCGGCGGGACTCGTTCCCGACGAGATCGAGCCCTACGGCTCGTACCGCGCCAAGGTGTCGCTCGGCGTGCTCGAGCGCCTGCGCGACCGGCCGGATGGAAAGCTGATCATCACCACGGCGATCACGCCCACCAAGGCAGGTGAGGGCAAGACCACCACCTCCCTCTCGCTCACCCAAGGGCTCGGGAAGATCGGCAAGAAGGTGGCGTTGTGCCTTCGCGAGCCATCGATGGGTCCGGTCTTCGGCATCAAGGGCGGGGGCACCGGCGGGGGGTACGCGCAGGTCGTCCCGATGGAGGACATCAACCTGCACTTCAACGGCGACTTCCACGCCGTGACGGCCGCGCACAACCTCCTTGCCTCCGCGATCGACGCCTCCCTGTACTTCGGCAACCCGCTCGACATCGACCCGGCGACGATCACGTGGCCCCGGACGCTCGACGTGAACGCCCGCGAGCTCCGCTATACGGTCATCGGTCTGGGCGGCAAGGCGCACGGCGTCCCCCGCGAGAGCCAGTTCGTGATCACGGCGGCCTCCGAGATCATGGCCGTGCTCGCCCTCGCCTCCGACCTGCACGACCTTCGGGCACGTCTCGGACGCATCGTCGTCGCCGACACGCACGACGGGCGACCGGTGACGGCTGAGGACCTGAAGGTGGCCGGGGCGATGACGGTGATCATGAAGGACGCGATCAAGCCGAACCTCGTCCAGACGCTCGAGGGTCAGCCGGTCTTCATCCACGCCGGCCCGTTCGGCAACATCGCGCACGCGAACAACTCGATCATCGAGGACCGCATCGCGCTGAAGCTCGCCGACTACGTGGTCACCGAGGGCGGGTTTGCCGCAGACCTCGGGTTCCAGAAGTTCTGCGACATCGTGTGCCGTCTCGGCGGGTTCCGGCCGAGCGCGGCCGTGCTCGTCACGACCGTCCGCGCCATGAAGTCGCACGGAGGGGTGCCGTTCGAGCGCCTGAACGAGGAGGGCCTCGACGCGGTCAAGCTGGGCTCGGAGAACCTCGCCCAGCACATCGAGATCGTCAAGGCCTACGGCCTGCCCTGCGTGGTCGCGATCAACCGGTTCCCGAGCGACACCCAGGCCGAGATCGACCTCGTCGGTCGGCTGGCGGAGGAGGTCGGGGCCGAGACCACGGTCGTGAACGACGGGTTCGCCCGCGGCGGCGAGGGGGCGATCGATCTCGCCAACGCGGTGGTCGAGGCGGCCGATCGTCCAAACGCCTTCTCGCCGCTCACGCCGGACGGAACGCCGATCCGCGCGCAGGTCGAGGCGATCGCGACGCGAATCTACGGAGCCGACGGCGTGGACTACCTCCCGCAGGCCGAGAAGGACATCGCCCGCATGGAGGCTCTGGGGTTCGGGACGGCCCCGGTGTGCATGGCCAAGACCCACCTGTCGCTCTCCCACGACCCGCTCGCCCTCAACCGCCCGCGCGGCTGGCGGCTGCCGGTTCGCGGCGTGGTACCGAGCGCCGGCGCCGGATTCGTGGTCGTGCTCTGCGGGGACATGCAGCGGATGCCCGGGCTCGGCCGCACTCCCGCCTTCACCAAGGTCGACATCGACGAGCGGGGTCGGACGGTCGGGCTGTTTTGAGGTCGGTCCCTCCGGCGGTCAGCCGGCGAGCGCGGCCGGCCCGGTCTCGAGGCGGATCCACTCCGCGCGGCTCACGACCTCGTTCCGGTCGAAGTCGAAGATCCCGCCCTCGGAGGGCACCGCCTCCCAGACCGATCCGCAGTCGGGACACGTCCAGAGCGTCTGCGACCGCGGGTGCTCGTCCCGGGGTGGCGCGCAGGTATGCATCGGGCCTCCTGGAATCACATCCATGTGATTCCAGGCTATCCGATTCGCGGGCGCCGTGCGAGGATCGAGCGGCGATCGCTCAGGAGCGCGGGCGGCGCTTGTCGGGGTCGTAGACCGGCAGCACGTCGACGGTCGCGGGCACCGTCCCGTCCCCGAGCGCCACCTCGACCCGCTCCCCGACCACGGCGAGCTCGCGGCGAAGGACGGCCTGCCCGATCGCGCCGAACCTCGGGCTGTTCGTCGGGCTCGTGAGGGTGCCCACCTCCTCGCCCCCCTTCAGCACCGAAGCGCCGTACTCGGGCAGCTCCCGGCCGGCGAGCTCGAGCCGGAGCGTTACGAACCGGTTGGGCGGATCGGCCGCGATCTCGCGCAGTCGCTCCTTGCCGACGAACTCGACGGGTGCGTCGAGCGCGACCAGACGGTCCAGGTTGAAGTCGTAGGGCGTGCGGCGGTGGGGCTCGTAGTCGTAGTCGGTGACGATCAGCCCCGCCTCGATCCGCAGGATCTCGATCGCCTCCACGCCGAACGGGGTCACCCCGGCTCCCACGATCGCCGTCCAGAGCGCCCCGGCGTCGCCCGGGTCGACGAGGAACAGCTCGAAGCCGAGCTCGCCCCCGTAGGCCGTCCGCGAGAGCGTGACGGGGACGCCGGCGACCTCGACCGGCTCGGGGATGAACCGGAAGTACGGCAGCGCCTCCCGGGTGAGGTCCGCCTCCGTGAGACCCTGGAGGACCTCCCTGGACCGAGGCCCGATCACGCCGACGTGAGGCATCGTGGGCGCGATCCACTCGAACTCCACGTCGAAGCCCTCGAGCATCGAGGCGAAGTAGTCCTGGAGGTCCTTCCCGTTCGTCATCACCCAGCAGTGGCCGGGGCGGCCGGTGCAGAACACGGTTCCGTCGTCCACCATGAGACCGTCCTCGTCGAGGAACGCCCCGTAGCGAACCTGTCCGACGTGGAGCCCGAGGACGTCGTTGGAGAAGACGTGCTGGGCGGCCCGCATCGCGTCGGGCCCGCGAAACTCCCACTTGTTCAGCGGGGACACGTCCCAGACCCCCACGTCGTCGCGGGCGGCGGAGTACTCCGCCTCAAGGTTCCCGAACCCCTCGAGCCACAGCCACCCGCCGTCGGCGATGTGGGTTCCGCCCATCGCCTCGGTCACCTCGTGGAAGGCGGTTCGGATCGCCTCGTCCTCGCTCATGGTCGCCCCCTCGGTCGCCTCGCGGGCGGATCAAAGCACGGGTTTGACTCGCCGTTCAAGTCGACGCTCGGTCCGGAGGCCGCTCGCGAAGGTCCTCAGCCGGCGAGGGCGATCAGGTCCCGGACCCGGGAGCGCCCGCGCTCCTCGAGCCTCGTGGCGAGCACCAGGAACAGCTGGGCCGTAACCAGGGCGTCGTCGAGCGCGTGGTGCGGGCTCGACACGGGGACGCCGTACCGCTCCGCGGTCCTGGTGAGCGTCTCGCGGGTGTCGCCGGGGAGCCCCTCGAGCGCGAGGACCAGCCGGCGCGCGTCGACGGTCCGCCGCCGCCACGACCCCCGCCGCGTCCCGAAGACGCGCGCGAGGAACGCGATCTCCACGTCCGCGTACCAGGCGAGGAGGAACCGGCCGGCCAATGCCGAGCGAAGGACCTGTTGGGCCTCCACGAGGCTCGGAGCGCCGGCCAGGTCGGCCGGGAGGATGTGATGGATGGTCATCGACGTCGGCGAGGGCGGGACGTGGGGCACGACGAGCTGGTGCACGGCCTCTCGCAGGAGGACCCGACCGCCGCGGATCGGCACGACCCCGAAGGACAGCACGGCGTCGTGGTCGTAGTCGAGGCCCGTCGTCTCGAAGTCCAGCGAGGCGAACTCCACCTCACGCCACCCCGCCCGCCGGAGGCGCCGGCGCGGCTTCGGCGGAGCCGCGCTCACCGGCACCGGATCACCTCCTCCTGCGTGACGACCAGCCCGACCGGGACGTCGCCCGGCCCGTGCGGAACCTCCTCGACGAGCTGCAGCGCGAAGCAGACCCCCACCCGGGGGACCTCGTCTCGAAGGAGCGGAAGGAACCGGTCGTAGAACCCGCCCCCGTACCCCACCCGGTAGCCGTGGCGGTCGAACGCCAGACCGGGAACGACGACCGCTTCGATGGCTTCCGGTGGGATGGGGTCGCCCTCCGGCTCGAGGGCGCCGAAGGAGGCCGGCGTCAGCCTGGAATCCGGCCGCAGCTCGACCGGAACGATTCGTCCCCCCTCGACCCTCGGGAGCACGACCACGCGGCCCTCTGCCAGCAGGCGCTCCAGGACCGGGCGCGTGTCGACCTCCGAGCCGAACGAGGAAAAGGCCATGACCGTGGCGGCGTCTCGGATCTCAGCGAGCGCGAGGAGGCGCCGGGCGATCTCACGGCTCCACCCGGCGCGATCCGCCTCGCTTGCGGCCTCGCGGGCGGACCGGACGCGGGCCCTCAGCGCCCGCTTGCGCCGCCTGAGCTCGTCGGGGGCGCTCACGTGCGCACGCGGGGAAGGACGGTCTCGGCGATGAGGTCGATCCGGTCGGGCGGCCCGGCCGCCACGAGGACGGCCCACGTCGCCCCCACCTCGCGGAGACCCGACAGCCACTGGACCAGCGAGTCGCCGCTCCCGACCCACACGTTGGTCTCCAGGAACCCGAGCCGGCTGCGGCGGGCGAGCAGGGCCCCCGCCTCGTCGTCCGTGCGCCCCACGACCACGATGCCCGCCCAGGTCGCCTCGACCTCGCGCCCGGCTTCCTCGGCCGAGGTCCGCAGCACCCGAACCCGCTCGGCGAACTCGGGGATCGACATGCCCCACCCGTTCCATGCGTCGGCCTCGCCGGCCGCGATCCTGACCACGGTCTCGGTGAACCCGCCGATCCACACCGGGGGGCCCCCGGGCGTGACCGGACGCGGCAAGACCGGACCGGCGAGGGGCGGCACCAGATCGCCGCCCTCCCACTCACGGCCGGCGAACAGCGCCTTCACGGCGCGCACGGTCTCCACGAGGTGCCTTCGCCGGTCCTCGCGGCCGAGGTACGGGATCCCGTACGTCTCGTGCTCGGGCAGGTCGATCGCGTCGCCGGTTCCGATGCCGAGCACCATCCGCCCCCGGCTGATGTCGTCGAGGGCCGCGCCGAGCTTGGCGATCATCCCCGCCGGGCGCAGCGAGGCCCGCGTGACCAGCGTCCCGAGAGTGATTCGCCGGGTCGAGGCGGCCACGGCGGCCAGCGTGGCGAACGCCTCGAGCGACGGCCGGTCCGACGGGGCGCCCGGAGGGAACAGGTGGTCGAAGACGAACACGCCGTCGTAGCCGAGGCGCTCGGCCCGGACCGCGACCTCCAGGACGCGAGCCGGGTCTCCCGAGAACAGCGGAAGGATCAGCCCGATCTTGAGGTCGCCCACCGGCCGCCCGGACGAGATCACCCGCGTCTGGCCCCGAGCTCCTCGAGCGCGAGCGCCGCGGCACCCACCGCCCCCGCGTCGTTTCCGAGCTGAGCCGCCACGATGGGGACGGGCGGTCGGTGGTCGGGGGCCTCCACCGCCACGCCGTAGGCCGCTCGGGCGGGTTCGAGCAGCAGCTCGCCTGCCGCGATCGCTCCGCCGCCCACCACCACAACCTGGGGATCGAGCACGTTCACGAGCCCCGCGATCCCGACGCCCAGCCGCCTCCCCACCTCGGCCAGGATCGACACGGCCGTGCGGTCGCCCCGGAGCGCGGCCTCGGTGACCGTCTGCCCGGTGACGGCGGCCGAATCGCCACCCGCGAGCTCGGCGATCAACGACGAGTCGCCCGAGGCCACGGCCTCGCGTCCGAGCCTGCCGATCGCGTGGCCGGACGCCACCTGCTCCCAGCACCCCCGATTGCCGCAGCCGCAGAGCGGACCGCCGGGATCCACGACGATGTGGCCGATCTCGGCGGCGAACCCATGCGCCCCCCGAAACAGTCGCCGACCGGCCACGATCCCACCCCCGATGCCCGTGCCCACGGTGACGAGGAGCATGTGCCGGTACCCCCGGCCGGCGCCGAACCGGTACTCCCCCCAGGCCGCGGCGTTGGCGTCGTTGTCGACCTGACACGGCAGGCCGAGCGCCTCGCGAAGGCGCTCGGCGATCGGGAGCTCCCGCCAGGCGAGGTTCGGCGCGTACCGGAGCACGCCGGTGCCCACGTCGACCATGCCGGCCGCGCCGACGCCCACCGCGACGACGGGCGGCGTCCGGAGCTCGCTCGCCACGCGGACCATCTCCGCCACGGTCGCCTCGGGGTCGCTCGCGGGGGTGGGGACCGTGCGTCGGGCAAGAACCCGCCCCTCCCGCGAAACCCGGAGCCCCGCGATCTTGGTTCCGCCCACGTCGATGCCGACGGCCTCACCCATCGTCGCCGTCACGTCGGGCTCCCCATGCTCGGCGGCGATCAAAACCTGAGGAACCCGCCGATGCCGCCGGAGCCCGCGAGCCCGTCGACCACGATGGTCTCCACGCGGCACCCCTGTCGGAGCGCCGACGCGACGGCCGCCTCCACGACGTCCGGGACCGGTTCGAGCGCGGCGCCGCACCGCTCGCAAGATCCGTCGCGCTCCGCAAGCCGTCCGCAGGCCGGGCAGCGTGCGCCGGGTGAGGAGCACTCGAGCGAGACGAGCAGCTCGGCGACGCGTCCGTCGCCGAGGGCCGCCAGCGTGGGACCGAGCCCCAGCACCGCTCCGCCGCCCGAGGCGGCCGCGCTCGTGAGCCGCTCGATCCGCTCGGCCTGCAGCCGACGCTCCAGCTCCTCCTCCACCTCGAGCGTGCGGGCGAGCACCTCCTCGGAGGTGGCGACGATCGGCATCGGAAGTCGCGCCCGGACGCGCTGGCGGAGGTAGGCGTGGAGCTCCCGCTCGAGCTCGAGGTGGCCCTCCGCCGGTCCGGCGAGGACCAAATGATCGAACGGGCGGCGCTTCCACAGGCGGAAGAGCGCCTCCGCGACGTTGCGCAGATGACGGTGACGGTGATCGTCGACATGGCGCTGCAGGCGCATCTGCGCCCACCCGCCCTGGTCGTGTCGACCCGGGACGTCGTCCCAGACGTCGAACAGCTCCTCGATGCGTCCCAGCTCGGAGAGGAACAGCCGAGCCTTCTCGTAGTCGACCAGCGCCACGCACACGGTGGGGTGGGTCTCGAGCACGTGCTCGAGCGGGAGCACGTCGGCCGTCGGGGCCACCACGACCCGGTCTCGCACCGGCCGTGGGAGCCGAACGTCCTCCCACAAGCCGGCATCGTGCGAGGAGAAGATCGCCAGCCCGCGCGTGTCGCCGCGCTCGAACTCCTCCCGCACGTGGGCCTGGATGGCCCCGACGTCGCAGCGCACCGAGCGGAGCGCCTCGTGCCCCAGGCCCTCGGCCTGTGCCTTCGCCCTCCTCAGGAGCTCGTCGAGGCGAACCTCGTAGTCGGCCTTCCTCGGGTACCGGCGTCCGTCGACCGTGAGGTACACCGAGGTGATCGGGACCCCGTCCGGGTCCCATTCCACGAGCCGTCGCACGACGGCGCGATCGAGCTCGATCATGCGATCTCGATCCTCTCCAACCTGGAGGGCGCGGAACCCGCCTGCAGGTCCGCAGCCCGAGCGTCGACCACGGCCTTGGCGGCGAGGAAGAACTCGCGCGCCGCCGCGAGCAGGTGCTCCATCACGTCGGGAGCGGCCTGCTGGACGCTCGAGAGCGCGAGCCCGATCGGACAGAAGGCGACCTGGCACATGGGAGATCCCTGGGACTCCGGCGACGCGGACCGCTTCGCGTCCGTGCCCGCCGCCGACGCACGGGCCCTGCTCCGTGATTCAGCCACGTCCTCGCCCCCCTCGCGCGACCGCCGCGCCCGCCTCCGGCGTGCGCGCGAACGCGATCTCCAGGTGGTCACCGACGAAGTTCGCCCCCCGCACCTCGAGGCGCTGGAGGATCTGGGGAAGGATGAGGTTCCGCTTGTAGGAGCCGACGCGGACGAACAGCTCGTCGCCGCGTCGGTGGATGTCCATGTCCTCCTTGGAGACGAACGGGAGCCGCATCGAGAGCGCGTAGACCGGGCCGCGCTTGCGGATGCGGATCGGCTCGTCCCGGTAGAGCACGTCCATCACGTTGCCCCCCCTGTAGATCTCGTCGCCCATCGCGTCGAGGAGCGCGAGGCCCACCAGCTCGCGATCGAACAGGCGGGCCGTGAGGATCGGGACCGGCTGGAAGGATTCGCGAACCGTTTCCAGATGCTCCGCCTGGATGCCCTTCCACGTCACGAAGTACGGATCGGTCACGTCCTCGGGAAGGATGCGGTTCACGATCACGGCGTCGACGCGGTAGCCGAACAGCCCGAGATACGTGTACGTCCGGCGCGCCTCCGAGATCACCATCTTCTCGGGATTGACGACCAGGCGGACCGTCGAGGACCCTTCGTCGGTCAAGATGCGGCGAACCGCGTCCAGGTTGCGGTGCAGGCGCTCCACGGCTCCGAACACCTGGTCTCCGGCGATCGGCAGCGTGGTCATCTTGGACACGAGCGGCCGGACGGCCTTCACCACCCGACGCTCCACCGGGAAGATGCGCTCGATGTACCAGTTCATGATCTCCGGCAGCGAGAGCAGCCGAAGCGTCTCCGCGGTGGGCGCGCAGTCGACCACCAGCAGGTCGTAGCGGCCCTCGTCGACGTGGCGCTTCACGTCGATCAGGCTGAAGATCTCGTCCAGCCCCGGGATCACCGAGAGCTCCTCGGCCTGGATCGTCTCCAGGCCGGCCCAGTTCATCACCTGGATGATGTACTCCTGGATCTCGCGCCAGTTGGTCTCGAGCCGGCTCTGCGCGTCGATCTGCTCGGCCCACAGGTTCGGCGCCACCTGGGTCGCCCGGTCGGAGATCTCGACGTCGAACGAGTCGGCGAGCGAATGCGCCGGGTCCGTGCTCATGATCATCGTCCGGCTGCCCGCTCCGGCGGCCTTTACGGCGGTGGCCGCGGCCACGGTCGTCTTGCCCACGCCGCCCTTCCCGGTGAACAGCAGGACTCGCATCCGTGGCTAGCTTAGCGAGTCCGGTCGCGGGCAGAGAGGCGGCCGGCCGCCGAGGCACCGCTCAACCAAGCTCGACCCGCCGCTTGAGGTGCTCCAGGGCGTTCTCGATCACGCGCTTGGCGCCCTGCGTCCGGACGATTCCCGGCAGCAGCACGGCCAGCTCGACGCTCAGGCGGTACGTGACCTCCGTGCGCCCCCCGTCGAGCTCGTTCAGCAGGTACTCCCCAGTGATGTTGCTCACGGCGCCGCGCGCCTCCTTCGTGACCCACGACAGGCCGGCGTCGCCGGCGTACCGGTACGCGAGCGTGTAGGAGGCCCGTCCGAGCAGCGGCACGTCGACCTCGTAGGCGACCTCGGTGGCGAGGCCCCCTTCCCCCCGCTGCAGGACCCTGGCGGACTTGACCTCGGCCCACTCGGGGTAGGCCTCGTAGTCGGTGATGACGTCCATGATCTCGGCCGCCGGGGCGTCGATCACGATCGATCCTTCCGCGTGCTCCCCCATCCCGAACGAATGGTAGCGGGACTCACCGTCCCCGCACGGCCGGGAGCACCACGACCGAGCCGATCACCATCGACGCGATCACGAGGGCCACGGAGCCCCAGACCAGGACGCGGGAGGAGACGAGCGGCGGCTCTCCCGCGGCCACCCGCCGGGCATCCACCAGCGATTCCGCATACACGAACGCCGAGCCGGCCCCGTAGAGGAGCACCAGACCCGCGGTCGCACCGAGCCCACCCCTCCCGACCCTCGATGCGAGGAGCAGCACGAGGGTGCCGAAGACCCACCCGAACAGCACGATCCGGGCGAGCGCGTCGAGCCCCCTGCCGGCCCTCCAGTGCCCGAGGCCCGGGAACAGCAGGGACCAGGCCGCGGCGGTTCGGGGCGGCACGCGTGGACGCCGGACCGGCTCCTCGAACAGGCGTCCGAAGGGAGTCCCGCACACGGGGCACGGGTCGACCTCGAGGGGGTTCGCTCGCTCGCAGACCGGGCAGGTCCACGCTGGGGTCCCGCCCCGCGCACCCGCGATCGGGGCCGGGCCGGCCGTCGGCTCTCCGAGACCCCCCGAGGGGACGGCCGCCGGCTGGACCGCGTCGGGAGCAAGCGGCGCGTAACATTGACCGCACCACTCGGCCGCGTCCGCGACGAGGGCTCCGCAGCTCGGGCACCGGCGCTCGGCGCTCACCGCGTGAGCGTACCCCCTCGTCGTGGCCGGGCCCGCGAGGGCGGTCCGGGTCGGCGTCGACCCTCGCGGTCAGCGAGCCGGCGTGCCCGCCTGCCGCAGCCACCCCGCGAGCTGCTCGGCGGCCCGACGCCATGTGTAGTGGCGCTCGACTCGCTCGCGGCCCGCGCGTCCCATCGCCCGCGCAAGCGCGGGGTCGGCCAGGATCGTGGCCACCCCGTCGGCGACGGCCCGCACGTCGGAGCCGTCGACGAGCAGGCCGGTCACACCGTCGACGAGCGACTCGCGCGCGCCGCCGGAGTCCCCGACCAGCACGGGCCGGCCGCACGCGGCCGCTTCGATGAACACGTTGCCCCATCCCTCCACCTCGAGACCGCCCAGACGCGTTCGGCACGGCATCGCGAACAGGTCCGCCGCGGCGTAGTAGCGGGGCAGGTCCTCCTCCGAAACCGCTCCGGCGAAGACCACCGAGCCCGCGGGGGCGTCCGTCGCCATGCGCTCGAGGGTCGCCCGGTACGGACCGTCGCCCACGATCAGCAGGCACGCGTCGCGGACCCGGCGTCGAACGTGCGCCATGGCCCGGATCAGCACGTCCTGCCCTTTTCGGGGGACGAGCCGGCTGACGCACACGACCAGCGGGCGGTCCGTGAGCCCGTGGCGCGCGCGGATCTCCTCGGTCGGCAGGTCGGGGCGAAAGCGCTGGAGGTCGGCCCCGGGGTACAGGACCGACACCGGCACCCGATGCGGCACGGCGGTCCGCACCACCCTGGCCACGAAGGCGCTGCACATCACCGCCACGCGGGACGCCCGGGCGGTCGCGCGCCGCATCAGGGCGTGCGAACCCGGAGCGAGCGACAGCCAGTACTCGAACCCGTGGGCGGCACACACGTACGGGACTCCCCTGCGCTGCAGACCCGGTCCGAGCAGCCCGAGCGGGTACGTCGCGCCGAAGAGCACGACCTCGGCTCCAGAGTCCTCGAGCACCCTCGTCACGCTCCGGCGCGTCGCCGGCGTCGGCCAGGCGAACCCGCGCGGGCCTCGAACGAGCGGGTAGGGCTCGCGGCGGTCGAACTCCTCGGCCCCCTCCTCCGCCGGCCCGAGGACCGTGACCCGCTCCGGCGGGAGCTCCCGCATGAGCGCGTGGAGCGTGCGCTGGATACCCCCGACGCGCGGGGGGTAGTCGTTCGTGACGAGCAGGGTCCGGGGGACGTCCACGGCGACCTATCCTTGCAGAACCGTGGATGCCGAACCCGAGCGCGGCGACCGGCTCGAGGCGCAGGTGCGCGCCCTCGACGAGGGGCGCGCGCTGGCGCACGGCGCCGGGCTGCGGACGGTCGCCCTGCGCGGGACCGACGCGCTCCGCTGGGCCAACGATCTCCTGTCCGCTGCCCTTCACCGGCTGGCGCCTGGCGAGGCGACCAGAACCCTCTTGCTCTCGCCCACCGGCCGTATTCGGGCCGACGTCCACGCGGTGCGCGACGAGGCGGCCCTCGTGCTGCTGCAGCCGAGCGACCATCCCCGGGCGCTGGAGTCGCTGCTCGCGCCCTACGTGCTCTCCTCGGACGTGCGGCTCGAGGACCGAACCGAGGAACTCGAGGTGATCTCGGTTCAGGACGCATCCCTCCTGGACGGGCTCCGGCCGCTTCCCGGGATGATCACCGGCCGACCGTCCAGGCTCGGCGTGGGCGCGGATCTCCTCGTGCCACGAGGGCGCTCGACGTCCCTCGTGGACCGGCTGCGGGAGCGGGGGGCCGTGGAGGTCTCGCCCGAGGCGCTCGAGCGCTGGCGGATCCTCCGCGGGCGGCCGAGGTTCCCGGTCGACCTCGGCGAGGACTCGGTGCCCGCGGAGGCCGGGCTCGAGGACGCGATCGATTTCACCAAGGGCTGCTTCCTCGGCCAGGAGGCGGTCGCGAAGATCCGCAGGCTCGGTCACCCGGCCCGCGTGGTGCTGGCGTTGCGAGCGCCGAACCCGGTGGAGGTGGGCGCGCCCATCCTGGCGGGCGCGGACGAGGTCGGCCGCGTCACCAGCGCGACCGGGCTCGGCACGGGCTCGGCGCTCATCGGGCGCGTGCGCTGGGGCGCTCGGAGCTCGGAGCTCGCCACCCGCGGCGGCGCTGCGCTGCTGCGGCCGGTCTGAGGGACGGTCCGGGCAGAGGGCCTATCTACTACTCCGGCGGGCAGTTTTCAAGACTTCACTTGTCACCGTGTCCCGGCTATCAATGAAGCGGCTTGCCGCCCGGCCATCGGAGGCCGCCCGGTCGAGCTCACGGGCACGAGAACTGGGGCACGGGAACAGGAGTCCGCTGGTGAGCAAGGAACGGATCGCCGGGATCGACCTGAAGAGCCTTCCCTCCAACCCTTCCCCACCCGACATGTGGCAGGAGCGCGCGGCCTGCTACGGGATCGACCCAGACGTGTTCTTCCCGACTTCCGAAGAAGAAGCGGGTCCCGCGCTCGCGTTCTGCGGCGCCTGCCGCATCCGCGAGACCTGCCTCGCGTGGGCGCTCAAGAACGGGGAGCGGTACGGGGTCTGGGGCGGACTGACCGAGCAGCAGCGCCGGCGCCTGGTTCGCTTCGTCGCGTAAGGGCTCGGCTCATCGAGTCGTCGCCGGTCGGGACCCGGTTGGTCACCACCCCCCGCCGCCGCCCATACTGGGCGCGCCGATGAACGACCTCAGCGTCGACGCCAGGGCGCCGCTGCGGATCAGCTTCGTGGGAGGGGGGACCGACTTCCCTCACTGGTTCGAGCGGCACGGCGGGGCCGTGCTGTCCGCCACGATCGACCACTACGCGCACGTCCGGATCGAGCCTCGCGACGACGAGCAGATCCGCATCCGCGATCTGCGGCTTGAGCAGCTCGTCCAGTACCACCTCGACGACACACCGATCTACGACGGCGTGATGGACCTGCCCAAAGCGGCGATCCATCGCATCGGGCTCGGCCACGGCATGGACGTCGACCTGCGCAACGACGCGCCCCCGGGAAGCGGCCTCGGCGGCTCCTCCGCGCTCGTGACCGCGGCCGTTGCGGCGCTCGCGGCGCTCGGCGGGCGCCGCCTCACGCGGCAGGAGCTCGCACGGACGAGCTACGCGATCGAGCGTGAGGACCTCGGCATCGCGGGCGGATGGCAGGATCAGTACGCGGCCGCGTTCGGCGGCTTCAACCTCATCGAGTTCTCCTCGACGGGCGTCGTGGTCACCCCGGTTGCGGCGAGCGACGACACGCTCGCCCGCCTTCGCGCGAACCTGATGCTCTGCTACTCGGGCCGGGCGCGGACGAACCTCGGCCTCATCGACGCGCAGGTCCGCCTGTACCACGAGGGGCGCGAGGAGACGATCCAGGGCATGAAGGAGCTCCAGGCCCTCGCCTACGAGATGCGAGACGCGATCGAGTCCGGACGGCTCGACGACCTCGGAGCGATGTTCCGCCAGGCCTACGAGAGCAAGAAGCGGATGAACCCGCACATCGCGGAGGGCACCCCGATCGAACGCCTCTTCGAGGCGGCCCGCGAGGCCGGGGCCACCGGCGGCAAGATCTGCGGTGCGGGAGGCGGCGGGTATCTGCTGCTCTACTGCCCGGCCGGACGCCAACCTGCCGTCCGCGAGGCCCTGGAGCGGCTCGGGGGTCAGTTCGCCCCGTTCGCGTTCGACCCGGACGGGGCGCGAGCCGTCGTCGGCGACGTCGAGTGGAGACCCAGCCCGTGAGGCGCTTCGTGCTTCTCGACCGGGACGGAACGATCAACGTCGAGAAGGGGTACGTGCTCGACCCGGACGACCTCGAGCCCATCCCGGGGGCGATCGAGGCGATGCGGGACCTGACGTCCCTCGGACTCGGCCTCGTCGTCGTGACGAACCAGTCGCCCGTCGGGCGCGGCCTGCTCACCCCCGACCGTCTCGAACGCATCCACGACTGCCTCCGCGCGATCCTGCGCGAGGGCGGGGTGGAGCTGCTCGGGATCTACGTCTGCCCGCACCGCCCCGAGGAGGGGTGCGACTGCCGCAAGCCGTCCCCCGGCCTCGCGATCCGGGCGGCCGGCGAGCACGGCTTCGACCTCGAGCGCGCCTTCGTCGTCGGCGACCACCGAAGCGACGTCGAGATGGGGCGACGGGTCGGGGCGACCACCATCCTGCTCCGGACGGGACACGGACCGCAGGAGATCGAGCGCGGCGCGGCCGCGTTCGCCGACCACGTGGTGGACGACCTCCGAGCCGCGGCCGGCGTCATCGGGAAGCTCGTCCTCGAGGGAGCGACCGGGTGAACACCGAATGGGTTCGCTCGTACCTCCTCGAGATCTCGGAGACCGCTCGTCGCGCGACGGAGGCCTGTGCGGACGAGGTCGCCGCGGCGGTGGAGCTCGTCGTGAACGCCATCCTGGACGGGGGGAAGATTCTGATCTGCGGCAACGGCGGGAGCGCGGCCGACAGTCAGGGTCTCGCGGCCGAGTTCGTCAGCACGCTCACGGTGGACCACCGACGGCCGGCGATCCCGGCGGTCGCCCTGACCACCGACAGCTCGATCCTGACGGCGATCGCCAACGACTTCGGCTTCGACGGGGTGTTCGCGCGTCAGGTCGAGGCGCTCGGTCGCCCGGGGGACGTGCTGATCGGGATCTCCACGAGCGGGAACTCCCCCGACGTGCTCCGCGCCTTCGAACAGGCAGCGTCGCAGGGGATCCGCACCGTCGCCCTCACCGGCGCCGACGGCGGCGCGCTCGCCCCCCTGGCGAGCGTGGCGATTCGGGTTCCGAGCTCAGAGACCTCCCATATCCAGGAGATCCACCTGGCGCTCGAGCACGCGCTCGCGTTCCTCGTCGAGGAGACGCTCTACCCACGCGGCTGACGCGCGCCTCAGGGACGCCGTCGAACCCGCTTCCCATTGCCGTTACCGGATTGGACAACCCACGGTGGGGGGGTGTATCCTGCCGCGCAACGTCCGGTGGATCGAAGGGGGCTCGAGATGCCGCGGGCGGTGATTGCGGTGTTGGCTCTCGCGCTGTCCACTGTGTCCGTACCCGCGCTGGCCGATTCAGCCCCGGAGCTGGCCAGCGGCCGCGTGCTGGATGCAGCCGGGGCGGCGGTATCCGGCGCGAGCGTCAGGGTCCTATTGTGGCCAACCCAGGACGTGGCGGTCGGTCAATCGGTCGCTCAGCCGCTCCTTGGCAGCAGCGTCACCGACGCGGACGGGTATTTCGTGGTTGTCGCGCAAGACGTCGCGCCGATGCTGTCCGACGCCGCGAAGAACGGGGGCTACGCGAATCTCGAATTGCGGGCCCAGAACGACTCGTTGCTATTCGAGACCTTCTTCACTCTCCAGGTGGCGGGTGGCGCATGGATCCCGCTCCGGCCGAGCCCCTCAAGCGGACTCGCTCCATCCACCGGGCCGCGCGCCTTGACGATCACGCTTGCGCCCGGGCGGTCCGGTGTCAGCGTCATCCCCCCGCGGGCCTTTGCTGTCGGCGGCGTCGAGCCGACGCCGCCATGTCTAACATGGGTGAAGCAGACAGAGCTCTCTGAGGCTTGGGGCAACGTCGGCGAGATGCATCGGTGGGGGACGGCGATCCCGAAGGACACCTTCTCTTACGGCACCACGGCCGACTCAATCTTCGAGATCGCGTTCAACAGTGGTACGGGGAGCTGGTACGTGAACGGCACCGGTGCCATCGGCAACAGCAGCGGGAGCGGCACGGCCGCGACGACGGCCGTGACCTCGGCCGATGCTGCGACCGGCTACATGGTCCAGGCCAAGTTCAAGCGGGCCGAATACGCTCAGGTGTGCACCACCAACAAGAAGCGGCAGGCCTACGCGTGGGACGGGCTGAACATCCGGAAGGGGGCTAGCCTGACCGGCTTCGACGGGCACTGCGGTGACACGTACGCACCGTACGCGAACACCTTCGGCCCAACCCAGACGAGCTGGACGCGATCCGCGAACCAAGCGCAGTGGTGGAGCCTGGGGATCGACCTGGGCGTCCTCGTGGCAGGCGGAAGAAGCGGCTACTCGACGTTTGTCCAGAGCACCTGGAGCTTCAAGTCGGGCGTCAACAAGACGCTGTGCGGCAACGATGCCGTCATCGGGAGCGCGCACCGGGTGTTCGCAGGGCTCTGAGCCAAGGACGTCATCGGCACGGGGGCGCGTACGGTACGGGGCGGGATCGGCGGGCTGGCGCTGCTGCTCGTCGCCGTGTCGGCGTCCGGCTGCGGTGGCGGCAAACTCGAGCCGGGCCCGCTTCAGCCGCCGGAGCCCGTGAACGCGACAGGTGGCGGCTTCACGCTGCCCGTCGGCCATGCGTTCACGGCGAACACGTTCCACCTGCACAACTACGGCGATCGACCGGCCGTGCTGGACGGCGTTGACCTGATCGGATCCACAGGAGGTATCGAGCTCGTCGGAGCGCTCGTATCGTTCCAAGATTCGCGGTTCAGTGGGGACGGGAACTTTCCTCCTTCATTCGGGATCAACATGAGCCCGCTTCGAGGGTTCGCCATTCCACCCGATCCGACGCTCGGCACCCGAGGAGTTGCGGTCTTCCTGGGCTTGCGAGAGACGCGGGTGGGAGTCGAGTGGTTCACCGCCGTCGGGATCCGCTACCACGTCGGCACTCGTGGGTACCGGTACGTCTTCCCCTACGCCGTCGCCGTATGCACCCCCGTGAAGACATACGCATCCGGAAAGGTGCCCTGCGTCCCTCCGCTGTACACGCCGGGGAGCGCAGGGACGTTCGGCCCCACCCAGAACCTCCGGCCCGTGTGAGTTCTCTAAGTCAACCTCTACGCAGCGAGCCTCCTCTCTCCGCCGTGCAGCGCGGGGTCGTAGGGGGTTCCGGTGTGCCAACACGCCCACATGACCCGGACCCAGGCCCGCA
>Ga0070741_10001805_pt1 | contig 61616 bp, 52 predicted proteins | sample Coa_R1_4_FD_66440 | JGI IMG/M metagenome (GOLD analysis project Ga0070741, IMG submission 66440) | Surface soil microbial communities from Centralia Pennsylvania, which are recovering from an underground coalmine fire - Coalmine... | ecosystem: Environmental > Terrestrial > Soil > Unclassified ...
TCGCGCTCATCGCCGACTACACGCTCACCACGTAGTCACGACCGATCCAGCCGCAGCCACCCACAACACCAGCCAGGAAGCCAAAAACAGCCCGCCCACTCAAGGGAACTTCGGGCTAGCCGGGCTGCTCGCTGGCGACCCTCTTCTTGCCCCGAGATTCGGCTCTGGGAGCCAGTCGAACCGGCTTCTAAGGATTCGCGCCCAGCTACCCCGAGTTCAAGAAGGGCCGGGGGTCACCCGGCCCGACTTTTTGGAACTGTTCTTAGAAGTCTCGCTGATGGAGCTAGGCGGATTCGAACCGCCGACCTCCTGGGTGCGATCCAGGCGCTCTCCCAACTGAGCTATAGCCCCGCGGAGACCTCAGTGTAGCGACCGGGGGCCGCCGTTTCCGCCGGCGCCGCCCCGGCGAGCTCGCGGCCGGCCTCAGGTCGGCGTCGCCGCCGCGCCGGCGCGGACGGCCTCGAGCGAGGCCCTGACCTCGTCGGTCAGGATCCGGTACATCGTCGGCTCGACGATCGCGAGCGAGGCCTCGAGGTGGGCCTCGGCCTCGCGCGTCCTGCCCTGGGCGGCGCGGACGAGCCCGAGCGCATGCAGCGTCGAGGCGCGCGACCAGACGTCCTCGCGGCCGACCGTCCCGTGGGCGTGCTCGGCGAGCGCCTCCGCCTCGGCGAGCTTGCCGGCGCGGACGAGCGTCTCGGCGAGCTGCCGCTCGGCCTCGACGAGGAACCCCTGCTCCTGGGTCGCGCGGAGCAGGCGGACCGCCTCGCGGAGGAGCTCCTCCGCGCGCCGGAGGTTGCCCCGCCGGAGCTCGAGCCCGCCGAGCACCGTGGTCGCCCAGCCGGCCCGGCCGAGGGCCCCGATCTCCTCGAACACCTCGAGGCCGGCCCGCACGAAGGCCTCCGCCTCGTCGAGGTCGCCGTCGAGGGAGATGCACCGTCCGGTCAGGACCCCGGCGAACCCGAGCGCCTCGCGGCTGCCGCTCTCCTCGGCGAGCTCGTTCGCCCGCCTCGTCAGCTCGAGCGCGCGCGCGCGGTCGCCGACGGCCATCGCCACGCCTCCGAGCTGCGTGAGCGCGAAGCTCTCGAGGTCGTGGCGCTTCATCGCACGCGCGAGCTCGAGCGTCGCCTCGCCGTGGTGGCGGGCCGCGTCGGCGTCGCCGACCCACCACGCGATCGTGTACAGGACCGAGCGGGCCTCGTGCAGCCCGGCCAGCTCGTCGTCCGGGAGGACCGCGAGCGCCTCGTCGGCGAGCCGGGTCGCCTGGGCGACGTCGCTGTCGGCGCGGACGGCGACCTCGGCGAGCAGCACGAGCGCGCGTCCCTCGATGTCGCGTGCGCCTGCGGAGCGCGCGTCCTCGAGCAGCGACTGCGCCTCCCTGCGGACGGTCGGCACCTCCGGGAGCCGCCACGCCGCCTGCGCCGCGAGGCAGCGGCGGGTGAGCGTCTCGTCGAGCTCGGCCGCGCGGAGGAAGAGGCCGCGCGCGGCGGCGAACGAGCTCCGGTGGAGCAGGCGGCGTCCCGAGCGCTCGAGCGCGGCGGCGGCCTCGTGCGCGAGATCCGCCGGAACCGAGCCCTGGAGCTCGGCGACGAGCCGCGCGGAGACGTCGAGGTGATGGGCGTAGACGTCGGCCAGCTCGTCCGAGGCCCGCTCGGAGATCCACTGGGCGACCCGGCGATGGTTCTCCGCCCGCTCCGCCTTGGTCACCATGCCGTGCGCGACGTCACGCGTCAGCCCGTGCGTGAACCTGAACGCGCGCTCGCCCGGGATCGAGGAGTGGGGCTCGGGCGCGATCACCTCGCGCTCGAGGAGCCTGTCGAGCGCCGCCGCGACGTCGAGGTCCGGCGAGAGCGCGTCGAGCGCGCCGCGCCAGAACACCCGGCCGACGAGCGCCGCGCGCTGCAGCACCCGCTTGGCGTCGGGCTCGAGGTCGTCGATCCGCGCCGCGATCAGCGCCTGCACGGAGTCGGGGATCCGCCTCGGGGTGGCGCCCGCGTCCTCGGCGAGCATGCGCGCCGTCTCCTCCAGGAAGAGCGGGTTGCCCTCGGCCTTCTCGAGCGCGAGCGCGCGCTGGCCCGGCGGCACCGACGCGCCGGCGAGGAGCGCGTCGACGAGCTCCGCGCTCTCCTCGGCGGAGAGCGGGCCGAGCTCGAGCGCGAGCGCGCGCGGGTTGCCGCCGCCCCACGACGGCCTGGTGTCGAGCAGATCGGGGCGTGCGAGGCACACGATCAGCGCCGGCGAGCGCCGCAGCGAGCGCGCGAGGTGCTCGATGATCCCGAGCAGCGACTCCTCGGCCCACTGGACGTCCTCGAACACGAGCACGAGCGGCTGAGCGTCCGCGAGCTGCTCGGCCCAGAGGGTCACCGCCCACGTCAGCTCGCCGGGGCCGTGCCCGTCGTCGGTCGCGCCGAGGACGCCGAGCGCGACCGCGAGCAGGTCGGCGACCGCCTCGCTCTCGCAGCAGCTCCGCAGGCGCTCGAACGCCTCCGCCGCCGGCGCGTCGTCGGTGATGCCCGCCGACGACTTGATCATCGAGGCGAGCGGCGCGTACGTGACGCTCTCGCCGTAGGGCAGCGCGCGCCCGAGCAGCACGGTCGCCCGCTCGACCCCCTCCGTGAACTCGTGGACGAGGCGGCTCTTGCCGACGCCCGCGTCGCCGTAGACCGTGACGAGCTGCGCGCGACGGTCGCGCATCGCGCGCGCGAGCGCGTTGTGGAGCAGCTCCAGCTCCTGCTCGCGCCCGACGAACCACGCCGCGCTGCGCCGCCGGGGCGCGTCGAGCGAGCACACGGCGCGCCACGTCCAGATCGGCTCCGGGCGCCCCTTCAGCTCCAGCGGGCCGCGGTCCTCCACCTCGACGAAGCCGGCCGTGAGCCTGCGCACCGCGGGGCCGAGGACGATCTCGCCGGGTCCGGCCGCCTGCTGCAGGCGCGCGGCGATGTTCACCGCCTCCCCGGTCACGAAGGTCGAGTCGGCCTGGTCGACGACCACCTCCCCGGCCTCGATCCCCATCCTGGCCTCGAGGCCCAGGTCGCGGACCTGCGGCAGGATCTCGAACGCCGCCCGCACGGCGCGCGCCGCGTCGTCCTCGTGCGTCCGCGGCACCCCGAAGGCGGCCATCACCGCGTCGCCCGCGAACTTCTCCACCGTCCCGCCGTGCTGCTCGATGCACTGCGCCGCACGCTCGAAGTACTCGCCCACGCGGCGGCGCACGACCTCGGGGTCGGCGCCGACGACGAGCGCCGTCGAGTCGACGAGGTCGACGAAGAGGACGGTGGCGAGCTTGCGCTCCAAGGAAGGAATACTAGGAGCCGGAGACGGGGTGGTCGCGGCCCGGAGGGCTATCCGAACAGCGTCAGCTCGGGCTCGCGCTCGCCGCGCAGGATGGCGAGGTCGACCTCGACGCAGCGCAGCCCCCGCGCCTCGGCCAGCGTGACCGCCTGCGGCTTCAGCACCTGGGCGGCGAGGATGCCCCGGCAGCCGGCCCGCGCCGGGTCGAGCCGGATCCGCTCGAGGTAGCGCGTGAGCTGCTCGACCGCGTCGATCGTCGCGATCCGCTTGACCTCGACCGCGACCCAGCCGCCGCCCTCGTCGCGGCACATCAGGTCGACGGGGCCGAGGTCGGTCGGCCACTCGCGCCGCTCGAGCCGGAGCCCGGGCTCGAGCGTCTCCGGCAGGGCGGCGAGAGCCTCCTGCAGGTCGCGCTCGACGCCGTCCTTCTCGAGCGGCGCGGCCTCGCCCAGCTCGTGCTCGGCCTCCCAGAGCACCTCGTGGAGGCGGATCTCGAGCCGGTCCTCCGACCGGCCGGCGCGCTTGCGGACGACGATCGTCCCGCCCGCCTGCTCGACCACCGTCGGGGGCGTCATCCAGTTGAGCGGCTTGTAGCCGCCGGCGTCGTCGTGGACGAGCACCGAGCCGTCGGCCTTCAGCAGGAGCAGCCGGACCGCCTCGGGCAGCCGGGCGGCGAGCCGGCCCGTGTAGGTGACCTCGCAGCGGGCGACGAGCAGGCGCACCGCGCCACCCTACTGTCCGTCTCGGACATGTCCCGGGCCGGTCCCCGGCCGTGTCCGCAGCGTCCGTGTCCGGCGGGGCGTGGCCGAGGGAGGGAGGGGCGCCTGCCTGGGCCGGGAGGGACCCCGGCGGCTCGGAGGCTCCGGTGCCGGACCGGGCGAGGCCGTAGCATCGGGGCGTGCGGGTCTGCCTGATGATCGAGGGCCAGGAGGACGTCGGCTGGGAGCAGTGGCTCGCGCTCGCGGCGGCGGCCGAGGCGGCGGGCCTCGACGCGCTCTTCCGCTCCGACCACTACCTCGGGATCTGGCGCGGGCGCCGCGCCGGGGGACTCGACGCGTGGGCGACGCTCGCCGCGCTCGCCGCCCGCACGGAGCGCCTGCGGCTCGGGACGCTCGTCTCGCCGGTCACCTTCCGGCCCGCGTCGGTGCTCGCGAAGAACGCGGTCACCGTCGACCACGTCTCGGGCGGCCGGGTCGAGCTCGGGATCGGCGCCGGCTGGTACGAGGAGGAGCACCGCCTGTACGGCTTCCCGTTCCCGCCGCCCGCACGCCGCCTGGACCTGCTCGAGCAGCAGCTCGCCGAGCTCGACCGGCAGTGGGCTCCCGGCTCGGAGCACCGACCCAAGCCGCTCCAGCGGCCGCGGCCGCCGATCGTCGTCGGCGGCGGCGCGAAGCCGCGCAGCGCGCGGATCGCGGCGGCCTACGCCGACGAGTACAACACCTTCGGGGTGAGCGTCGCGGAGGCGCGCGAGCGCCGCGCCGCGGTCGACCGCGCGGCCGCGGAGGCGGGCCGGCCGCCGCTCCGCTTCTCCGTCATGCTCACCTGCGTGGCGGGACGGGACGACGCCGACCTCGAGCGGCGCCTGGAGGCGTACCGGCGCGTCACGGGCGGCCCGACGCCGCCTCACCTCGCGGGGACGGTCGACCAGGTGGTCGCGCGGCTGCGCGAGTACGAGGACGCCGGCGCCGAGCGCGCGATGCTGCAGCACCTCCACCACGAGGACGTCGAGATGGTCGAGCTCCTCGGCGAGATCGCGGCGGCGCTCCGGTGACCGAGCTCGCCTACGAGAGCGCCGAGCGGCTCCTGGAGGAGCTCGCGGCCCGCCGCCTCTCGCCGGTCGAGCTGCTCGACGCGCTCGCCGCGCGGATCGAGGCGGTCGACGAGCACGTCGGCGGCTTCACCGCGCTCTGCCTCGAACGCGCGCGCGAGGAGGCGCGCGCGGCCGAGGCGGCGTGGGGACGGGGGGAGGCGCGCCCGCTCGAGGGGCTCCCCTTCGGCGTCAAGGACCTGTTCGACTCGGAGGGCGTCCGCACCGCCTACGGCTCGCCGATGTTCGCGTCGCACGTCCCCGCGCGCGACGCGGAGGCCGTCCGCCGCGCGCGTGCGGCGGGCGCGATCCTCGTGGGCAAGACCCAGACCCACGAGTTCGCCTGGGGGATCACCTCCGTCAACGAGCTGATGGGCTCCGCGCGCAACCCGTGGGCGCCCGAGCGGCTCTCGGGCGGGTCGAGCGGCGGCTCCGCGGTCGCCCTGGCGACCGGAGAGGTGCCGCTCGCGCTCGGGAGCGACACGGGCGGCTCGATCCGCGTGCCATCGGCCTTCTGCGGCACCGTCGGGCTCAAGCCCACCTGGGGCCGGATCAGCGCCGCCGGCGCGTGGCCGCTCGCCCGCTCGCTCGACCACCCGGGCCCGATGGCGCGGACGCCCGCCGACGCGGCGCTCCTCCTCGAGGCGATCGCGGGGGCCGACGACGCCGACCCGGGGACCGTCGACACGCCGCTCGGCGACCTCCGCGGCGAGCTGCGCGCCGGCTTCGCCGGGCTCACCGTCGGTGTCTGCCCCGACCTCCACCTGGTCCCGCTCTCGGCGGACGTGCGCCAGGTGTTCGAACGGACGGTGCGGACGGTCGAGGGCGCCGGCGCCCGGCTCGCCGAGGTTCGCTTCCCGGACGCCGAGCTCGTGTACCCGACCTTCCGCACGATCCAGGGCGCCGAGGCGCTCGACACGCACCGGCGCGCCGGGCTCTACCCGGCCCGCCGCGGCGAGTACGGCGCCGACGTCCTCGGCCGCCTCGACGCCGCCGCCGAGATCACGCTCGAGCAGTACCTCGCCGCCTCGGCCGACCGGCAGCGGCTGCGCGCCGCGTTCGACCGCCTCTTCCGCGCCTGCGACGTCCTGCTCACGCCGGTCGGGGCCGGCTCGCCGCTCCCGCTCGGCGAGGAGACCGTCGTCCACGAGGGCGCGGAGCTGACCTTCCGCGAGCTCGTGATGACCTACACGACGCCGCAGGACCTGACCGGGCTCCCGGCCTGCGCCGTCCGCGCCGGCTTCGACGCGCTCGGGATCCCCGTCGGCGTCCAGTTCACGGCGCCGGCCTGGCAGGAGGCGCGCGCGCTGCGCGCCGCGCAGGCGCTCTACGAGGCCACGCCCGACGTCCAGTCGCGCCGCCCGCCCCTCTGAGAAGCCGCGCCCGTCACCTCGTAGTATTGACGGATGGCCGTCGCCGACGCCACCAGGCTGGAAGAGGTCCGGCGCCTCGCCGAGGAGCGCGGGGTCGAGTTCTTCTTCGCGCAGTTCGTCGACCTGTACGGGCGTCCGAGCGCGAAGCTCGTGCCGGCCGCGAGCCTCGAGAGCCTCGTCGCCGAGGGGGCGGGCTTCGCCGGCTTCGCGGCCGGGGAGATCGGCCAGCTCCCGAGCGACCCCGACATCGCCGCGATCCCCGACCTCGACAGCCTCACGCTCGTCCCCTGGCAGCCGAACCTGGCGCGGTTCGCGTGCGACGTGACGGTCGAGGGCGAGCCGTGGCCGTACTGCCCCCGCACGATCCTGCGCAGGCAGCTCGCGCGCGCGCGGGAGCTCGGGTACGAGTTCAAGCTCGGGCTCGAGCTCGAGTACTTCCTCCTGCGCCGGCGCGACGACGGCTCGATCGAGATCGCCGACGCGGCCGACACGCTCGAGAAGCCGTGCTACGACATGGCGGGGCTGACCCGCCAGTACGACTTCCTCACGCTCGTCTCGCGCTACTGCAACGAGCTCGGCTGGGGCAACTACGCGAACGACCACGAGGACGCGAACGGGCAGTTCGAGCAGAACTTCGCGTACGACGACGCGCTCGTCTCGTGCGACCGCGCGATCTTCTTCCGCTACATGGTGCACACGCTCGCCGAGCGGCACGGCATGGTCGCGACGTTCATGCCGAAGCCGTTCACGGAGCTCACGGGGAACGGCTGCCACTTCCACATGTCGCTCTGGCAGGACGGCGAGAACGCGTTCCTGGACGAGGCCGACGAGCGCGGGCTCGGCCTCTCGGAGACCGCGTACCGGTTCGTCGGCGGCCTGAAGGCGCACGCGCGTGCCACCAGCGCGCTGACCGCGCCGACCGTGAACTCGTACAAGCGCCTCAAGCGCGGGTCGACGACGAGCGGCGCGACCTGGGCGCCGGTGTGGATCTCGTACGGCTACAACAACCGCACGCAGATGCTGCGGATCCCGGCGCCCGGGCGGGTCGAGGACCGCACGGTCGACGGCTCCGCCAACCCCTACCTCGCCGCCGCGGCGGTGCTGGCCGCGGGCCTCGACGGGATCGAGAAGGGGCTCGAGGCGGGCGAGCCCAACTCCGAGAACCTCTTCTCGTGGAGCCACGACGAGCTCGTCGCACGCGGGCTCCGCGCGTTGCCGGCGACGCTGGTCGAGGCGGTCGAGGAGCTCGAGCGCGACGACGTCCTGCGCGCCGCGCTCGGGCGCGGGCGCGACGAGGACTACGTCGACTACTACGCCCGCGTGAAGCGCGACGAGTGGCGCCGCTACCACGAGCAGGTGACCGACTGGGAGCTCCGGGAGTACCTGACCCGGTTCTGACCGGGCCTCGACCATGTGCGGGATCGTCGGCCTCTACTGCAAGTCACCGGAGCTCGAGCCGAAGCTCGGCGAGTACCTCGCGGCGATGCTCGTGCAGATGTCCGACCGGGGCCCCGACAGCGCGGGCGTCGCCGTCTACCGCGACCCCGCGCCGGACGGCCTGACGAAGCTGACGCTCTACTCCGCCGACCCCGCGTTCGACTGGGCGGCGGTCGGGGGCGAGGTCACGGGCGAGCGCGCCCGTCACGCCGTCGTCCTCGTCGAGGGCGAGGCCGACGAGGCCGAGGCGTCCGTCCGGGCGCGCTTCCCGGAGCTGCGCGCGATGAGCGCCGGCCGCGTGATCGAGATCTACAAGGAGGTCGGCTCGCCGCGCGACTTCGTCCGCGCCTTCCGCCTGGGCGAGCTGCGCGGGACGCACGGACTCGGCCACACCCGCATGGCCACCGAGAGCCGGGTCACGACCGAGGGCTCGCACCCGTTCTCGACCGGGCACGACCTCTGCCTCGTGCACAACGGCTCGCTCTCGAACCACAACCGCCTGCGCGAGGAGCTGCGGCGCGAGGGGCTCTCGTTCCAGACGGAGAACGACACCGAGGTCGCGGCCGCGTACCTGACCTGGCGGCTGCGCGAGGGCGACGCGCTCGAGACTGCCCTCGAGAGCTGCCTCGACGCGCTCGACGGCTTCTACACCTTCCTCGTCGGCACCGCGGACGGGTTCGCGGTCCTGCGCGACCCGATCGCGTGCAAGCCGGCGGTGCTCGCGGAGACGGACGAGTGGGTCGCGATGGCGTCGGAGTACCGCGCGATCGCGGCGCTGCCCGGCGCGGCCGACGCGCGGATCTGGGAGCCGGAGCCGGGCGTCGTGTACGCGTGGGAGAAGGAGCTCGTCCGGTGACGGTGACGGCGGCCGGCACGGCCGTCGTCGATCTGGCGTCGACGCCCCTGCGGGAGCTCAACCGGCGCCTGCACGAGCTCGCCGGGGACGAGCCGCAGCCGCGCTCGTGGCGGATCCTCAACCCGAACGGCGCGCACGCCGTCGCCTGCGGCCTCGACGCCCCGCTCGAGGTCGAGATCGCCGGCCACGTCGGCTACTACTGCGCCGGCATGAACAAGCGAGCGACCGTGCGCGTGCGGGGCAACGCGGGCCCGGGACTGGCCGAGAACATCATGTCGGGCGCCGTCGTCGTGGACGGCAACGCCAGCCAGTCGGCGGGCGCGACCGGGCGCGGCGGCCTCGTCGTCGTGCACGGCGACGCCGGCGCGCGCTGCGGGATCTCGATGAAGGGCGTCGACATCGTCGTGCGCGGGTCGGTCGGGCACCTGAGCGCCTTCATGGCCCAGCGCGGGTGCCTCGTCGTCTGCGGCGACGCGGGCGACGCCCTCGGCGACTCGATCTACGAGACGCACCTCTACGTCCGCGGCAGCGTGGGCTCGCTCGGCGCCGACTGCGTCGAGAAGCCGCTCGGCGAGCACCACGCCGCCGAGCTGCGCGGCCTGCTCGAGCGGGCGGGCTTCGACGACCTCGACCCGGGCGAGTTCCGCCGCTACGGCTCCGCCCGCGAGCTCTACAACTTCCGGGTCGACAACGCGGGCGCCTACTGATGGCCGAGCCCGGCCTGCGCGAGTCCCACCTCTTCGACCGGAACGTGATCGCCGAGATCCAGCGCGCCGCGCGCGAGGGCGTCTACGACATCCGCGGCTTCGGCGCGAAGCGGCGCGTGCCGCACTTCGACGACCTGCTCCTCCTCGGCGCGAGCATCTCCCGCTACCCGCTCGAGGGCTACCGCGAGCGCTGCGGCACCGACGTCGTGCTCGGCACGCGCTTCGCGCGCAGGCCGCTCGAGCTCGCGATCCCGATCACGATCGCCGGGATGAGCTTCGGCGCGCTCTCGGCGCCGGCGAAGGAGGCGCTCGGCCGCGCCGCGACCGAGGTCGGCACGTCGACGACGACCGGCGACGGCGGCATGACCGCCGAGGAGCGCCTCGCCTCGAAGACGCTCGTCTACCAGGTGCTGCCGTCGCGCTACGGGATGAACCCCGACGACCTCCGCCGCGCGGACGCGATCGAGGTGGTCGTGGGGCAGGGCGCGAAGCCGGGCGGCGGCGGGATGCTGCTCGGGCACAAGATCTCCGACCGGGTGGCCGAGATGCGCGACCTGCCCCGCGGGATCGACCAGCGCAGCGCCTCGCGGCACCCCGACTGGACGGGCCCCGACGACCTCGAGATCAAGCTGCTCGAGCTGCGCGAGATCACCGACTGGGAGAAGCCGATCTTCGTGAAGGTCGGGGCGACGCGCGTGTACTACGACGTCCAGCTCGCGGTCAAGTCCGGCGCCGACGTGATCGTCGTCGACGGCATGCAGGGCGGCACGGCCGCGACGCAGGACGTCTTCATCGAGCACGTCGGCATCCCGACGCTGCCCGCGGTCCGGCTCGCGGTCGACGCGCTGCAGGAGCTCGGGATGCACCGGAAGGTGCAGCTCGTGGTCTCGGGCGGTATCCGCACGGGCGCCGACGTGGCGAAGGCGCTCGCGCTCGGCGCGGACGCCGTCTCGATCGGGACGGCGGCGCTGATCGCGCTCGGCGACAACAGCCCGGAGCTCGACGCGGAGTACCGCGCGCTCGGGAGCGCGGCCGGCTACTACGACGACTGGCAGGCGGGCCGCGACCCGGCCGGGATCACGACGCAGGAGGAGGAGCTCGCGGCACGGCTCGACCCGGTCGTGGGCGGGCGGCGGGTCGCGAACTTCCTCCGCGTCCTCACGCTCGAGACGCAGACGCTCGCGCGGGCCTGCGGCAAGTCGCACGTCCACAACCTCGAGCCGGAGGACCTCGTCGCGCTCACCGTCGAGGCCGCGGCGATGGCGCGCGTCCCCCTCGCCGGCACGAGCTGGATCCCCGGCGTCACCGCGTAGCGCCGAGCTCGCGCGAGATCGCCGAGGCCCGCTCGAGCAGGGCGGGCAGGGCGGCGCGCGCCGAGGCGCGGCCGAAGCGCGGCACCGGCCCCTGCAGCGCGAGCACCGCGGCGAGCCCGCCGTCGGCGCCGAAGACCGGCGCCGCGACCGCGTTCAGCCCCGGCTCGCGCTCCTCGCAGGCCTCGGCGAAGCCGCGGCGGCGCACCCGCTCGAGCTCCGCCTCGAGCGCGCCCGGGTCGACGATCGTGCGCGCGGTGTAGGCGCGGAGCGGCGGCGCGGGGCGGCGTCCGGTGAACGCGAGCGCGACCTTGCCGGCCGCCGTCGCGTGCGCGACCGACGGGCGGCCGAGCTGCGTCACCCCCTGGACGTGGTGGCGTCCGGGGACGACGTCGACGGTGACCGCGTCGGGGTCGCCCGCCACCGAGAGGGTCGCGGTCTCGCCGGTCGCCTCGACGAGCGCCTCGAGGTGGGGGCGCGCGGCCGTGCGCACGTCCAGCCGCACGAGCACGAGGTTGGCGAGGTGGACGAGCCGCAGGCCGGGCCGGTAGCGGCCGCTCTCGGGCTCGTGCTCGGCGTAGCCCGCGTCCACGAGCGTGCCGAGCTGGCGCGAGACGGTGCTGGCGGTGACGCCGAGCCGGCGGGCGATCTCGTTCGTGCCGAGCGGCCCCTCGGCGGCGAGGAGGTCGAGGATCGCGAGCGCGCGCCCGGAGGAGGCGACGTGCTCGCGCGAGGGTTGACCGGTGCGGGCCATTCTCGGTAGTGTCCCACGTTACAGGATGCCATTGCGTATGACGCAACGATGACGTTCCTGCTTCCGTGCCCGCACTGCGGGCCGCGCGACGTCTACGAGTTCCGCTACCAGGGCGAGGTGACGCGGCGGCCGGGGCCGGACGCGACCCGCCGCGAGCTCTCGGACTACGTCTACTTCCGCGACAACGTCGCCGGCGTGCAGCGGGAGTGGTGGTACCACCGGGCCGGCTGCGGGCTCTGGTTCCTCGCCGAGCGCGACACGCGGACGAACGAGGTCCTCCGCACCGAGCTGCCGGTTCCCGCGCGGTGAGGCTGCCGCCGCAGCCGGGAGAGCGGATCGACCGGAGCGCTCCGGTCACGTTCCGGCTCGACGGCGAGCCGGTGAGCGGCTTCGCCGGCGACACGATCGGCTCGGCGCTCTACGCCGCGGGGCGCCGCGTCTTCTCGCGTAGCTTCAAGTACCACCGTCCGCGCGGCCTCCTCTGCTGCTCGGGCCGGTGCCCGAGCTGCCTGATGACGGTCGACGGCGTGCCGAACGTGCGCGTCTGCGTCGAGCCCGTCCGGCAGGGCGCGGACGTGCGCGCGCAGAACGTGCTCGGCTCGCTCGACCGCGACCTGCTCTCCGTGGTCGACCGGGTCGGCGGGCCGTTCACGCCGGTCGGCTTCTACTACCGGACGATGATCCGCCCGCGCCGGGCCTGGCCCCTGTACGAGCGGCTCCTCCGCCGCGTCGCCGGGCTCGGGCGCGTGCCCGAGGGGCTCCCGCCGCGCCGCTACGACACCGAGCACGTGCGCGCCGACGTGCTCGTCGTGGGCGGCGGCCGGGCCGGCCGCGCCGCGGCGGAGGAGGCCGCCGCCGCGGGCCGCCGCGTGCTCCTCGTCGACGAGCGCGGCGGCTTCGAGGCCGGCGGCTACGAGGTGGTCGCGCCCGCGCGCGCGCTCGGGATCTTCGAGGGCGGGCTGGTGCCCGTCGACGCGGGCACCGTGCTCCACCGCGTGCGCGCCGCGCGGATCGTCGTCGCGACCGGGACGGTCGAGCAGCCGCTCGTCTTCCCCGGCAACGACCTCCCGGGGGTGATGCTCCCCGGGGCGGTGCGGCGGCTGGTCGAGGAATGGGCGGTGAAGCCGGGCACGCGCGCCGCCGTCGTCGCCGCCGACGAGCGCGCGCTCGCGGTGACGGAGACGCTCGAGCGCGCCGGCGTCGAGCTCGCCGCCGTCTGCGACCTCCGCTCCGAGCGGCCGCCCCGGCTCGCGGCGCGCGGGCGGCGCGGCCGCCTCGAGGCGGTGGAGATCGGCGCGCGCGAGGTCGCGTGCGACCTGCTCGTGGTCTCGGGCGGGCGGGCGCCCGCGTTCTCGCTCCTCGCCCAGGCGGGCGCGCGCGCCGAGTACGACCCCGCGCGCGGCGTCTTCGTCCCCCGCGACCTCCCGGCGGGAGTCGAGGCGGCCGGCTCCGTGCTCGACCCGCCGGCGGCAGCCGTCCCCGCCCCGAGCTACGCGGCCGGCGCCGGGGGCGACCGCTGCTTCGTCTGCCTCTGCGAGGACGTGACCGAGAAGGACCTCGCGCGCGCGGTCGCCGAGGGCTTCGACTCGATCGAGCTCGCGAAGCGGTACACGACCGTGACGATGGGCCCCTGCCAGGGGAAGCTCTGCCAGCTCGCCTCGGCGCGGCTGCTCGCGCGCGAGACCGGGACGCCGGAGGAGGCGATCGGGGCCACGACGGCGCGGCCGCCGTGGGAGCCCGTCGAGCTCGGTCTGCTCGCGGGGCGACGCCACGAGCCGGCGAAGCGCTCGCCGCTCCACGCCCGCCACGAGGAGGCGGGCGCGACGATGATGTGGACCGGCCCCTGGCGGCGCCCCTACTCCTACGGCGACGTCGAGGCCGAGGTGCGCGCCGTGCACGACGACCTCGGCGTGATCGACGTCTCGACCCTCGGCAAGCTCGTCGTCGAGGGGCCCGAGGCGGGCGAGCTGCTCGACCGGCTCTACCCGAACCGCCTCTCCGACCTCCAGGCGGGCCGGATCCGCTACGGCGTGCTCACGACCGACGGCGGCCGGATCATGGACGACGGCACCGTCGCCCGGCTCGGCGACGACCTCTTCTACGTCACCACCACGTCGACCGGCTCGGAGGCGGTGTGCGAGTGGTTCGAGTGGTGGAACGCGGTCTGGGGCTACGACGCCGAGATCGTGAACGTGACCGGCGCGCTCGCGGCGGTGAACCTCGCCGGGCCGCGGGCGCGCGAGGCGCTCGCCGGCCTCACCGGCGCCGACCTCTCGAACGAGGCGTTCAGGTACCTCGACGCGCGCGAGCTGCACGTCGCCGGCGTGCCGTGCCTGGCGCTCCGGATCGGGTTCGTCGGCGAGCTCGGCTACGAGCTCCACTGCCCGGCGAGCGCGGCCGGGCACCTGTGGGACGCGCTCGTCGCGGCCGGCGCGCGGCCGTTCGGGCTCGAGCCGCAGCGGGTGCTCAGGCTCGAGAAGGCGCACGTGATCGTCGGCCAGGACACCGACTCCGAGTCGAACCTCCTCTCGGGCGGGATGGAGTGGGTGCTGAAGCTGGACAAGGGCGACTTCGTCGGCCGGCGCGCGGCCGAGCTCGAGCGGGAGCGGGGGGTGAGCGAGCGGCTCGTCGGGTTCACGCTGCCGGCCGGCACGGTCCCCGAGGAGGGCGCCCAGGTCGTGGCGGGCGGCCGCCCGGCGGGGCGGGTGACGAGCGCGCGCGCGAGCGAGCGGGTCGGGAGCACGATCGGGCTCGCGTGGGTCGCGCCCGAGCACGCGCGCGAAGGGGCCGAGATCCTGATCCGCGTCGGCGCCGCGGACGAGCGGGCGACGGTGACGCTCGCGCCCTTCTACGACGCGGCGGGGGAGCGCCTGCGGGCGTGACGCGGCTGGGCTTCCTCTCGCCGTGGAACGCCGCGCCCGGCGTGGCGCTCGCCTCGCCGCTCGCGCACGCCCAGGGGCCGGGGATCGACGACGTCTCGCAGCTCGGCAAGCTCGAGCTGCGCGGCGCGCTCGACCGCTTCGCGCCCGCGCCCGGCGAGGAGCTCGTCCGGACCGCGCCCGCCCGCGCGCTGCTCGTGACGGAGGGCTCGCCCGCCGCCGCGCTCGAGCGCGCGCGCGCGGCCGGCCTCCGCGCCTACGACCTGACGGCGGCGCTCGCCGCGTTCGAGCTCGAAGGCGAGGATGCCCTGCGGCGCCTCACGGACGCGGACCCCGCGTCGCTTCCCGCCGCCTGCGCGGTCGCGCGCGGCGTGCGTGCCGTCGTCCAGCCGCGCGGCGGCGGCCGCTACCGGATCTTCGTGCCGCAGGAGCTCGGCCTGTACGCGGCCGAGGTGGCGCTCGACGTCCTGAGGGGGCTCGGGCGGTGAGGGACCTCTTCCGCGTGCGGCGGATGTGGCGGGCGCAGCCCGACCTCCGGCGCCGCTACGACGTCGTGGTCGTCGGCGGCGGCTCGCATGGCCTCGCGACCGCCTACTACCTCGCGCGCAGGCACGGCGTGCGCAACGTCGCGGTGCTCGAGCAGTCGTACATCGGCTCCGGCGCCGCCGGGCGCAACACGACGATCATCCGCTCGAACTACCGCACGCCCGAGGGGGCCGCTTTCTACCGCCGCAGCGTCGAGCTGTACGAGGGCCTGTCGCGCGAGCTCGACTTCAACCTGATGTTCTCGCAGCACGGCCATCTGACGCTCGCCCACTCGGACCGTGCCGTGAGCGTGATGCGCGAGCGCGCCGAGGTGAACAAGCTGCTCGGGATCGACTCCGAGGTGGTCGGCCCGGACGAGCTCGCGAGGCTCTGCCCGCAGCTCGACCTCGGCCCGCACCAGACGTGGCCGATCCTCGGCGCGCTCTACCACCCGCCGGGCGGGATCATCCGCCACGACGCCGTCGTCTGGGGCTTCGCCCGCGGTGCCGACCGCGGCGGCGTCGAGCTCCACCAGGGGACGAGGGTCACGGGGATGGAGGTCTCGGGCGGCCGCGTGACCGCGCTCGAGACGAGCCGCGGGCGCGTCGAGGCGGACGTGGTCGTGAGCGCGACCGCCGGCTGGTCGACGCTCGTCTGCGGGCTCGCGGGCGTGCGCCTGCCGATCACGACGCACATCCTCCAGGCGTTCGTGACCGAGCCGGTGAAGCCGTTCCTCGACGTCGTCGTCGTGTCCGCGCAGATGCACGTGTACGTCTCGCAGACCGACCGCGGCGAGCTCCTGATCGGCGCCGAGATCGAGCCCTACACGACCTACCGGGGAACCGGCACGTTTCCGTTCCTCGAGTACTCGGCCCGGCACGCGCTCGAGCTCTTCCCGCAGCTCGAGCGCCTGCGCGTGCTGCGCGCGTGGACCGGCCTCTGCGACCTCTCGCCCGACTACAGCCCCATCCTCGGACGGACCGAGCTCGAGAACCTCCACCTCTCCGCGGGCTGGGGCACGTACGGGTTCAAGGCGGCGCCGGTGGTGGGGGAGACGCTCGCCGAGCTCGTCGCGACCGGCCGGACGCCTGAGCTGATCGCGCCGTTCGCGCTCGAGCGCTTCCACGACGACCGGCTCGTCTCCGAGCTCGCGGCCGCCGCCGTCTCGCACTGACCGTCAGCCGCGCAGGCGGCCGAGCAGGGCGGCGCTCTCGTCGACGAGGCGGTCGACCTCGCCCCGGTCGACGTTCGTGTTCGTGATCCCGTACGCCCACCGCCAGCGGTCCTGGTCGACGATCTCGCGCAGCGGCACGCCCTCGACGAGGTCGAGGTCGGCGCTCTCGGGCAGGTAGCCCGCGTAGTCGTTCGCGTACGCCGCCGCGATCGTGACCGGGAACGGGCTCGACGCCTTGATCCGCCGGCCGGCGGCGTTGAAGAGCTCGAACGGGTTCGTCACGATCGCGGCGTCGCCGAGGCGGTAGCCGACGACCCGCGCCCGCACCGGCTCGTCCGCACGCTCGAGCATGTCGAGGTACATGCGGAGCGCGCCGAGCTGGTAGGTGCGCGGGAAGCGCTGCGCCGAGGTCATCGTGTGCAGCTCCGGGCCCCAGGCCTCCGGCCACTCGGGGTCGGGCTGCGCCTCGAGCTCGGCGGCGAGCTCCCGGAGCTCGGCGGCCTCGTAGGCGTGCCGGCGCCGGCGCAAGTCGAGCCGGACCGTCTCGGCGGCGAGCGGGACCGCGGTCTCCGTCCGCGCGTCGCCGTGCAGGCGGGCCGCCGCCTCCCCGATCGCGCGGCCGAGCCGGTCGCGGGCCTCGTACCCGTGCGGGCTCGCGTCCTCGTTGCCGAACCACCAGTCGAACGGCGCCACGTCGCCGGCGCAGCCCTGCAGGAACACGCACTCGACGCCGGGCACGGCGGCCTCGAAGGCCTCGCGGAGCGGCGCGACGTACTCGGCGTCCCACTCGAGCGTGACGCCGCCGACCGTGATCGGGTGGACGGCGAAGCTGACGAGCGCCGCGAGCGGCGAGCCGTCGGCGCGGTCGACCCGCACGACCGCGAGCGAGTCGTCCACGGGGCGCATGCGGTCGACGCGGTTGCCGGAGACGCCCTCGAGGCGGCCGGCCGCGGCGCCGAGCCGCGCCGGCTCGAGCCGCCGGAAGGCCGCGTAGGCCGCGCCGGCGAGGAGGTCTCCGAGCGCGTCGGCGTAGCGGCCGAACGCCGGCACGTCCGGCAGGCCGCCGACGGTCGAGCCGCGCACGAGGCTGGGGGCGCTGTGGTTGTGGCTCGCATGCACCGAGATCGCGTCCGCCGCGACGCCGGTCAGCTCGTGCACGCGCTCGCGCACCGTGCGCGCGAGCTCGGCGCTCACGAAGACGAGGTCGGTGGCGACGATCGCCGCCGCGCGCTCGCCGTCGGAGAGCACGAGCGCCTGCGCGACGAGCGGCTCGCGCGCGCCGCGGGCGAGCGCCCGCCGCGCCGCCCAGCAGCCGACCGGCAGCCCGAGCGGCGGCGTGATGTCGACGCGCGCGACGCCCGCGAGGAGCGTCACAGGAGCTCCGCCGCGTCGATCTCGCGCCCGACGACCGCGAGCTTGTCGCCCTGCTCGGTGGTCGCGATCGCGCGGATCGAGCAGACGACCCCGTCCATGGCCGCGTGCACGACGACCGGCTCGCGGTCGGGCCGCTCGATGAAGTGCAGCTGGCCGAGCGGCTGGCCGGCCCGGACGCGCTCCTTCACGTCGACGAACGTCTCGTAGAGGCCCGACTCGGGCGCGAACACGTAGCACTCGTCCTCGGTCGCCCGCGCGATCGTCGGCGGGGCGAGCCCGAGCTCGGCGCGCGTGACTGCCCGCCCCGGCAGCACGCCGAAGTGGCGCAGCACGTTCAGCAGACCGCTGAGCGCGACCCGGTGGGTCGCGGCCGTGACCTGGCCGCCGCCGCCGAGCTCGGTCGAGACGACGACCTTGCCCTGGCGCTCGGCCTCGCCGACGAGGAGGCCCGAGCCGGCGACGTCGATGTAGACGAAGTGGAAGTCGGTGTTCCAGGCGAGCATCCCCTCGACCATCCGCCGGCGCTGCTCGGGGTCCTCGACCAGGTGCATCTCCGACCACGGCGGGCAGATCGAGCCGCGCCCGCCGCTGTGCATGTCGACCACGATCCCGGCGCGGGGGATCAGGTAGCGGCTGACGAAGTCGGCGAGCTGCTCGTCCGGCGTACCGTCCGGCGAGCCCGGGAACGAGCGGTTGAGGTTCGCGCCCGAGGGCCAGAGCCGCGTGTAGGCGCGCGAGGCCTCCGGCGAGGCGCAGGGGACGACGACGAGCTGGCCGGCGACGTCCTCGGGGGCCGTCGCCCGGGCGAGGTTGAGCGCGGCGACCTGCCCCTCGGGCTCGTCGCCGTGGACGCCGCCGACGACGAGCGCGACGGGCCCGTCGCCGCCCCTGATCGAGACGATCGGAACGAACTGGTGCGACCAGCCGCTCGTGTTCGTCGAGCGGGGGAGCTCGAGCCGCCCGACCTGCTTCCCCGCCCGGTCCAGGTCGATCGTGCAGTGGACGGGCGTGTCCGGCACGGCTCGCGATTGTAGACAATTCCTCTATAGTCGACAATCGAGAGAGGCAAGCCGCGGAACCGGAGGGTCGAGCTGAAGATCACGAACGTGGAGGCGATCGTCCTCCGCCAGCCCGCCGTCGACGGCGCGATCGCCGACGGCAGCCAGGACGACCTCGTCGTGCTCGTGCACACGGACGAGGGGATCACCGGCGTGGGGGAGGTCGACTCCGCGCCCGAGGCGGTGCGCGCGATCGTGCACGCGCCCGGCTCGCACGCGATCGCCGGCAGCCTGCGCGAGCTGCTCGTCGGCGAGGACCCGGCCGACGTCGAGCGGCTGTGGCAGAAGATGTACCGGGGCCTGATCTACGTCGGCCGCCGCGGGATCGCGCTCCACGCGCTCTCGGGGATCGACATCGCGCTGTGGGACATCAGGGGCAAGGCGGAGGGGAAGCCCGTGTGCGAGCTGATCGGCACGCCGCGGCGCGACCGCGTGCGCGCGTACGCGTCGCTGCTGATGCCGGAGACGCCCGAGGAGGTGACCGCGCGCGTGCGCTCGCTCGTCGAGCGGGGGTTCACCGCGGTCAAGCTCGGGTGGGGCCCGCTCGGCCGCGACCCCGCGCTCGACGTCGAGCTCGCGGCCGCCGCCAAGGCGGCGGCCGACGGCGCCGACGTGCTGATCGACGCAGGGCTCGGATACGGCCGCGACGCGACGACCGCGATCGGGGTCGCGCGCGAGCTCGAGCGCATCGGCGTCTTCTGGCTCGAGGAGCCGTTCGAGCCCGACGAGTACGAGGCGTACGCAGAGCTCGCCGACGCGGTCGACATCCGCGTCGCCGCGGGCGAGCAGGACACGACGCGCTGGGGCTTCCGCGAGCTGATCGAGCGCGGCCGCGTCGATCTCGTCCAGCCGGACGTGACCCGCTGCGGCGGGATCACGGAGCTGCTGCGGATCGCCGAGCTCGCCGCCGAGCGCGGCGTCGAGACGGTGCCGCACGCCTGGAAGAGCGGCATCATCAAGGCCGCGTCGCTCCACGTGAACGCGGTGCTCCCCGACGCGCTCTTCCAGGAGTACTGCGTCGCGGATACTCCGATCAACACGACGCTCACGCGGGAGCGGCTGCCGGTCGACGCCGAGGGCTTCGTCGCCGTCCCGGCCGGCCCCGGCCTCGGCGTCGAGCTCGACGAGGACGTCGTCGCCCGCTACCGAGTCGACTGAGGAGGTTCGCATGGCAGTCACGCCCGACTCCAGGCAGGCCGAGCTCGCGGCGCGCGCGGGGCGGGTGATCCCCGGCGGGGTGAACAGCGGCCAGCGCCGCGTCCCCGGGCTCGAGCAGCTCGTCGTCGCCTCGACGAGCGGCGCCACGTTCACCGACGCCGACGGCAACGTCTACACCGACTACCACGCCGCGTTCGGGCCGCCGCTCCTCGGCCACAACGACCCCGACGTCGACGGCGCCGTCGCGGCGGCCGCGAGGTCGGTGGGGCTGATGGGCGTCGGCGTGACCGCGATCGAGATCGAGCTCGCCGAGCGGATCTGCGAGCTCGTGCCCTCGGTCGAGCGCGTGCTCCTGACCGAGACCGGCAGCGAGGCGACCTTCCACGCGCTCCGCGTCGCGCGCGCGGCGACCGGCCGCCGGCACGTGATCAAGTTCCAGGGCTGCTACCACGGCTGGCACGACTCGGTCGCGCTGAACGTGATCTCGGCGCCCGAGAACGTCGGCCGGAAGGACCCGCTCTCGAAGGGCGTGCTGCCGGAGGTGATCGACGCGACGATCGTCTGCCGCTTCAACGACGCCGGCGAGGTCGAGCGCGCGCTCTCGGAGCACGACGTCGCGGCGATCATCCTCGAGCCGATCCCGCACAACATCGGCGCGGTGCTGCCGAAGCCCGGCTTCCTCGAGCGGCTGCGCGAGCTCGCGACGAGGCACGGCGCGGTGCTCGTCTTCGACGAGGTGATCACCGGCTTCCGGCACGCGCTCGGCGGCTACCAGTCGGTCGCCGGCGTCACGCCCGACCTGACGACGCTGGGCAAGGCGATGGGGAACGGCTGGCCGGTGTCGGCTCTCGGGGGCAAGGCCGAGCTGATGGAGCTCTTCTCGACGACGCCGGGGCAGCCCGCGTTCTTCGCGGGCACGTTCAACGGCCACCCGCCGACCGCCGCGGCCGCGCTCGCGACGATCGACAAGCTCCGTCGCGAGCCCGTGCACGAGCACGTCTTCCGGCTCGGCGAGCGCGCGCGGCAGGGGCTCCGCGAGCTCCACGCCCGGCTCGGGGTGCCGGCGGTCGTGAGCGGCTTCGGCTCGGTCTTCGTCACGTACTTCCTCGAGGGGCCGGTCGAGTCGTACGACGACCTGCTGCGGAACGACGCCGACCTCTTCGTCGGCTACCGGCGCGAGCTGATGAAGCACGGCGTCTTCGAGCTCCCGCTCAACCTCAAGCGGAGCCACTTCTCCTACGCGCACAGGGACGAGGACGTCGACCGGCTGCTCGAGGCGACGGAGGCCGCGGTCACGACGGTGCTGGAGAGTAGAGCCTGAACGAGCCTGCGGTCTCCTGCACGATCGACCTCTCCGCGCCGGGCAAGCACGTCGGACGCCTCCAGTTCCCGAAGATCTCGAACACGGGCGGCTGGGCGTACAGCTTCGTCCCGATCGCGGCGATCGGCGACGGCGACGGCCCGACCGTGCTCGTGTCGGGCGGGAACCACGGCGACGAGTACGAGGGCCAGGTCGCGGCGCTGCGGCTCGTGCGCGAGCTCGAGCCGGAGCAGGTGCGGGGCCGCGTGATCGTCGTGCCGGTGATCTCGACCGAGGCCTCCCGCGCGAACACGCGCCTGTGGCCCTCGGGCGCGAACTTCAACCGCTCCTTCCCCGGCTCGCCGGAGGGGCCGCCGAACGAGCAGCTCGCCGACTTCTTCACGCGCGTGCTCTTCCCGCTCGCCGACGTCGTGGTCGACATCCACTCCGGCGGGCGCACGGCGTGGTTCGTCCCGTGCTCGCACATGCACGTCGTCGAGCGGGCGCCGCAGCGGCGGGCGATGCTCGAAGGGATGCTCGCGTGGAACTCCGACTTCCACTTCCTCTACGTCGACGTCAACGGCACGGGGCTGCTCCCGGTCGAGGCCGAGCGGCAGGGGAAGGTCGTGATCACGACCGAGCTCGGCGGCGGGGGGCGCGTCCCCGCGGCCGTGCACCGGCTCGCGTGGAGCGGGCTCACGAATGTGCTCCGCCACGTCGGCGTGCTCGAGGGGCAGGTTCAGACTCGGGCGTCGCTCGGGCTGCCCGACGCGGTCATCCTCGACGGCCGCGACCCCGCGAACTACGTGGTCGCGGAGGAGGGCGGGCTCTTCGAGGGCCTGCTCGAGCCGGGCGAGCCGGTGCGCGCCGGCGACCCGGTCGGGCGGATGTGGTTCCCCGACGCGCCGGGGCGCGAGCCGTCCGTGCTGCGCGCTCCGCTCGACGGCGTGCTCGCGTGCATCCGCGCCATCCCCGTCACCGAGGCCGGCGACAACGTCTTCGTCACCGGCCAGCCGATCGAGGCGGACGCGCTGCGGTGAACTTCGCGCTCGCGCGCGTCGGGGGACGGACGTTCGCGAGCGTGCGCAAGCACCGGAACTACCGGCTCTACTTCGCCGGCCAGGCGGTCTCCTTCACCGGGACGTGGATGCAGCAGATCGCGGCGTCGTGGCTCGTGCTGCAGCTGACGCACTCGGCGGTCGCGGTCGGCGCGCTCGCGCTCGTGCAGCTGGCGCCGGTGACCGCTTTCGGGCTCTTCGTGGGGACGCTCGTCGACCGGCTCGACGTGCGGCGGACGGCGATCGCGTGCGAGACGCTCTCGCTCGCGAACGCCGCCGTGCTCGCCGCGCTCACCGTCGCGCACGTCGTCGCGGTGTGGGAGATCTTCGCGCTCGTCGGGCTGCAGGGCCTCGTGAACGCGCTCGACGGGCCCGCACGGCACTCGCTGATCTTCCAGATGGTCGGCCCCGCCGACCTGCCGAACGCGGTCGCGCTCTCCTCGAGCATCGGGACCGTCGCGCGGATCCTCGGCCCGGCGATCGGCGGAGCGGTGGTGGCGGTCGCGGGCGCGGGGGTGTGCTTCGCGGTCAACTCGGCGAGCTTCCTCGCGATCCTCGTCTCGCTGCTCGCGCTCGACACCTCCGCGCTGCTGGAGCCGCCGCGCGACCGGGAGGCGACGCTGATCCGCGGGGCGCGCGACGCGCTGCGCTTCGTCGCGTCGTCGCAGCGCGCGGGCGTCGCGTTCGCGGTCGTGTTCATGCTCGCGACGTTCTCGTTCAACTTCAACGTGCTGCTGCCCCTCGTCGCCGAGCGCACGCTCCATCGCGGCGCGCAGACGTTCGGGCTGATCGCGGCGGTCTTCGGCGCGGGCGCGCTCGTCGGCGCGCTCGTGAACGCGACCCACGGCGTCGCGAGCCTGCGCCGGTTGCTCTGGGGCGCGATCGGGTACGGGTTCTTCGAGCTCGTGCTCGCCCCGCAGCGCTCGCTCGCGGCGGTCTGCGCGCTCCTGTTCGCGATCGGGATCTTCTACACGCTGTGGGGAACGAACGCGCTCTCGGTGCTCCAGCTCGAGGCGCCCGAGCGGCTCCGCGGACGCGCGGCGTCGATGTACTTCTTCGCCTTCCAGGGCGGCGCCCCGCTCGGAGGCCTGCTGGCCGGCTGGATGACGGCGGTCGGCGGCACCCGGCTCGCCTTCTTCCTCGGCGGGGCGGTCTCGCTCGCCATGGCCGCCCTCGGCGTCGCGCGTCTGAGCCGCTGACGCGCAACGATCCGGGGTCAGACCCCGGATCGTTGCGCGGCCCGCAGCCGCCGGCTCAGCGTCGACTTGTGGATGCCGAGGTGAGCAGCGATCTCGGCGAGGCTATACCCGTGGGCACGGGCAGCGTCGATCGCTGCGAGATCCGCCGCGTCGGTGACGAGCAGGTCGAGCGACGGCGCCGCCGCCGGGGTGTAGCGCGCGACGAAGGCGGCGTCGCCGAGCACGAGTCGGTAGGGCGCCGTCCTTCGAACGTCGCCGTCCGCCTCCACGAGCTGGCGGTACTGCACCAGGGCTCTCGCCGGGTCGGCGTCGAAGAGGGCCAGCACGGCACTGCGGTCGACGACGCCGGCCGGTGCGGCGCCGAGCACGGCCGCGTGCCCCGCCCACCGCCAGTCGTCGAGCCCGCTGCAGAGGCCGGCGCGAACGCGGTTCCGGACGACGTAGCGCAACTCGGTCAGGAGATGCGTGCCGCTCTGGACGAGCACCGCCTTGAACCGTCCCTGAAAGACATGTCCGACGCGTGAGTGACGCCGGTTGAAGCGCTCGGCGTAGACGCTGTTTAGGTACTGCATGCCCTTGGAGAGGTTCGGGAGCGGCGTCTGCAGGAGCAGGTGGTAGTGGTTGTCCATCAGGCAGTAGGTCAGGACTCGCCACGAGCAGCGTTCGACGGCCTCCGTGAGCGTCTCGAGAAAGCGGTTGCGGTCGTGGTCGTCGGCGTAGATCGCCCGGTGCTCGTTTCCGCGGGAGAACACGTGATACAGACCGTCGGCGACCTGAAGTCGGTTCTGACGCGGCATACCGACGACGGTACGGCCAATCGCGTCGAGCGCGCGGCGATGGGGAAACATCGGTGCTGAATCGTCGCGAACTGCAACGATCCGGGGTCTGACCCCAGGGTGTTGCGCGTCGCGCCGCTCCGGGCGCGTGCTTGTCGCCCCGGGGCGAGCGGTGTAGAAACACTCGCGAGGCGAGTCGATGAGACGTTCGGCATGTGGCTGGTAGTCGCCGGCTGGGTCGCGGCCGCGCTCGTCTTCGCGAGCTTCTTCATGACGACGATGCTTCCGCTGCGCCTGCTCGCGATCGCGAGCAACGTCGCCTTCATGACGTACGCGCTGCTCGGGCTCGTGTACGGCGACTTCGGACGCCTCTACCCGATCCTCGTGCTGCACGCCGCGCTCCTGCCGCTCAACGTCACCCGCCTGCGCCAGCTCCGCCGCGTGATCGCGGCCGTCGCCGGCGCGACGGCGGACGAGGAGGCGGTGCGTGCGCTCGCGCCGTACCTGCGGGCGGAGTCGCACCCGGCCGGAGAGACGCTCTTCGTGCGCGGGGAGGAGGCGGGGCGGCTCTTCCTCGTCGAGCGCGGGACGATCGAGCTCGCGGAGTCGGGGACGCGGCTCGAGCGGGGGGCGATCTTCGGGGAGGTCGGCCTGCTCGCGCCCCACGGTCGCCGCACGGCGACCGCGGTCTGCGCGACCGATTGCACGCTGCTCACGCTCACGGCCGAGCGGACGCTCGAGCTCTGCTACCAGGACGCGCGCCTCGCGGTGCTGCTCGCCCGCCTCGTCGCGGCGCGCGTCACCCCCGCCGTCACGCCCGCCGAGTCCGGCTCGAGCGCCGCCGCCGGCCGGGGTACGTAGCCGCGGCCGCCGCCGCGGCACGCTCGACATCGGCGTCGGAGACGCCGCGGTGGGTGACGAGCCGGACGCGCTCGCCGTCCGGGGCGAGGGCGAGGACGCCCCGCGCGGCGAGCGCGCCGAGCGACGAGGCCGGCAGGCCGGTGAGCACGATGTTCGTCGCCGGCGCGGGCAGGCCGAGGAGCTCGGCGAGCCGCCGGGCGCGGCGGTGGTCCTCCGCGAGCCGGTCGACGAGCCCGAGCGCGACGATCCCCGCCGCGGCCAGCATCCCGGCCCTGTGCACCGTCCCGCCGCCGACCCTCACGAGCAGCGCCCGCGCCCGCTCGACCACGGCCGCCTCCCCTGCGAGCAGCGCCCCGTACGGCGCGCCGAGCCCCTTGTTGAGGCTGAGCGCGACCGTGTCGACGGGCGCCGCGAGCGCAGCGAGCGGCACGCCGAGCGCGACGGCCGCGTTCGCGAGACGCGCGCCGTCGAGGTGCGTGCGGGCGTAGCGGGACGCGAGCGCCGCCGTCTCGTCGACCGGGAGCACCGTCCCGCCCCGCCGCGTGTGCGTGTTCTCGAGGCACGCCACCTCCGCCTCCTCGCCGAGCGGTACCGGCACGAGCCGGGCGAGCTCCGTCAGCCAGTCGCCCTCGTTCACGACCACGTGCGCGCGCTCGTCGACGGCGACACGCTCGCCCGGCGCGGAGAGCGCGAGCACGGCGACCAGGTTCGCGGCCGTGCACGTCGGCGCGAACAGGGCCGCTTCCTTCCCGAGCAGCTCCGCGCCGCGCCGCTCGAGCTCGGCGACGCTCTCCTCGCCGCCCGACCGGAGCGCCGCCCACATCTCCTCGGTCGGCGGCGCGCACGTGTCCGAGCGGAGGTCGATCACGTCACGAGCGAGGGAGGTGCCGGCCCGGACGCGCGCCGGTGTGCTCGCCGTCCGAGACGACGAAGACGCCGTTCACGAGCACCTCGTCGACGCCTCGGGCGTAGGCGAGCGGCCGCTCGAGGGTCGAGCCGTCCTCGAGCCTGTCGAGGTCGATCACGACGAGGTCGGCCGCCGCGCCCACGCGCAGCTCGCCGCGGTCTGCGAGGCCGAAGTGACGCGCCGGCATGCTCGTCATCTTCCGGATCGCCTCCTCGAGCGGCAGCGTCCCGGCCTCGCGCACGTGGTGGGTGAGGTAGTGCACGTGCCCGGCGAAGCAGACCGGATGCCCGGCGACGGCGTCCAGACCGCCGTCCAGCGCGGCGGTGTAGCCGTCGACGCCGAGACAGAAGAGCGGGTGCGAGATCATCTCGGCGAGGTGCTCGTCGGTGAAGAGCTCGCCGACGAGGAGCACGCTCTCGATCGCCGGGCCCGCGTCGGCGAGGATGTCGAAGTAGGCGTCCCACGGGTCGCGCCCCATCAGCGCGGCGATCTCGAGGAAGTCCCTGCCTTCGAGCCCGGGGTAGCGCGGCGAGGCCTGCAGCCGCACGCGGTGCCAGTCGCCCCGGTGGATGAAGCGCCAGTAGCGGTCGCACTCGCCGCGCAGCCGCTCGCGAGCCGCCGGGTCGCGCAGCCGCCGGCACGCCTCCTCCCAGCCGTCGGCGAGCACCCACGGCGGCAGGATCCCGGCCATCTGCCCGAGGCCGTCGCGGAACGGCGTCGTGTCGGCGAGGATGTCGAGGCCCTCGTCGCGCGCCCGCGCCATCGTCTCGACGGCGCGCTCCCACGCCCCGGGCGCCGCGCCCGTGCGGTGCCGCACGTTCAGGTGCGAGATCTGGCCGCGCGTCCCGCCCTCGCGCACGATCCGCACGAACTCGTCGATCGAGGCCTGCAGCTCCGAGTCGCGGTTGCGCACGTGGCTTCCGTAGAAGCCGCCGTGGCGCCCGACCACGCGGTTGAGCCGCACGATCTCCTCCGTCGGCGCCGCACGCCCGGGGTTGAACTCGAGCCCGGTCGAGAGCCCGAGCGCCCCGGCCTCCATCGCCTCGGCCACGTACCCCTCCATCGCGGCGAGCTGCTCCTCGGTCGCCCGCGGCTCGAAGACGCCCGCGGCGTAGCGCACCGTGTTGTGCCCGACGAACCAGGCGAGGTTCTGCGAGTGGCCGACCCGGGAGAGGAACTCGAGGTGGTCGCCGAAGCTCTCCCACTCGGCCGGCCCGTCGTACGCGAACGTGCGCATCCGCGCCTCGACGAACGGCCGCGAGACGGGGGAGACGGGCGCGTACGTCCAGCCGCAGTTGCCGACGACCTCGGTCGTCACGCCCTGCCGCACCGTGCTCTGCGCGAGCGGGTTCGCGAGGATCGTGAAGTCGCTGTGGCTGTGCGGGTCGACGAAGCCGGGGCAGACGAGCCGCCCCGCGGCCTCGACCACCCGGCCGGCCTCCGCGCCGCCGAGCGCGCCCACCGCCGCGACCCGCCCGCCCTCGACCCCGACGTCGCCGCGGAACGGCGGGGCGCCCGTGCCGTCCACGACGAGCGCGTCCCGGATCAGGACGTCGAGCGCCAACCGCTACTTCGGCTTGGCGACGATCGCCTCGGCGACGTTGCCGCCCAGGCGCGGGTCGAGGACGTCGCGCAGCCCGTCGCCGAGGAAGTTGAAGCCGAGCACCGTGATCATGATCGCGAGTCCCGGGAAGACCGAGAGCCACACGTCGGCGTCGATGAAGTTGCGGGCGTTCGAGAGCATGTTGCCCCAGGCGGCCTCGGGCGGCTGCGTGCCGAGCCCGAGGAAGCTGAGCGTCGACTCGGCGAGGATCGCCTGCGAGAAGTAGACGGTCGTCAGCACCGTCACGGGCGCGACGATGTTCGGGAGGATGTGGCGGCCCATGATCCGCAGGTCGTTCGCGCCGAGCGAGCGCGCCGACTCGATGAACGGGAAGCCCATCACCTCCAGCACGGCGCCGCGGATCACGCGCGCGAACGCGGGCGAGTAGACGATGCCGATCGCGATCATCGCGTTCGTCCGCGAGGGTCCGAGCAGTCCGGCGATCAGCATCGCGAGCACGAGGAGCGGGAAGGCGAACGCGATGTCGACGACGCGCATCAGGAGCAGGTCGAGGATGCCGCGGTAGAAGCCGGCGACCACGCCGATCAGGAGGCCGACCCCGAGGCTGATCCCGACGGCGATCGCGCCGACCTGGAGCGAGACCTGCGCGCCGTGGATGATCCGGGCGAGCATGTCGCGGCCGAGGTCGTCGGTGCCCATCGGGTGCGCCCAGCTCGGCCCCTCGAGCCGGGTCCACGCCGGGTTGTCGGGGTCGGTCGACCAGAGCAGCCGGCCGAAGAGCGTCGTCAGCACGACGGCGCCGACGATGACGGCGCCCGCCATCCCGACCGGGTTCCGCCAGCGCGCCGGCACCGCGAGCCGGCGGCGCGGCAGCGCGCGCCACGTGGCCGCCACGGTGCTCAACCGACCGTGATCCTCGGGTCGAGCAGGCCGTAGACGACGTCGACGACGAAGTTCATCACGACGAAGGCCGTGGCGACGATCAGGACGGACGCCTGCACGACCGGGTAGTCGCGCTGGAAGATCGCGTGCAGGAGCTGGTAGCCGATCCCCGGGAGGCCGAAGATGATCTCGGCGATCGCGGCGCCGCCGAGGAGCGCGCCGACCTCGAAGCCGGCGACGGTCACGACCGGCACGAGCGCGTTGCGAAGCGCGTGGCGGACGAGCACCGTCCGCCGCGGCGCTCCCTTCGCGCGCGCGGTCCGCACGTAGTCGAGGTTGAGCACCTCGAGCATCGTCGCGCGCACCATCCGCATCACGATCGCGAGCGTGAAGACGGAGATCGCGATGCCGGGCAGCACGAACTCCTCCAGGTTCTTGACCGGGTCGTCGAAGATCGAGACGTACTGGAGCGGGGGGACCCAGTGGAAGACGCGCGAGGTGAAGATGAGGAGGAGGGTGGCGAGCCAGAAGTTCGGCAGGCTGATGCCGACGAGGCCGGTGACACGGGAGAAGTAGTCGACCGCCTTGTCCCTCCGCACCGCGGAGAGCGCTCCGAGCGGGATGCCGACGACGAGCGCGATCACGATCCCGAAGACGACGAGCTCGATGTCGATCGGGAGCGCGGTCGACATGATGCTCGAGACCGGCTGCTGGGAGAGCAGCGAGTGGCCGAAGTCGCCGTGGGCGACGCCGGAGACCCAGCGCCAGTACTGCTCGGGGTAGGAGCCGGTCAGGCCGAGCTGCTCCTTCGCGGCCGCGAGCTGCTCGGGCGTCGCCGTGTTGTCGCCCGCGAAGAAGAGGTCGAGGATGCTGCCCGGGAGGAAGCGGACGGCGAGGAAGATGATCACCGAGATCGCCACGACCGTGGCGACGAGCGCTGCGAACCTCTCTGCGACGAAGCGGAACACGCGGGTGAACGCTAGCGGCGGGCCGGCGCGAACCGGCCCGCCGCCGCGAGGGAAGGGCTAGCTGCCGACGACGTAGGCCGTCCGCAGGGCCGGGTTGAAGTCGGTGAACGCGACGTACATGTTCTTGAGCCGCTTGTTGACGACGAAGAACTTCGAGACCGAGATCAGCGGGACCTCGACGAGCTCGTCGATCAGCAGGCGGTTGAGCTTCTGGTACATCGGCAGCCGCTTACCCGTGTCGAGCGTGATGCGGCCGTTGCCGACGAGCCGCCAGATCGGCTTCGGGTTGCTCTGCGGCGCCCCGACCCAGCCCGTGAACCACTTCTGGTAGACGGTCGGGCCCGTCGGCGAGACCGGGTTGAACTCGGCGACGTAGCCGTCGACGTCGCCGCGCATGCCGCGGCCGGTGAGGTCCCAGTCGAAGTCGCCGGCGCTGTTCTTCGCGCCGAACGTGACCGGGTCCTGCGGGACGATCGTGACGTTGATCCCGATCTGGGCGAGGTCGGCCTTGATCAGCGCCGCCATCGCCGGGTAGTCGGGCGGGGTCGCGAACGTCGTCATCGTGACGTCGAAGCCCTTCGAGCCTGCCTGCGACATCAGCTTCTTCGCCGTCGGCAGGTCGTACTTCTCGTACTTCGAGTGCAGCTCGTCGTCCGAGATCACCCACGGGCCGTAGCCGGCGGCGACGTGGCCGGAGAACTTCCCGAAGCCGGCGTAGACCTTGTCGATCAGGTTCTGCCGGTTGATCGCGAAGTTGACAGCCTGGCGCACCCGCTTGTCGTGCCACGGCTTGTTCTCGCCCGCCTTCACCGTCATCTGCAGCTCGCGGAAGGCGGCGGTGAGGTTGTGCAGGACGACCAGGTTCGGCGTGCCGTTGAGCGCGACCGCGTTGTCCGGCGAGACCATCGCTCCGTCGACCGTCCCCGCGCGCAGCGCCGCGATGCGCGACTGCTCGTCCGGGATGATGCGGTAGTTGACCGCGTCGAGGTACGGCAGGCCGGGCTTCCAGAACTTCGGGTTCTTGACGTAGTTGACGTGGTCGTTCGGCACGTAGTTGCCGCTCAGCATGTACGGGCCCGTCCCGATCCCCTGCGTGCTCGGGTTGAGCTGCTGGTACATGCCGTTCGGCACCATCGCCGAGTAGCGGCCCCAGGCGAGGAACCCGTAGACGCGCGCGTCCGGCGCCTTCAGGTCCATCCGCAGCTTGTACTTCGAGAGCACGGACGTGCCCGCGATGCCCGGCACCTGCCCGATCGTCGCCGTCGTCCCGGGCAACGGCGGGTTGAGGATCTGGTCGAACGAGTACTTCGCGTCGGCCGCGGTGAACTCCTTGCCGTTGTGGAAGAGGACGCCCTTCCGCAGGTTCCAGTCGATCCGCTTGGGGTTGACGACGTCGTAGCTCACGGCGAGAGCAGGCTTGATGTTCAGCTTCGGGTCCCACTCGAGCAGCGAGTCGTACATGAGCTCGTTGGCGGTGTGGTTGATCGTCAGCGTCGCCCCGAACGGGTAGATGCCGCCCGGATCCTGCTCGAGCGCCCAGGTGACGGTGCCGCCGGTCGGGACCTTCTTCCCGACGCGGCGGACGCGCTTGCTCGCTGCGGCGGCCGGCCCCGCGAGGGAGCCGGCGACGACCGCGCCGGCACCGATCTGCCCGGCCTTCTTCAGGAGCTCGCGCCGACTGAACTCCCGTTCCAGCGGCGGGCTCTCGGTCGGCTTGTCTGGCATGTGTGTGCTCCTCCTCCTTGGTGGTCCTACAGGATCTGCCCGACGCGCGGGGCGTCGCCCTTGATGTCGTCGTAGAAGGGAGACTCGCGCAACTCGAGGCCGGCCAGCTCGGCCGTCGCCTCGGGATCGAGCGTCGCGCCGAGCCCCGGCTCGCGCGGAACCTCGATCGTCCCGTCTGCGATCCGCACCGGCTCGGCGAGGACGTCGCGCAGCTGGAGCGGGTAGTGGGTGTCGCTCGCGAACGGGAAGTTCGACGACGCGGCCGCGAGGTGGACGTTCGCGAGCGTGGCGATCCCGAGCTCGGCCCAGCTTCCGACCGCGCACCACTTGCCGGCGGCGGCGGCGAGCGCGGCGATCTGCGCCGCGCGCGTGAGCCCGCCCGCCTCGGACGGGTACACGACGAAGACGTCGCACGCCTCGGCCTTGATCAGCTCGAGCGCCGAGCGCACGCTCGTGCAGCCCTCGTCGGCCGCGACCGGGACGGAGACGGCGCGCCGCACCTGCGCCAGCCCGTGCGGGTCGAAGTCGGGGACGGGCTGCTCGACGTACTGGAGGTCGAAGTCCTGCAGGGCGCGGATCCACTTGATCGCGGCCGGGACGCTCCAGTTCATGTTCGCGTCGATGCGGATCTTCACGTCGGGCCCGACGGCGTCGCGGATCGCGGCGAGCGTGTCGTGGTCCTGCTCGAGGTCGCGCCCGACCTTGAGCTTGAGCTCGCCGTAGCCCGCGCGGACGAACTCGAGCGCCTTGCGCGCGTTCCGCTCCGGCTCGTCGATGAAGAGGTAGCCGACGACGGGGACGCGCTCGCGCCCGACGCCGCCGAGGAGCTCGGCGACCGGCATGCCGTAGGCCTTGCCCTTGAGGTCGAGCAGCGCGAGCTCGAGGCCCGAGATCGCGTAGGCGGCGACGCCGCTCCAGTTGCGCGAGTATTCCTCCATCCGGTGCACGAGCCACTCGATCCGCAGGGGGTCCTCGCCGACCACGAACTGCGTGAGCTCGCGGTCGATCACGGCCTGGATCGCGGGCAGCGTCGGGCCGGGCGCCTCGCCGATCCCCGTGAGCCCCTCGTCGGTCTCGACCTCGACGACGAGGCCGGAAGCTGACTCGCGGATGCCGCCCGACCACTTGAGCGGCTCCTGCAAGGGCACCCGCACCGCGGTGGTTTTCACCCTTGTAATCCGCAAGGGCTGTAGACTAGGCCGCTCCCGGGAGATTGTCAACCATCGCTGAATTGTCAACAATCTCTGAGCAGGAGCCGCCCGCCGGGGCGGCGGCGACCAGCCCCGCGGCCCGGCCGCGGCGCCGCAGCCCGGCCCGCGCGCGCGTCGTCGAGGCGCTCCGCGAGGAGATCATGCTGGGCAGGCTCGCGGACGGCGAGCGGCTGATCGAGGACCAGATCGCGCGCCGTCTCGAGACGAGCCGCGGCCCGGTGCGCGAGGCGCTCCGGCAGCTCGAGCACGAGGGCCTCGTCGTCTCCTACCCGTACCGCGGCGCGGTCGTGCTCGGCGTCTCCGACGAGGAGGTGCAGCACGTGCTGATCCCGATCCGCCTCACCCTCGAGCGGTTCAGCTTCCGCAAGGCGCTCGAGCGGATGCGCGAGGAGGACTTCGCCGAGCTCGCGAAGGAGGTCTGGCGGATGGGCGAGGCGGCGCGGGCCGACGACCTGATGGCGTCGGTCGAGGCGGACATCCGCTTCCACGAGTTCGTGCTCTCCCGCTCGGGCCAGCAGCACACGACGCAGCTCTGGGGCGCGATCGCGCCGCGCATCCGCGCCTACTTCTTCCGCTACGGGCGCCAGTCCGACCTGGCCCGCATCGCGCGCGAGCACGGCGAGCTCCTCGCCGCGATGCAGACGCGCAAGCCGGCCGTCGTCATGCGCGCGCTCGAGGAGCACATCGCGGTGCAGGTGCCGCCGCCGTCGGCATGAGCGCCGGGCCGCTGCTCGAGGTGTCGAACCTCCGCACGTGGTTCGACTCGCCGGCGGGGGAGATCCGCGCCGTCGACGGCGTCGACTTCACGCTCGACGCCGGCCGCACCCTCGGCATCGTCGGCGAGTCGGGGAGCGGCAAGTCGGTGACGGCGCTCTCGATCATGCGGCTCGTCGACCGGCCGGGGCGGATCCAGGACGGAAGCCGGGTCGTCTTCGGCGGCCGCGAGCTCACCGCGCTCCCGGAGCGCGAGCTCGAGCGGATCCGCGGGGCGGAGATCTCGATGGTCTTCCAGGAGCCGATGACGTCGCTCAACCCGGTCTACACGGTCGGCGAGCAGATCGCCGAGAGCGTCCGCCTCCACCGCGGGGCCTCCGCGGGGAAGGCGCGCGAGCGCGCGCTCGAGATGCTGCGGCTCGTCGGCATCCCCGAGGCGGCGCGCCGGCTCGACGACTACCCGCACCAGCTCTCGGGCGGGATGCGGCAGCGGGTGATGATCGGGATGGCGCTCGCGTGCGACCCGAAGCTCCTGATCGCCGACGAGCCGACCACGGCGCTCGACGTGACGATCCAGGCGCAGATCCTCGACCTGCTCGCCGGCCTGCGCGAGCGGCTCGGGATGTCGGTGCTCCTGATCACGCACGACCTCGGCGTCGTCGCCGAGATGTGCGACGACGTCGTCGTGATGTACGCCGGGCGCGTCGTCGAGCGCGGCCCGGTGCGGGACGTGTTCACGACGCCGCAGCATCCGTACACCGAGGCGCTGCTCCAGTCGATCCCGATGCTCGGGATGACGCAGGCCGAGCCGCTGCGCGTGATCCGCGGCAGCGTCCCGAGCCCGCTCGACTGGCCGGAGGGCTGCCGCTTCCGGCCCCGCTGCGACTACGCGTTCGAGCGCTGCGCCGAGCTGCCGCCGCTCCTCCCGGCGCCGCCGCAGGAGTCGGCCTGCTGGCTCTGCGAGCACGGGCGGCGCGCGGCCGCGGCGCCCGCGGCCGCGGTGGAGGCGTGACGGAGCCCGGCGGCGTCCTGCTCGAGGCGAGCGGGGTCGAGAAGCACTTCCCGGTGCGGGCCGGGATCCTCCGGCGCACCGTCGGGCACGTGCGCGCGGTCGACGGCGTCGACCTGCGGATCCGGAGCGGCGAGACGGTCGGGCTCGTCGGCGAGTCGGGCTGCGGCAAGTCGACCCTCGGGCGGACGCTCCTGCGCCTCGTCGAGCCGACCGGCGGCCGGATCGTGTTCGAGGGCGTCGACCTCACCCGCGCATCGCGCGGGGAGCTGAAGGCGCGGCGGCGCGACATGCAGATCATCTTCCAGGACTCGGTCGGCTCGCTCGACCCGCGCATGCGCGTGCGCGACCTCGTCGGCGAGGGGCTCGCGATCCACGGCGTCCCCCGCGGCGAGCGCGCCGACCGCGTCGTCGACGCGCTCCAGCGGGTCGGCCTCGGCGAGGAGACCCTCCGCCGCTACGCGCACCAGTTCAGCGGCGGCCAGCGGCAGCGGATCGGGATCGCGCGCGCGCTCGTGCTGCGGCCGAAGCTCGTGGTCGCCGACGAGCCCGTCTCGGCGCTCGACGTGTCGATCCAGTCGCAGGTGCTGAACCTGCTCGTCGAGCTCAAGCAGGCGTTCGGCCTCACCTACCTCTTCGTCGCGCACGACCTCGCCGTCGTCGGCTACATCTCCGACCGCATCGCGGTCATGTACCTCGGCAAGATCGTCGAGCTCTCGACCGCGGGCGACCTCTTCGCCCGCCCGCTCCACCCGTACACGCAGGCGCTCCTGTCCGCGATCCCCACGCCCGAGCCCGGGCGGAAGCGCGACCGCGTCGTCCTCTCGGGCGACGTGCCGAGCCCGGTCGACCCGCCGAGCGGCTGCCGCTTCCGCACCCGCTGCCCGCTCGCGCAGCAGGTCTGCGCCGAGGTCGAGCCCGCGCTCGAGCCGCACGGAGACGGCCATCTGGCCGCCTGCCACTTCGCCGGCGCCCCGATCCGCGGGTGACCGAGGTCCGCCTCCTGCACGACCGGCGCGTGCCGGTGCGCGACGGGATCACGCTCTCGGCCGACGTCTACCTTCCCCGCGGAGCCGGCCCCCTCCCGACGATCGTGCAGTGGACCCCGTACGAGTCGACGCGCGAGCGGTTCGTCGCCTGGGGCGTCTGGTTCGCCCGCCGCGGCTACGCCGCGGTCGTGGTCGACGTGCGCGGGCGCTACGAGTCGGAGGGGCGCTTCTACGCCTGGGCGAAGGACGGCGAGGACGCGCACGACACGCTCACGTGGGCCGCCGGCGAGCCGTGGTGCAACGGCGAGATCGGGACGTGGGGACGGAGCTACGGCGCGCTCGTGCAGTGGCAGCTCGCCCACCTCGGCCACCCGAACCTGCGCTGCGTCGCGCCGCAGGTGATCCACGACGACTACTTCTGGGACGGCTACTTCACCGGCGGGGCCTTCCAGCTCGCGCTCACGCTCGGCGCCGCCGCGCTCTGGACGAGCGCGCTCAGCCTGGTCACCGGGCCGAGTGCCGCCGACCTCGTGCTGAACGACCGCATCCTCCGCCACCTGCCCCTGATCGACCTCGACGAGCACGTGATCGGCCGGCGGGTCGACTACTGGCGCGACTGGTGGGAGCACCAGGAAAACGACGAGTGGTGGCAGCGCTTCCACCACCGGCCCGAGCGGCTGCAGGTGCCGATCTTCCAGCAGGGCGGGTGGTTCGACCCCTACTCCGGCTCGCACCTGCGGACGTTCGCCGCGATCGGCGACCGGCTCCCGAACCGCGTCCTGATGGGCCCGTGGTCGCACGAGGAGGAGGTCGAGACCTTCCGCGGGGACGTCGACTTCGGGCCGCGGTCGGTCACCGTGATCCGGGAGCACGAGCTCGCGTTCTACGACCGCTTCCTCAAGGGCGAGGAGAGCGGCTGGGACGAGCGGCCCCCGCTCGAGCTCTTCGTGATGGGCGCGAACGAGTGGCGCGCGGAGCGCGAGTGGCCGCTCGCGCGCGCCGTGCCCACCGCGTGGCACCTCCGCCGCGGCTTCGCTCTCTCGCTCGACCCGCCCCGCGCCGACGAGCCCGCCGACCGCTACGCGTACGACCCCGAGGACCCGGTGCCGACCGTCGGCGGGGTCAGCTCGGTGCTCACGATGACGCAGGGCGCGGAGACGCCCGTGAGGCCCGGTCCGCTCGACCAGCGGGCGCTCGAGCGCCGCGACGACGTCCTCTCGTACACGAGCGAGCCGCTCGAGCGCGACCTCGAGGTCGTCGGGCCGGTGGAGACGGTGCTCTACGCGGCGTCGAGCGCGCGCGACACCGACTTCCTCGTGCGGCTGTCGGACGTCCACCCGGACGGCCGCGCGATCTTCGTGACCGAGGGGATCCTGCGCGCGCGCTACCGCGGCAGCGAGGCCGGCGAGTCGGTCGAGCTGCTCGAGCCGGGCGAGGTGGCCGAGTACCGGATCCGCTGCTACCCCACCGCGATCGTCTTCCGCCGCGGGCACCGGCTGCGGCTGGACGTGACGAGCTCGAGCTTCCCGCGCTTCTCGCGCAACCTCAACACCGGCGAGGACGTCGGCACCGGGACGCGGGCGCTCGTGGCGCGGCAGGCGGTGCTGCACACCGGCCGCTACCCCTCGCACGTGGTGCTGCCGGTGCTCCCGGGCTGAGCGCGGGCGCGGGCCCCCTGGAGTAGGTTTGCGCGATGGCCTCCTTCCTCGAGGAGGGACGGCGGGCGTTCGCGGCCCGGGCCTGGGCCGACGCCGGCGCCGCCCTCGCGCGGGCCGACTCGGAGTCGCCGCTCTCGGCCGCCGACCTGGAGGCGCTCGCGAACGCGTACTACATGCTCGGCCGCGTCGACGACTTCCTCGCGACGCTCGATCGCGCCCACCGTGCATTCGTCGCGGAGGGCGAGCCGCTCCGCGCCGCCCGCGCCGCGTTCTTCGTCGGCGTCAACCTCGCGCTCCGCGGCGAGCTCGGTCCCGCGTCGGGCTGGTGGGCGCGGGCGCAGCGTCTCGTCGAGCGCGAAGGCCGCGACTGCGCCGAGCGCGGGTACCTGATGATGCCCGTCGCGCTGCAGCACGAGGGCGCGGGCGACTACGGGGCGGCGTTCGAGGCCGCCGGGGCTGCGGCCCGGATCGCGGAGCGCTTCGGCGACCGCGACCTCTTCGCGCTCGCCGTGCACACGCAGGGGCTCGCGCGCATCCGCGAGGAGCGCCTCGGGGAGGGGCTCGCGCTGCTCGACGAGGCGATGCTCGCCGCGACCGCCGGCGAGCTCTCGCCGGTGATCACGGGAGTCGTGTACTGCGGGGTGATCGCGGGCTGCGAGGAGGCCTTCGAGCCGCGGCGCGCCCGCGAGTGGACGGACGCGCTCTCGCGCTGGTGCGAGGAGCAGCCCGACCTCGTCGCCTTCGGCGGGCGCTGCCAGGTCCACCGCGCCGAGATCATGCGGCACCGCGGCGCCTGGGGCGACGCGCTCCGGGAGGCGCGGCAGGCGCGCGAGCGGTGCGAGCGGGCGATGAACCGGCCCGCCGCCGGCCAGGCGCTCTACCAGCAGGGCGAGGTGCTGCGGCTGCGCGGCGAGCACGCGGCCGCGGAGACGGCCTACCTCGAGGCGAACGGCTACGGGCACGAGCCGCAGCCGGGGCTCGCGCTGCTCCGGCTCGGGCAGGGCGCGGCCGCGGCCGCGGCCGCGTCGATCCGCCGGGCGCTCGCGGAGCGGACCGAGCCGCTCGCGCGGGCGCGGCTGCTGCCGGCGCACGCCGAGATCATGCTGGCCGTGGGAGACGCCGACGAGGCGCGGCGGGCGTGCGACGAGCTCGAGGAGACGGCGGTCCGGAGCGGCAGCCCCCTCCTGCTGGCCGAGGCCGAGGGCGTGCGCGGGACGGTGCAGCTCGCCGAGGGCCGCCCCGAGGTCGCGCTCCAGTCCCTGCGGCGCGCGTGGCGGTCGTGGCAGGAGCTCGAGGCGCCGTACGCGGCCGCCCGCGCACGCGTGCAGGTGGCGCGCGCGTGCCGCGCGCTCGGGGACGACGACACGGCCGTGCTCGAGCTCGACGCGGCGCGGGTCGAGTTCGAGCGGCTCGGAGCCGCCCCGGACGCGGCGCTCGCGGCGGCGCTCGCGGCACCGGCCCCGGCGCCGGCGAGGCACGGGCTGACCCGCAGGGAGCTCGAGGTGCTGCGGCTCCTCGCCTCGGGGCGCAGCAACAGGCAGATCGCGGCCGAGCTCGTCGTCAGCGAGCACACGGTCGCCCGGCACGTGCAGAACATCTTCGGGAAGCTGCGCGTCTCCTCGCGCGCCGCCGCGACCGCGTTCGCGTTCGAGCACGACCTCGTCTGAAGCCTGGTCAATTCCGACCAGGGCGCCCCGGCCGAAGATGGCCGATTCCCGCGATGACGCGGGAGCCGCGGCCGCCTACCGTCCGCCGGGCGATCGAGCGGAAGGAGGAGCGATGCGGGCAGGAACCGAGCACATGGGGACCGTCGTCGTCGGCGGGGGCCAGGCGGGCCTCGCGACCGGCTACCACCTGGCGCGGGCCGGAGGGGAGTTCGTGATCCTGGACGCCGGGGAGCGGATCGGCGACGCGTGGCGCCGCCGCTGGGACTCGCTGCGCCTGTTCACGCCCGCCCGCTACGACGGCCTGCCCGGCTGGCGCTTCCCGGCGCGGGGCTGGTCGTTCCCGACGAAGGACGAGATGGCCGACTACCTCGAGGCGTACGCGCGCCGGTTCGCGCTCCCCGTGCGGACCGGCGTCCGCGTCGAGCGCCTCTGGAAGGAGGACGGCCGCTTCGTGCTCGACACGAGCGCCCACAGGATCGAAGCCGACCACGTCGTCGTCGCGGCCGGCGCGCAACGGCTGCCGCGCCTGCCCCGGTTCGCGGGCGAGCTCGACCCGGCGATCGTCCAGGTGCACTCGAGCGAGTACCTGCGCCCCTCGCAGCTCGCGGACGGCCCGACGCTCGTCGTGGGCGCGGGCAACTCGGGTGCGGAGATCGCCTACGAGCTCGTGCGCTCGCGGCCGACGCTGCTCGCGGGCCCGCGCGTGCCGGAGCTCCCCGTCCCGCACGGGAGCAGGCGCGCGCGGCTCGCGCTGCCGGTGTTCCGCTTCCTCGGCCACCGCGTGCTGACGGTGCGCACCCCCGTCGGCCGCAGGGCCGGGCCGAAGCTCGCCCACGGCGCGACGCCGCTCGTCCGCGTCAAGTCGAGGCACCTCGCCGCCGCCGGCGTGGAGCGCATGCCGAGGGTCGCGGGCGTCCGCGACGGGCTCCCGGAGCTCGAGGACGGGCGTGTGCTCGACGTCGCGAACGTCGTCTGGTGCACCGGCTTCCGGCAGGCGTTCCCGTGGATCGACCTGCAGGTCTTCGACGACGGCGGACGGCCGGTGCACGACCGAGGCGTCGCACGCGACGAGCCCGGGCTCGCGTTCGTCGGGCTCCTCTTCCAGTACGCGGTCACCTCGGATGTCCTTCCCGGCGTCGGCCGCGACGCGAGGCGCGTCGCCCGCCACGTCGCGAGGCGGGCGCGGCTACTGGGGCGGGCCGGCGGCGAGCCTGACGCTGGCGCTGTAGGCGGTGCCGAACTCGTCGAGCCACCGGATCGCGACGGTCGTGTCGGGCGCGAGCCTGAGCATCGTCGCGGAGAGGGTGTCCGGCGTGGAGACGGCCTTCCCGTGCAGTGAGATGATCAGGTCGCCGACCGAGATGCCGGCCCGGTCGGCGGGCGAGCCCGGGACGACGCCGACGACGGCGGCGCCGCCGTAGCCGGTGGCGAAGCCGCCCACGTCGTAGGGCGACTGCACCCGCACGCCGAGCATCGCGGTCGGGCCGATGTGGATCTTCGCCGAGGCGTGGCCGGCGCGGATCTCCTTCGCGATCGCGAGCGCCTGCCCGATCGGGATCGCGTAGCCCTCGCCGCCGGCGTCCTCGAAGCGGAACCCGACCGACGCGGCGGTGTCGATGCCGACGACTTTCCCGGCGGCGTCGACGAGCGGCCCGCCGGAGTCGCCGGGCTGGAGCGCGGCGTCGATCTCGATCAGGCGGGTGAGCCGCTCGAGCCCGCCCTGGCCGTCGCTCGCGGTGATCGAGCGGCCGACGGCGGTCACGGTTCCGGGGGCCGAGCTCGGCCGGCCGCCGACGCCGCCGGCGTTCCCGATCGCGGTCACCGACTCGCCGACGCGCACGGCGCTCCTCCGGATCGGCGCCGTCGGCAGGTGCGAGGCGTTCGCGAGCTTGAGCAGCGCGATGTCCTCCGAGACGTCGTAGCCGAGCACCGTCGCGGAGTACGTGCGGCCGTTCCCGACGTCGCGCACGCGGATCTTCGTCGCGCCCTTGATCACGTGGTTGTTCGTCAGCACGAGGCCGGAGGGGTCGATCACGATGCCCGTGCCGGCCGCCGCGCTCCCCTCGAGACCGAGCGTCGTCATGACGTCGACGACGGCGCGCTCGGCGGAGCCGGTGCCTGCGCGGCTCGACCCGCCGGCGGTCGCCGTCTGGAGCGCGAGCGCGAAGCTCGCCGCCGCCGCGGCGAGCAGGGCGAAGAGGACGGTGCGCCAGGCGGAGCGGAGCTGCATCCATCCAGTATTGCGGCAGGCGCCTGAAACGAACCTAAGAAGCTCTCGCGGGAGAGGCGAGCGACGCGAGGGCGGCGAGGAGCGCCTCGCGGGCCTCCGGCGAGCCCCCGAACGGGATCCGCAGGGTGCGGGGAGCGTGCGCCGAGGCGGCGTCCCGGAAGGGCGGGGATCCGCTGGCGCGGGGCCGGCCGTCCGGCCCACGCGTCCTCGTCGCCGTCGACCACGGCCCACACGAAGGCGGCCGCGGCCGGCAGCTCGGCCCTGAGCGCGCCCGTCGCGGTCGCCGCCGCGACCGCGCGGCGCATCTCGCCGAGCGCGGCCACGGCGGCGTCGATCCACTCCCGGGCCCGGTCAGCGCCGCGAGCGCGGCTGCCTGCGCAACCGCGTCGATCGCGAGCGACTGCCTGGCGAAGGCCTTTGCGAGCGTCTCGATCGCGGCGGCCGGTCCGGCCGCGTAGCCGACGCGCCACGCCGCCGTCCCGAGGCTCTTCGAGACGCTGCGCGGGACGGCCGTGCGCGCGGCGAGGTCGGGGTCCGAGGCGGGGGAGAGGTGCTCGCGCCCGTCGTGGGGGACGCCCGCGTACGCCTCGTCCGAGAGAGCAGCGCGTCTCTCCCGGTGAGCGCGCGCGAGCGCGTCCATGTCGCCGGGCCGAAGAGGCCGCCCGTCGGGCTCACCGGCGGGTTCGCGATCGCGAGCATCGAGCCCGCGCCGCCCGCGGCCGCGTACTCGTCCGAGCCGTACGCGCGGCGGCACGTCCCTCCACTGCCGCGACCACCTGCGGGAAGAAGAACGACGGCACGTGGCAGACCGTGCACGCGTCGAAGGCGAGCGCCGGGAGGTGGAGGCCCTGCTTCCCGCCGAGCCTGACGAGCGCCTCGCGGTTGGGGTCGACCGCACGGCCAGCACGGAGCCCGGTGAATCCACTTGCCGCTTGGCGATCGCGGCGCGCAGCTCGCGGACGCCGTGGATTCGCCTGTACGCCGGGCGGCGAGCGGCGCGCTCGGCGGCCTCGACGACATGGGGCGGATTCGCGGCCGACGGGTGGCCGTCGAGCTGGAGCAGGTCGGGATGCCGCGAGGCGAGGGCCCGCGACGGCATCCAGCCGAGTCCGCCGTCCTGCTCCCGCGCTCCTCCTTCCAGTGTATTACCATGGTAACATGGCACCAGAGGCGGGTGGCAAGGCGCCAGACGCGGGCGGCGCGCGGGCTCAGCGGAGGTCCGGGTCGTCCGGGTCGAGCGGGAGCTCGACCGCCGTCCCGCGCGCGAGTGCGAGCCGGGTCGCTACGACGAGTTCGAGCGCGCGGTATCCGTCGCGGATTCCGGCCGCGTCGCGTCGGCGGACCGCAGCGAAGAACGCCTCAAGCATCCCGACGTAACCGCCCCACTCCTCGGCCGAGAGGAGCGTGCTCGGCACGACCGGCGCCCACCGGCGCGCGGGCTCGAATTCGGCTTCGTGGAGCGTCAGGGTGCGCTGGTCATCGACCGCAAGCCACGCGCCATCGCCGAAGATCTCGACGCGTTCCCACGGGTGAAGGCTCAGCGCTCGCGCGCTTGTGACGAGGGAGCCGATCGCGCCGCTCTGGAAGTCGAGGGTGACGACGATATGCTCCGACGATGCGAACGCGCCCGCCGCGGCGACGCGCCGGATATCGCCCATCAACCAGCGGGCGAGATCGAAGAGGTGCACCGTACCGGACTCGAGCAGGTCGATATACGCGTAACCGAGCGTGAACTTGGCGCTGAAGAGCGCGGGTCGTGGAGGCATCCCCGAAACGAGCAGACGGCGGGTCTCCGCGTAAGGAGGCGAGTACCGCTTGTTACAGGTCGTCATGAGCGTCCGGCCAGTGGCCTCGGCAGTGCTGCAGATCTCCTCCGCCGCCCGCAAAGAGAGCGCGATCGGCTTCTCGACCAGCACGTGCGCGCCGGCCTCAAGTGCGGCGACGGCGAGTTCGCGATGCGCCTCGTCGGAGCTCGTAACGATCACCACCTCCGGCTCGCGCTCCCGCAGGAGGGCCACACTGTCGGTGTATGCCGGAGTACCCCAGACGGTCGACAGCTTCTCGGCCTGACGCGCATCGAGCGTGCTCAGTCCGACGAGCTCGAACTGCTCCCAGCGGGTCCGAAGCTGCGCAAGCGCCGGCAGGTACTTTGCTTGGGCGACCCCTCCCGCGCCGAGGATCGCGACGCGGAGCGGCTCCCGAGTCGCGCGCTCGGGGTCGTAGGCGACGCGGTAGACGTCGGCTCGCTCGAAAAGCGCGCCACGGTCGAGCTGGGCGTAGAAGCCCACCGTCTCACTCGGCGAGGTCGCCCGCGGCTCTCCCGTCCGGCAGCACCGGGCGGTCGAGGATCGACTCCTCCTCGAGCAGCTTCAGGTCGCGGGCGATGAAGGGATGCTTGGCGAGCTCGGACTCGTCGAGCTCGACGCCGAGGCCTGGGCCGTCCGGGATGACGACGGCGCCCCCCTCGACCTCGACGACCGGGCGTGCGACGAGGTCGCGCCAGGGTGCGTCGAGCGGCGCGAACATCTCCTGGAGGAGAAGAGTCGGCGCCAGTGCCGAGACTTGCAGGGTCGCCGCGGTCGCGATCGGGCCCGAAGCGTTGTGCGGAGCGAGCGAGACGAGGGCGGCGTCCGCGTCCGCGGCCACCGCGTGGAGCGCCCCGATGCCCCCGACGTGAATCACGTCCGGCTGGAGCACGGCGACCGCTCCCGACGCGATCGCGAGGCGGCATTCGCGGGCGCTGTAACAGCGTTCGCCTGCCGCGATCGGCACGCGGACGAGCTCGGCCACGCGGCGGAGCGCAGCGAAGTTGCCCGCCGGGAGCGGCTCCTCGAAAAAGAGCGGGTCGAAGGGCTCGAGCGCACGACCGACGCGCACGGCGCTCTGGAGCCCGAAGCGGCCGTGGCCCTCGATCAGAAGCCCCACGCCGGGGCCGACGGCCTCGCGCACCGCTGCGACGCGCTCGAGCGCCGCAGCGAGCTCCTGCTCGGAGATCGTGAGGCCCGCGGAGCCGAACGGGTCGAACTTGAGCGCGCCGTAGCCGAGGCCGACGGTCTGGACCGCGCGCTCTGCGAAGTCGTCAGCCGTCCGCGCGCCGAAGTACCAGGCATTCGAGTAGACGGGCGCCGAATCGCGAATACGTCCTCCCAACAACGCGTGGACGGGTGCGTCGAGGCTCTTGCCGAGGATGTCCCAGAGGGCCATCTCGATCCCCCCGGCGGCTGAGCTGACCACCGGGCCGCTGTCCCAGTAGCCACGCCGTGTCAACAGATCGAAGCAGTCGCGGATCCGGCGTGGGTCGCGGCCTGTCAGGCGGCGGGCCATGTCCTTCACCGCACCTTCGACCGCGTGCTCCCGCCCCTCGACCGTGCACTCTCCGTAGCCGACTAGGCCCGAGTCGGTCTCGACGCGGACGAAGACCCAGTTCCGCCAGCTCGCGTCGACCTTCCAGACGGTGACATCGACGATCCTCACCGCCGCCGTCCCCGCCCCTGGCCGCCCCTTGACGCGGTCAGCCGCCGCTGCGAGTCGGCAAGGTGGGCGCGCATCGCTTGCTCGGAGCCCGCCGAGTCGCGAGCGACGATGCGGGCGAAGATCAGCTCGTGCGCGCGAAGACCGGCTCTGACCGCCTCACGGCTTCTGAAACTCTCCTTGATCGTCTGCTCGATCACTTTGACGAGGGGTGCGAGCAGCGTCGTGAGGAACGGATTGTGCGACGCACGGGCGACCGCGACGTGGAAGCCGAGGTCGGAAGCGGTCCAACGCTCCACGTCCTTGCCTGCGGAGCGCATCGAATCCAACAGTGTCTCGATCTGCTCGAGCTCGTGCTCGCCCGCACGCTCGGCCGCGAGACGCGCGGTCGTCGTCTCGATCGCGAGCCTAGCCTCATACACTTTTGCAATCGACTCGGTCCCGCCGGCGGCCATGCGCAGATGCCGGAGGACCGCATCGGTGAGATGGTCAGCGTCCGGGTGTTTGACGTAGGTCCCGCTTCCGCTGACGGTCTCGATCAGGCCGCGCTCGCGAAGCTGCGCGAGCGCCTCGCGCACGACCGGCCGGCTGACGCCGAACTGCCTCCCGAGCGAGTCCTCCGACGGGAGCTTCGCACCGGGCTCGAGGTCGCCGGAAAGGATCCACTCCTCGATCTGCCCGGCGAGGGCTTCGAACAGGCTCAGGCGCTGGAGTGGTTGGATCGATGCTAGAGGCATGGGAGACTGGCTGTCAGACTGCCGAACAGCCTAGTTGCCTTTCAGATTTGGGTCAACTGCGGTAGTATCGCCGCGGTTTGTCACTTCCAGGAGAGGAGGCTGGGTCATGAAGCTCGTCACGAGTGGCAGGCGTGTCGCGTTTGGAGCCTCGCTGGCGGCCGTGCTGGCGGCCGCCGTCGCGGTTCCCTCGCTCTCGTTTGCCGGGACGAGCGGCAAGGCCGCGAAGCAGTCGATCGTCTGGCTCGAGCTCGGCTCCGGGAATCCCTACTGGGACGCCCAGCACCAGGCTGCGAACACGTATCTGAGGTCGCTCGGCTTCTCGTTCAAGTCCGTTAGCGGGCAGGGGAAGCCCGAGAGCCAGTCGGCGACACTTCGCCAGCTCGCCGACCAGGGCGTGAACGTCGTCATGCTGAATCCCGTGGACCCGAAGGCGCTCGTCCCGGCGGTGAAGTACGCTAGGAGCAAGGGGACGAAGGTCCTCAGCGTCTACGCGGAGATGCCCGCCGCGAACGCGAGCGTCGTGTTCGACGAGATCCGGTCAGGTCGGGTAGCGGGCGAGTACGCCCTCGATCTGTTGAAGCAGCGCTACGGCAAGGTTAGCGGTAAGGTCGCCGTACTCGAGGGTATTCTCGGGCAACCGGCCAGCGACCTGCGGGCGAAGGGCTTCGTCGACTACATGAAGAAGCAGGGAGTCGACATTGTCGCGACGCAGCCAACGGACTGGACCGCTGACAAAGCCTCGGCGACGATGCAGGACTGGCTCGTCAAGTATCCCGACCTTTCGATGGTCTACGGGCTGAGCGACACGATCACGGTCCCTGCCGTGAACGTGGCCGAGCGCCAGAATCGACTCTGCACCCAGGAGAAGGCCTGGTCGTCGAATCCGAGTTGCATTGCCTTCGTCTCGGTCGACGGGATCTTCTTGAACGAGGTCGTCAAAGGACGGCTCTTCTCGACCGAGCTCTACTCCCCGTACTGGACAGGCTACGCGTTCTCGAAGTTCGCGGTCGATCTGGCGAAGGGGAAGAAGGTCGAGAAGCTGAACATGGTCGATTCGCTGCTCGTGACCCCGAAGAACGCGTCGTGCGTGACGAAGATGGCGACCGACATGCAGAAGAAGCTGAAGACCTTCCCTTTCGTCGGATCGCTGCAGACGATCGCGCGGACGAAGTACCACTGTGCGGTGGTCGACGCCGGCGCCTAGTCGGAATCCGGTACCCCCCGCTTCCGCCGCGGAGCGGGGGGCACCGCCCTACGAGGCGACAAGCGTGCCCGGGCAGACTGCCCCGCTCCTCCGGATCACCGGGATGACGAAATGGTTTCCCGGCACGCTCGCGCTCGATGACGTCGATCTCGTCGTGGAAAGGGGCACGATTCACGGGCTCGTCGGCGAGAACGGCGCGGGCAAGTCGACGCTGCTGAAGATCCTTGCGGGCGACTATCGCCCGACCGCAGGGCGGATCGAGATCGAGGGGCATGAGGTCGAGGTCTCGACGCCGCGCCGTGCGCACGAGCTGGGCATCGGGATCGTCTACCAGGAGCTGAGCCTGCTGACGAACCTGTCCGTCGCCCACAACATCTCGCTTGGCAGCGAGCCGTCGACCAGTCTCGCCGTCGACGAGCGGCGCCTCGCGGAGATCGCCTCGAGGGCCCTTGCGCGGATGGGAGTGACGACCATCGACCCAGCCCAGAAGGTAGGGAAGATCCCGCTCGCGGAGCGGCAGCTCGTCGAGATCGCGAGGGTGCTCACGCTGCGCCAGCCGCGAATCCTCATCTTCGACGAGCCGACCGCCGCCCTCGGCCAAGCGGACGTCGACCGACTCTTCCGGATCATGCAAGCGCTCCGCGACGACGGCATCGGGATCATCTTCGTGAGTCACCGCTACCGCGAGGTGCTCCGGATCTGTGACCGCGCGACGGTGATGCGAAACGGGCGGGTCGTGGGCGAGGTGGAGCGCGGCGAGACATCGGTCGAGCACCTGGTCGAGCTCACGCTCGGCCAGAAGGCGGCCGCAGCCTTCCACCGCACGTGGCGGGCCGGGGGCGAGCTGGAGCCCCTTCTCGAGCTGCGCGGCCTCCACGTCGGCGTGCGCGTCCGCGGCGTCGACCTCGTCGTCCGCCGCGGCGAGATCGTGAGCGTGTGCGGTCTGCTCGGGTCCGGCCAGAACGAGCTCGCGCGTGCGGTCGCGGGCGACGTCCACGACGTCTCCGGGGAGATCCTCGTAAAGGGCCGGGCGGTCGCCGCTCGGTCCCCGCGCGAGGCCCTCGGTCACGGTATCGCTCTGATCACTGAGAACCGACAGGAGGAGGGCCTCTTCCCTGACATGCGCGTTCGTGCGAACATAAGTGTCTCGTCGCTCGGCCGTGTCGTGGTCAGTCCGTTGCTGCGCGTGATCGACGCGCGCAAGGAGCGCAGGATCGCCTCAGCGGTGGCCCAGAGGACGGGCATCGCGCCCCGGGCGCTCTCCCGGCACATCCGTGTCCTCTCCGGCGGCAACCAGCAGAAGTCGCTGCTTGCCCGTTGGCTGATGCGGTGCGCCGAGGTCCTCGTGCTGATCGAGCCTACGCGCGGAGTCGACGTCGGAGCGAAGCTCGAGATCTACCGCGAACTGGAGCAACTCGCGCAGGCCGGCGCGGGGATCCTCGTCGTCTCGACCGACATCCCGGAGACGATGGCGGTCTCGGACCGCATCGTGGTCCTCCACCAGGGCCGCGTCGCGGGTGTCCTCGATCCCCGCTCGTCAGCCGAGCAGGACGTCCTGCTCGCGATGCAGGGCGGTTCCGCGCGCGCGCCGGAGGCGGTCGGATGAGCGCAGAGGCCACGACGATCGAGGCGCGTGTCTCGACGGATCGTGCGCTCATGGTCGACCGCATCCGGCATCTGGCGGAGACGCTCGGGATCATCGCGATCGCGGGCGCGCTCGTCCTCGCCTTCGGGCTGACGTCGAGCCACTTCCTCGACTCCGCCAACGTCCGGAACATCTTCGTCCAGATATCGGTCGTCGGCGTCGCGGCGATCGGCGAGACGCTGGTGATGCTCGCGGGCGGGCTCGACCTCTCTGTGGGATCGGTCGTTCTGCTCAGCGAGGTGATCTGCGCCGATCTGACGGCCACGCACCATCTGCCACTGAGCGTCGCCCTGATCGCGGCGCTCGCCGCGGCCGGCGGGATCGGAGCACTGAACGGTGTTCTCGTAGCGGTCGTCGGCATCGAGCCGATCCTCGCGACGCTCGGAACCCTTCTCGTCGCCGCCGGTCTCGCCAAGCTGATCCTCGGTCTGCGCTACCTCCAGGTCGACCATCCGATCTTCACGGACCTCGCCGTCACGAACGTCCTCTTCAATCTGCCAATCATGGTCGCCGTGATGCTGGGTTTGTACCTCGTCGTCGCATTCACCATGCGTGCGACTCCGTTCGGGCGCGCGGTCTACGCGATCGGCGGCAACCGTCGGGCCGCCCGCTTGTCGGGCCTCTCGCTCGTCGGGATCACGATGGGCGTGTACGTGATCGCCGGCGTGCTTGCGGGTGTCGCGGGCTTCCTGAACGTTGCGCAGATCGGGCTCGTCAGCCAGAACGACGGTATGGGGATGGAGTTCCAGGCGATCATCGCGGCGCTCGTCGGCGGTCTCAGCGTCACCAGCGGCGGCGTCGGGCGGGTCGAGCGGACCCTGCTCGGGGCGCTGATGGTGGGGATGATGACGAACTACCAGACGATCAAGGGCATCGACCCACCGTTCCAGCAGGCATTCTTGGGCGGGCTGCTGCTCGCCGCGGTGGTTGCCGACCGCGCGCTCAGGGGGCGCCAATGACCAGTGTCCGCTCCCGGCTGCTCGCGAAGAGCTACATCGACACCTGGTTTCTACTGATCATGACGGGCGCGCTTCTGGTGGCGTTCCGGATCGTCCAGCCGAGCTGGCTCAACGGCCAGACGGTGCAGAACCTCGTGATCCAAAACACGCCGCTCGCCCTGGTCGCGATGGCGATGACGTTCGCGATCATCTCACGGCACATCGACCTTTCCCCGGGATCGATGGTCGCCCTCTCCGGCGGGGTCATCGGGCTTGTGTACACGTCGCAGGGCAGCCTCCCGCTTGCGATCGTCGCTGGCCTTGGGACCGCGCTCGGCGCGGGGCTCCTCAACGGCTTCCTCGTCGCGGGGCTCGGACTGAACGCGGTGATGGTTACCCTCGCCGCCTACATCTGGGCTCGCGGGCTGGCAGTCGGTGCGAATGCCGGAAATCCGATCGATGTGGGCAGCGGCCTCGGAAACGTCGTCAATGCGAGCTGGGGCGGCTTCACGCTGACCGCCCCGGTCGTCGTGGTTGCATACTTGCTCGGCTGGCTCCTGCTCGCGCGGACGAAGATGGGGCGCTACACGTACGCCATGGGCGGAGACCCCATTGCGGCCAGGCGTGCCGGGATCGACACCGCGCTCTACACGACCGCGATCTTCCTCCTCATGGGCACGATGATCGGCGTCTCGGCGATCATCACCGTTGGCCAACTCGGGTCCGCACAGGCGACGGCCGGGCTCGGGCTCGAGCTCGACGCGATCATCGCGGTCGTCATCGGCGGCACGCGGCTGTCCGGCGGAGAGGGAAACGTCGGCCGCACGGCGCTCGGTGTCGTCTTCCTCAGCATCCTGAACGGCGGGCTCTTGAACCTCGGCCTGACGGACTCGTACTTCCAGCTCTACCGCGGGCTAGCACTGCTCGCCGTGCTCTCTGTCCAGATCGTCGTCCGCCGCGCGACGGACGAGGAGGAACGCCGCAAGCGGGAGCAGGAGCAGCTCTCGGCGGCCCTGGCGGCGGAATGAGCACGGGCGGTCGCACACGAGACGAGGTGATGCGCCGCGTGGGCAACCTGGCGCAGGTCGGCGGCATCGAGTTGCTTACGCACGAGCAAGGCCACAGCCGCGGCGTCCGTTCGATCTCCGTCCGTACCGGAAGCGGCCTTGCGTTCTCCGTCGTCCCGGACCGTGGGCTCGACGTCGGCGCGGCCGAGTACCAGGGCATCGGTCTCTGCTGGATTCCGCCCAAGGGCCTCGCCGGACCGTGGTACTACGAGGGCGACCTCGATCCCTACGCCTGGCTCCGTGTCGGCCTCGGCGGGCTCTTCAACACGGCGGGGCTCGTGTCGATCGGCGTGCCGCAGGAGATTGACACGTCGTCCTTCGGGTTCACGCAGCGGCTCTCCGCGAGGTACGGCACGCACGACCGACTCGCGGTGACGCCCGCAAGTGCATTCTCGTTCGGCGAAACGTGGGAAGGCGACCGGTGCGTGCTTCACGTCGAGGGCGTCGTCCGCCAGGACATCGCCTACGGCGAGAACCTCTCGCTGCGCCGCCACTACGAGACCGAGCTCGGGGCGACCTCGGTCCGCTTCGTCGACGTCGTCACGAACGAGGGCTGGTTCGACACGCCGCACCAACTCCTCTACCACTTCAACCTCGGCTACCCGCTTGTCGATGACGGCGCAGAAGTGCTCGCCTCCGTCGACCAGGAGCCGGTGTCCCTCGGCTACTCGACCGGGGAAGGAGAGACGGACCGCGGCGGCTGGCGCCGCGTGACCGCGCCGCAGCCCGGCTTCACGTTCGAGGGCTACCTTGTCGCGCTGAAGCAGGCGGCCGACGGCAGGGTGGGCGTCGCGCTCGTGAACCGGGGTCTGCGGGAGGGACTCGGGTTCTATCTCCGCTACGACGGCCGCCAGCTCCCGGCCTATCTCGCGTGGCGGATGATGCGGGAGGGGCTGTACGCCGTCGGGCTCGAGCCGGCGACGAACCCGTTCGGCAACCCACGCGAGCTCTCCGAGCAGGGCTACCCGCTCATCCTCGCGCCCGGGGAGAGCCGGACGTACGAGCTCGAGTTCGGGATCCTCGCCGGGCACGAGGCTATCGACGCGTTCGCGAGGTCGCTGCCGTGAGGATCGCACGGTGCACGGCGGGCCATTACTGCGTCCCCCGGGAGGTGTGGTGGCCCGAAGGGCCGATCGGCGCCAGCCTCTATGAGATCTCGCACGTCGAGCTCGTGACGCTCGAGCTCGAGACGGAGGACGGGGTCGCCGGCTTCGGCTTCACGTACACCGTAGGCCGTGGCGGCTCCGCCGTGCGGGCGCTGCTCGAGGACGAGATCGCCGCCGAGCTCGTCGGGCGCGATCCGCGCGACGCGGAGGCAATCTGGGACGAGCTGCACGCGAAGCTCCACTTCGTTGGCAGCTCGGGCGTGGCTGCGGTTGCCATCGCCGCGGCTGACATCGCGCTCTGGGACGCCCTCGCCCGCGCCGAGGGGCTGCCCCTCCACCGCCACCTCGGCAGCCACCGCGTCGAGCTCCCGGCCTACGCGAGCGCGGTCAACCTTGCGCTCTCGACCGCCGAGCTCGTCGAGCAGATGACCGGCTATCTCGAGCGCGGCTTCTCCTCCTTCAAGATGAAGCTCGGCAGGGCGGCGCGGGAGGACGTCGAGCGCGTGCGCGTGGTGCGCGAGGCAGTCGGACCGGAGTGCGGGTTGATGGTGGACGCGAACATGGCCTGGGACGTCGCCGAGGCCGGACGCCGCCTGCACGCGCTCGAGCCGTTCGACCTCGCGTGGCTCGAGGAGCCGCTTCCCCCGTGGGATGTCGACGGATACGTCCGGCTGCAGCGCGCTACCACGGTTCCGCTCGCCGCGGGCGAGACGCTGTTCGCGCCGTACGAGTTCGGACCCTACCTGCGCGCCGGCGCGATCAGGATCCCGCAGCCGGATGTCATCCGCCTCGGGGTAACGGGGTGGCGACGCGTCGCCGCGGCCGCGCTCGCCCACGGGCTGCCTGTCGCGCCGCACTTCATCCCCGAGATCCACATCCATCTTGCGTGCGCGATCCCGAACGCGCTCACGCTCGAATACCTTCCCATCTTCGAGCGCATCCTCGAGGAGCCGCTCGAGGTCGAGGCGGGGATCGCACGGCCGCCGGAGCGGCCCGGCCACGGAATGCGTTTCGCCGAGGACGTCCTGCTTCCCCACCGAGTGAGTGTCAAGGAGGTGCTGTTGCGATGACGGATACGGCCAGCGCCACGAGGTCAGCGAGAGACACGCTCGCGGACGTGTACGTCGTCGACGCCGACGTGCACATCCACGAGGATCCAGCCGCGCTCGCGGAGTATGCGGAACCTCCGTGGGACGTTGGGCTCCGCGAGATCGCAAAGGTCGAGGAGCGGTACCTCGACCTGCCGGGGATGACACCGCGCGCGGAGTTCCGGGTGCCGTTCCCCGGCGGCTCGAACCGGCGTCAGATCGTCACGTCGGCGGGTGAGCTGCGATCGAGCCTCGACGAGCTTCATGTGAATAAGGCAGTGCTCTTTCCCGATCACCTCCTCTACCTCGCGATGGTGCGCGATCCGGACTTCGCGGTGACGCTCGCGCGCTCGTACAACCGCTGGCTGCACGAGCGGTGGCTGCTCGAGGACACGTCGCTAAAAGGCGCTATCGTCGTGGCGCCGCAGGACCCGCAGGCCGGCGCCGCCGAGATCCGACGCTACGCAGGATGTCGCGAATTCGTGTGCGTCTACTTGCCGGCATCCGGGCTTCGGCCGCTCTACGGGCACCGGCAGTACGACTCACTGTACGAGGCCGCGGTCGAGGCCGGCCTCCCGGTCGCGCTGCACTCGGTCGAGGCGGTGTTCCCTGTCTTTCCGTTCGAGCTGAACGAGTTCCGGACGACGTTCGGTGCGCACTCGGTGGCGCACCCGTTCTCGATGATCGCGAACATGGTCAGCATGCTCGAGACGGGCGTCCCGGCGCGCTTCCCTGACTTGCGGATCGCGTTCATGGAGGCAGGATGCGGCTGGATTCCCTTCATCCTGCACCGTCTCGACAAAGAGTACATCGAGCGCCGGCGCGAGGTGCCGCTCCTGCAGGAGCGGCCGAGCCACTACATCAAGCGCTTTTTCTACGGGACGCAGCCGATCGAGGAGCCGGAGCGGCTCGCCGACATCGTGAAGCTGTACGAACTCTTCGACGGCGAGCACCAGGCGATGTTCGCGTCCGACTGGCCGCACCACGACTTCGACCACCCCGAGTACTTCTTCGGGCTGCCGTTCGGAGTGGAGGCACGGCGGAAGATCATGGGCGAGAACGCGATCCGCTTCTTTGGCCCGGAGGTCGCATGAGCGAGGAGCACACGCTGTGCAGCGTGGACGAGCTGCCGGAGGGAACGCATCGCGTCGTGCGAGTCGGGAAGCGCGAGATCGGCGTCTTCAACATCCGCGGCGAGCTGCACGCGATCCCGAACCTGTGTCCGCACCAGCGTGGTCCGCTCTGCAAGGGCTCTGTCTCGGGTGCGCTCGACTGTGGGCCGCACACGGACTGGAAAGTCGCGTGGATCTGGGAGGGAGAGGTCGTGACATGCCCGTGGCACTCGCTCGAGTTCCACGTGCCCACGGGGCAGTGCCTTGCGCTGCCGGATGTCAGGCTGCGGAAGTTCGAGCTCCGGCTCGTCGGCGGCGACGTGAGGGTGGTGCTGTGACGGCGACGGGCGAGGCCGCGGCGTTCGCGTCCGTCGCCGCCCGGCCGCTGCTAGCGGACGCTGTCGTCGTCGTGACCGGGGCGACGGGCGGCATCGGGCGCGCCGTCGCGCGGCTCGTCGCTGCGGCGGGAGCGCGGGTCGCCATCACCGACCTCGGCGAGGAGCCGGTGCGGGAGCTCGCAGCCGAGCTCGGGGCTGTCGGGGAAGCGTGCGATGCGACCTCTCTGACCGCGTTCGGCGACTTCCACGCGCGGGTCGAGACGGAGCTCGGTCCCCTCGACGGCATCGTCAACTGCGCTGGGCTGTGGGTCCCGGCGCCGTACGACGCGGTCACCGACGACGACTTCGAGGCGACGGTCGCGGCGAACCTCAAAACGGCGTTCGTCGCCTGCCGCGCCGTCCTCCCGGGCATGGTGGCTCGGGGTGGAGGATCGATCGTGAACTTCGCCTCGACCGCAGGCGAGTACGGCTCGATCAGGCCCGCCGCGCACTATGCAGCTGCGAAGGGCGGCGTGATCGCGCTGACGAAGTCGCTCGCCCGCGAGGTGTCGCCCGCCGGCGTGCGCGTGAACGCCGTCTCGCCGGGGCCGACGGACACCCCCGCGCTGCTCGCGGCGACTCCGGAGCAGCGCGCGGTTGCTGGCTCGCGCACGCTCTTCGGCCGACTCGGCCAGCCCTACGAGATCGCTGGAGCATGCGTGTTCCTGCTCTCGCCGCTGTCGACCTTCGTGACTGGCACCGTCCTCCAGGTGAACGGCGGTGCGCTGCTGTGAAGGCGGCCTCGCAGCCCGTAGTGCGGCAGGCCCCGTTCGGCGATGCGCTCGTCGCTCTTGGGGCGCGGCGGCCGGATGTCGTCGTCCTCTCTGCCGACCTCGGCAAGTACACTGACCTCACGCCATTCGCGGCCGCGTACCCTGAGCGGTTCTTTCAGGTTGGGATGGCCGAGGCGAACATGATGGGCGTGGCCGGGGGTCTTGCCAAGACGGGCTTCCTGCCGTTTGCCGTGACGTACGGCGTGTTCGCGACGCGGCGTGCCTACGACCAGATCGCGATGGCGCTCGCGACCGGACCGAGCAGGGGCGTCGTCGTCGCGTTCCTGCCCGGGATCACCACACCGTTCCGGGCGACGCATCAGGCGATCGACGACCTCGCGCTGATGCGCGCGCTGCCCGGGATGACCGTCGTGGATCCGGCCGACGCGACCGAGCTCGCGGCCGCCGTTGAGGCCGCTGCCGAGCACGACGGACCCGTCTACCTGCGGGGCCTGCGCGGCGGCGTCGCGCAGCTCTTCGACCCACAGGGCTTCGGGCTCCGTCTGGGCGAGGCGCGCATGGTGCTCGCGGGGGGAGAAGTGGCACTCGTCTCGAGCGGGCTCGGCACGCAGTGGGCACTCGAGGCGGCCTCCGTGCTCGAGGCCCGCGGCGTGCGCGCTTCGCTGCTTCACGTGCCGACGCTGAAGCCGGCGGACGGCGAGGCGATCGCGGATTTCTGCGCCGCGTTCGAGATTGTGACGACGGTGGAGAACCACTCGACCGTCGGCGGCCTCGGCTCGGTCGTGGCGGAGGCGCTCGCCGCGCGCGGAGTCGGCACGACGGTTCGGCGGCTCGGCGTGCCCGACCGCTGGGCACCGGCGGGATCGCTCGACTTCGTTCGCGGCAGCCTCGGGCTCGACGCGGCCGGGATCGCGGACGCGGCGGTCGTCCGATGAGCAACCTGGTCGACCGGGTGCTCGCAATTAGGCGCACCGTGATCCGGATGTGCATGGGGCGCGGCCAGGGCTACGCGGGGCAGGGACTTGCGCTCGCCGAACTCGTCGCGTGCCTCTACTTCGACGAGCTCCGACCGGGCCGCGACCGACTCGTGCTCTCCACCGGGCACAGCGCGATCGCGCTCTTCGCGGCGCTCGGCGAGTTGGGCGTGTACGAGCTCGAGGAGCTCGAGACCTACGGCATGGACGGGTCCAGGATCGAGGAGAGCCCACTCGAGGGCACGCCCGGTTTCGAGATCACGGGCGGCTCGCTCGGACAGGGCCTCTCGCAGGCGGTTGGGATGGCGCTCGGCGAGCGGCTCCACGGTCGCGACGGTCGCGTGTACTGCCTGCTCTCGGACGGGGAGCTGCAGGAGGGGCAAGTGTGGGAGGCGGCGATGTGCGCCGGACACTACCGGCTCGACAACCTCGTCGCGCTCGTCGACAACAACAAGATGCAGGCGGACGGGGCGACAGCGGACGTGATGACGGTCGAGCCGATCGTCGACAAGTTCGCCGCCTTCGGCTTCGGGGCACGACGGATCGACGCGAACGACCTCGATCAGGTGCTCGACGCATTCGCGTGGGCGAGGCGCGAGATCGGACGCCCGGCCGCGATCGTCTGCGAGACGGTCCCAGGCAAGGGAGTCCCGAGCTTCGAGGGGTACAAGAAGGTCCACTACATCCGCGCCGAGCGGGCCGTGTGGGAGCGGGCACTTGCGGAGCTCGGCGGGTGACGCCTGCTCAGCGGAGGAGGCGGCGGAGGAGCGCGACGTAGACGCGCGCGGCGCGGACGAGCTCGGCCGCCTCGACGTGCTCGACGTCGGCGTGGGCGCCGGCGCCGACGGGGCCGTGGTAGACGGTCGGGATGCCGGCGGCGCTCCAGAGGGCGCCGTCGGCGACCACCTTCCAGCCGACGGGGTCGAGGCCGGAGCCCGTCACCTCGCGGTGGGCGTCCCGGAGGGCGACGACGAGCGGGTGCCCGGGGTCGATCGCGTAGGCGCCGCGCACGAGCCGCAGGTCGAGCTCGATCGCGCAGCCGGTCGCGGCCGCGACGCCGGCGAGGAGGTCGCGGTACTCGCGCTCGACCGCCTCGAGGGTGTTGCCCGGCGCCCAGCGGCGGGTGCCGACGAGGCGGCAGCGCGAAGGGTGGCGGTTGTAGAAGTCGCCCCCGTGCACCTCGCCGAGGAAGTAGGTCTCCGCGCCGACCCAGGGGTGCTCGGCGCGGGCGAGCTCCTCGTTGCGGCGGCGGATCGCCTCGATCACGCGCCCGGCGGCGAGGATCGGGTGCGGCGTCCCGGGCGGAGTCTGGAGCTCGTGCGTCGGCATGCCGGGCCGCGAGATCTCGATCTCGGCGGTCGCCTGGCCCATGTGCGTGACCACGACCTTGCCCGGCTGGGTGAGCTCGCAGACGACCGCGTAGTCGGCGGTGAAGCCCGTCTCGAGCAGGTGGGCCAGGTCCTCCCCGCGGCCGCCGGGGGCCTCGTGGAGCCCGATCGCCACGATCGCGAGCTCGCCCGCGAAGCCTCCGCCCTCGCGCAGCACGCGGGCCGCCTCGGCGGCGGCCGCGAGCGCCCCCTTCATGTCGGCGGCGCCGCGCCCGTAGACGCGGTCGCCCTCCACGCGGGGCGGGCCTTCGTGCGGGACCGGGACGGTGTCGAGGTGGCCGTTCAGGACGACGCGGGGGCCGGGCCGGTCGCCGCGGAGCAGCCCGATCACGGTCGGGGTCGCGGGGAAGGCGTCGCGCCGCAGCTCGACCTCGAGGCCGAGCTCCTCGAGCCGCCGCGCGTAGAGCTCCGAGGCGGCACGAGTCTCGCCGGTCGGGCTCTCGACCCGGACGAGCTCGAGCGTGAGCTCGCGCACCCGCGCCGGGTCGACCGCGGTCACGCGGGAATCACCGGGAGGACGGCGTGCGACGGCCGGTCGGCGTCCGCGAACACCGTCTGCTCGGCGACGACCGTGTGGGTGTGGCGGCCGATCGGCTCGCCGGTGTTCGGGTTGCGCTCGAGGCGGGGGAAGTTCGAGGAGGACACGTCGATCCGGATGCGGTGCCCGGCGGCGAAGAGGTTCGACGTGGGCGGCAGCTCGATGCGCACCCGGTAGGGCGTGCCCGGCTCCATCGGCACCTCGCGGTCGAAGCCCTCGCGGTAACGCGTCCGGATGACCGAGTCGTTGATCAGCATGTCGTAGCCGTCGGGGTAGTCCTCGTTGGGCGGGTGGACGTCGACGAGCTTCGCCGTGAAGTCGGTGTCGACGGCGCTCGAGGCGATCCAGAGCTCGACCGAGACGCGGCCGGTGACCTCGACGGGCTCGGCGAGCGGCTCGGTCTGGTAGACGAGCACGTCGGGGCGCTCCGAGAGGCGGCGGTAGGGCTCGCGGGCGGTGAAGAACTCGGCCGACTCCCTCTGGTCGGCGGGGCCCGGGGTCATGATGTTGCGCAGCAGGAGCGCAGGGTTGAGGAGGCGCGCCCACATCGGCTCGATGTCGGCCCCCTCGGACGGAAGCTCGCCGACCGCGCAGTAGAGGCCGCCGATCGTCGGCACCGGGTCGTCCGGGTCGTAGACGAAGCGGCGCGGGGCTGCGCCGGCGGCCGGCGGCTCGAGCCGGAGCGTCCCGTCGGAGTGGAGGTAGTAGGTCGTCGGCACGGCTCGCGCGAGCGGCCACTCCTGCTCGTCGCGCCAGCGGCCGCCGTGGTCGAGCTTGCCGAGCGGCGTCTTGCGGCCGCTGCCGCCGCCCATCACGAAGATCTTCACGGGCGCCTCGCCGGCCGGGTGGCCGGTCGCGCCGTCGGGGAGCCAGCGGTCGAAGAACGCGAGCTGCTCCTCGAAGTAGCGCTGCACGCCCCAGCGGGAGTGCTCGCCGAAGTCGACGTCGAGCGTGTAGGTCGCGTCGCCGCGCATGCCCACGTGGCTCCAGGGGCCGACGATCAGGCGCTGCGGCGAGGAGTTCCTCGCCCGCATCGCGGCGAAGTACTCGGTGTCGGCGTGGGGGAAGCCGTCGTACCAGCCGGTCGTGATCGTCGCGGGGACGTCGGCGTGGTCGTCCCAGAAGCGCGTGAAGTCGTTCACCTTGTCCGCCCACCACTCGTCGTAGGCGCCGCGGGTGCAGTAGTCCTCGAGCGTGCGGTCGAGCGCGGGGACGTGGCGGAGCGAGAGCTCGCCCGCGTGCCACGGCCACTCCCAGATGAGGCGCTTCAGGTTGCGCAGGTCGTCGAAGACCTCGCGCTGCTTGGCCCAGTCGCCCTTCACCTCCTGCGCGTCGGCGGCATGGATGAAGAGCGCCCAGAACATGTGGAGCTGCATCGCGCCGCCCTCGCGCGTCTGGTGGTGGTAGGTGCTCGTGGGCACCACGTCCGGCCAGATCGCGGTCAGGTGCGGCGGGCGCTCGAGCGCGGTGCGGACCTGCGTGATGGCGGCGTACGAGCTCCCGACCATGCCGGTGCGGCCGTTGCTCCACGGCTGCGCGGCGATCCACTCGATCGTGTCGTAGCCGTCCTCGCCGGTGTGCGGGGTGGCGCTGTGGAAGTACTCCTTCGTGCCCTCGGAGCGGTGGCGGTCGCGCATGTCCTGGAGGACGACCGCGTACCCGTGCGGGACGAAGGCGTCGGCGATCTCGGTGTAGCGCCGCTCGGTCTTGTCGTAGGGGGTGATGCAGACGATCGCGGGCCAGCGCCCGGGGACGAGCTCGCCGTCGCGGGCGGGCCGGTAGACGTCGGTGGCGAGCCGGACCCCGTCCCGCATCGGCACCATCACGTCCTTCGCGACGACGATCCCGTAGCCCTCGCTCACGTCACGTCCGGCGGGCGGCCGCGCCGGCGCTGTCCGGCGGCGGCCGCCGTGAGGATTCTGCGTCATGGCTCCCTCGCGATCGTCAGGTTGCCGTGGCGGTCGACGGACACGGCGTAGCCTGGGTGGACGACGGTGGTCGAGTCGAACTCCTCCACGACGGCCGGGCCCGCGAGGCGAGCGCCGGCGCCCAGCGAGGAGCGGTCGTAGACAGGGCAGCCCTCGACGAAGCCGCCCGCCTCGGCGAAGTACACCGCCCGGGTCTCCTTCGGCTCGGGCGGGCCGGTCGCCGCCGGCAACTCGCGCAGGGGCGGCTTCGCGATCCGCCCGACGGTCTGGAGCCGCAGGCTGACGCACTCGACCGGCTCGCCCTCGGCCGCGAAGCCGTAGGTGCGGTCGTGCTCGGCGTGGAAGCGCTCGGCGAGGCCGTCTCCCATCGGCAGCGTCAGCTCGTAGCTCTGCCCGACGTAGCGCAGGTCGACCTGGCGGACGAACTCGATCGCCTCGCGTGCGACGCCCTCGGCCTGGAGCTCCGCCGCCCCCGCGCGCTCGAGCTCGCCGAAGGCGCGCTCGACCTCCGACCCGTCGAGCTCGTCGAGGCGCCGCAGCAGCGTCACCGCGGCGTCGCGCCGCAGGTCGGTCGTCAGGAGGCCCGTCGCCGAGAAGATGCCCGGGCTCGGCGGCACGAGCACCGCCGGCAGCTCCGCGTCGCGCGCGAGCGCGTTCGCGTGCACGGGCCCGGCGCCGCCGAACGCGACGAGGAGGAACTCGCGCGGGTCGTAGCCGCGCTGCACCGAGATCAGGTGGAGCGCGTTCACCATCGCCGCGTTGGCGATCTCGACGATCCCGCTCGCGGCCTCGACGACGCCCATCCCGAGCGGCCGCGCGCAGCGCTCCTCGATCGCCCGCCGTGCGGCCTCGACGTCGAGCGCGAGCTCGCCCCCGAGGAAGTACGCCGGGTTGAGCCGCCCGAGGACGACGTTCGCGTCGGTCACCGTCGGCTCGACCCCGCCGCGCCCGTAGCACACGGGGCCGGGGTCGGCCCCCGCGCTCCGCGGCCCGACGCGCAGCAGCCCGCCCGAGTCGATCCACGCGATCGAGCCGCCGCCGGCGCCGATCTCGACCAGGTCGACCACCGGCGTCCGCACCGGGTACCCCGAGAGCGACAGCCCTCCGATCCCCGCCGAGGCGTGGCCGCCGACCTGGTAGTCCTTCGTCACCGACGGCCGCCCCTCCCGGATCAGGCCGACCTTCGCGGTCGTGCCGCCCATGTCGAACGAGAGGATCTCGCCGCGCCCGAGCGTGCTTCCGAGGTGCGCGGCCGCGATCACGCCCGCGGCCGGCCCCGACTCGACCATGAACACCGGTCGCCGGGCCGCGGCGTCCGAGCCGAAGACGCCGCCGCCCGACTGCATCACGAGCAGCTTCGCCGCGATCCCCGCGTCCGCGAGCCGGCGCTCGATCCGCTCCAGGTAGCGCTCGACCACCGGCCGCACGACCGCGTTGATCACCGTCGTCGACGCCCGCAGGTACTCCCGGAACTCCGGCGCGACCTCCGACGAGAGCGACACCGGCACGCCCGGCAGCTCCTCGGCGAGGATCTCGCCCACGCGCCGCTCGTGCTCGGGGTTGACGTACGCGTGCAGGAGGCAGACCGCGACCGACTCGACCGCCTCGCGCGCGAGCGCGGCCGCCGCGGCCCGCACCGAGCCCTCGTCGAGCGGCGTCAGCACCTCGCCGCCGGGCCCGAGCCGCTCGGTCACCTCGACCGCACGGTCGCGCGGGACGAGCGGCCGCGGCTTCTCGAAGCGCGTGTCGTAGAGCGACGGCCGCACCTGGCGCGCTATCTCGAGCAGGTCGCGGAAGCCGGCCGTCGTCACGAACCCGCTGCGCGCGACCTTGCCCTCGATGATCGCGTTCGTCGCCACCGTGGTCGCGTGGACGACGAAGCCGACGGCCGCCGCGCCCGCGCCCGCCCCGGCGAGCGCGCGCTCGGCCGCGGCCATGAAGCCCTCCGACGGGTCGGCCGGCGTCGTCAGCGTCTTCGCGATCGACACGCGCCCCGACTCCTCGTCGATCAGCGTCGCGTCCGTGAACGTGCCGCCGATGTCTACCGCGACGCGAACCGTCACACCGTCACCCCGTACACCTCGCGCGCACGAGCCGCGCTCACCTTCCCCTCGCGCACGTCACGGCGCACCGCCTCCGGGTCGCGCTCGCGCGGCGGCCCGTAGCCGCCGCCGCCGCAGGTGCGCACGCTGATCACGTCGCCCGGCTCGAGCTCGACCGTCGTCTTCGACGAGAGGTGGGTCTCGACGCCGCCGCGCACGAGCACGTACTCGGCCGGCGGCGCGTCCTCGCCCCCGAGCGCGCCCCACGGGCCGAACCGGTCGCGGTCGGCGAGGATCGTGTACGTCGTCGGCCGGTCGAAGACGTAGTCCTTGCGCAGGCCGAGCCCGCCGCGGAAGCGGCCGGCGCCCTCGGAGTCGGGCCGGAGCGCGAGGCAGCCGATCCGCACCGGGTAGTTGCGCTCGGTCTCCTCGACCGGCGCGTTCTCGGTGTTCTGCCCGTGCGCCTGCACCGCGTCGGGGCCGTCGCTGCCGGCGCGCCCGCCGTACCCGCCGGCGAACGTCTCGTAGAAGCAGACGTAGGTGCCCGCCTCGGCGTCGAGCGTCCCGAACCCGGCCTGGCACATCATCCCCTTCGTCCCGGCCGGGATCCGCTCCGGCAGCGCCGGCAGCACGGCGCGGAAGAGCACCTCGACGAGCCGGTCGTGCGTCTCCCAGCCGCCGACGACCGCGGCGGGCCAGCGGCAGTTCGCCACCGTCCCCTCCGGCGCGTCGACCGAGACGAGCCGGTAGAAGCCGTCGTTCACCGGGAGGTCGGGGTCGATCAGGCACTTGAGCGCGTAGGCGCAGGCGGAGAAGGTCTGCGCGTAGGTCGAGTTGACCGGCGCGCGC
>Ga0070741_10001806_pt1 | contig 61600 bp, 57 predicted proteins | sample Coa_R1_4_FD_66440 | JGI IMG/M metagenome (GOLD analysis project Ga0070741, IMG submission 66440) | Surface soil microbial communities from Centralia Pennsylvania, which are recovering from an underground coalmine fire - Coalmine... | ecosystem: Environmental > Terrestrial > Soil > Unclassified ...
GCAATCGAGTTAGTATTTTTATTAGTACATCCGGATTACTAGTGTCGCGTTCTGCTGATCCGTCGTCTCTCTCGGTGCATCGCGTTCAACATATCGCTCGTGTTTTAATCTGAATTCGACAGAGCGAAATACCCGCTTGATAATATATACGCTTCCGTGCGAAACTCCCGGCTGTATGCGGGCCTGCAAGCATCTTTGAGAATTATTTCCTACAGTCCACAAAAGACCGAGGGAGGTGACAATGAGAGCACGGAGATTCGGTTCAATTTTAGCTTTTGGTTTTCTGATGGCGTCGAGTGCCTGTAACTTCAGCATGTCAAGCGCCAACCTTAGCAGCCTTAAGATCGGTTCCGACAAAGACATCAGCAACGAAGTCAGCACATTCAAACCCACTGACGCGATTTACGCTAATGCGGTGGCATCGAATGTTCCGGGCAAGATTAAAGTTACCGGACGATTGGTCGTAGAAGATGTCCCGGGCGAGAAGCCAGGACCAATACCAAGCCTTGAGACTTCTGTCAATCTGGATGGCAGCGGCACGGCCAGTTTTCACTTCACACCGCCTCCTTCAGGTTGGCCGGCCGGAAAATATAAGCTGGAAGTCCTGATGTTCGACGACCAGGGTCAGCAAAAAGACCAGAAGTCAGCCAGTTTTACGGTATCGTAGTCGTCTACGTTGATTTAGTTACCAGGGGCTCTCCATCGAAATGGTGCCGGGCCCTTTCCCCTTATCGCCCTTCTCAGATTCAATCGCCAAAACGTTTTCGCGCGATTCTGGTGGCGTCGCGCACGACTTTCTTCAATAATCATTCAATATCTTTTCGTGGAAAGAGGAGTTCAAAATGCCCGATCTTGATCGAGCCGCTCCGGCTCGCGCTCTCATACAGGAAGAACAACACGGAGTCCTATGTACATTGTCGCAGAAGATCTCTGGCTGGCCATTCGGATCTGTAACGCCTTACGCGATTGCACAAAATGGCGAGCCAATACTCTTGATAAGCGAGATCGCCGAACACACACGAAACTTGCGAGCCGAGCCGCGGATGAGCCTTTTCATCCAGGATTCTGCCTTTCTAAATGACACACAATCTGGCAGACGCATAACATTGATGGGAATGGCCGCTCCGGTAAGCGATGAAGAAAATGACGACGCAAAGCAGCGTTATCTGTCTCGCTTTCCGAATGCCGCGCAATATTTTCAGGTTCACGATTTTACGCTCTTCAAGATATTGACGACCTATGTCCGGTACATCGGCGGTTTCGGCGAGATATACTGGCTTGAACCGCACGAAGTGCTGATAAATTCAGCGAATAATCTGCTTTCATCACAATCGGCCGGCATATGCGATCATATGAACGCAGACCATGCAAATGCGCTTATCTTATATGCAAAGGCTTTTGCGAATTTGGATGTTGATGGGGCGAGGATGATGGATGTTGATCCCTATGGATTTGAAATGATCGTCGATCAGTCCGGCGTTTCGCAAACAATACGAATCAGATTTCCTAAACCTGTTACAACTACCGACGAGGTCCGACAAGCAACCATTGCGATGTTAAAGCAGGCTCGTGAGTCTGCGGGATGAGCGGATATCGCCTTGGCGTACGCAGTCGGAAAAAGGCACCAAACTCGGCTTATTTATGGTTCAGTCAGAAATTGAAGAATCTCCTTCATCAACCGCTCTCCTTGATCCGTATTGAATAAAAACTGAGCATGGGCATTGCCATCCAATAGCACCAGTTTTTTCGGCTCGGGAGCTTTCTCAAATTGTTCGCGAATCTTTGGCAATCGTGGTCCGTCGCCGTTTGCATCGTCTCGAGCCAGGATAAACAATTTGCGTCCTTTAATTTTTTCAGGCGGACCATCTCCGTATCCCGCCAATACGACGATACGATCAATCTCGCCTGGTGCGGCCGCAATTGAGGCATCGACAGCAGCTCCGCCACCAAAGCTTGCGCCGACCACCGAAACCGTCTTTGCTCCGCTCTTTCGCAGGTAACGCACGGCGGCCAGCACATCCAGATATGCAGCAGACAAATCGTTCTGTCCGGGGCCTTTCGATTGACCATAGCCGCGGAAATCAATAGCAAGAACGCGGAACCCGGCGTTAACCAGGATGCGTGCCTGCTTATCCCAGCTTTCCTTGTTAAATTGGCCGCCGTGAGCCAGAACCACGCCCTTCTTACTCTTTCCGTATAGGTTCCCGTAGCTGAGTCCACCATCTTGAGTCTTGATTGAGATTAGTTTCGGTTGGGTGTTTGAAACTTGGGCTCTATCAGATCGTTCTAAAAGAAGAGCGAATATAACGACTAGTATTGATACCGCAACCTTTGTGGTGCGGTGGCGTCTGTAGTTTCTGCTCATACAAAAAGCTCCTCAACCCCGTTCGGTCTAACCATCTTGATAGTCTTTTAGGGCGTTATTATAACGATCTCTAGTAAGATCTACGAAGCGACGATCATCTCCTGATTCGTCAGGAAGTGGCTTATCCTGCATTTTTAGAAACTCGCTCGCGTCGGCCAATTCTTCCAACGCTGTTCGGCGCGGCGTTGTAGTGCGACGATAGGCCTTAATAATTATATCCGTGGCTGCGAACGCTCCATTCTGCTCTCGGATCAGCCCGCCTGCGATTAATCGCTGCAAACCGCCTGACAGTTCATCAAAAGTGAAGATCGCATGATTAATGTAGTCGCCGGCGCTGATTATGTCTCTCAAGCTCGCACCATTGACTTGACTCGCATAAATAATGGCCAGCAGCAACCAGGCATCCGACCGTTGGTATTGCGAAGCTTTTACATCCATGTCCACATGGTGACCTTCCGCATAGCGTCATCCGATTGTCAAATCAAACCGAGATCCTTGAAGTGGCGTCTTAGAGACGTGGTGCTATTCTCGAGCCACATAATGCATTCCTCCGGATTAACCTCAACACCGTCGTTGACAAGTTTCACTAATGGTTCAGGTACATAAGAAATCAAATAGGTCTTGTAGCTTAAATCAGGTCCACGCACGTCGTCTTCGAACAGCCCAACCCAAGTGTCCCAGGCTGGAGCATTATGAACGTCAAAGAAGCCTCTCGATGCAACTTCGGCGGCCCCATCGCTAAGCTCAGCATCAGGAAAGTAAACCAGCAATTTGCCACCCTTCAGATCATCTGTGAATCGAACTGGTGTGATTTGCTGTTCTGGTAAACAATAACGCCGGGCCGCAACTACGGAATTCACAAGGTTAATTCGGTCTTCTGAAAAATAGCTGGGCAGCCACGAGCCATTCCGAAGGCAGTTTTTTGGATCGTGCGAGCTCGCGCGAGGATTACACCAGGCAATTGCCTCAGCCAGTCGAATTTGAAAATCGGTTTTGTCTCCTAAAGCAATCATTTTAACATCACTGGGACTTAAAGCTGGCCGACGCCGTCAGGCCCAACCCAATCATAAGTTGCCTCGCGACTCATCAAACGCCACCGAGCTGGATAGACTGTCCTCTGCCAGTCCAAAGGCTCGGCCAGAGGATGAGACTTTGACGCCAATGCCAGGGCTTCCTTCAAATCACGCCGCTTCTCTGGATCAAGTGCATCCGGAGCCAGCGAGACAAACAGCATCGTCCCGCTGCGCGACAGCAAATCCAGCCACTGTCGATTGTATGTCCACGGCACCTGATTCGTGACTCCGACACAATCGGCGTCGGCGACGTAAAAGGCGCCGTGTTGCGCTCCACGAAATGCGAGCGTATTGATACCCATCTTTCTCGTTCGCGACCAGTCGGTACCGCTGGTATCATCGCCGATGCGGCATACATCGAAATGTCCGGCCGAAAGATGACTGATAGTATTGCAGCCGATGATCAGGCTCTCACCAGCCGCAGTGCGAATCGTGCGGTACAATTGATCAATTACTTCGGCGGTAGTATGCTTGGCACCTTCGGCAAAAGTCCATCCGTCTTTTGTCATGGCGCTTCCCATTTGAAAGCCCCACCTGCCAAAGATGTCATACGTTGAGTAATCGTGTTTGATCAGCTCGAATTCCCACTGACGCAGCCGTGCGATGTCTTCGCCGATTTTCTTACTGGCTTCCGGAACAGTAGGATCGAGAAACATTCTATCGCGCGGCAATCGCCAGGAGTCAGGCGTGTCCTTTGCGGCCAACAATGGGCGAATCCATATTCCCGGCCGAGCGCCCTCTTTTCGAATTTGACTCGCAAGTCCCGGCATATCAGGAAACTTCTCGTTACCGCGATCCCACAACCCGACACCGATTTTGTCTTTGCCGCGCACCGGTTGCCAGCCGTCGTCGATCACTACGAACGGTCGATTGTCATTCGAGGGTGAGAGCTCGATTATGTGCTTAGCATCCTCGAGCACCGTCTCTGCGCTGTTCTTCCCATAAGCCCAATACCAGTCGTTGCTGCCGTAGATGGGCTTGGACGGAAGCCGCGGGTTCAAGCACATTTGTTTGCAGAATGCATGGATAGCGGCGAAGGCAGATTCCCCTTCGCGGCCGGGACGACAAACAACATCGCAAACGTCCAGAGCGCGTTCGCCGAGTTGAACACCGCTGCCACCGCTTCGCACATCTGCCCAGAGGCTGATTCCATTCGCGTCAACTTGCCAGAAACAGAACGCGTTCGCTCCTGTTCGAACGCCATACGCGTGGGTAATCGGGCCGCGAGAGATCGCGAAATACCATGGCATCACTCGATCAGGAATCAGGCCGCGCCATTCCAAATCGCCATAGGCGCGCTCCCAGGCATCGCCGAGGATTAAGCCATCGTCACTAATGCGGCCTCTCCAGCGCAAATGTACTCGTTTAATAGCCGCATTTGGTGACGACAACTTCACGCGCAGAGCGTCTGCAGCTTCAGAAACTGTCACCACGACGCCGCCGTTCGTCCATCGTGCGCCTGCGTAATTAAGTCGAAGATCTTCCTTCTCTGTTTGAATGGTTACGCCATCGGGTTCCTGGCGGAGATCGAAAAAGCCAGACACTTTCTGGAGCGACTTCGATGCTAAAAACCGGGAATGGCCGGAAATCGTTGACAGTCCGATAGCCGCCAGTGCACTTCTTTCCAGAAACTCACGCCGAGAGGTCATATTGAAACTTAATGTGCAGGCAGATGAGAGAGTCGTTCCGCCCACTTAATGGACTCAAACCTCACGATCTTTCCATCAGCACCTTAAGCATCCGCTTCGGATTCGTGAGAAAATCCCGAGTCACCTGATAATGCTCCGTCTCAAAGTAATCAATCTGATCGATGCCATTGGCCGAAAACTGATAAATCTTCGCGTTTGGATAAGCCATTATGATCGGCGAATGCGTAGCGATTATAAACTGACAATTCGCTTCCGCAAGATCGTGTATCAAAGAAATGATCGACAATTGTCGCAATGGCGACAAAGCCGCTTCAGGCTCGTCGAGTATATAAATTCCATCCGGGCCGAATCGATTCATCATCAGCGTCAGAAAAGACTCTCCATGTGATTGGTTGTGAAGCGATACACCACCGTAAGATTCAATTACCGGCGGAGAGTAAACGCCCGGCGGCGATGGTTCGGAATCAAGTTTTTCAATATGGGTCGCGACGTTATAGAAACTTTCTGCTCTGAGAAAGAATCCATTTCTTGGTTGTATTCTGCCCCTATAAATTCGAAGGTGTTCGTGCAATTCAGAGTGAGAGGCAAATGTGTCGAACGAGAAATTCTTTGTTCCGCCTTCAGGATTGAATCCCAGCGCGACTGCAATACCCTCCAGCAGAGTCGATTTGCCTGACCCATTTTCGCCAATGAAAAAAGTGACCTTAGGATGAAGTTCCAATACATCCAGATTCCTGATTGCTGGCAGCGAAAAGGGGTAGCGTTCGAACGACGGGACTTCGTCGCGTTTGAGCAGAACCGTCGATGCAAATTGAGCAGACATCATAAGGCGGAACCAGAAGTATCCCTTAGCACATCAATCAACATTATAGCCCTTGATCAGGCATTCGGATTACTCTCCTCTATCATATCTTTTGCCGTAGACATCGCGCGATTTCTTTCTGTAATTCCAGCTGTCATCAACGGTCTTGATACACAAATCCACATCTTCAGAAAGGCTGCCGGGTAACTGGTGTCCCTCTTTCAATTTCAGCAGAGCGAGTTTTATCTCGCCGAATAACTCGGAACCCGTGGTCCAAGCCATTTCATGCAAAAGCGAATTTAATTCCCGCGACGCTTCTGAAAAGCCGAATTCACCCAGCCTTACACTCAGCGAATCGACGAAATCATAAAACTTTTGATTCGACGGAAACATTTGTTTGAAACGAGTCGCGATGAGATTTGAATCCCATTCCCACTCTCTACTCGTCAGTTGCGGCAGTGTCAGCTTTGAAAGTAAGGACCTGGGACTTTAGCCTAAACAATCGCAGTGTATCTCCCCGAATTTCATATCTGGTCACCCGCCTTAACTCTTTCAGAAAACTGTTTTCGATTTCCTGACGCGAGCTGTCCGCGCAGGCCATTTGCGTGCCGAGCATCCGAGAAAACTTCAGCCTCATTCCGCTAATCGTAAAACTGCCAGAGAAGTGATTGCAACCGCCATCGACGGAAACCTCCTTCTTGTCACGATCAAACGTGATAGAAGGCTTATTTGACTGAACCTCGACGCCATTCACATGGACCAGCATCCACTTTTTACCGAAGAGCGATGCGTCATCGCTTGCTGAAGCATTCGGCCAGCAAAAAGTTGTTACCGGCAGAAACAGAGTGACAAAAATGATTAATTTAATAAATCGCCCGTTGATCATACAAAGGACCTCTACTGTTAATTCTTAAGACGGGCCCGAACACTGTGATTCATTAAAATACCCTGTAATTTCTGTGTCAAGTTCCGGCCAATGCAGCGCAGGCATCTTGTTTCGCTCCAGCCTTCGATTACCTTATAATATCTTTCAGATTGTTCATCGGGTGGTTTCCTTTCTTTTATTGTTTTGGTTTTTTTAAGACCCTAGCCCGACGACTCTTTCTTGCCAACTTTCAATTTGCGCACCAATCAGGGACTTGAGAGTATCAATTATTGTGATCATCTGATAGGATGTCTTCCGGTTTTGCTGCTGTCGAGCGCAACGTTAGTATCCGTTGAGTAAGTACCGTCTGGCGCTTGTTTTCCCCGCGCCGTTCGCCTCAGACTTTTCGGCTCCAAACACCCGCTCCTAAAGCTGCTCAATCAATCTTGGATGATTTAGGGTGAGAAAATATGTCGAAGAAACTTTATGTCGGTAATTTGTCCTTTCAAACGACGGAGCAGGACATTTCCGACCTGTTTTCCCAGGTGGGAGCGGTCGAATCTGTTACTTTGATAACAGACCGTGACACCGGCAGATCAAAGGGCTTTGCGTTTGTGGAAATGAGCCAGAGCGACGCAGACGATGCAATCAACCGTTTTAATGGGCAAGACCTTAACGGACGGAACCTGACAGTGAATGAAGCCAGACCGCGTGAAGAACGAGGCGGCAGCCGGGGCGGTGGTCGCGGCGGCTATCGCGGTGGTGGTGGCGGCGGAAATCGCGGCGGCGGTGGCGGGTACGGCCGTTATTAAAAAATTGGATGTTGAATTGAATTGAGGCAAGCCACGGCGGCCGAGACCGCCGCTGGCGCCTTGGGCATGGATATTTATTATCATCAATAAATTAAATCGGAACTCAGTCTTCCTAAGAACCCCATTACCTGAAAACCACGTTTGGCCAAAGTGCCATCTCCCTGCCGCAATGGTTGTTCCATCGATGGTTATTGCGTTAATCTGGAAAAGGAAACAGATGGAAATCAGCAGTTAGAGGAATGAAAATGTCAGTTCGTCTTTTTGTCGGAAACTTGTCTTATGATGTGGCTGAGCAGGAATTGAGAGAGCTCTTCTCTGCGGTCGGGCAAGTCTCGTTTATTTCAATACCAAAGGACCGCGAGACCAATAAACCACGCGGGTTTGCCTTCGTTGAATTCAGCGACAAGGCTGCGGCGGACGAAGCAATTCGTCGCTTCAATAATCAACAATTTAAGGGCAGACCGCTTTCTATCAACGAAGCCCGGGAAAGAGAGAGCGGTGGTCGGCCCAGCCCCTCGCCCAGACCGCCCATGAATCGGCCGGCGCGCACTGAAGATTTTTCGCCCGACGCCTCGCCAATGCGGGATAAACCAAGTCGGAATTTTGGACCAGATGCCGCGCCACGGCGATCACAAAAGAAATCCTCCCACGGAGGCAAATCAAAAGGTGGTCCGAAGCAGCCTTTGCGAGAAAAAACCGGCGGGCGGTTCTTTGGCGTCGATGATGATGATTCGTTTGATGATGAATCGAGCATGCCGGATGAAAATCTGGCCAGTCATCTATCTGAAGACGAGGAAGAAGAAAATACCTGATTGAATAAATGTGATGTGATCGCCCGTGTTTGACGCGCGAATCCACGAAACTACAGGAAGAACATCTCAAGGAGTTTGAAATTGGCAAATCGATCCAGGGCAACTTTCCAAAAACGAGAAAAGGAAAAAGCCAGAAGGCAAAAATTCGAGGACAAGCAGAATCGTCGAGCTGAGGCTAAGCAAAAGAGTCAATCCACAGTCCGAGACGGATCCGAAGATCCGGATATTGCGGGCATCAAGCCGGGTCCCCAGCCTCTGCCTGAGGAATGGCGCGATCTCGATTCAGTCGAAGAGGATGAATAAAACTTCGGCCTAAAGTCTCAACCTGAGCGAGGAGACAGCTCTCAGGGCAGACTAAGGGAGAAAAATGATAATCTGTGATCTATGTCTTCAACTGCGGGAAAATGGCGAGTGCGGACTCGGGCTGCGAAAGCCGAAATCGATGCGATGCAACGCATTTGAGCCTGGCATTGAAAAATTCTGCGATAAACCGTCGGATTTCACGGGGCAGGCACAGATTACTCAGATGGCCACCTATTTTGGCGTAAAGGGGCAAGAGTTAAAAAAGATCATCTCGATAGCCTCAAAAGAAGATGCCTCGAGAGCCAAACACCCTCCGTCCTGAAATCCGATTGAAAACACTTGAAGTGGAATCGCTGCCCTAGAAGGTGAGACCCGGTTTTGTTAGAAATTACAGGAAGCGCAAAGCCGCCGAGGTGCGAATGTAATTGGAGATCATTAAACGAGCAGCGCGGAAAACACAGAGGAGAAAGCGATACGCGAGCTGATTGAAACCTGGGCCAGATCCGTCCGCGCCAAAGATTTTAACGGCATACTCGCTCAACATTCCGAAGGAATAATAATGTTCGATGTACCGCCGCCGTTTGAATCGAGAGGTATTGAAGAATATAAGAAAACCTGGGATTTATTCTTCTCTTCGCAACGTGAGCCTATCAAATTTAATATTCAGCACATGGATATTGTCGCCGGCTCGGACGTCGCATTTGTTTCAGCAGTGATGCAATGCGAAGAAACAGACGAGACCGGTGAATGGATCAACCTGGACTTTCGTCTGACAATTGGCTTGAAAAAAATAAACGGCGACTGGACCATTTTGCATGAACATCATTCGGTCCCGGCTAGTTGATCGTGGCCTCGTCTACCTCGTGTGCTGTTTATCGCACTCTCGTCAAGCCAGATCGTTAATCAGCCTTTTCGGCCGGTGATCTGTTATAATCACACTTTCCGGACATGGTATCGTTTTTAGATTTTTCGTTGAACATCTAACGACACAAGGAAGATATCGCGTCATCTGTATTTTTACAACAGCGCCGTCGAAGATCGTTGATTTTCGTTGGCTGATTCAAGGCTGACTCGCTGAGCGTACGATTAAGCTCGCACGCGGTGGAGCGTATTTTCGGGTTTATACTGAAGACTCGGAACTCGAAAACCGAAGTAGAACTACGTCAGATTGGACTTGGAAACAAGCAGTTGCTGACTGCGTGTTGCAAATTGTAAATGATCAAGCAGTACCTTCTTTTTCTATAGCAGATGTATAAGGACACTTGCCGGAGTTCTCCCGCATACTTCCCCGATTTCAGGCTGACCGTCGACGGTTTAGAAAATGCGTATTTTGTGGAATCAGAACTTTGAAAATTCCTGATCTCTGCAAAAGCGATGTTACAGACGTAGTGTAAAAAACCATATTTGAAAAAGCCGAACAATAATATTCGCTATTCTTACTGATTAAACTGCTACGCTCAGAGAAAGCGAAAATCTTTGCCACCGGCCCGGAATTTAGAATATCCTACCTCTCATGAATCTGCGTCGTATCTACATCCTCCTCGTTGCCTGGTGCGCCTGTGTGCTTCTACCGGGATTGCTTGTAGCGGTCGGCCTGTTTGGAAATCTCGGCCCACATATGAGGAACTTGGGCGGAAGCGTAGTGGCCGTCTGGATCGCTGGATATCTGGCGCAACTGGCAATCTTTATGTGGGTCATGCGGCTCCTGGGCGAGCAGAAGATACTCGCTTGGCTTTTGATGTGTATGCTGCCATGGGGAGTCGACTGGACCTTACCTGTATCGCTGTCTTATCTGTTGCTGTGGTGTCCTGTCACTTTCGCGATTGCCGGTTGGATTGCCTATGGTGCGCAACAGACAGAAACGCTGATCGAAAACGGCATCCCGGCCAGAGGGGTGGTGCTGGAAGTAGTCGAGCCTTTGATGAACATGGTAATCAACAATGTCTACATCAGGAGGAAGTTGCGACTTCGAATCGAGCGCGAAGATCACGTGCCGGCCTACGAGGCCTTTTACAAAGGATTGTTCATGATTGGTAACGTTCCCTCGCCCGGCGACTCACTCCCACTTTTGGTTGATCCGGCAAAACCGCAGCGCCTCAAATATGACAAGGCGGGCAGAAAAACCCACGCGGCAACGGCCCCCACAGCCGTCTTTTCCGGGACAAGTTCGACTACTCGGTCCACGCCGGCCACCGCATTCCAAAGCGGGCGAAGTACCGTCGTAGACGAATTGAGTAAACTGGCTGAACTTCACAAGCGCGGAGATCTTTCCGATGCTGAGTATGACGCCGCCAAGAAAAAGGTGCTGCGCCACTAATCTGAAAGAAATCCTGTTCCCGAAGCCACAGTCCCTCCATCGCTGGGCAGGGCATGACCAAACCCTGGCTTTCGCGCGTAAAAACTGTGCTTCGGCAAGGACCCCGAAAGATAGAGTCCCTGCCAAAATGACTTCAGTCCAGAAGAAAAGCAACTTCCTTCTATTGATTGGTAACCAGGCATTGCGGGACAGCAATATCCGCGCTGGGCGGCTGCGCTCCATCAAGAAATGTTGGCAGTTGGAACGTTCGTTGCCCCGTCGGCAATAGAATATCCAGCAACAGCAACGCCCGAGGTTGACCTGTCAACGCAGTGTTTAGAGCGCGAGATGCGTCTGCGAATACAACCTGAGCTACCGCTCGGAACGAGGACAGATTGGCAAAATCAGAGGTTCCAATCAGTTTGTTGAATGCAGTCACAATATCCGCAGCGAATTGGGCCAGCCGCTCTACTGCCTGCGTGGGCGACGTGCCTGCCACCGCAAGGAATTTTTGAATATCCTTTAACGCCTCATTTGCTTTGCTGACTACCTGCGATTCAAAGGACAACAGATTCCCCAGCAGAACGTCGCCAAACGTATTGGTAGCAAAACCCTGGAGAATTTGAACCTGATTATCCTGATAGAACTGAGCTGTGCTGTGTAATCCGGCTTCTTCCAGACGTAATCGCAACTCGGCAAGTTTGGCCTGCAGGTTGGCTCCGGTAACGTTGTTGTTGACTGCCGCGCCGCGCAATGATTTATCCAAGTGATCCCAGAACACATTGTTTCCGGTGTCGGACCTGAATGTGTTGCCGTCAAAACTGGAGGCAGGAGGAATTGAAGACCAAGCGAGAATGGGAGCGCTGGTGGCCGGATTTGCCAGTTTGCTGATGTCGTTGAGATAAAAGAGAAGGAGATTTGTCTTTAATGATTGTTGAATGGCGACAGAGATGCTTCTGCCAGCAGCCGCCACGTTATTTACTCGTTGTACCCACGCACCGATCGTTTCCGCGGGCATATCGACCTCCAAATACAGGCAGGTATCGCCAAAAATATCCGGACCGTTGTGGAGCTTTTCTTCCGATGAGCTTTCCAGCAAGTTATACCATTGGCTCAAAGTAGTCCCCTGAGAGAAGTGGTCTGCCATATATTGGGTGAGAAATGGCCGCGTTATGGCTTCCAGTTCTTCGCGTCTAATGTTCGCCTTTACGTATCGCAACTGGTAAGTCCAGGTATTCTTATCCGTGGAATGAACCCTGAGATCCGGAAACTGTCCGGCCGAGCTCATGCTGGCAATCGCAGATGCCACCGTAACACTCAAGCTGCTGTTGAACTTATTCTTGACGCTGACGGTGCTGGTTCCTTTAGCGTCATACAGCAGAATGCGCCCGCCGTCATCTTCCGGGCTGACGCTGGCCAGGGCAGTTGTGACGCTCTGGGTCTGGAAATTGAAATGCGGAAGCGATATTTCCAGATCGCTCTTCCTGGTTATCTCGTGCGAAATGACAGCCTTGTTAATCTGGACTGATGCGCTCGGCGTCGTAAAGAGCTGATCAATGCCCGAAGCTGTCGCCTGCACCACGGGTTGGAAAAGCTGTTGGGCCGACGCGTCGCTGAGATCAAATATGACATCGAGTATCGCCGTGGTTGACGATGTATTTTGCCACGTCGCCGCTATATCCAGACCATATCGAGAGTTCAAAGCCGTTACGGCTTTGTCATAAATCTTTTGTCGATTGGCGACCACAAGATTAATGGCATTCTTAATATCATTAAGATCAGCAAAGCCCAGTGTCTTGTCAAAGAATGTCGAAAGACGTCCGATCAGGAAACTATCAAGCTTATCGAAATCGGTCTGCTGAACAGCGTTGATGACTTTACTCAAATCGAGCTTGTCATTGATATACTGTTCCAGCTTGGCAATGATGCCGCCACCGAGAATAGACAGTACAGTGCTGGCCGCATTTCGCACGTCAGTTAATTGGTCAACCAGATTCAGCAGTCCGTTGTCAGCAAGGCTGGTGATAAATTTTCCAAGCGGAGAATCGGCGAAACCTGCCGCACTCAGAATATCGTCTATTGCCTGCTTCTGTATCTGCGGATCAACGCTGGCCAGCAGTTTTAGACCATCTTGAAATATCGTGGCCGCTGTCGCATCTAATCCATTGAGGATCCCCAGCAGCTCGCTGGAAACTTTGTCCGGCAGGCTCTGGTAAAGATTGATCGCCTCGATCAACTTATTTCTCGCAACGTCGAATGCGGTTTGAGGATTAACCCCTGTAACCGTTTCCAATAGCTGAAGGGCTTCCTTATTAACCAAACCTGCCACCAGTTGCCCGACATCTTTAGTCGGATCGGTCCAGTTTTGGATTTGATTGAGCGCGTTTACGATCTGAACACCATTGACTCCGAATACGGCCTTAACAAAATCGTCGACGCTGGCGGGCGTGAGAGTTTCTACGCCGGTGACACCGACCTTCAAATTGAGGCCGAATTGCATGCCATTGGCGTTAAGTTTGAACATGCGCAAACGAACCTTCTGACTACGGGAATCATCCGATTCTCGACCAAGAACTATGAGGTACCGTCCGCTGACGTTAAAGCCAAAAGTCGCGGTCGCGGCTGCATCAATTTTCAGTCCTATGTCGCCGGACAGTCCGAACTTCTGCACCTGCTTGACGAAGTTGAAGTTATATCCAAGCTTGGCCGCAAGGTTGACCGCCAGTGAGCCGCTTGCTTCGGTAATCAACCACGTACCCGGAGCAAGGCTATTTGCCGAATTAACGTGCCGGGGCAGCTTCCAGCTTTCGATGGTATCGCCGAGCACTGTTGCCGCTCCGTCGGTATCGGGAAAACGATGCAGAACGGCACTTAATCCAGCGGCGGCGGCCGACGCCCCGAATGTAAGGCTGCCAATTACCCCGATTGGATGAGCGCCACTGACGCTTCCGCTGGCGGTGTAGCCGGTGCTTAAAAGCGCATAGCGCGATCCGGGCGTATCATCTATTGTCAAATCCAGACCGGGACTTTCGGCCAGACTTAGAGCCGCGATAGCATCTTTAACGTGATCAAAAATACCGGCGCCGGCGGTAACACCGGCTGAAAAAGCGAAGCCGATGGTCGTTCCATTGCCCTGAAACAGTACTGGATTGCCGCCCGTCGCTGTCAGGCTGACGTGAGCCAAATCGATGATTCCGCTTTGGCGGGTCGGGAAAGGTTGATTCAAGGCTACAGCCGAAATAACATCGGCATCCGTTGAGCCAGTCAACTGTAATGAAACTGCGCTGCCAGGGCCCAAAATATTCGGGTCCAAGGGAAACGTCCTTTGCAAAGCACCAGGCGCTATAGCAGTCATGATATTCCTCCTAAGTTTTACATCTGAGCCGAACTGTTATGATCGTTCCCGCTTGATATCAGAGATCAACAACTGGTCTCATATAACGGACTCCTAGTCGGTTGTTAACCTCGCAAGAGATGTCCTGCGCTGTTACACATACGCCTGCCCGGCCTCGAAACGCTGTCGGACTTCTGATATCGATAAACCCGTCGCAAGTTGAAAATGAGGGCGATCGGTTATGCTGTGCCAGTCCCCGCCCCATTCCAATTGAGGCAGTGCGTCCAGACCTGTCTTCGCTGCCTGATCGTAAAGCGGTGACTCTGGCAGATAGTTGCCGTTTTCAAAAACCCCGATGTCCCAGGCGATTCCGAAATTGTGGTTGCTCTGACCTCCACGAGCATTGGTTACCACGTGGCCGGGGTTCCCGTTTCTGCCGATACCGTAAAGATGGTCCTGTTCAGCATAGGTCCTTGTCCCGGATATAATTCGGGCACTGATCCCGGCGGACAAAACAGCTTTCAGGAAAAGCCTGGCTGCCGATTGTGCTTTCAGATTAAGTGTTTGAATATTACGTTCGCTTCGGCTGTCAAACGACATAATTTGCTCGGCGATGGCTTTGGACTGGGCCTCAAACTGAGTGACGGCTTTGTCTGTATTTGGTCCCCATATTCCGTCGATCTTGTCTGTGTAAAGTGACTCTGATTTCAATAAGCGTTGGAGGAAAACGATATCATCTGAAAATAGTTGGTAGCTCATAGCGGACCTCTCTCGCCAAAGTCAGACGAAGGCAATTTTGCAATATTCCAGTAAGTCCTGACGGACTTTCCTGTCGGGCTCTAATTTTTTTAACGGGCCTTAAACCAACTTTTCAACATTTTGATCGGGCCGCGGGTTTGCTTGTTGGTTTCAATAGTTATGTAGGAAGTCATTAAAACATTTCATAATATACCACGGGGCGTATTTTGAACTGAAGAAAATATCGCCCGACTGGTATTCCGTCAGTTTTTGACGGGAAGTAGCGCAAGCTTTCCAGCTTGCGCGCGCATGGGCATGGACAAACAGGAATCAACTTCAGGGTTCGTAACCGGCGCAAGCTGGAAAGCTTACGCTACGAGAAATCCAATAACTGAGGTCTTACCGTGACTATCAATTAACGAATCGGCCAATTGGTGTCACAGTGTCACATGTCAAGGTAAGTTCTTTCCCATCATCAATAAACCTGTGACACCGGCGTGTGACACCGATGCACAAGGCCCGAGTTTGGCCACGAGGTGTCACAGCCGTTGGTTTAATCTAATCAACTTGCATCGAATAGGTGCAGATTCAGTCCATCATGCCGGACCGCTGTTTAGCGGTTATATTGTTATATTGGGGTTAAGTGCTTTAGTTACCATCACATAGAATATAAACACTGTTATATCTCGTTAGATTGTTATATTCGGCTACGATGCCGACCACCCTTCTGGCGGCCACGTTCTGGACAATGGAGACTTCTCAATGATAAGCTCAGCCCACGCTAATTAATCTGGAGTTAATCTAAATGCTTCTGGACCTTTTGGGTGATGGTCAGCCGGATCACACCGCCATCTCCGCGAATGGACTCAACATAACTTATGACAACCTGCGCAAACAGGTCGAACGCGCAGCAGACGATCTGGCTAAGCTGGGGCTCGGGCGCGGCGACCGCATTGCGATGGCGTTACCGAATGGACTCGAAGTTATTGTCGCTTTTTTGGCGGCATCAATTACCGGAACTGCTGCGCCGCTCAATCCAGCTTATCGGTTAGACGAATTCAAGTTCTATTTAGAAGATACTAACGCTAGCGTCCTGATCGTTCCGCCAAAGGACAGCGATGCGGCGCGCGAAGCGGCCGGCGACAACATACTGATTATTGAAATCGATGTCCATGCCGACGGACAGGTGCGATTATCATCAGCAGGCAATGTCGGCAACCCACGAAAGGTCGATTATCCCGCGCCTGATGATATCGCTTTGATCCTGCACACCAGTGGCACGACCAGCCGGCCAAAACGAGTTCCGCTGTCGCACCGAAACATTGAAACCACAGCGAAGAACGTGGCTGACACGTATGCGTTGACTCCCCAAGATGTTTCACTATGCGTGATGCCGCTGTTTCACGTGCACGGGCTTGTGGCTTCGACGCTCTCCACATTTCGCACGGGAGGAACAGTCGTTGTTCCGCCAAAATTCAACCCGCTCACGTTCTGGTCAACTGTCAGGGAACACCGCGCGACGTGGTATTCGGCCGTACCGACTATCCATCAGGTGTTGCTGGCAAGGGCGAAAGGCAACAGCAGGCCGGACGGAGCTGAGCATTTGCGGTTTATCAGGTCGTGCAGTTCCGCGCTTGCGCCGCAAACAATGAATGATATTGAAGAGAAATTCGGGGTGGCGATACTGGAGGCTTATGGAATGTCAGAGGCGGCCCATCAGATGGCGTCGAATCCTCTTCCCCCTGACGAGCGCAAACCAGGTTCAGTCGGCCGCGGAACTAACGTACAGATTGCGATACTAAACGATGCTGGCGAGGAATTAGCTACCGGCCAAGTCGGCGAAGTTTCGATCAAAGGTGCGAACGTATTCAGCGGGTACGAGGGAAATCCGGAAGCTAATGCAACTGCATTCACGAACGGATGGTTTCGCACCGGCGATCAGGGAATATTGGACAATGATGGTTATTTGACACTGGTCGGCCGGATTAAAGAGCTGATCAATCGCGGTGGCGAAAAGATCTCTCCGCGAGAGATAGATGAAACGCTGCTGACGCACCCAGCCGTTTCTGAGGCCGTCTGTTTCGGTATTGCAGATAAAACTTACGGAGAAGAAGTTGCAGCAGCAGTAAAGTTAAGCGGCAAGGCCTCCGCAGCGGAATTGATCGCGCATTGCAAAGAGACTTTGTCAGATTTCAAATGCCCTAAGAAGATCTTTATTGTCGAAGAGATTCCGCGCACTGCAACCGGCAAGATCCAGCGTCGCAATGTAGCCGCGGAAATCGCTAAGACGCATAACGCGTAGTATTCGTTCCCCAGAGAGCTTATGAAATTCGCTATTGTCGGCGCTGGCGCTATCGGTGCCTTCGTCGGCGCAATGCTGGCAAAATCAGGCGAAGACGTCACGTTGATCGCGCGTGGCGCACATCTGCGCGCGATGCAGGAACACGGTGTTCACGTGCGCGGAACTGTTGGCGAATTCGTTGCTCATCCCGCAGCGACAGATAATCCGGCCAAGGTCGGGACGGTCGATGTTGTTCTCCTCACATTAAAGGCGCACAGCCTTACGGATTTTGCGCCAAAGCTCGGACCGCTGATTGGACCTGATACGACCGTTGTTACTGCACAAAACGGTTTGCCCTGGTGGTATTTCTACAAACATGGCGGTGAATGGGAAGGAACACACCTTGAATCGGTCGATCCCGGCGGAGTCATCGCGGCGAACATCGATCCTGCTCGCGTGATCGGCTGCATTGTTTATCCTGCGACCGTTATAACCGCTCCCGGAGAGATCGAGCACATCGAAGGAAATCGTTTGCCAATAGGCGAGCCCGACGGTTCAAAGAGCGAGCGCTGCAAACGCATATCTGAGGCTTTTATCAAGGCCGGTTTCAAATCCCCAATACGAAGCGACATTCGTCACGATATGTGGGTCAAACTGATGGGCAATAGCGCTTTCAATCCTATCAGCACACTGACTCGCGCGACATTAGTCGAGATTACTCAGTTCCCTGAGACGAGAGAATTAGCTGCAGCCATAATGGGTGAAGTCGATTCGGTTGCGAAGAAGCTCGGCATCGAAATGGGAATCACAATTGCTCAACGCATAGAAGGCGCGGAAAAGGTCGGAGCGCATAAAACTTCGATGCTTCAGGATCTCGAGGCCGGCCGGCCACTTGAACTTGAGGCGATAGTCGGGGCAGTTGTTGAGCTCGGCGACAAACTGGGCGTTCCATTGCCCAGCATCAAGGCCTTATATGCCTGTGTTAAATTGCTAATAAAAAATCGCTGACAAGATAGTTTTATATGTTGCGCTGTCTTTAATGCGCCTTGTTGTAGTCCGACGTCAGTCCTTAGCCTGCAAACCTCAATATTTCTCCCAATGGAGTGTCGATTGAGCGCACATCGTGCAAGCGATCCAACCAGGACAAGATGGCGCGTGCTGGTTGTCTGTGCCGTGGCAATGCTGGCTGTGGCTAATCTTCAATACGCCTGGACCCTATTTACGACTCCGTTGACCGATCATCTCGGTACTTCTCTCGCCAAAGTTCAGTGGGCGTTTACGTTCTTTGTTTTGTCACAGGCTCTGTTGATGCCGCTCAACACTCTTCTGGTCGATCGTTTTGGTGTTCGCATCGTCGTGATGATCGGAGGCTTATTCGTTGGAGTCGGGTGGATGGGTGCGGGACTGGCGCGTTCACTAACAGAGCTCTATTTTGCGTACGGGTTGGGCGGAGTTGGTGTTGGCGCTGTCTATGGAGCGTGCATCGGTCTGGCGATGAAGTGGTTCTACAATCGTCGCGGTCTTTGCGTAGGAGTCGTGGCGGGATCGTATGGGTTCGGAACTGCGCTGACCGCAATTCCTATTTCTCATATGATCAAAATCAGTGGTTATCAATCCACATTTATTATGTGGGGAGCAATTCAGGGATTGATTGTTTTGATCGCGGCACAATTTCTGATTACGCCGCCGGCTGGATGGCTTCCACCTAGCAGAACCGGCGGCGAGATCAAAAAGCCGTCAAGGCTCAAACAGTCCAAACGCGACTACGAACCCAGGGAGATGCTGAAGAGTCTTCCCTTTTATGTCCTCTACCTGATGATGATTCTTGTCACCTTCAGCGGATTGATGGTTACAGCGCAATTGCAACCAATCGGTGTAAAATACAGTTTCGATAAGTATGTTCTGCTGGGCAGCCTGACTGTCTTGAATATTGCTATACCGCTCAACAGCGTGTTGAATGGATCTGCGCGGCCGTTCTTTGGTTTTTTGGCTGATCGCGTAGGTCGTTACGAAACGATGGCGATGGTCTTTTGCCTGGAAGCTGTTGCGTTGACGACGTTGACGTTTGTTGTATCACGTCCGATCTGGTTCATAATCGTTTCCGGGGTTATTCTTTTTGCGTGGGGAGATGTGTATTCGTCTTTCCCATCAGCGATAGCGGACATATTCGGCGCAAAGCATGCGACGACCAATTACGGCATCCAGTACACGGCCAAAGGAATCGGCGGCATTTTCGCCGGACCGTGTGCAGCGTGGCTGATGGAGAGAGCGGGAGGGTCGTGGATCCCGGTATTCTGGTCCGGAGTCGCGTGTAACGTGCTGGCAGCCTTGCTGGCGATATTTTGGCTAAAGCCAATGGTGACGCGTCTGCTCGGTGAATCGAAAACCGCGGAAGTCACTTCTGAAACTGTTCCCGTTGAAGTCAGGCAGGCCGCGTCCGGGGATTAGAAGAAATAGACCGCTGATGACGCGGATACGGCGGATTTAAGCGGATCTGAATTTCAAAATGAGAGCGTATGAGTTACCTGTCACAATCCATCAGAAAAATCTGTTGCACATTATTCATCTTCCTGATCGTAATTGCTCAGGTCTTCACTCAAACTCCGACTTCGCCCCAAAACGACATCGAGCGAAGAGTTGAATCGATCCTCAGCCAACTGACTTTGGAAGAGAAGATCGACCTGCTGGGCGGTGTCGATGGATTTTATATTCGGGACATACCACGTTTGAACCTGCCACGCCTGAAGATGGCCGATGGACCGCTTGGTGTTCGTAATTATGGACCAGCAACGGCGATGGCAGGTGGAATCGCTCTGGCGGCGACGTGGGATCCGGAACTGGCACAAAGAGTCGGAACAGAGATTGGGCGCGATGCTCGAGCTAAAGGAGTTCATTTCCTGCTGGGACCTGGCGTCAATATCTATCGCGCTCCGATGAATGGGCGGAATTTTGAGTACCTTGGCGAGGATCCTTATCTCGCATCGCGAATCGCAGTTGGTTACATCAATGGCGTCCAGAGCCAGGGGGTCAGCGCGACGATCAAACATTACATGGGCAATAACTCAGAATATGATCGTCATAATGTTGACTCAATGATCGACGAGCGCACAATGCGCGAAATCTATCTTCCCGTGTTCGAAGCCGCTGTGAAAGAGGCTCACGTAGGCGCCGTGATGAACTCTTACAATCTAACCAACGGCGAGCACATGACTCAGAATGGCTACCTCAACAACGAAGTGTTAAAGAAAGACTGGGGATTCGATGGAGTCCTGATGTCCGATTGGAGCGCGACGTACGATGGAGTTGCCGCCGCCAACAACGGCCTCGATTTAGAAATGCCGTCTGGCCGTTTCTTGAATCGGCAAACCTTGTTGCCGGCCGTTCAAAGCGGTAAGGTCTCAGTCGCAACTATAGATGACAAAGTACGACGTATTCTTAGACTAGCGATCAGATTCGGATGGCTTGATCGTGAGCAAACCGATTCATCAATACCACGTTACAACCAGCAGGGTCGACAAGTGGCGTTGCAAGCTGCACGTGAAGGCACGGTTCTCTTAAAGAATACAAATAACCTACTGCCTTTAGATAAAGGTCGAATCAAATCTATCGCGGTAATTGGACCTAATGCCTATCCTGCTCTTCCTGCCGGTGGAGGCAGCGCGCAAGTCGTGCCATTTGCTGCGACAAGTTTTATGGAGGGCATCAGCAACTATCTCGGCACTTCGGCGCCGACGTTCTACAACCGTGGACTACCTACTTTGTCAGAAATGATAGCTGCGACGAAGTTCTCAACGGAAGCAGTGAATGGTCAAGCCGGATTGCGAGCCGAATATTTCAGCAGTTCCGATTTGCAGGGAACGCCGGTGTCAACTCGGGTTGAGCCTCGCCTGGACTCCGGCGGACAAGGCGGAGGGTTTGGCGCGTTGTCGACGGCTCAATCCGGAGTTCCCGATCAATGGTTATCTGCGAGATGGACTGGGTACTATACTCCGCAGAGCGCCGGATCATTCGACGTCTTTGCGCAAGCCTCAGGCGAGGACAGTCGTTATCGCGTTTTCGTAGATGACAAACTGATTTTGGATGCTTGGCAACACTCAACGGCGCAATACGATTACCGAACTCTGACTCTCGACGCCAAGCCCCACAAAGTGGTGATGGAGCATTTCCGAACTCGTGGTCGCGGAGCGCCGCGTCTCAGGCTTGGCATAGCGCCGCTGGCAACTATAGTCGATCCTGAAGCAAAGAAGATCGCTTCAAAATCTGATGTGGTCGTAGTCGCGGCCGGATTCAATCTTGAAACAGAGGAAGAAGGGGACGATCGTACATTTCAATTGCCGATTGGACAGGATCAACTGATTCAGGAACTGCTCTCTGTAAACAAAAACGTGATTGTGGTTTTAACCTCTGGCGGTGGTGTCGATATGCGGTCGTGGGTGGATAAAGTTCCTGCGATATTGCAAGCCTGGTATCCCGGTCAGGAAGGCGGAACCGCCCTGGCCGAGATTCTGTTCGGGGCAGTCAACCCATCGGGTAAATTGCCAGTAACTTTCGAAGAGAAAGAAGAAGATAACCCAACGTACAACAGCTATTATCCGCAAGGAGACAGCAAACAGGTGAAGTACAGCGAAGGAATCTTCGTCGGTTATCGCGGTTACGAACATAATGGAAAGAAGCCTCTGTTTCCGTTTGGGTATGGGCTGTCGTACACCAAATTCGGTTGCAGCAAATTGTCTGTTCTCCAGTTCGTCACCAAGAGCGGCAGCAACAGCTATTGGGGCACCGAGATTTCTTTTGATATCACCAATTCCGGCAAGCAAAAAGGCGCCGAAGTGGCTGAGATATACGTTGGCGACCCGCACTCAAAGGTGCCTCGACCGGAAAAAGAGCTGAAGTCTTTCACCAAGGTTGAGCTGCGTCCAGGCGAGACCAAACATGTGAAATTGACAATTGACGGTCGAGCTTTTTCGTACTACGACGTGAATACGAAACGGTGGGTTATCGATCCAGGCGATTACGAGATTATGATCGGTCGATCAGCAGATCAGATCGAGCTTAAGACCACAATGACGGTGTCACCGACGGCTGCTGCGCTGGGAGCACAAACTCGGAATTCCTGGTAACAGGGGAAACCAGTGGCGCAGACATTCAGTCTGGGCTAGCTTTGATAACGATTCTTTTATTAGTTGGAACGTACAATAAACAAGCGCAGACTGAATGTCTGCGCCACTTCATGCGGAATGTTCATGCAAAATTATCTTGATTTGGATGGCAGAGTTGCTCTCGTAACCGGCGCATCTTCCGGCATCGGAGCGGCGACTGCAACAGTGCTTGCCGATCTGGGAGCTAGAGTTGCAATCGGGTATTTCAATCACAAAGAAGGCGCGGAAAAAGTCACTGAGGAAATAAAGGCCGCGAATGGTAAGGCGATTGCCATCAAAGCCGACGTCAGAAAAACCGATGAGATTCACGTGCTGATCGACCGAACAATAAAAGAATTCGGTCCTCTAGATATTCTCGTCAACAACGCCGGTTCTCTGTTGTACCGCCAGCGAATCGTGGAGATCAACGAGGAAAATTGGGACGAGATTCTGAATCTGAATCTGACCAGCGCAATGCTCTGCTCTCAGGCCGTCGTCCCATCAATGATCGAACGAAAAACCGGCGTGATCGTTAATGTCGTTTCTATTGCTGGCAGGACAGGCGGTGGTCCAGGCGCAATCGCGTACTCTGCTGCAAAGGGCGGCCTGACGACATTTACTAAATCACTGGCAAAAGAGCTTGCGCCACACGGAATTCGAGTCAATGCGATTTCACCGGGTGTGATCGACACTCCGTTTCACGAAGTCTTTTCAACACCAGAGATGATGCGCAATTTCGTTTCGGCGATCCCGCTCGGTCGGGTTGGAACATCGATGGAATGTGCAAAGGTGATTGCGTTTCTGGCATCAGATGCAGCCAGTTTTATTGTGGGCGAAACTATCGAAGTTAATGGCGGACAGTTGATGTTGTAAGTTTGGGTGCGCGCCAAGCCGATCTATAAGCCGAATTCTGTTCCTGCCGTAGCAGGCAGCGATCATTCATCTAGGCCGACGATTGCTCGGCGGCTCAAGCGACCTACCCGGAAGCGCCGACAGAACCAGAGGCCCTGCCTCTCGGACGGGCAGCCCGAATCTCGCTTCCCTATTTGGTCTTGCACCACGGAGAGTTTGCCTAGCCAGAAACTATTACTAGATCTGCTGGTGGGCTCTTACATTAAGCCTTGCGGCCCCACCGTTTCACCCATCACCTGATCTTCCCAAACAGGAAGCCATCGGCTGGTCTGTTCTCTGTTGCACTTGTCGTCGGGTCACCCCGCCCGGCCGTTAGCCGGTCCGTTGCCCTTCGGTGTCCGGACTTTCCTCTCGTTCTCGCCATCTCGGCAATCATCGGTGTCGTTAGAACCGACGTTGCTGAAACGGCGTTAACCAGCGATCACCCGATCCACTTGGCGCGCAGAACCATATTATCATGATCTCTCTAATAGCAGACCGAACTAGCATCCCCTTCAGACGCTTTAAAGGGAAATAATTGTAAAAAACAAAAAAGTTGTTGACAAAAGTTTAACATTGCATAAAATTGCGCAGTATTTTTCTGTGGTCGCTGTAAAAATGTTTTTCTTCCGTCTGCTTGACATATAATTGTTTTTCTAATTATTTCGGCAGCTTAAACAAAGCAGTATCGTATCAACCGGAAAAAATAGGGTTTCCCGGCAAGGTCTTTGGCAAACAGAGTCCAGGCAGGGATGTGCGGCGAATGCGGGTTAATTTTTGTCTCCCCATGTTTTCGGTTTTAGTGTAACCTGCATTAGAACGCTCAATCGGTTTTCTCTCATGATCTGGCCCGATCGCATTTTCGAAAGCCAGAATGGCGTTTGCTGCCACTCCTGATCCTGATCTCCCTTTGTGAGGGAGGAGGACTTATGAACATAAAACGGTCTTCCTGCATAGCCATTCTTGTTGTTGGCTTGCTTATTCTTAATGCTCTTGTTGTCGTTCCCAAAAAAGTATCCGGTCAGACGTCTACGGAGGATTCGAAGCTCGCCCCAGACGTGAGCGCGAAAATTGCCGAGTACAAATCAAAACCCAAACAGGACCTGAATATCGACGACGGTCTTTACGGGTTTCTTGAAGAGTTATTAAGACCGACGGAATCTGGTAATCGGAGCCCCCAACAATCGGAGGAGGTCGCACGCCTGGTTGTTCAAACAACCGATAGAGTCAGCGCGGCCGATATTGATCAGGTAGAGTCTCTGGGCGGCCGCATCATCAATCCATCCATTCAGGCGTTCAATGGAATGATCATTGAACTTCCCGTGGCCGCAATTGAGCAATTTGCTCTGAGTCAGAGAATTGGCCGAATCTCGATGGATCGGTCGATGCGTATTCTGGGGCAAGGCTTATTCAAAAGAGTTACTGGTGACAATGGCGCAAATGCCACGACCAGCCATCTGGAAAAAACGACCGGCGCATACCAGCTATATCCCTGGAATAATCTGTTTAATATTGGAGTGGACGGTACCGGTATCGGCATAGCAATCGTCGATTCCGGCATCAGCTCGGCCAGTGATTTCGATTCTTCTCACATGTCGACGTTTGGCTCAGGAATGAAACTGGGTAACACAAGAATCGACTCTGGCATCAATTTCGCCGACGATCAATTTGTTAGTGACGGCTTGGGACATGGCACCCATGTGGCCGGGATTGCCGGAGGTAATGGCGCGCAATCGTATGGGAGCGGCAACTTCTATGGTGGTATCGCTCCGGGCGCAAATCTCTATAATCTGAGAGTCTTTACTAATGATGGCGAAGGTCATGTCAGCAACGTCTTGGCGGCGATCGATTGGATCCTGGCTAATCATGCCAGCGAGAATATCCGCGTTGTTAACATGAGCCTGGGTACTCCAGTCGTAGAATCGTATAAAACGGATCCTCTGTGCATCGCAGTAGAGAAGATGGTGAACGCCGGGATCGTTGTCGTCGTTGCTGCAGGGAATTTCGGCAAAGACAGCAGCGGTAATACCGTGTACGGAGGTATTCTCTCGCCAGCAAATGATCCTGAAGTCATGACAGTTGGCGCGGCCAATACATTCGGTACTGATCAGAGGTCTGACGACACTGTTACGACTTACAGCTCCCGTGGGCCAACGCTGATCGACGGATTGACGAAACCTGACCTTGTGGCTCCTGGCAATAAAATAATCTCTGTGTCAGCACCGGGAAATTATCTACTCCAGAATTTCCCCAGCGCCGCAAGCAATCTGCCGGGATACATGGTTCTGAGCGGCACCAGCATGGCCGCGCCGGTTGTAGCGGGCGGAGCAGCATTAATGCTGCAAGCGAATCCTTCATTGACGCCGCGTGTTGTGAAGGCAATCTTAAAAGGCACAGCCCAGACAATGGTACTTCCAGGGCTGACGCCATATCAAAATTTGGTTACTCAGGGTACTGGCGAAGTAAACATTCTTTCAGCCGTTCGGCTGGCGCTATTTGCCGCCGGGAATGTCAATCAATTAAAGGCCGGATCGACGCTTTTACCTGGGGGACTGACTTTGGGGATGTTGCCCGCAACTACCGCGATCGCTGGTGAACAGATACCTTTCATCAACAAAGCATTTGTCTTCTCTGATGGAGTAATTCTGAGGGGCAAAATGCATCTGTTCGACAAACTCCTGTTGGTGCATCAGGTCACGGTAAATAATGGCATTGTCTCTGTTCATGGCAATCCCATCGATCAGGGGTGGATGATATTAAACGGACTTTATTATTGCGGCGGTTATATTTTGGTGGATCGAGATACGTTCCCGCCAAACACCACGCTATTTAATGGATGGACGCAGCCGGATGGAGCAACTTTTTCCGACGGCGCCACTTTTTCGGATGGAGCGACTTTCTCTGACGGCGCTACATTTTCAGATGGAGCGACTTTTTCAGATGGGGCGACATTCTCTGACGGAACGACCGCCGGCGACAGCATGACGCGCTCCGACGCATTCAGCAATGAGGCAAGCTGGTGCTCAGCTATGGTCAATCCCTCATCGCTTGTGCCATCGGGATTTGTTCTCGGTTTGGGAGAAGCCGGAACACCATCCCCTATAAGTTTTATTGATCGTACCAGCCGGTTCTACCCACGGCGTTAATACAAGATTGGATGATTTCGACCCGGAGTGTGGGGTTTCATTCAATCAAAAGATTCCATTAATGAGGGCGTTTCAAACCGACCACTGCTGACTGAAACGTTTACGACACAATGAAGAAGGGCGATAGTATCAGAGCCAAAGCGTTATGGTGTTTGGTCACCTGCGCCGGAACAATCATTATTGGTTACTCATTGTGGCAAGTTTCCAACTTGCAAAAGAATCAACTGCTGGAATACGCCGTATTCATCGGTCTTACAGCGTTAGCCGGAGCCTTCCCTGCTTTTTTCCCTGGGTCGAAGACAAAGATCTCCGTCTCTGAAGCGGTAATTTTTGCGGCGGTAGCTCTTTTCGGACCAGGACCGGCGGCGATTCTGGCGACAATTGACGGGTATTTAGGTTCCAAGAAGAGCATCAACGGCGAAAAGAACAGTCTCTCGACAATTCTTTATTGCAGTGGAATGCTCACGGTCTCGGTTTTCGTTTCCGCACTTTGTTTTTATTGGGTGCTGGCTAATCAACATACAAGCATTGGAACCAACAATATCAGGTTCGCGTTGGGGCCACTGGTCCTCGCCCTGACAGCGATGGCAGTAGTCAATTGCATCATTAACAGTTGGGCTCTTTCTGCAATCCAGGGACTGCGTGCCGGCAAGTCGATCCTGACGGTCTTCCGACAAAATCATTTCTTCTCGTGGCTTCTGCTGGGTAATCTGGCGGGGGCGTCCGCAGCGGGGCTGATGTATTTCGCGATAGTGACGATCGGGTTCCCCAGCCTGTTCCTTGCTCTTCCGATCTTGCTGGTCACTTATCTTACGTACAGCAACTATTACGAAAAGGTTGAGGAGAAGAATCGTAGAATCGACGAAACCACCCGCCTCTATACGACGATAATTGAGACTTTGGCAGTAGCAATCGACGCAAAAGATCAGACTACACACGGGCACGTTCGTCGTGTGCAGACTTACGCCGAGCAAATGGGAATAATTTTCGGTTTGTCAGGACCACAGCTTGAGGCCCTGAAAGCCGCTGCGATCCTTCACGATGTCGGAAAGTTGGCCGTGCCCGATTACATTCTCAACAAGCCGCACAAGCTGACGGAGGCGGAATTTGCAAAGATGAAGATCCACGCCGCTGTCGGTGGCGACATGCTCAAGCACGTCGGCTTCCCTTATCCGGTCGATGTGGTCGTCAGGCATCATCACGAAAGATGGGACGGAAAAGGCTATCCTGATGGTCTGAAGGGCAAAGATATACCTCTTGCCGCCCGTATTTTGACTGTGGTCGATTTCTTTGACGCGACAACGTGCACCAGGCCGTATCGAACAGGTATGGCGGAACACGAATCTCTGTCGCTGTTGCGAAAAGGATCAGGAACTCAATTTGATCCTGAAGTGGTGGAGACATTCATCAAGAGTCTTCCCGAGCTGAAATCGAGGATTCGAGAACTGATGATTCCGGAAGAAGACAGCAGCCTTGAAACGATCAAGGAAGCTGCTTATCAATCAGGCCAATCGCCAACCGAAATCAGAAAGGATCCCTCTGTTCTTCCTGCATCAGTGCTGGACACAATCGCTTCAGCGCAGAGAGAAGTTTTTGCTCTGTACGAAATTGCGCAGACATTTTCAAGCTCTTTGAATTTGAAAGATATGCTGGCAATTATTGCAAGCAAGCTTGAAGGAATATTGCCATTCACCACTTGCGTTATTAATTTAGTTGATAATCAATCAGGAGATGTCGTGGCTCGCCACGTTGTTGGCGAGAATATCGACTTCTTCAGGTCACGCCGCTATCGTCCGGGCGTAGGCGTTACCGGATGGGTAGTCGCAAATAAACGCCCGATGTATAACACGGCTCCGGACCTGGATTTTACCGAAGTTGAGGCGGAGCGTGAAATGGCGTCAAGATATTCAACCGCGGCTGTCTTCCCACTGGTTAAGGGTGATGATGCGCTGGGAACAATTTCACTATATTCGTCTGATTTGAATGAATATTCTGTCGATCACATCCGGCTGATGGAGATAGTCGCGCAACAGGCATCCGATGCAATTAACAACGCGATCATTTACGAAGATGCGAAGACCAGCGCGATGACCGATCTGCTGACCGGTCTATTGAATGTCCGAGCATTCCATTCGCATTGCGAGCAGGAGATTGCTAACGCGGCAAAACTCAATCAGCAATTAACTGTGCTCAACATGGACCTGGATGGGTTTAAACGCATCAACGACACGTTTGGTCATCAGGTGGGCGATCGAATCCTGATTCAAGTTGCTCAGGTTCTGCGCAGGCAATTCCGCGAAGCTGATATTCTAACGCGTTACGCCGGCGACGAGTTTATGGCGATTCTGCCGGGAATTGATCGTCGAACAGCAACCGCTTTAATTCAGCGCATTCAGCGATCCATTGAAAGTATCCATTACAAACTTCGCGATGGAAAATCGACTTCGTTGGGGATCAGCATAGGTTCAGCCTCTTTCCCGGAAGATGGCCGAACAATGGAAGAGTTGCTGGTTCAGTCCGACAAACGAATGTACGAGAATAAAAAAGTCAGGAGCGGGGCGACTAACAAATTCGGTCAAGCTGAGGTTGTGCGTTTCCGTCAACAGGGTCTGGCCAGAAAATCGTAAACCCACGCAGGCAGGATGCCTGCGCTCTCAGAAATTACGCGGGTAGGAATATTTCAGTTCCTTCCCGCGTTTCCATTTTTGCGCGTCCTTCAGCAGCCGCAAAGTCAAGATGGGCGCTGGTTTCGCTGAAAGCGAGGAAAGTGTGAACGCCCTCTGCCTTTGGAAAGAATGCTCTCGACATGTCCCACGCTGTAGTTCCCGATTGGGGAATCATACCGAGCATCTTTGACTGGCGTTCGTTCGCAAGTTTCACGGTTCGATTGAAATGCTCCAGATAATCAGTCACGTCGTCGCCATGTGCTGTATGAATTAACGTGGGAGATAAATCCTTAATGCGGGCGCATGAGACCAGGTATTCACCGAGGCTTTGAAAGCGTCGCGACGAATCGATTGGGTCAGGGAACAGAACGGGATTCGGCGTAATCTTCTTTAGAACGGTATCGCCTGCGATAACTACTCGATTGCTCTCGCGCCAGAAACAGGTGCTGCCGGTAGTATGCCCAGGAGTGTGAACAGCGCGAAGACTTCCGTGTGCAAATACAAATTCATCGCCATCGCGATAAGTCTCGAAATCTTCGACCGCATCCTGCAACTCAGTCATTTTTTTGAAGCCCGCCTCAAACTGCTTAATAACCTCTACAGGCACGCCGCCCTTTTTGAAGATGCGTTTATATGGATCGTAATCAATTGTCTTTGATAACCGGTTGCTTTCCCACTCGTGCACATAAACGCGAGCTCCCGAGATATTCTGCAACTGTCCTGTGAGTCCGCAATGATCCTCATGTGTATGCGTCAGTACAATCCGTTTAATATCGTCAACCCGGTGACCTGTCGCAAAGATTTGCTGACGCAGCGCAGCCAGCGCTTCATCAGTTTTAGGGCCGGTGTCAATGAGCGTTAGCGGATCATCATCGATCAAATAGATATTTATCGGCCCAATATAAAACGGGGTAGGGATAACCAGTTTATGGATCTTCATTTTTTATGGAGTTCGTACTCCCGTCTTCAGGCGGAATCTTCAATGATGCTCTAAGATTCCGCCTGAAGGCGAGGCTACGAACCTATTGCCTTTGTAATTCTGCTTTTGCTACAGATTGTATTTGTTCGCATCAATCAGGCGATCCGCAACTCCCTGACGAGTCTTTACTGTATTAATCGGAGTATATTTTGTAAAACGACGCAACGCAGCCAGCAATGTTCTAAGCTCGTCACCATCGGTTATTGCGGCCAATGCCTGCTTGGCTGAAAACTCTATACGAGCAATCGAATCATTGATGAACGTTCGCGTTATATCAACGTAAATCTGTGCCTTCGCGCCCGGCTCTTCGTTTAGCCTGATTGTTCGCAACACGGCGCTCTCCATCGCGTATGCTTCCATGATAATGTCGGCGATATGCATCAGGATTTCCTGCTCGTCGCTGATCTTGTTCATGAACTTCTGAACGCCAGTGCCAGCAACCATCAGAGCGATCTTCTTGGCATTGGTTACAATCTTTCGCTCTGCCGCAAGTAGTGTGTCGTCTTCCAGCGCAAGCTCGGGGAAGCCCATCACCTCGTCCATCAACTTTTGCGCGGCGGGCATTAAAGCAAGCTGCCCTTTCATTGCTCGCTTCAGCAGCATTCCCGGAATCAGCATCCGATTGATCTCGTTTGTGCCTTCGAAAATTCGATTGATACGGGCGTCTCGATACGCGCGTTCAGCAGGGTATTCAGAAGAGTATCCATAACCGCCATGTATCTGGACTTCCTCGTCGACAACATAGCTTAGAACTTCGCTGCCGAATACTTTCATAATCGAGCATTCGATCGCGTATTCCTCAACCGCATCCATGATGGCCTGTGTGTCGTCTCGATCGACACCGTCAAGTCTTCGGTCGATCATTCCTGCTGTGCGGTAAACCATCGATTCCAGTACCCAGGTCTTGATTCCCATTTCGCCGATCTTGTGTTTGATTGCGCCAAAACTGGATATCGGTCGGCCGAACTGGAAGCGCAGGTTGGCATATTTAACCGCATCAGTTATCGCGGTCTTTGCGCCGCCGACACAACCCGCGCCGAGCTTGAACCTACCGAAATTTAGAATGTTAAATGCGATCTTGTGGCCTTTGCCCACTTCACCGAGCAAATTTTCAACAGGAACTTTCACGTTATCGAGAAGCAACACTCGAGTTGAAGAGCCCTTAATGCCCATCTTCTTCTCTTCAGCGCCGGTCGACACACCTGGCATCTCCTTCTCGACAATAAAGCAACTGAATTTATCGCCATCTACTTTGGCAAATGTGATAAAGATGTCGGCAAATCCCGCGTTGGTGATCCACATCTTTTCGCCATTGAGAATGTAATGCTTGCCGTCTTCGCTGAGAACCGCAGTCGCTTTTGCCGCAAGAGCGTCTGAGCCCGAGCCGGCCTCTGTTAACGCATATGATGAAAGAAGCTCGCCAGTTGCAAGTTTCGGCAGGTACTTTGCCTTTTGCGCTTCCGTGCCAAACAGGGCTATTGGTCCCGTTCCGATGCCGGTATGGCCGCCGTGAGATACCGCAAACGAACCATAGGCAGTCATCTTCTCCGTCACCAGCATCACGCTCATCTTGTCCAGACCAAGGCCGCCGAACTTCTCCGGTATCTCGATGCTCAACAATCCCAATTCACCGGCCTTGCGCAACAGATCGACCGTGACTTCGAATTTTTGGTGTTCGATCTCTTCCATTCGAGGCATCACTTCATTTTCGACGAACTCTTCTGTCGTCTGAGCGATCATCAGATGCTCTTCGGTAAAATCTTCTGGCGTGAAGATCTCCTTTGGGTTCGTATCTTCAATGAGGAAGCTTCCGCCTTTGACCAGTTTCTTAGCCTCTTTTACTTCGACTGCCATGTCAATATTCCTTTCAAAATTGCGAATAAACCACACAGGCACAGAGAAAAATAAATAACTCTGTGTCTCTGTGCCTCTGTGGTGAATTCTTCTTCATAGAGACTCAAATATTCCTGCTGCACCCATGCCGCCGCCGACGCACATCGTAACCATTCCGTAGCGGAGACCTCGCCGTCGCATCTCGTGCAAAATCGTCGCCGTCAGTTTCGCGCCGGAAGCGCCAAGCGGATGCCCCAGCGCTATCGCGCCGCCATTGACGTTCAATTTATCACGATTAATATTCAGCTCTTTTACGACAGACAACGCTTGCGCAGCGAAAGCCTCGTTCAGCTCAATCAAATCAATTTGATCCAGCGTGAGGCCGGCAATCTTCAGCGCTTTCGGGATAGCAACGACAGGACCGATACCCATGTAATCCGGATCGACGCCGCCAGTAGCAAACGCTATAAGCTTGCCCAGTGGTTTCAGTCCCAACGCGTCGGCTTTTTCGCGTGACATCACAACAGCGGCCGCAGCGCCGTCACTCATCTGAGATGAATTGCCAGCCGTCACAGTTCCCTGCATGTGAAATGCCGGCTTTAGCGCCGATAATACTTCCAGTGATGTATCTCGGCGCGGCCCTTCATCAGTATCAAAGAGTACTTCCTTAACCTCTTTCTTTCCTTTTGCATTGAGTTCATCAAGCTTTGCTGTCAGCGGAACTATCTCGTCTTTGAATTTGCCGGCTTCGATTGCTGCAATCGCCTTTTGATGACTCTGCAAAGAGAATTCGTCCTGCTCGCGTCGGGATATCTCATACTTGCGAGCAAGATTTTCAGCCGTCAATCCCATGCTCAGATAGTACTCGGGATAGTTGTCGACAATATACGGATTGGGAACGATCTTATGGCCGCCCATCGGAATCAACGTCATCGACTCAGTTCCGCCGGCAATGATCGAATCGGCATAGCCGCACATTATACGCTCAGTCGCCATCGCGATTGTCTGTAGTCCGGAAGAGCAGAATCGATTGACGGTCATCGCCGAAATCGAATGCGGCAAACCTGCGCGCAAGCTGGCGATTCTGGCCACGTTCATTCCCTGCTCGGCCTCTGGCATCGCACAACCCAGAATAACGTCTTCGACCTCCGCCGAATCGAGCCCTGGCGTTTGCTTGACGCTCTCCTGCAAAACGGCGGCTGCCATATCGTCAGGTCGTGTATACCGCAACGTGCCTTTCGGAGCCTTGCCGACTGCCGTTCTCAATGCCGTTACTATTACTGCTTCTTTCATTCGCCCCTCCACTAACCGCCAACTGCGGTGAAACACTGTAGGGGCAGGGCTCGTCCCTGCCCGGATCGTGCGAAGCACGATAAAACGTTTGGTCAACAAAGATTTGATTGCCTTTCGGCAATCCGGGCAGGGACGAGCCCTGCCCCTACATTCAACCTAATTGCGCAGCGGTTTGCCTGTCTTCAGTGTATGCTGGATTCTCTCCAGCGTCTTTCTCTGTCCGCAGAGCCGCAGGAAAACTTCACGCTCGAGATCCAGCAGATACTGCTCGCTGACTTTCGTTGGATGAGAAAGGTCGCCTCCGGTCAGTATTCGAGCAAGCTGAGTGGCAACATACGCATCATACTCGCTGATATATCCGCCCTGCTTCATTAGATAGATTCCCAGTTTCAATGCGGCCAGAGCAGATTCGCCCAACGCAATAACGTCAGTGCGCGGCGTCGGAGCCTTGTAACCCTCTCTCACCATCGCCAGCACTGTTTCTTTCGCGTCTGCGATTAAGCGCGCACGATTCATCGTGATTGAGTCGCCCGTTCTCAGGAAACCCATCTTTCGCGCTTCGGCTGCGCTGGTGGCTACTTTCGCCATCGCGACCATTTCTGCAACATTCTTTATAAAGGGGAACGGATCGACTCCCGGCGCCAGACCTTCCGTTGCTCGCGCGACCATCTCTTTTGTTCCGCCGCCGCCCGGTATCAATCCAACTCCGACTTCTACTAGACCGATGTATGTTTCTGCCGATGCTCTTACCCGGTCAGCGTGAAGAGTGATTTCGCATCCTCCCCCCAGCGTCATCCCGAAAGGCGCTACTACAACCGGTTTCGGCGAGTAACGCAAACTCATCGTGCCATTCTGGAAAGCGCGAATCATCAGGTCGATCTCTTCCCAGTTTTGCTCCTGCGCTTCCAGCAACAACAGCATCAGGTTTGCGCCGACCGAAAAGTTCTCGCCGTGATTGCCGATGACCAGACCTTCGAAATTTTCGGCGACCTCTTTAATCGCGAAATTCATCATCTGAAGCGTGTCGCCGCCTATCGAATTCATCTTTGAATGAAATTCCAGACAGGCTACGCCGTCGCCAATGTCGATGAGACTCGCACCGGCGTTCTTCTTGATTACCGCATTACGATCTTTAAGTGCTGCCAGGAAGATCACACCGGGTTGCTCAGGAACTTTATGATATTCGCCTTTTTGCAGGTCGTAATAGTATGTGTGGCCCGATTCCTTTTTGTAAAAGCTCTTATTACCACCGTCCAGCATTCGCGCAATGTTGGATGGTATCTCTTTCCCTTCTTCACGCATTCGCTCAACGGTTCGCTCAAGTCCAAGGGCATCCCACAACTCAAAAGGACCAAGTTCCCAGTTGAAGCCCCACTTCATGGCATTGTCGATCTGAAGGATATCGTCGGAGATCTCAGGAATTCGTCTGGCCGTATAGAGCAACAACTCACTTGTTGTTTCCCATAAAAATGCTCCGACTCGATCTTTGCCAAAGGTCAGCGCCTTAATACGCTCAGCGGTGTTTTCGATTCCCTTGGTCATTTCCAGCGAGGGAAGATTGATCTTTGCCTTCGGCCGATATTCAAGCGTGTTGATGTCGATAGTTAAAATTTCGTCTTTGCCCTCGGCAGACTTGGTTTTCTTATAAAAACCGCCTTTGGTCTTGTTTCCAAGCATCCCGCGTTCGACCATCTTTTTCAGGAAATCCGGGACCACATAAATATCCCGCCATTCGTCATCAGTCGCGGTCTGGTAAAGATTGTTCGCAACGTGCACGAACGTATCGATACCAGCAAGATCGGCGGTTCTGAACGAAGCGGATTTTGCGTGACCAATTGCAGGCCCGGTAATCTTGTCGACTTCTTCGATGATGTATCCGCCTTTTGTCATTACCGAGATGCCGTGCATCGCTCCGAACAGGCCAATTCTATTTGCAATGAAATTCGGAGTGTCTTTGGCGTATACGATTCCTTTGCCCAGCACCCGATCTGAGTAATCAGCAATGAAAGCGGTGACATCAGGATCGGTATCAGCAGTCGGAATCAGCTCCAGCAAACGCATGTATCGCGGAGGATTGAAGAAGTGCGTACCAAGAAAATGACGACGGAATTCCGGAGACAAGCCTTCCGACATGGCACGAATCGAAATGCCTGAAGTGTTAGAGCTGACTATTGCTTTTGGCGCTCTGTGTTCGTCCACTCGCTTCAGAAGCTGCTGTTTTATCGCCAGGTTTTCAACAATAGCCTCGATAATCCAATCGCAGTCTTTAACACGAGACAGGTCGTCATCAAAATTACCAATCGAAACTCTATCGGCGTATTCCGGAACGAAGAACGCGGCCGGTTTTGCTTTCTTTGCTGCGTTCAATCCGATTGTTGCTATTCGATTACGAACAGCTTTGCTTTCAAGTGTCAGCCCCTTTGCCTTTTCCTCTTCAGTCAGCTCCTTCGGTGCGATATCCAGCAACAGTACCGGAACGCCCGCATTCGCAAAGTGGGCCGCAATAGCTGCTCCCATAACGCCTGAACCCAGTACGGCGACCTTGTTGATCGTTCGTTTCATTACGACTTCCTCCGAAAACTGAATGAATATTCATTCAGTTTAGTTGTCACATTCTATCAAAAACCCGATGGAATTTGCAAAAACTTCCTAATAATTAGTTAAGACCTGAATCCCGGGAAAACGGCGCGTCAATTCTTCTGATGTTTGCTGCATCATCTCTTTCATTCCGCAAATCAACGCCACCGGTCGCTCCAGGTGCTCGGCAACGTCTTCAAGTCTGTGCTGAACGTAACCCACCTCTCCGTTCCAGGCAGCGCTTCCCGGTTGACTACACGTCAGAACAACCATAATGGACTGGTCACGCCAGGATTCAACCTCGTCCTGAAATGCGAAATGGGCGGGCTCGCGCACTCCATAAATCAAAATAACTTTTCCGTAATCGTGCCGATGAGCCAGGACGGACCGAATCACGCTTCTAATTGGCGCGATAGCCGTCCCAGCAGCCATCAAAAGCAGATCGTGTCCACGATATTCGGTGATTGGAAACCCTTTCCCGACTGGTCCGGTCATTAACACGCTTGAGCCGATTCCCTGTTCAAACAAAGCCCCTGAAACCCCACTTCCGCGTTTGACCAGAAAGCTGAGGGTATCCTCACCCGGAGCAGAGGCAATGGCGAAGTAACTTTTCGCCTGACCATCCAACGACAGAACTGCAACCTGTCCTGGAATGAAATCGCTTAACCCATTTTCAGCAGCCATGCTGAAACAGGCCAGGTCGTCATGGATGTTGTCTATGTTGGTGACTGTTAACTTGATCGGCTCTTCGCTCATGCTCCGTGTGCATTGACTGACCTTTCGCGATGAGACTGGTTAGGTGTCTCATCATAAAGTCGGTCTATGATCTCCTTATATTTCTGTTCAACGAATCGACGCTTAACTTTCAAGGTCGGCGTCAATTCTCCGCCTTCAATCGTCAGGTCATTTTCCAGCAGCGCTATGCGCTTGATCGTTTCATATCTTGCCAAATCAGGAGTCATCTTTGTCACCTGACGCTCGACCAAATCGCTTATTCTTCCATCTCGTAGCAGTTCTGTGTGAGAAGAATAGCTGAATCCTTTTAATTTTGCGTAACTCTGCAATGACTCTCGGTTAGGCACAATCAGAGCTGACGCATATTTTCTACCGTTGCCGACGACTACGACCTGCGAGACAAACCGCGAGACTTTTATCATGTTCTCAATCGGTTGGGGAGCGATATACTTTCCGCCACTGGTCTTAATCAGATCTTTCTTGCGATCGGTGATCGTCAGAAATCCATCCTGATCCATTTGACCAATATCCCCGGTGCGAAACCAGCCTTCCTCATCGAATGCCTCAGCATCTGCATCGGGTCTGTTGTAATAACCGCTGGTGATGTTATCGCCTTTGACCAATATCTCGCCGTCCGACGCAATCTTCACCTGCACATTCGGAATGATCTTGCCGACAGTCCCGATACGATTATATGTAATAGTATTCGTGGAAACGCCTGCTGTCGTTTCAGTTAAACCATAGCCCTGCAGAATCTTAATCCCAGCCGCGAGGAAGATCAGCCCAATGTCAGTCGGAAGAGCTGCGCCACCAGATACAGCGCTGCGCATTCTGCCACCGAAAACTTGTCGCCACAGTTTGAAAACCATCCTGTCAGCGATTTTGTATTTCAAATTCAAAAAGAACCCGGGCTGCTGTCCGTCATTAATTTTCTGAGCGTAATTCTTGCCAACTTCCAATGCCCAAAACCCAATCTGTTTTTTTGGAAACTTTGCTACCGACATTTTTTCAACGATCTTGGCGTAGATCTTTTCAAACATCCTTGGAACGGTCGTCATGAAGGTTGGCTTTAATTCCTGAAAGTTCTTCGCCAGCAGATCGATGCTTTCAGCGAAACACATCCGCGCGCCCAGGTAAAGATAGTTGTATATAGTGGCGCGCTCGAAAACATGCGACAAAGGCAGATACGATATTGCCAGATCTTCGGGGCTCACACCGAAAAGATCTGCTGTGTTGTGGACATTACTGATCAGATTTCGATGCGTCAGCATCACGCCCTTGGGTTCGCCCGTGGTTCCTGATGTATATATCAGCGTTGCTAAATCTTCGGGCTTCGCTACGGTGGAGAGTCTTTCAAATAACGCCGCGTCTTTCTCCAGTACTTCCCTGCCTCTCTTCAAAAGGTTTTCGTAATCGAGATGAGAGTCGTCTTCAGGCGTCTGGTCAAAGCTGATAACGAGCTTTAGGTTCGGCGTTTCATCTCTGATCGAATCAACTTTGGCGCGTTGCTCAGCCGTGGAAACAAATATGATTTGCGTGCCTGAATCGCGGATCAAATAAGCGACTTGATGATTCGTCTGCGTGGCATATACCGGAACGTCGGCTGCGCCCGAAGAAAGGATCGCAAGATCGGCAATGATCCATTCAGGACGATTTTCAGATAACAGACCAACGTGATCGCCAGGTTTGATTCCGAGAGAGTAAAGTCCTGCAGTTACGGCACGTATTTCATCGCAAAGTTCGCGTGATGACAGACGTTGCCAGGAACCATCTCTCTTGTATAAAACAAAGTCCGCTATTTCGCGTTTGGAGATGACGTTGTCGAACAATTCGTTGATCGTCTTTGGAAATTCCGGATTCACGCCAGTACTCCATTAAAAAACAGGTCGAGGATCGAATCGGCGACCGCGACGAGATCGTATTTTTTCCGACTGAGTATCCAGTTCGTAGCCATTTCATCCAGAGCGCCAAAAAAGACCTTGGTAACAATCTTCGGATTTAGCTGTGCCCTGAAGAGCCCCTTTGCCTGTCCATCGGTGATGATCTTTCCGATCAAATCGAAATACTCTGCTACTTTCGTTGCCGAAAATTGCTCCATGAATTTCGTCGACTGCCTCAACTCAACCTGAAAAACGATAGCTAGATTGCGATCGCGACTCATGCGAGTTAGATGCGAAACGGCGACGTGACGTAACTGGTCTTTGGGATCGGGAATTGTTTCGAGTTCAACCTTCAGGTCTGCCAGCACCCGGCTCATCGTGTCATTGAAGATCGAGATCAGGATGTCTTCTTTGTTTTTAAAATAAAGGTAAACAGTGCCGTCGGCGACTCCGGCAGCCTTTGCGACATCGGCTACCTTTGAGTTGAAGAAACCATTCCTGGCGAACACCTTGGTTGCCGCGCGCAATATCATCCCATATTTTTCCGGCATCTGCCCGTCAGCAGTGAGTCGAGTAGCCATAAGTGGTCCTGACCGCTACTGAATGAATGCTCATTCAGTAATCGTACGATACACCATACGCTAAACCGGATGCAAGAGTTTTATAAAAATTCATCGTCGAGCGTTCAAGGCCGGCCCTATACACTCTGCGTCAACACTAATCCAAGGCAAAGAGCTGAGAATGTTCTTTGATGACTTGCGCTGTAAGGAAAATGGATGTATAAGCACAGCAGAGTTAGGTCCTTAAGGCCAAAAGAGTTGTTGTTTCCTTAATTTAGAGTACCCTGACTGGAAAATATCTAAGATGAGCGCCCGTCCAGTTCTTACAATTCTGCTGCCCACATTCAACGAAGCGCAAAACATCGTTGAGTTGATCACGGCTATTCGTTCAACGCTCGGTGGAATGGGTTTGTCTTACGAAATCCGCGTTATCGATGACAACAGCGATGATGGCACGGCAGAAAAAGTAAGACAAGCATTCGGAAACGCCGTTCACGTTATAGTTCGTACTACAGAACGGGGACTCGCCTCTGCTCTGCTGCTGGGCATCGAGCAAGCGAGCGGCGAATTCCTGCTGTTAATGGACAGCGACTTCAATCACAAGCCTTCCGACATTCCAAGACTGCTTGAGCAGATCAATTGCGCCGATTTAATTATTGGATCACGTTACATCAAAGGCGGCGGGATGCCTCATGCGAGAATACGACACAAATTGAGTCTGCTGTTCAACCTGTTTATTCGAGCAATGCTGGGGCTTCCGGTTAAGGATAGTTTGTCGGGATTCGTCTGCGTCCGTCGCGGTTTGTTGATGAGATTACCCCTAGGAAATATATTCACTGGCTACGGCGATTTTTGTATTCGATTGATGTATATCGCGCAAAAGTCCGGATTACGGGTAAAGGAAGTCCCTGTCGAATATGGCAACCGCTTGGGCGGTACCAGCAAAACCAGATTCTTTTATCACGGCATTCAATACGCTAAGGTAGTGTTCGCAATGAGGCAGACAGAGATAGAGCCATTACCGAAAGGCGTTTTGGCGGCAGCGGCGGCAACCGCGATCAAAGCATCGGCTGGCGCAGAGTGATGATCATTGGCGTTTCTTGTTTGCCCGTTCTTTTGCTTTACAGAAAGTGAATTTCTCTTTTAGGCTGCTTAAGCAGCCTTTCCCAAAGACATCAGCTTTCATAGGTTGTTCAGAGAACCCGCTTGCACTCACCGAAAAACACGATTGTTGATCTGATTGAACATGAAGACCAAACGATATTCCACCGACCGGATTGGCTGAGCCTGATAGAAGAGTGTTACCGTTTGGGACCCAACCATGTTTCGGTTTCATCAAACACCGGTAGCGGTTTTTTGCCATTGTTCTTTGTTAATAGCCCGCTGTTTGGTCGCAAACTGACGTCTCAGCCTTTTAATTTTTACGGAGGGATAACCGCTTCATCAGATACAGCAACCAGAGAAATCCTGCTTAAAGCAAAGTCCCTTCGCAATGAAAAACGTGCACGTTACGTCGAAATCAAAAACGTTTGCCCCTTACCAAAAGAGATAATCGACGAATTTCAACTTATCGAACGGAGCCCGAATGTTCGCTATGTTGTACCTCTTCAGACTACTTCTGAAGAGTTCGACAGCAAACTGAAGCGCAGGTTCCGGGAAAAACTCAGCGGTCTTTATCGGCGCGCCAAAGATGAAGGCTTGATTATCAGCAATGCAGGCGCACACGATCTCGCATCACTAAAAGCTTTTTACAATATTCTTACTGACGAGTACCGAATTAAGCATTTCATGTTGCCGCAACCATTCAGGTTATTCCGGCTTGCTTCAGAAATCCTCAGCGAGAGGTTCCATCTATACATCGCGAAACTCAACGATCGAATGATTGGCGGGGCCATCGTATTAAGAGACAACGAAACAGACTTCTATCTTTGGGGAGCCTACAACCAGCAATTTGATTATCTCAGCCCATTAACATTGATTCTGTCAGATGCGATGAAGGCTGCTCGCAACGCCGGCAGTAAATGGTTTGATCTCGGCGTCACCAGCAGGTCTCACGAAGGGTTGAACTTCTTCAAGAGCCGTTGGGGCGGAATCTGCGAGCCGCTGCATTATTACTATATCGCCGACAAACCCGAAGATGTGCCTCATCTCGATTATTTCAACTCTTTTCGGCGCGCGCGCCAGTTAATTCGGTATGTCCCGCGTCCCATTGTTCAACAGACTTCCGAGCTAGTGATTCGGTGGCTTGCCTGACGTGCTCTTGTATGACTTTCCGCTGTCATCCGGCATTCCCGGAGGCGTGTCGCTGACTTCGACTCGGAATTTAGACATTGGAATGTTAGAACCGGTAGGTTGTTTTATTATCCATTCGTCGGTCGAGCTCTTCCAGCCCTCTATCTTTCCCAAGTACTGGCCATTCCAGGTTGAGTAAGCGTATTTGCCAAAGTTCGGATCTTTGGTGTCCCGGCGGAAAAAATCTACGTGAAAGACAAAATGCACAACCAACAGGCCGCTTATGATTGCCAGTAGAGGTACTCCTATGAAGACGATCTTCTTAATATCGCGCTGCTTTGATTCCGCGCTCAGAATCGGCATTAAACTCTCCTCACTCAAATCTTGATAAAAGTCTTAAAATTCATATTTAATATTAGACTCCAGTCGGTTGGCAAGGTGCGCGCTCGACCTCCCCGTAAAACCGGAGGCTTTTTTACAGTAACTTTTGCTTGATTATAAAAGTTGCTGATGAGATATACTGATTGGGCACTTTTTATAAAGGGAGAATATTGTCTTGTCATTGGATGTTAAGCAAAAGATTGAAGAAGAGTTGAGAGTTCTGGAGAACGAGTTGAAAGTCGAACTGCCGCGTGAGCTGCACAAGGCTGCCGCGCTTGGCGATTTGCGCGAAAATGGCGAATACCAGTCTGCCAGGCAAAGGCAGGATATCGTTCGTGCGCGTGTAGCGGCTTTAAGGGCACGATTGGCAGAACTTGCGATGGTTAACTTCGATAACCTTCCGCGTGACCGCGCCGCTTATGGATCCATCCTGGAGCTATACGACATCGAGAAGAGCGAAGACGTCACTTACCGCCTGGTTATGCCCGAGGAAGCAGATCTTTCTAAGGGGTTGATTTCCACCGCATCGCCCATTGGACAGAGTTTAATGGGAAAGCGCGAGGGTGACGAAGTGAAGGTCAGAACTCCTTCCGGCGTTCGCACGTTTGAAATAACCAAACTGACAACGATTCATGACGCATAGACGCAGTTTTTTTATGCTATCTGGCATAAAGTTGCTGCCCATATTGATTAAATTTTCCCGGAAACTCCTATTTTTAAGGCCTTTTTCTTTGGCCCAAGCCTTGCGTAAGTGATGGCAATGGCCACGGCCAACTACAAGCCGTCGAGGCGGTAGCGGATAGATTCCAGGCGTCCCCGCGCATCGGAAATATGCTGCTCCGCCTCGCTTGACAAGGTGTCACCGGGCTCTTATGATGCCTTTTGGCATTTTTTCTAGAGGCTTGAGCGCACAGCAGTTAAGGTTTACGCTGCATGATAGGCGAGCACATTGGAATCTGGGGCAAGCGGGCGGTCGACGGGATTGTTCACGGACTTGCCAAACTCAATCCTAACCCGAACCACCTCACTTTTCTTGGATTACTAATAAACGTTCTCGCGGCCATCCTTTACGGATACGGCCACTTCTTCTATGCCGGACTGGTTCTGTTGTTTGCCAATGTTTTCGATATCCTGGATGGAGCTGTCGCGAGAAAGCTTCAAAGAGTAACCCGGTTCGGAGCGTTCTTTGATTCAGTCATAGACCGCTATTCTGACATTACTGTTTTTGTTGGAATCACGACGTATTACGCTCGTGAGCAGAGCACATTGTATGTGGTGCTGTCGGGAATCGCCCTTGTAGGCTCGGTATTGGTGAGTTATACGCGAGCTCGCGCAGAGAGCCTGATACCAAAGTGTAAGGTTGGATTTCTTGAACGACCGGAACGCGTTGTTCTTTTGATAATCGCTTCGCTGACGGAAGTCCCCTGGGCGGCCAGCCATTTCTACTTGCACAAAATGCATCAGGTGTTGTGGCTGATGGCGGTGCTGTCGCATTGGACCGTGCTTCATCGCGTCTACCACACGTGGCGCGAAGTCCAGGATCACAACGCCGTCAAGGCAGAACCCGATCCAGTCAGGATCGAAGAGAAAGCCGTGCGACTCAGGCCAAGGCCTGAGCCCGGGCTATAAAAACAGAGGTCAGAAATTGAGTCCATCTGATCTCGATAATCGGGGAGTCGATTTCATGGTTTGTCCATGCTGTGGGGCGCACCAAACCACAACGGCAACAGAATGTGCCTGCGGCGCAAAATCGGTTGGATTGCCGCTGACTGAACCGGATTGGGTTGCGCCAAAACTCGGCTTTGCTTTCGCCTCAATCATCCTGGGATTGGCAGGACTGTTAATGTTCTGGATCAAGCCGGTAGGTTTGATAGCCCTTGGCGGCGTGTACCTTGCTTACAAGGGTCTGCAATTGCATAAGGCGAACCCAGCGCGATTCGGAGGATTGCGGCTCGCACGCACAGGTCTGGCGGTTTCGATTATTATGGTGTGCCTGGATGGCGGTTTGATGATCGCCTCTATCCCGAAAGCGATTCGCGCGTATCACGGACGACGTTACTATTCGACAGTTGCTAATATGCAGGAGCTGGCCGGATTATTACGAGAATACCAGCGCGAATACGGCAGTCTTCCCGAAGAACTCAACGATCTGCGTTTGATCACCGCGAAGCCGATCAACAATATCGATTTCTGGGAACAGGAATTCCGGTTCACCAGCACATCGCTGGTTGCATCCCGCGGTCCAAGACACGAACCGTTGACTACATACGAAATTCGTTCAGCTGGACCCGATGGTCTGTTCGGCACCGCAGATGACATAATAATGCAGGACGGACGTATAATTCCTCCGGCAGATACTGATCCGGCGTTAAAAGAAGCTGCGCCAGTGGAATCTATTACTCCTGCTGAACGCGAACCCGGAAAAGGCAGTCGCAAGCGTTAATATCAGCACATACCAAGGTAAGTCTTTGCCTAGTTTCTTCTCCTTGTTCAAAAAGAAAGACCCTGTTGCCGAGAAAATCCGCTGGTTACTCTCGCAAGGCAGAATCATCGAAGGAACCATAACGAAAATGGTCAATGCCGAAGGCGAACCAATCGGCCAAAAAGAAATTCAGGCTGGCGTGAAGTGTTTTGTCGCTTACGAATATTATGTGAGTGGCGTAATATACGAAGCGTCGCAAGAGCTAAACCAAGAACAGCTGAAAAAGTTCGAGGAGTATTTGCCGGGCGCAGTGGTAAACGTTCGATACGACCCGCGCTGTCCGACGAGTTGTATTGTTGAGTAGAAGATAAGAACATATGCAGTTTAACCGAATCCTGATTGCCAACCGCGGTGAGATAGCCGTCCGGATAATACGTGGCTGTCGCGAGTTGGGAATCAAAACTGTAGCGGTCTATTCCGAGGCCGATAGAGCTTCTCTTCACGTCAGAATGGCCGACGAAGCCTATTTCATAGGGCCGCCACCTGCAGTCGAAAGCTATCTGGATATTAATAAAATCATTGATGTCGCCCGCAAGAGCAAAGCCGACGCTATTCATCCGGGATATGGTTTCCTTTCAGAAAATCCAGCGTTTGCCAGCGCGGTTGAAGAAGCGGGACTAAAGCTAATAGGTCCTTCGGCGCATTCGATGGAATTGATGGGCAGTAAGACTTCTGCGCGTCAGGTAGCGCAGAAAGTCGGCGCGCCAATCGTGCCGGGAACGTCAGAGCCGGTTACTGATGTCGATAATGCCCTTAGCATTGCAGAACATATCGGCTATCCGGTGATGCTGAAAGCTCGCGCAGGAGGAGGCGGCAAAGGCATGCGGCAAGTATCTTCCGCCGCAGAACTACCTGGCGCGTTGCAGACGGCGCAATCCGAGGCGGCCGCGGCGTTCAAGGATTCCGCTGTCTACATCGAAAAAGTCATCGTTAATCCGAAGCATATAGAGATTCAATTGCTGGGCGATCAGCATGGCAATTACGTTTATCTTGGAGAGCGCGAATGCTCTATTCAACGGCGACATCAGAAAGTCGTTGAAGAATGTCCGTCTCCGCTAAACGATCCCGACCTCAGAAGACGAATGGGCGAAGCCGCTGTTAAAGTCGCTGGCGCCGCCGGTTATTACAACGCCGGAACGATAGAGTTCCTGGTCGATAAAGAAAAGAACTTCTATTTCCTCGAGATGAACACTCGTCTGCAGGTCGAACATCCTGTGACAGAGATCGTCACCGGCATCGATCTGGTAAGAGAGCAGATCAGAATCGCAGCAGGTGAACAATTGGGCTATGGTCAGGACAAAATCACAATGCGCGGTCACGCAGTCGAATGTCGCATCTATGCTGAAGATCCTGACAGCAATTTTATGCCTGCACCCGGCAAGGTGAACAGATTACGCGAGCCATCAGGTCCCGGCGTCCGCATCGATTCGGGAATTTATGAAGGCTGGGAAGTTCCGATCTACTACGACCCGATGATTGCAAAACTTGTCGGGTACGGCAGCAATCGCGCGGAAGCAATCGCGAGATTATCGCGGGCTTTGGATGAATATATTGTCTCTGGAATCAAGACGACGATTCCATTTTTCAAACAGATTTTGCAAGACAACTCTTTCCTGACCGGCGATACCGATACGGGCTTTATTGACAGGTGGCTTAAGTCGACCAGCCGTGAAGAATCAAGACCGGTGTTGTCGCAGGAGGCTCTCGATATAGCGGCTGTGGTCGCGACGCTCAGCTATATTAAAGACCAAGCGCCGGTCACCGTGCAGCAATCATTTACGGAGAGTAAGTGGAAGAAGAGCGGACGAATGGCGGCTCTTTATTCTAAGGCATAATGAAATACGACGTAGAGATCAAAGGCGAACATCATTCAGTCGAGATAAAGTCATTCAAGGATGGCTCGCTGGTCGCGCTGGTGAACGGTCGCGAGCTGAACTGCGAAATCGTGCAGCCAGAGCCGAATACCTATCTTCTGATAACGAATACTCCTGAAAGATCCGTATACGAAATTCGGACGGAGAATCAATCGGAAGGCGAGACTAATCTGAGAATAATGGGAGCGTTGGTCAGCGCACGGGTCATCGATCCTAAGCACAGGTCGCGTACCTCGGATCACGGCGCGTCCGGCCGTCAACAGATCGTGTCGCCGATGCCCGGTAAAGTCGTGAGGTTAATGGTCAGCGTCGGCGATGAAGTGAAATTAGGTCAGGGTGTTATCGTAATCGAAGCAATGAAGATGCAGAACGAATTGAAATCGCCCAAAGACGGACACGTCATCGACGTTGCCGTGTCAGACGGGCAAACGGTTACAGCCTCTCAGGTATTGATTACAATCGAATAGCCGCCGTCGTATTAATGAGATAAACAGTAGAATCTAGAAATTGTTGGTACAACCTTTTAACAAGCTCTGATAAGGACCCTCGTTGAAACCGCGTATATCAAAAGTCGCCTCCTGTGCCGTGTCCTTAACAGGCGTGAAGCCAACCCTTAACCGTTTAGAATTCTGAAGCAGCTTCAGAAATTCGCTGGCGTTCTTTGCCTGCAGGCCCTTCATATCTGTGGATCCAAGCCAGTATTGCTTTAACGGCTTTCCATTATCGAATATAAGTTTCACGGAATACCGCCCCGATTCGCGGGAAAGGGTCATGCCTGTGTTTATGAAGACCTTAAGAGACCTATTTGAACATTCACAGTATAGTACTGGCCTGTCCCTTGTCTCTTTAGATTCGATAATGCTTTCAGCCATAATCTGTGCCACCAACGCGTCACCCGTGGTAATGTGTGATTTACCTTGCGCAACTGTCCATTTGCCACTTGCAGAGACTTCGGCCGAGTTGGGGTTAGTGATTCTCATATCAGGTAATGGCCGCTCTCCCCTTTCTATCAAGAAAACAACACATCCACCCATCAATAGCACGAAAAATCCGACGATCGTCCAAACAGCCGTCGCCACCAAGCTGGTAGAGTTATTTGGCTGAGTTCGCTGTGGCACAGAAGGGCGCAGAACAACTTGGTACTGTACCACTGGAAGCGGAGCAATGACTTCCGATTTTGGGAATGGCGCACCGCAGTTCGGACACGTTCCTTCAAGGTTGTAGTCTTCTACGCCGCAATAGGGACAAAGCTGCATAAGGTCTCTTTGGAATTACTTATTTTCGCGCTTCCGGCAGTAAAGCGCTTTGCAGATTGCAAGATTTCGATCATAAATATAGTCCAATCTCGCCATTGAAATCCAGCCTCTATTTCCAATTGGGTCGCTACTCACTTGACAGCAATTACCGATAGTTTATCCTGCAATTCTATCGTCTTTGAATTCTAACAGGATCGTCTTCAATGTCCGACAGCATCGTTATCAGAGATTTGCGGAACCTGGAAGATATCCGCACGGTCGAAGACCTCCAGCGGAAAATCTGGGGTATGTCTGACCTGGACATTTTGCCGTCGACTATGATTCTGGCCTCAATCGAAGTAGGCGGATCGCTTCTCGGTGCTTTTGTCGATGATCATTTGGCCGGCTTTGCCTACTCTTTTCCTGGGTTGGAAAATGGCCGGTTAACGATGCATTCCGATATGCTCGGCGTTGATCCCGCTTTTCGCAATCACGATCTTGGTTATAAGTTAAAACTCGCCCAACGAGACCGCGCTCTAAAATTCGGTATCGATCAGATCACATGGACATTCGATCCACTGCAGTCGTTGAACGCTTATTTTAACATCGCGAAACTGGGCGCGGTATCGGACAAATACAAACCTAATTTCTATGGCGAGACGTCAAGCTTCCTCCATCGACTCGGCACAGACCGTCTGTGGGTTCGGTGGTTAATTCAAAGCGGCCGAGTAAAACAACGGCTGAACGATAAAGAAAAGAATCAGGATGTCGATGCGCTATTTGGAAACACAAAGCCACTGGTGGAGGTTGAAAGTGACCTTTCTCCAAAAACAAGCGCTCTGGCGGAAATCAGCCAGCACAGCTTATCGATCGAGATTCCTCGTGATATAAACTCCATTATCAAGGATAATTTGGATCTTGCTTTGCGGTGGCGAGATGCTGTGAGATGGGCGTTCACCACAGCGTTTGAGGCAGAGTACGTTGTTAGAGATTTCGTACGAAACGAAAGAGAATCACGACAGACAGGGGTGTATCTACTCAGCGCAAATGATGAATCTTGAACGAGTCGAACTGTGCGAAATTCAAATGCCTCTGGTTGCCCCGTTTGTCACCAGCTTTGAGCGATTCACTCATCGCAGAATAATTCTTGTTCAGGTTTTCGACTCCAGTGGGGCCACAGGATGGGGCGAATGCGTAGCGACCGAAGAACCCCTGTATAATCACGAATTCATCGATGGCGCGTGGTTGTTATTGAAGGAATATCTAATTCCAAAACTTCTTGGAAAAGGGATCGATACTCCTTCCGACATAGCGGAAATATTTAAGCTCACCCGTGGAAATCGAATGGCGCGGGCCGCAATAGAAAGCGCCTGCTGGGACCTCCACGCAAAAATGGCAGGAAGACCGCTCTGGCAGATGCTTGGCGGTACGCGGTCGGAAATCGAATGCGGCGTGTCGATCGGCATACAGCCTTCGCTTTCAGCGCTACTTGATAAAATCACAACAGACCTACAGGATGGTTACACCAGAATCAAGCTGAAGATTCAACCCGGACAGGATTTCGAGATAGCCGAAATCGCTCGCAGACATTTTCCCGATATTCCACTAATGCTCGACGCGAATTCGGCGTACACACTGGCCGATGTTGAATTGTTAAAACGACTGGATCAGTTTAACCTGATGATGATCGAACAGCCTCTGGCGGACTTTGATCTAATAGACCACTCGATATTGCAGAAACAGATCAAGACGCCAATTTGTCTGGATGAATCAATTGACAGTGTCGAGCTTGCGCGTCAGGCCATCGACATTGGTGCTTGTCGAATAATCAATGTCAAGCTCGGTCGCGCTGGCGGTTACACTGAGGCGATACGAATTCACGATCATTGTGTCGAGAGATCAATTCCCGTCTGGTGTGGGGGAATGCTGGAAACAGGAATTGGTCGTGCTCACAATATTGCTCTGTCGACTCTGAAAGGCTTTTGCCTGCCGGGAGACGTCTCGGCCAGCAAGCGTTACTGGGCTGAAGACATCATTTCACCGGCGGTCGAGGTCGACCAAAACGGTATGATCAGAGTGCCGACCTCGCCCGGTATCGGATATGAAGTCAAACTCGATTTAATCGAAAAACTGACTTTGAGAAAAGAGACCGTCAAGTGAGTTTAAATCAACGATTCATTGCCTGATGAACCGGATAGAAATGATAGAGCATCAAATAAACCAGCACTCCCGTAACCGACACGTACAGCCAAACCGGTAACGTCAAGCGCGCGATTTTGCTGTGCTTGAAGAATTGACCGCTCAATGCTCTCCAGAGCGTTACCAAAACAAACGGGACAATAACAGTCGCCAGAATCGTATGGCTGATCAGAATGCTGAAGTAGGTTGGGCGTGACCATCCTTCACCGGGGAACTTTGTAGCGCCGTGATAGTAATGGTAAGTCAGATAACAAATCAAAAATAAAACCGAAGTTGAGAACGCGGCGATCATACAGGCGCGATGCGCTTTTATGTTTTTCTGCTTAATGAAAACAAATCCTATCGCCAGCAAAACAGCGGTGGTAGCGTTCAATGTCGCGTTAACGGTTGGTAAAGCTGAAACCCATTCCATGGTTATGTGATGTAGCGCAAGCCACCAGCTTGCGCTACTTTAATTCGTTCTGCTCGCTTGCACATAGCAAAGCGAAAAAATCACCGCGGCCGCGATTGCGCTCACCAAAAATGAAACGCCTAGCCCCATTCCATTCGTCACTGCGCCTGATGGCGACAATACGATTCGCAAGACGTTCATTCCATAGGTTAGCGGATTAATCCGCATCATCCATCCGATCCAACTGGAAGCTCCTGAGATCGGGAACAGCGCTCCGGAAACCAACCACATCGGAATCAGGAATAAATTGATCAACGCGTGAAATCCATGCGTTGAATCCAGTCGCCAGGCAATCAAAAACCCAAGGCTGGTTAGGCCAAACGAAACCAGGAACAATATCGCCGCGCTCATTGCGATATTGTAAAGGCTGAGATGAATTCCTACAGTCGGTCCCAAAAACAGGAATATCATGCCCTGTATCAGTGCCAGCGTTGACCCGCCCAGCACTTTGCCCATCACTACGCTGCCGCGTGAAACAGGTGAGACCAGAACCGAAAGCAGAAAACCTTCTTTGCGATCTTCAATCACTGACATCATCGTGAAGATCGATGTAAACAATATGATAAGGATGATTGTTCCAGGAAAGAAGTATTCGAGATATCCGCTGGTCTTAGCGCCATCCGGTCGAAACGAGCTGCCAATCCCTGAACCCACCACAAGCCAGAATATCAACGGTGAGCCTAACACCCCGGCAACCCGACTGCGCTGTCGATAAAACCTGACGAGCTCTCGCCACCATAGCGTAGTTGCCGGAAGCCAGAAACCTGGTCGCTTAATCTTCGACCGATCAAATGAACGAGCAGGCGAAACTCCGCTTGCCGATACTGATGGCAATTCAACAGAGGGCGACTGCGTAGACATCCTTACTTCCTTTCTAATCGGTCCAGCTTCAGCCCGTTACTTTGCAGCTCCTGCAGCGCTGGTTTTCTGGTTGGCTGCGGCAGCCTTTCTGTTCCTGAACTTCTCGCCCAGCGGACCGCTCCACAAAGTAAACAACGGATTGATCGCAAAAACCAGCGCCAGCGCCAAACAAACCATTACCGTGAACAGATCGTCGACGCCTCCGTGAAAATCATCTCGTGTTACATCATAGGCAATTCCCGCCAGGAAAACGACTACCATTACAACGCAGATCACGTTGATCACCAGACCTTCTTGTTTGACCTTATCCATAAAAACACCCTCCGGTTTAATGAGAGTTTCTATAATGCCGACTCAAATAATTATGCCGCCGACGCCCGCTCCTCGTCAGAAAAACGATGACCGGTGTGCTGAATAAACACATCTTCGAGCGTCGGTCTTCCCATCGTTATCGAAGAGATTTGGCCCGGGAATGCTTCGACCAGCTCAGTTATGAATTCGTGTCCACGCGATCTCTCAATGCGCACTGTATCTCCAACAACTGCTGGCTCACCACCGAATCGCTCTTTTATCTTCCCACTTAGCTGATTCGGATCCTGGGTTTGAGCAGAGATAACGTCTCCACCAATTTCCGCCTTCAAATCGTTCGGCGTACCCATCGCGACCAATCGGCCTTGATCCAGTATTCCAACCTGATTACAACCTTCAGCCTCTTCCATTATGTGCGTCGTCAGAACGATTGTAACACCTTCGCAGTCGCGCAAGGACTCGAGATAAGACCACAAATCTCGTCGCGCAGCCGGATCAAGACCAGTGCTCGGCTCGTCCAGCAGCAGCAAAGGTGGCCGGTGAAGAAATGATTTGGCTATCTCGACTCGGCGCTGCAAACCGCCTGAAAGCTTCTCGACGAAATCGTTAGTTCGATCAGCCAGTCCAAGCCGTTCGATGACATCTTTGATTCTTGATGCAAGAGTAGCGCCTTTCAATCCGTACAGATGTCCCTGATGGCGAAGATTCTCTTCAACCGTCAGTTTCACATCCACGGCTGGCGATTGGAAAACTACGCCGATCAGGTTCCTGACTTGTCTCGGATCTTTGGAAACGTCGACGCCGCAAATACGCGCGCTTCCAGAAGTAGGTTTTAGAAGAGTGGAGAGTATTTTGAACGTTGTCGTCTTACCCCCGCCGTTCGGGCCTAGCAAGCCGAAGATAGTACCGGCGTTTACATTAAAGCTGATTCCCTGCAAAGCCACTCTGTCATCGTAACGGTGATAGAGCGAATCAACTTCAATAATGTGATTTTCAACCATCACATCAACAAACTACGTCTTATTCTAAATCCCAATCGACGTTGCTGGTCTCGCTATTTTCGATGTCCTCATCGCTTCCTGCGCCTCTGCGTTTATAAGCCAGACCGAGAATTGCGCACATCATTCCGACAGGAGGAATCAACAGCGCCAATGTTCCATTCTTAAACGCTGCAATCTGAGCCTTAGCCTGTGCCGAATTCGCAACCGATGCTTTGCACATCGCGCAACCCTGCGCGAATGCGGGCGACTGAACTGCCAGGCAAATCGCAACCACCGCGAACAACATTACCGAAAGTTTGACCATCAATCTGAAAGACATAGCAAACTCCTCGTCTCCCAACTGTCGACTCAGCGATTCGCGGGATGCGTGAGTAATCGCAAAGCGTCCGGGAAGAAAATGCTCAGCAAAGAGATAACAATAACCATGGCAGGAAGTATCGTCAAAATCAAGGCGGTCCTTTCGAACTTCAGATGCATAAAGTAGAAGATAATCAACGCAGCCTTGATAATTGACAGTCCCATCAAAAGAACAAGCATAAGGTTGAGCGGCAATCGCTCGTACCCAAGAAATACCTCAATCGCCGTTAAGATAAGCAGACCGAACCATACGAGCAAATAAAGCTTGTTGCCTGAACTTTGTCCATGTGCAGCTTCAGCGTCCATACGTTCTCCTAATAATCTCTATAACTGTTTCCTGTTTAGTAAATCTATTTTGCCTTGATCGACATTATGTAAATCAACGGAAATACGAACATCCAGACGAGATCGACGAAGTGCCAGTACAACCCGCAAATCTCAACGTCTTCGTGATTCGACTTCTTCCTGGCAGCGATAACGCCAAGGTAGATCACGCCGGTCAGAACGTGAAACATATGCAAGCCGGTAATTGTGAAGAATGTCCCGCCAAATAATGGTGTGCTCGGACCCCAGGCGGCTGGAGAAGCGAAGGGCTTCAGTCCTTCGTCGATCAGGTGGAACCATTCACGGATATGCAGGACAAGAAATGCCAGACCACCCAGCATCGTGGCTCCGATCCATTTGACAACAGCGCCGCGATCTCCCTTGGCTGATGCGTTCACAGCCATCACCATTGTCAAACTGCTGGATAGCAGGCAAGCCGTCATCACCGTTGCGTAAAGAATGCCTGGAGAAAAATCGAACGGTGTCGGCCAGTTCGGCGTAGACATTCGGACGTAGCTATATCCAAATAGCAGTGCCGAAAACGTGAGCGAGTCGGAAAGAATAAAGAGCCACATGCCCAGTTTCTTATGGCCGATTTTATATGGCGAGACGCCTCCATCCCATACTGTCGCCGGGACCGACCTGTCTTCCGCTATCACTTGAGACATCCTTTACCTCCAGAACGATAGAAGTAGAAAGAGATAAATCCAAAGCCCATCCATAAAATGCCAGTAGATGGCCGTAACTTCCACTGCGGTTCTGCGGTTCGCTGTATATCTTTTCCTTCTTACCGCAACATACAACAAACCAAGAATTCCGCAAATCAGGTGAATACCATGTGTTCCAGTCAACATGTAGAAAAAACTGCTGTACGGATTACTGTTGACGAAAACTTTCTCAGTCACTAATTGTTGCCACGCGGCAAGCTGACTGGCTAAAAAACCAAGCCCAAGGGCAGTAGTTAACAATAGCCATTGGCTGAAACTTTTTGTGTTATCGGCCTTCAGAGCCCTGCGCGCAAATTCGAACGTAATACTGCTTGCCAGCAATAGCCCGGTGCTCAGCCACAAAATATGAGGAAGCCCAAATGTTCCCCATGTACGGTCCTGCTGAGCTTCGCCGTATCGAACTACGTATGCGCTGGTCAGCGCGGCAAACAACATTGTAATGCCGCCGACTGCCAGCCACATTCCAAGCTTGTAAGCGTCTTGCGGAGTCCGTCCATTTGGACCGCCCGGTCCGTCACCGCCGGGTCCGCGACCGTTTCGTTTGTTACCGTTCCCGCCGCCTGATTGAACCTTCGAACCCGACTTTACGCCTGGCTTTGCAGGCGTTGTTACCGTTGCCATTACATTCTCCAAACTGCCGAGAATTATTAAACTGGTTATGACCTCAATTTATATTGATCAAGTCGCAGGCGCTATTTCCGGATCAGTCTGCATAGTAAAGTCAGTCGGTGCGCCCGGAACACTGTATTCATAAGGTCCGTGATGAACCACCGGCATATGCCCACCGAAATTGTCGAACGGCGGCGGCGATGGTATCGTCCACTCCAGCGTCGTCGATTCCCACGGATTTTCGACTGCCTTCGGCCCGCGCATCAGACTGTAGATCAAATTGACAAAGAAAATTAACTGCGCCGTTACTGTGACTATCGCGGCAATTGAAATGAATACGTTCAGGGACAGCAGGTGTTGCAAATACGGGAACTGAGTGAATTCAGCATAACGTCGCGGCTGACCTGCCATTCCCAGCAAATGCATCGGAAGAAAGATGCAATACACTCCGATGAATGTCAGGATAAAGTGAATCTTGCCAAGACCTTCGTTCATCATCTTGCCGAACATCTTCGGGAACCAGTAATAGGTTCCAGCAAACATACCGAAAATGGCTGCGACGCCCATAATCAAGTGGAAGTGGCCGACGACGAAATACGTATCGTGAAGGAACAGGTCTATCGATGTTTGACCCAGGAAAATTCCGCCCAGACCACCCGATACAAACAACGAGACGAATCCAAGCGCAAACAGCATGGGCATCTGGAAGCGAATCTTGCCGCCCCATAACGTACCGAGCCAGTTAAAGGTCTTGATTGCCGATGGCACACCGATCGTCAACGTGATCAGCGAGAAGACCAAACCCGTCATAGGGTTCATTCCGCTGATGAACATGTGATGACCCCACACGAAGAATCCCAACAGACCAATTGCCAGAATCGCATAAGCCATCGCGCGATAGCCAAAGACTGGTTTTCTGGCGAAGGTTGAAAGTACCTGTGACGTCAAACCCATACCGGGCAGAATCGCAATGTAAACTTCCGGATGACCAAAAAACCAGAAAAGATGCTGCCACAATATAGGCGAGCCGCCCTCGTGCGGTTGCAGGTTTCCTGTGACCCAGATGCTGGGAGTGAAGAAGCTGGTTCCCGCGTTTCTGTCCAGCAACAGCAGCAATCCCGCACCGAGCAGAACTGGAAATGATAACAACGCTAAAATTGCAGTCGTAAACCACGACCAGCATGTCAATGGCATGCGCATCAGCGACATGCCGCGTGTTCGCATATTCAATGTAGTTGTTATAAAGTTGAGAGCTCCCAGCAATGATCCAATACAAAAGATTGCGATACTGGTAACCCACAAATCAACGCCTAATCCCTGCCCCGGTCCCGTTGCGACTCCGGCTGAGCTCAGCGGCGCGTATCCTGTCCAACCTCCAATGGGGCCTCCGACGAAGAACGCTGCCACCATCACAATAAAGCCAACCAGGGTGGTCCAGAACGACAACATATTCAGAGTCGGGAACGCCATATCGTCAGCGCCGATTTGTATTGGCAGGAAGTAGTTCCCGAATCCTCCCATTGGCGCTGTTGTCAGCACGAAGAACACCATAATTGTTCCGTGCATCGTCAACAAGGAAAGGTAGAATTCTGGCTTCATTCCCGCAGTGTCAAAACCATTTGGGAAGATTGTTTCCAATAGCGACCAGTGAGCAGCGGGCCAAGCCAAACGCAAGCGCATCAGGACCGACAACAACATTCCAAAGATCACCGCCGCCAGCGCAAGACACCAATACTGGATACCGATGACCTTATGATCTATGCTGAAGATATACTTGCGAATAAATCCTGACGGCGGTTCATGATGATGAACTGCGTGTGTTTCTGACATCGCATTCTCTCCTGGATGATTCAATCGATAATTTCAACTGATAACAATCAAATACTAGACTGTGGCGCAGACATTCAGTCTGCGCTGCTGTCTGTAGATCACACGTCCTTTTCTGCAGCCACTGACTTAATCTGCCAGCGCAGACTGAATGTCTGCGCCACTTATAATCTCAATGATTACCTGCGTTCTTTGTTAACCAATCCTGATAGTCCTGGTCTGACACAACTCTGAGCTTGCTGGGCATCTTGTAATGGAACATACCGCAAAGCTCTGCGCAGGCGATGTCGTACTCCCCGATCTGTTCGGGCGTAAAATGAATGACAATCGTCATTCCCGGCACCGCGTCCTGCTTCAATCTAAACGCAGGTATAAAGAAACTGTGAATAACGTCTTTTGACCTCAGCGTAACTTTAACCGGGTGATTTACGGGGACAACCATCTGTTTGCTGACAATGTCATCCTTCGATCTTGAATCGTTATCATCCACGCCGAAATTGGCCTGATCGCTCCACAATTTCATGTTCAGAGGTCCCATCTGTTTATCGGGGCCCGCATTGTGGAAGTTCCATTCGAACTGCTGGCCGGTGACTTCCCATTCTATGGCATCTGCTGGTGGAGCCGTGAGGTGAAGCTCAGCCCAAACCTTCTGCGCCATTACGCCAAGCGTGACGAACACGACAGCAGTCACAATCGTCCAGATGACTTCCAGGCGATTGTTGCCGTGCGTGTACATGGCCTTTTCGCCTTTTTTGCCGCCTCCGAATCGGAAGAGGATATAACCGAGGGCGACCTGTGCAAGTATGAACGCGATTCCCACTACGATCATCGTTCGCGCAAATTGAGCGTCAATCGCGCGGCCCATTGCGTTTGTCGGCGCTACTGCGTGCCCGGCCGCGTCGAACGGCGGCGCCGGCCAGAACCCGCCCGCAAAAATGATGATGGAAACTATAGTCAGGATAAATATCAATGCGCCTAGAATTCGGCCCATGAGTTGATCTCCCCTTACAGGATGACTTTCTGCCGATTGGAGATTTGCCGGATCAGATTGGAGTTACCTGGACTGCGAAACTTCTCTCCAACCTGACGCACGCGCGCCACGGTCTGAACGAGCAAATCACAAATCTGAAATCCAACTGCTACTGCGAAACTGACTAATTGAGCTGATTAACTACCATTAGAATCAAAAGCAACGGTAAATAGAGCACAGAAGCCTGTAACAGTCTGCGCGCTTCAATGCTCGAGCGAACAACCGCAGTCCTGATACTGAAAAAGAGGAATACCAGTCCCAGAACGATCGCTCCGTAGAAATACACGTTGCCCGACAGACTTAAAACCTTTGGCAGTAAACTGACAGGTACCAGCATGACTGTGTAGAGAACAATTTGCTGGCCCGTAATTCTGCCTTCCGGATCAATGACCGGCAGCATTTTTATTCCCGCGCGCGCATAATCGTCGCGATACATCCATGCGATTGCAAAGAAATGCGGGAACTGCCAAAGGAATAAAATTGCGAAAAGAACCCAGCCGCCCATCGATAGATTGCCGCGCACCGCTGCCCACCCCATCAACGCCGGGATAGCACCTGGTATTGCACCTATAGCTGTACATAATGTTGTGCGCGTTTTGAGCGGAGTATAAACAAACAGATAACTTGCGAATCCGATTAAACCAAGCACCGCTGTCAGCGGATTAACCAAGATCGCTATATAGGCTTCGGCAATTGCAGAAAGCAAAAGACCAAATACAAGTGCGTGCAGGGGACTCAAGCGGTTTGACGGAAGCGGTCGTTTGGCCGTTCGATGCATTAGACCATCAAGGTCTCGCTCAAGATATTGGTTGAGCGTCGCTATTCCGCTTGAAAGAATCGTAATGCCAAGTGCAGTGTTAAGCAGTCCGAGATAATTCAAAGGGCCGCTCGACCCCATGCAATATCCGGCTGCAGCCGTCAGCACAATCAGAAACGTAATTCTTGGCTTTGTTAATTCGATGAAACCGGAAACCTGAGACTGGGAGCGCGGCCTCGGCTGCGACAAACCTGCAGCAATAATTTCTTTTGATGTTGTTATAACTTTTGTTTGCGTTCCCATAAAACCTGACGAATGCTGAAATCTCTCCGTCTATTCAATAAGGATGATGAACTAGCTGCAATCAGCATTCATCAAACATCATTCTCAACGGGACCTATACCGTCGCTTCGCGCGAAGCCAATTCAACAGTAGCTTTCGCTGGGGACAGAACCCGATAAATCCGAAGCGTCAATACTACCATTGCGGTCAAGGTTAAAGCCCCCGTAGCAACGTGCGCAACCGTCAACGAAACCATCGGTTCCAACGGTTGAGGGTCGTTGATCGATGCAAGTCTTGCATAATACGAAGCTATTCCTAATCCGATCTGCACTACGACTAGACCAATCACTGCCATTGCGGGTCGCTGCAAATATGATTCCTTATGTCGTGTTAATGTCAGTGTGGCAGTCAGGAATACCAGGAAACCAACTACCACGGCTCCAAAAACATGCGGCAGAATTCCAAACGCCTGATGGCGAAATCCAGCACCGAGAACCAGTTGAACCAATATCGCTATTGTAGTTACTGCAGAGAGAGACCTTAAAGATAAAGCCGGTTTATCAGATATTGAGCCGATTGGTTCGAACCATTTTCTCGATGTAAAAACAACCAGGCTTACAATCAACGCGAGAAAGCTTTGCGCAACCAAAGCGTGCGGTATCGCAATCTCGGCTTTGTAACCAGGATAATGAACCCGGATGCCACCAATTACGGCCTGTGCTATGACCAGACCGAATACAGCCAGCGCCAGGCGTTTAACCCACACTCTCGACTCGCGCAGCCACGCAAAAACCGCAAGTATTAAAGTCAGCATTCCGACCGAGCCTGCAATTACACGATGTGAATACTCGAATCGGACATTTGCGATAAAATGATCCGACGTGATTAACCATCTACCAAAAGACATCGGCCAATCTGGAACCGAATCTCCGGCGCCATTGCTGGTTACTAGAGCGCCTGCGATTATCAAAACAAACGTCGCGCAGACGGTTAGAAGAGCGATGTAATGGAGGCCATTGCTTAATTGTGGCCTCCATTTCAACAGCTTTGAAAGTTTAGCTCTTATCATTATCCACGGTCCTTCGGTCGCTGGCTTTCGCCCAAAAGACCGAGGAGTATAACAGTCTCAGTGGTGATGCGCTACCGGCATCGAGATAACAAACGGATCGGCAAGAGCTAATCCAGACGGAGCAATCAGTTCCGCCTGAGTCGGATTGCCGCTGTAGGTGAAATCGGTTGTCTTGCTCTCTTTATTGCCGACAGTTACCGTGGCGGTTTTCTCACCGTAATTCGGATGGAAGGCAACGATTGTATAGGTTCCCGGAGGAACATCCTTGAACTCGAACGAGCCGTCTTTGCCAGTCACGGCGAAATACGGATGTTTGAATACGGCGATTGTGGCCTTCATCCACGAGTGCTGATTGCACTTGACAGGAATCACCTCTTCGCGTGCGAACTTCACCTTCTTATCAGGAGCTCCCGCACCTTGCGCCTCATTAAACCCATCTCCGTTCGGAGCTATGGCGTTGATGTTGTGATTTGTTTGATCGCTGGTTTTTACTGAGAGCTGTTGATTCGTCATCATGCCCATCATATGCGGAGCATACATACAGCCTGTCTGGTCGAGAACCACCTGAGACGACGGCGTATCGAATTTATATTTGCTCAAGCCGTCGCTCTTGATATAAACCAAAACATCCTGAAACTTGCCATCGTTGACCGTAATCGCGTCACTGGTCGCGCCGCCTGAATGTTTTCCAGCGCAATAGGCGTCGTTGCTCATATCAATGGTTTTCGCCTTTGGAACATCGCCGTTGAAGTTGACCTTACCAGATATCGTTCCCTCATTACCTGTCGGCTTGAAGTTGGCGCCCGACGTACTGTTGTCGTTCGTTCCTGGACCACCTTCATCAGGTTTATTTCCGCACCCTACTGTACCCAGCAGTACCGCCACCGCTGCCAGCAAGCAAAGCCTGCGAATCATACTCATAGTCTATTCCTTTCCTTAATAACTCTAATCTTGATACTTGGTCCGTAAATCAACCCGCTATAATACACAACTTTGTATTACATTCTAGGGAGAAGTTACAACCTCGGCCCGCTTGTTCAGCGCAAGCCTCTCAACGAATTTCTTTTCAGGAACATGATTATTCCTGCTGGTGGTACCGGCCTTTTGCGGGGCCGCGCTGCCGGAGGTACTAGCCGCCGGACTAGAGGAAGATGATCCTCCCTTCACTCCCAGCTTCGCCTGTTCCTCAGAATTGATCTGGAACATATAACGAACCAGCAGATCAGCGTGATCACCCTTGTATCCATTGAAGCTATCCGGAGTCGGACCGGCAAAGACGTAACGGTTATTTGCTTCGTCGCGGTTGAACAGCTTCGATGGCATTGCCGTAGTTGGATCAATCAATTCAGGATGAACGATCCACCGCTCAACCCACTGCGGCTTCAATCTTTCCTTTGCCAGCAGGAAGTTTGGCGCCGTCGCAAGTTTGTCGTGCGTCGGGTCGCCTGTCATATGGCACTTCAGACACGGCGCTGCCTGTGATGTGAACAGCGCTCGTGCCATATCGCGTTCCTGCGGCTGTAATGCAACCATTTGCTCAGGAATATATGGATTTGGCTGCGACGAATACGCCGTGAAGAATCGTACCAGCGTCTGCAACTCGTTCGGCGAGAATTGGAACGTTGGCATTCTCACAGCCAGATATTGTCTCACGCCGTTGCGATTAGTGTCCGTATCCGACAGAGACGGATTGTTGAGGAATCGTAATAACCAGTCTGGATTGACACGCGCGCCTTCAGTCACCAGGCGCGGCGGCAACTTGTCGCGATTGTCTCCCTGGTATTGAGGCTCGCCCATTAAGGTCGAGGCTTGACCGACAAGAAGGTTATGACAACCCATGCAGTTGTACTTCTTGACCAACCACCAGCCTTCCTGAACGTATTGGCGCTGATCTGACGGCGCATATTTTAGATTCGCGGGAATCGTCGTATCGGTGCTGCCCAAAAGGAAAGTTGTTACCGCATCAATTTCGCTTCTATCTTTGAAATATATATTCGGCATCCGCAGCCGGTCGTCTGGACCTTTCTGCTTGCCAACATCATAGATTGCGGGATTTGTCAGTTTCTGCTCGAAGAAGCCTTTGGCATCGTACCAGGAAGTCTTCACGCCGTTGCGAATGTTCGGCCGACCATCTGGCAGAGTTCCCTCTTCCGCCTTGTGAGTGAACAAAGCGAAATCGAGACGCTCAATCGGCTTGCTTCCTTCAACCGTGAGCTCTGTTCCAATCTTTTGCTGACTCTCGAGTCCCTTTATTTCATGGCATCCAGCGCAGCCATACTGTTTGACCAGCGCCTCGCCTTTGGAGAACCTGTCTTTCTCATCCATAAACGAGGCATCTGGGAATTGGACTCCGGTCTTCAATGACATAAGGTAAGTCGCGATGTCCCGCGCATCTTGATCTGACAAGCGGAATACCGGCATTACTGTCATACTCTGAACCTGAATCTCGTGACCTTTGAAACTGCTGTGCTGTTCGTCAAATACAAAGGGGATCCCTTCTTTTGCATAATCATCTGGGGTTAGGTCACGCCCCAGAATTGGAGAATAAGGCAATGACCGAACAC
>Ga0070741_10001807_pt1 | contig 61589 bp, 62 predicted proteins | sample Coa_R1_4_FD_66440 | JGI IMG/M metagenome (GOLD analysis project Ga0070741, IMG submission 66440) | Surface soil microbial communities from Centralia Pennsylvania, which are recovering from an underground coalmine fire - Coalmine... | ecosystem: Environmental > Terrestrial > Soil > Unclassified ...
TCCCGCGAATTCTTCTCGCGCAGGTCGGCGGCAAAGTCCCACTCCCACTGCGGGTCTTTGCGCGCCTCCTTGCGTCCGAAGGTTGCGGCTACGGTTCTTGCTGCTACCGCGCGCTGGCCGTTGCTGCCTGACATTTCACCGCCTCAGTTAAGGTCGTGACTACCTGCTCAATGGCTTCGACCGACAATCCCGGATACATCGGCAACGAGAGAATGTGCTTGGAGAGTTTCTCGCATACTGGGAAGTCACCCTTCTTGTAGCCGAGTTGCTTGTAAGCATCCTGCAGGTGGAGAGGCACGGGATAGTGCAGTCCGGTGTCAATGCCTGCGTTTGCGAGCTGCGTCTTCACTTCGTCGCGATTCTCGATTTGCACGATATAGAGGTGATACACATGCTTGCCGTATGGCATTTCGATAGGCAGAGTGACATTCGCGTCGCGCAGTTTTTGGTTGTACAGAGCCGCGACTTTGCGACGTTCGTTGTTCCAGGTATCCAGATGAGGTAATTTCACCGCCAGCAAGCCACCCTGTAAGCCTTCAAGTCTGAAGTTGAATCCCGGAACACTGTGTTCGTACTTACGCAATGAGCCGTGGTCGCGTAGCATCCGCAGCCTTTGAGCTAGTGCAGAGTCGTTAGTGGTGATTGCGCCGCCTTCTCCTAGTGCACCCAGATTCTTTCCCGGATAGAAGCTGAAGCAGCCGGCGAGACCGATGGTTCCAGCTTTGCGGCCCTTGTACTCGGATCCGTGAGCCTGACATGCATCTTCAATGAGCGGCAGCTTGTGGCGGTCGGCGATCGCGAGAAGAGCCTCGAGGTCAGCGCACTGTCCATACAGATGCACCGGCAGGATAGCCTTGGTTCTCGGAGTAATCGCCTTCTCTACTTGGGAAGGATCCATCGTGAACGACACGGGATCGACGTCGACGAATACCGGCGTTGCCCCAACTCCGCTGACCGCCTCCGCAGTTGCAATGAAGGTATTGGGGACCGTGATGACTTCATCTCCCGGACCAATTCCCAATGCAGCCATGACAAGGTGCAGTGCGGTGGTGCCGTTATTAACCGTAATGCAGTGGTCGGCTCCGACGTAGGCGGCAAACGCATCTTCGAAATTCTTGATCTCGGGTCCCAAAATAAATGAGGACCTCTCTAGTACTCGCTGGAAAACAGCGTTGAACTCCTGCTCGAGCGGCTTATGAATAGCTGATAAATCTACAAAAGGTACTTTCATGCGAGGACGACCTCTTCTCCTTTATTGATGTCTTGCGTACTGCGAATAAACTTTGCCGGCACACCGGCAACTACGGCGTTGTCCGGCACGTCGCGAGTGACCACGCTGCCCGCGCCGACAATTGCGTTTTCCCCGATCGTGACGCCGCACAGAATCGTGGCACTGGTTCCGATGGAAGCTCCGCGTTTGACTAATGTCTTCACAACGCCCCAATCGGCTTCGCTCTGCGGCTTTCCATCGCCGTTGGTAGCGCGCGGGTACTTGTCGTTAATGAAGGAAACGTTGTGGCCGATGAAGACGTCATCTTCAATTGTGACTCCTTCACAAACGAAGGTATGACTTGAGACCTTCGTGTTCTTGCCAACGGAGGAGTTCTTTTGGATCTCGACGAAAGCCCCAACTCGGCTGTTGTCGCCAATCGAGCAGCCGTAGAGATTGACGAAGGCATGAATGGCAACGTTCTCTCCGAGCTTGACGTTTGAAGCAATCCTGCAAAAATCGCCCATGCGGTCTCCCTGTGTTTTTTCGTGAGTTTGCAAGAAGACCACTGACTCCCTCTTGCGCTGAGTGGGGGAATGACACCCGAAGCCCGCATATAGCTTCGCCCTCTGAGTCCCAACCTGCCTTCCCGCAGGGTGACCCGGCGAAACTCGATCGCTGAACTTCCGGGATGCTCCTTTCAATGCACACAGGGTTCCAAAATTTTGCAGCCTCGCTATCGCGGCCACCGATGGCACATGAAAACAAGTGGCTTTATTTACAATAACTTGCATCAATGCCGGATTCCCTTGCCTGAATAGCCGTTTTGCCGTTGTCCAGGGTGTGCAAAGTCTTGCACATAAGCGGTAACCCGCCCGACTACCTCGCTGATGAGCTGGGAAATCGAGCAAATCCGAGGTTTAAGAAACACGGACCGGCCCTGGGGATATCGGGGAGTATCGAGCAAAAGCGGCGACGTTGGGAAGGAATAGTTCGAGGGAACAGAGTGCCTGAAGGCTTTCCCATCCGAGTTCGGTTTGCCCGAACTCGGATGGACTTGTCATCAATTATTAATCACCAGTCGCGTTCATGGCAGCGACAGCTTCCGCAGCAATTGGGCCGTCGTTCAGAAACACCATCCGACCGTTATCGTCCATCGATTCCTGCGCGGCCTCCAGCATGCGAACGATTCGCAAGCCAGCATGACCATCGCTCAACGCCGGCCGTTTCTCTACGATAGAGCCCACGAATTCCTTCGCCATTAAGCGAAGAGCTTCCGTTGTCTCAAGATTTGGAACCAGAACATCGCCGTTGCGATATCCGGTCAGCATCTTTTCTCTGCGATCTGGATCCAGGTTCTGAACAACGCCCTTGTCGTACACCTTCACCTTTTCGCTGGATTCCATATCGTCGTAGACCAGCATTTTCTTGCTGCCGCCGACAAGCGTACGTCTTACCTTCACAGGCGCTAGCCAATTAAGGTGGAAGTGGGCAATAAGATTGTCTTCGAAGTGGACAGTCACGTAGGCAATGTTTTCGTAAGGCGTGTAGAGGTGTTTCACACCAGTCGCCGAGACCGCAAAGGGCATGCGGTCGCATACGTAGTCCATGATCGAGAGATCATGGGGGCCGAGATCCCAAAGGACGTTGATGTCGCTTTGCACAAGGCCCAGGCTGATTCGGACTGAATCGAAGTACAGCAATTTTCCCATCTCGCCTGATTGCACCATCGATTTCATGCGACGTACAGCCCCGGTGTAAAGGAACGTGTGATCGACCATTAAACTCAGGCCGTTTCTCTCCGCAATCTCAATGAGCTCGAGCACCTCAGCGCTGCTCTGCGCCAGCGGTTTCTCTACAAGGACGTTCTTGCCTGCCTGGAGAGCCTGCTTGGCAAATCCATAGTGCGTCGATACCGGAGTAGCGATGACCACGGCCTCGATACGCGGATCGAGGATCACGTCTGTAAAGCTTTGTGTAATTTCAATCGACGGATACCGACGCTGTGCCCTCGCCAGCGCACGAGCATCGAAATCGCAGACTGTGACGACTTCAGCTTCTTCCAGTTCACAGAAATTGCGTAGCAAATTCTGTCCCCAATAACCACATCCAATTACCGCCACACGCACTCTATGCATCGTTGCCCCTTTTAGAGATGTACCGACACTCAGTTTGTTGAATTAATACGCGCCTTCAGCAGACAAAACCGCCCTTGGCGTTTCCAGCAAAATACGGAAATCTAAACCGAGAGACCAGCTCCTCACATAACGGAGATCAAGACGAACCATTTCGTCGAAGGTAGTTCGGGAGCGGCCCATTACTTGCCAAAGCCCGGTAATTCCAGGCTTCACTTCGACGACTCTGCGTTTGTGCCACGTCCGGTATCGGTCAAACTCGTACGGCAACGGCGGACGCGGTCCAACCAGCGACATATCGCCTTTCAAAACATTGACCAGCTGCGGAAGCTCATCGAGGCTGCTCTTCCTAAGGAAGCGGCCGAGTGGAGTAATCCTCGGATCATTGATGATCTTGTACGTTGCCGCCTTGGCATTGCCAGGTTGAGCTACGTCTGCGTTGCCGGATATCAGTTTCGCCACGTACTCCCGATGGATCGACGGGTCGTTATTTATGTACATGGAGCGAAACTTCAAAAATGTAAACGGCACTCCGAATCGACCCACCCTTTGCTGACGGAAGAGCACAGGCCCTCTGGAAGTAAGTTTCACCAGCAACGCAATGAGCAGAAGCAGCGGTAACAGTGTGACGAGACCGACCAAACTGAGCACAACATCGATAGCCCGCTTGGCGCCTTTGGCCCTTCGCTGATGATCATGAAGGTCGGAAAGATCGCGGTAAAAGGTGAATTCCTCTCCATCGCCTCTCTCGTCATCAGACTCGTCAGGGAAGATGCGTACTCGCATCTTCATCTGAGCAAGCGCTTCCGAAGCGAGTCTTTCCTGCAGAGCCCTTGCTACCCTGGCGGAAATCATCCCGGAAATTGTGCACGCCGGATCGCCGATCTGACTAACGATCAGCGCTAGCACCTGACCATCTTCGTACCAACCAAAAACGTCAGTTTCGCGAGTGCAGCAAGAAATTGCCCGGGCAATGCCCGCAATGGCTTCCGAACCTTCTCCCGCGAACAGCGCAGGGGCTTCGAAGAGCATGAGCGCGAATGGCTCGTGAGAGCGCTCAGACCTCTTTCGCTCGAGGCGTAACATCCGCACAAAATACCGCTCATCCAGAATCTCGATCACTGACGGAGTCTGTTCTGGGGCACGAAAACCCAAAGATCTGGGTTGCGGGGTGTAAGCCGTGGTTTCTGTAACGGGATACGTCGCCATGTGGCCGCTAAATCCTCTTTCGCTTGGCTTCCAATCCTTCTCTTGCAATCGATGCGCCAAGTTGCGGTAGGACTCTACCCTAGTGTTTTCACTCACTTAGATCTCGATTGTGTTCCCTCGCTAGCCATAGCTGCAGAGTTTTTCAGCTGGTATGAAAGTGGCTTCCTTCGGCCAAAAAGCAGAAATGGGGAAACGAAAGCGCATCTAGACCCTTGCGGAGTATTCCGAATGGTTTACGAGGATCCTCGGCCATGAATCTCTGCCATGTCGGACGGAGTTTTACTGTCTGGAGAGCTTGGCCAATGTATCTCTGGCTTCTTGCGCCTGCGGATTCGGCACGTCGAGTTCGATGGCGCGCTCCAAAGCCTTCCGAGCATCTGCATTACGCGCCAATTTCGACAGCGTCATCCCATAGTGATACTGGTAGAGGGCGTTCTGCGGCAAATGATCGATAACTTCCTTAAGCGAACTTGCAGCCGAATCGTACATACCTTTTCTGTATTCAATCCAGGCCAGCGTGTCCGATATCGCGGGATCGTTGGGATACTTGGCCTTTGCCTTCTGAGAGAGACCTAGGGCCATGTCGAGATTGCCGCCATGCTCAGAATAGAGCCAAGCAAGGTTATTGAGCGCCGGCACGTAGTCGTCGTTCCGTTCCAAGGCGTGTTGATAAGTCTGCTCGGCTTGCTGGAAATCTCCCGTCTGCTCAAGGAGTTGTCCCAATTCGACATAAGCCACCAGATAGTCGGGGTGAATTTCCAGGAGTTTGTGGGCATCATTGATCGCATCAGAAGTTCTTCCTTGCGCAGCGTGCGTCTGTGCCAGACCTAACAATGCGGCCGCCGAATTACCGTTCAGCTTTACCGCCGTAGCATAGGACTGCTCCGCATCGTCAAATTTCTTATTCGCCAACTGCAAATCGGCGAGCACCTCATAGAACCTGCTCTGCTCCGGGGAACGCTTGATCTGGAGTTCGACGCGCGGCAGCATTTTGTCCGGATGTTTCTCTGTGGCATAAAGGCGGAGGAGATCCACGAGCGCTGGCGCGTAGCTTGGATCGAAGCCGAGGGCCGCTTCGAATTCGTCTTCAGCCGATTTGTAATCCTTCTTCCTCGCGAGCGCGAATCCAAGTTTGTCTAAGATCACTGCGTTCTTTGAATCGGCGGCAAGCAGAGTCTTAAGCTTTTGAATTGCTCCATCGGTATCTCCGCTTTGCATCAGAGCGCCGGCCTCCAACAGGCGAGCTGGGAGAAACCGCGGGTTTCTCTTCAGCGCCTGGTTGGCAAAGTCCAGAGCAAGCTTAGGACTTCCCTGCTGGGCGTATAACTCTCCGAGGCTCACGTACGCCCAGATGAAATCAGGGTTCTTTTGAACCGCGTCGTTGAAAGCAGACACAGCGCGGGCCGATTCACCCTGGCGGGCATAGGCTAGACCCAGATAAAAATGGGGCAGAGGAAGCTCTGGACTGTCGTGAACGAGCTCTTCGAGGTTCTCGACAGCCTTCGCCCGCGCGCCACGCGCAAATTGCAGGCGTGCTTCGAACAACCGGCCTTCGACATCCTTCGGTTTTTGTCCTAGTAGAGCTTTGTTTAATTTTTCTGCAAAGTCCCAATCCTGCTGGTTGAGGGCAACTTCGATCAACCGTCGAGAAATCACGTCATCCTTAGGATTGGCGCGTAGAGCCTCCGAGAAAACCTCCTTCGCATGCTGCGAATCGCCTGCTCGAAAATAAAAGTCTCCAATCGCCGTTAATACGTCCGGCGCATCGGAAGTCTGCGCTCGCAGCCTGTCAAATAACGGGGGTACTTCTTCATTGCGCCCCAGTCGGATGTACTCTTCCGCGATCATCAAATACAAGCTCGTCTGCTTCGGCGCACGATCAATGCCGTCCTGCAAGGTGGCAATTTCAGAGTTAGAATCGCCCTGCAATCGATATGTCTGGGCTAAATAGAGATATGCCGGCGTAAAGGCAGGATTCACCTTGATGGCATGATAAAGATCGCTTTCAGCAGCCGCATAGTTGTTCTCGCGCACATGCACGATGCCAGACTGCGTAAACGCAAGAGGATTATTGGGCTGGAGACGTTGGCAAGTTGCGAACTCATCGATCGCAGAGTTGTACTCCTCCTCCGCTACCCATTCGTTGCCTGAGAGTAAATGCGCGTCGAAATTATTTCCATCGATTGCCAGTGCCGCATTGATTTCCTGCCTCGCGCCAGAGTTCTGTTTTGCCGCGATGAGAATCTCAGCACTGGCAAGATGGGCGGCTATGTGCTTTGGATCTACCTGAGTTGTCGCTTGTAGCTCCCGATAGGCTTCGGTCCATCTCCCGAGTTTGCCCAGAGAGAGTGCGAGGCGATAGTGAGCTTCGGCGGAGTTAGGATTCGCTTGTACTGCTCGTCGAAACTGAATGGTGGCCGCGTCATACTGCGATTTGGCGAAGTATTTATTGCCGCTCTCAATAAAACGGGCGCATCGCACTTTTGGATCGCGAGAGCATGCACTCAAGCAGAGTACCGCAAGGCATAGAACAAGAAGCAATTTGCGATGCATAACCTAACCTAAATAGCGAGTAATGTAACTAAATGCACTACTTCCGATCCATATTCTCGGTAGTCCCTGAGGAACCAATATAGTACTGTCTATAGTACTTGCTTTCAGAACTCAGCGCGGCGTTTAGAACTACCGCGAAGAGTTTTGATTTATCAATAGCGTCCAGGGCCTTAACCAGAGCTTTTCTGGGAGTCGCTCCTTCGCGTACAACGAGCAGCAACAAATCAGACATTGTGGACCACACCGTCGAATCCGCTAACGGGACGAGCGGAGGCGAATCGATAACGATCCAATCGAACCAATTTCCCAATTTGGACAACAATTCACTGGTTGCTGGCGATTGAATATTTGTTATAGGCTGATCTACTGTGGCGCCTGCGGGCAAAAACCAAAAGGGCATGCGCTCTTCGCGAAACATATAATCAGCAATCGACGATCTCTGATCGCACCATTCGGTAAATCCGCGCCGCTCTCGAATTCCCATCAGCTGGTGCAAGGTTGGCTTGTGCAGATCTCCGTCGATGAGCAGCGTACGATCGCCTTGAGAAGCCAGCGTCACGGCCAAGTTCGCGCTCATCATGCTCTTGCCGTCTCCGCGCACGGCGCTTGCAATGAGAATCCGCTTTCCGCTGCGCCTGGATCGCATTTGATGCAAACGCGCGGCCAGACCCCTCAACTTCTCGGCCGCCAAGGTGTGGGGCTCGGACATTGCGACTAGACGGGACGCAGGGATCGCGGGCAACGAGAATTGGCGCACAGTGTCGAGTTGCGCAACTTCTCCCGCCAACGCAGTCAGCACGCTGGAGGCTTGCGCCATCAAATCTCCCTCTGGGGACCTATCTTCCAGCTCACCGGGACTCAGTTGCTGCAACGCTTCAAAAACTCGACTCATTTGGTGTTTTTCTCTTTTCGTTACTTGCTTGCAGCACCAGCAACTCGGGGCGTCATTACGACAGTGCTGCGCTCGTGCTGTACACTTTCATACTTAGTTGGTGTACTCTCGAGACACAAATCAACCGCTACTTCATCGATAGTTGTTGCGGATACTGCTCTTTGTTTGAGAGCGTAACTCGTGATCAACGCTGACTCGGCAATAATGTTGATCAACCGGGGAATTCCACTCGAATATTTGTGAATTGCCTCGATGGATTCCGGCAAAAAGATCTTTCCATGCTGCTGTTTCGCGCCCGCAAACCAGAGTCTCCGCTCGATATATTCGCGAGTTTGCCTGAGCGTAAGCGGCTCCAGCCGGCACCGTAACGAAATGCGCTGCTTAAGCTGCCGCAAACTGGGTGAATTCAGCTTGTCGTCAAGTTCAGGCTGACCAATAAGAACAATCTGCAAAAGCTTTTCAGTTGATGTCTCTAAATTCGTCAACAATCTAATCTCTTCCAACAATTCCCAAGAAAGTAAGTGGGCCTCATCGACAACGATGGCCCCGGTCGAGCCTTGGCGATGCAGTGCCACGAGGAATTGATTCAGTCCAACGAGAAGCTCCCCTTTGTTCTTAGCGACGATCGGTACTCCCATGTCTTTTGCTGCATATTGCAGAAACTCAAGCGTCGACAATAAAGGGTTGAACACGTAACCCACTGCTATCTTTTGCCAGCTCAATGTTTTGAGAATGTACCTGGCGAGTAGAGTTTTACCCGTTCCTACTTCTCCAGTCACGACGACAAACCCTTTGCGACGATCAATCCCATAGCTCAGAACCGCGAGCGCCTCATTGTGCTGCGGGGTTCCGTAATAAAACCGCGGATCCGGCGATATCTCGAAAGGATTGCTGGACAAACCAAAAAATGCCTTATACACTCTTTAGGCCTTGTAATATAGAAATAAGGTAGCGGAGGGTATCGCGAGAGCAATTACCGCCGCCATTGCGCCATCGATCAGCTTTGAGCGACTTCGTGCTCGGGTTTCACTCGCAGTCAGGACTGACGGAATAAGGACAACATTGGGCGATTTCACAATTGTTGCTAACTCATCCTCACCATAAATCTTACCGTTGAGAAGTTCTCGAGCAACTATGCTGCCGACTCCGAGGACAATCCCGAAGACTACTCCACTGAAGCTGAAAAGAAGCCGATTGGGGAAATAGGGCTGTTGCGGAAAGCTAGGGGGATCGATCATTCGAAACTGTTCTCCCTGTTGCCTTTTTTCAAGATTAGTGGCCATCTCAGATTGATTCTTTTTGGCCAGCAGCGACTCGTAATATGCGCGCGACTGTTCGTGATCGCGAGTAATAGCTGCAAGTTCCTGCTCACGCGCTGGAGCCAGATTCAATTTCTTTTGATAAGTCTCGATTTCTGCCTCCATACTTTTGATCTCGCGTCTTCTGTTGGCAATTTCGAACTCGACGGCTTTCAGCTGACTTTGCGTCTGCAGCATTGCTGCAGAGGTTTGAAGATCCTCCGCATTTGCAGTTGTGCCCTGTGCCGATGCTCCTGTGTTTCTAGCCACCTGCTCGTCCGCATCAACCTGCTTCTCCGTTTCTGCGATCTCGTTCTCAAGCCGAATCACATCCGGATGCTGTGCGGTGTACTTTGTTTTTAAATCCGCCAACTGAGACTTCAATTGCTGCAGCTTCTGACCCGAGGAGTTGTATGAAACAGCATTCCCGTCGCCCGCCTTATCTGCCGCCGCTGGAGATCGTCTTAGTGTCTGATACTGGGTAAGCATCGACTGAAGATATAGTCTCTGCTGTTCTCCCTGGTTGAGGGCATCGTTAGCACTCTGCAATCTATTTTGCAACCCTGCCAAAATCTGCATATTACTGGCGGTCTGTTCTGGAAGCTGTCCAAGGTAGCGGCTCTTAAATTCCCGCAATCGCAATTCCTGTTGTTCAAGATTTTTACGCGCTCCGTCCAGTTGAGTCTCCAAAAAGTTGGTTGTATCTTCGGACAATTGCTGGCGATTTTGCAGATTCTCTTCGATGAAAAGGGATGTGAGCTCCCCAGTTACCTGTTGCGCGGTAGCTGGACTGCTGGCCGAATATGAAACCTTGAAAGCGCTGATTTCGTCGCCGGTTGTTCGTACAAGATCGATGCTGATGTCCTTGCGCATTTGATCGATGATGTCCTGCATCCCTGAGCGCTTTTGCTCATCGCTATAGAGATGGAATTTCTCCGCAATGGCCATAAGCCGCGTTCGGCTCAGAATTTGCTCGCTCATACTTTGCAGTCGTTGCTGCAGATCAACCGCGATGTTCGGTTCAACGTAGTGCTCCGGTACCTTTTGTTGTTCGACCAAGATAAGCGTCTCGGAGCGGTACCGCGCTGGCAATATCCACGCCGCGGCAACGACAGCCATCCACCCTATGAAAATGCAGACTAAGATGGACCTGCGATGCTGTGTGGCCCGACGCAGCCAGCCCGCTGCGGTAGGCCCAGTTCTAATTTCTTCCTGTTCCATAGCCTAACGTCCAATCGGTCTTGAAAAACTGCAGGTAATTGAGATCGACACAACTTCGTGACTTGAGAGCCCGCTGCTCAAAACATCGCTAGACATAAATTCTTGATGGAAGGCAGACAAGTTAGCAGCAATTCTCGGAGTTAGAGAACGGCTGAGTCCAAACCCGCCACTGATGGAATCAGGAAGTGGGCTCGCCTGAACACCGACCAATGCCGCGTTCGATACGTAATATGCGAATAGGTTCGCGGTTATACGCCGCGTAATCTGACGGTTTGTCCTTAGATTGATGACCCTGGCCCGTACCGCACCCGCGCTCGTCTCCATCGAATCACTAACCCGTTGCATAAAGCTCGCTGCCAGGCCATTCTTCTCGCCCTGCCAGTAAAGGGTGGACCCAAAGGAGAGAGATGTCGCCTTAGATTCAGGGGTCACAACAACCATTGCAGGAGGCTCACTGTGGATGTAAGAAAACTCGGGCCCGGCAAAGATTGAGCCTTGAATATGGGGACTAAACGAAACTGTCGCAAATGCCAAAGCTGAGTGTGTTAACGTTGACGCACCTGATTGCGCTGAAGAGAAGTTCTGGGCAGCATAGTTGACGCCGACTGCTAATGCCGGTCTAACCTGCTCCGATAAAAAAGAGTGAGCAGACCATGTCTGAGAACTCAAATGGTTGTTTACGACTCCAACTCCGTCGAAAATTGTACTGTATCGCGTATCAGTAAATGAGCCGCCGATTCCCGCAGACGTATGCGCGGAGACTCTGTAGACCAAATTGCTGGCGACCTGCCCCATTGTTTGGTGAACTCGTGCTCCTGCAAAGTCTTGTGTGGGCCGCTCCAAAATCCCCAGCTGCGGAAGCAGAGCCGCCGCGTTTATGCTTTCCAGAGGATTTGAGGTGTTCAGAAATGAGCCACGAACACTGAGGCTGAGGCGTCGCGAGAAAAGGTATTGCGCATCTCCTCCTACGGCCTGTGACGCATCGCTTTGGCTTGCTACGCTCGTGCTAAACGTATAGCCTGGTCCGTAGAATAGATGTGACTGCAATCTCGGGCGGCTGATCCAGAGTCCAAATTGAGGTTGAATTAAGGACGTAACATTACCTCTGCCGTATGAACCTTGTACGTTGTCGTCGTAAGCGGTAGAGGAAGTCACACCGTAGCTCAGTGAGTTACTTCGTGCTGCATCTTCGCGGGTTAGCGGGGCAGCACCAAGATCAGCGGGGTTTGTTGGTTCCTGAGCGAGCACACGTACAGCTGCCAAAGCTGTTATTGCGAAAATAAGTGTTCGTAACATAACAATCTTTTCCTGCAGCAACTTCAAGGAATCACTACTGTGTCGCCAGATTGAAGGGTGATGTTCTGAGAGAGTTTTTTGCCCTTGATGACATCCTTGTAGTTGAACGGAAGACGCGTGTTTCCACGAAGAACATAGATACGCGTAGCCTTGGCAAAATCTCGCAAACCGCCGCCAATGGCAATCGCGTCAAGTACTGTCGTGGGCTGACCTAAAGGGAAAGATCCGGGATGATTGATTTCACCAACGATGTTGAACTTCAGGCTTTTGACCTCTTGCACAATTACGGTAACCTCTGGACTCGCGACATAAGCCTTTAGCCCTTCCTTAAGGGTATGTTCTAATGCTTGCGGCGTAAGACCGCTTGCCTGCACGTCCCCTACCAACGGCAACGTAATCTTTCCGTCAGGACGCACCGGGACCGTTCGTGAAAGCTCGGGTTCCTTCCACACGTTTACCGCCAAGATATCTTCGCTCCCAATGGTGTAATCTTTCGGAACGGAATGAGGGGCGGTGTTCGCAACGGGTGCCGCAATGTCCGCTGTGCGGTATTGGGTAGCCGGAGATTGTGCGACACAGAAATTCGCTAAGACTGCAACGCTCGCGAGAATTTTTTTCATTTCTTTACCTGCTATGAGAATTCCCTGTTTCTAATTGATTCTTTGCCGTGCAATGACAGGCTCCACTCGATAGCCATCTACAACAAGAGACAGGGAGCGCTGGATGGTCTTAACGGAAATGACAAGCCGGCTATTTCCGTTGACGCGGGTAAGAATGCCCTCAACGCCTTCCAGCGCTCCCCCACGAACGCGCACCTTTTGACCCACAGCGAGAAAGGGATGATGTGCAACACTTATGCGGTTCTCAAGGAGAGTTTGAAGATTTTCGATCTCGCCGTCTGGTATGGAAACGCTCTTATCGTTCCCCCCTACAAACGTCAAAACGCCGGCAGTGCGCAGCACTTCAACACGAGAGCTGACCGAAGAATCGATATTCACAAAGGCATAGCACGAAAACAGCGGCGTCTCAAGCGCCATGCGTCGATCCGACCATTGCCGTACTTCGCGGTACAGCGGCAGAAAAGCTTTGATTCCCTTTCTCTCGAGCTCTGAAGCGACGCGCTTTTCGTGTCTTGATCTGACATGAACGGCGTACCACGAGGTTCGAGATGCTGATATCTGCTCTACAACTGGAGTAACCTGGCAACTGCTCATAAATAGGCTTCTAGTTCCTTTTCCTGCTGTTTATTGCTGCAGCATCAATTCACAATGACGGCCTTTTAACTTACTTGCTGACTTTCTTTTGAAAATCCCTGTGCATCTTTCAACTTGTACAGCAACGCTCGGTAGCTGATGTTCAATGCTCGGGCCGTCTGCACGCGATTCCAGCTGTGTGCCTGGAGAGTTCGAGTAATAATCTGCCGCTCAAAGTCGCGCACCATTTTCTTTGTCATTTTCTTCAGCGACATCGAAGCGCCATCGCATACAGGAAACTCCAGCGCGCTTGAATCCGTACCCTGTTTCGGGAGAAGATCGTTGGAGACCGACTCTTCAGTTCCGAGAATCACATACCGCTTGATGAGGTTCTCGAGCTGCCTGATATTGCCGGGCCAGTGATATTCCTGCAGCAACTTCAATAAGCCATTGGAAGGACCTTTGGCCGATCCATTGAATTCGCTGTTGTAGAGATTGATGAAGTATTCAACTAGTTCCGCGACATCCTCTTTGCGCTGTCTCAACGGCGGGAGATGCAGACTTACGACATTGATGCGATAGAACAAGTCCTGGCGAAAGCTTCCATTGGCAACCGCCGCTTCCAGATCCCGATTCGTCGAACAAATAACTCGTACCTCAACAGTCTTCTCTTGACTTGCGCCTATCGGACAAAACCTTCCATCTTGCAGCAGCTGCAACAGCTTGGCCTGGAGACCGAAGTCAAGCTCAGCGATTTCGTCGAGGAACAGCGTGCCTCCGTTGGCGAGCGTAACGCGGCCAGCCCGGTTTGTGTTCGCGCCGGTGAAAGCACCTTTCTCGTAGCCGAACAGTTCGCTTTCAAACAGCCCTGCGGGAATGGCAGGACAACTTACCTTCACAAACGGTCCGCGATGAACGAAGGAAGAGGCGTGAATCAAACGCGCTAGGACCTCTTTACCGGTGCCGCTCTCGCCCTGAATTAGCACTGGCACGTTGCTGCGCGCCACGGTCTTGAGGCGATCCTGAATGCCACGCATACTCCGGCTGGTGCCGAAGATCAAATCCTCGCTCAGCCCCGGTTCTGTTCCACGGCTCTTCCGATCAACCGTTCCGAAATGTGCAACGCTTTGTCTAAGATCCACGCTTGTGCTCTTCCGTACGCTTGCGTTCTGCTTGATCGTTACCGCAGATTGTGCACTCCGGCTGCCATTTGCTGAGGGCATTGGGATGGCTGATCTCGGATTTCGTATCCTGGTGATTTGGTGGGATTTAGCTTTTAAACGCAGAGCCGATCAGCGGGTTCTGGAGATCGCGAAACGTCCACAGGCGTTGTCTCAGTCCTTGAGAAAGGGAAAATGCATTCACACTGTGAAAACAATTTCCACTTTCGCCCGAAGCCGTTTTAACACTTTGAATAGATCAGGACCGCATACGAGAGACAACTTTCGCGTTTTCTGTTAGTTGTGGCACATCCCACATGCTCATAGGAATGCGCCTCCTAATTGTTGCAAAGCTATGCACACGTCGAGTTTGGGATTCTGATGCTCGCTATGGCCACCTACCGACGTAAGTTGCTGAAAACTCGATTGAAATCTTTCGTTACCATCGGCCATGTCCTTTGGGCGTGTGCGTGCTTCCAACACATGCGTGAAATCTCACACGCGCAGGCTTGCGATTGGCAATCTCGCGATACTTACTTTGGCTTTCCCACTTTGCGCTGAAGATGCAGCTTCTTCGCTGAAGGGCGCGACACCTTCGTCCGCTTCCGCAAGCAGAGCCGAAGAACTGGCTGCCGCGCCGAGTACGCTGGCGTCGGCAAACGCTGCCCCCGTGCTACCGCCGGTAACACCCGAACCTGTCCATCCCGCGGCGATGATCGTGCGCACTACTACTCCGGAGCGTTCGCGCACGGCTCTTAGGACATGGCAGGCGCTTATCGTCGCGCAGCACACTGCAGCGGCTTTCGATGCCTGGACTACGAGAAAGGCGCTGAGCAGTGGGAATGGCTATGAACGAGATCCGTTGATGAAACCGTTCGCAAACTCCGCCACGATTTACCCAGCGACACAGGCGGCCCCGATTCTGTTCGACTTTCTTGGATACCGCATGATGAGGAGTCACAACCGCTATCTTCGCCATACCTGGTGGGTGCCTCAGGCGGTGTCTTTCGCCGGGTCTGTATGGTGCGGGTCCCGCAATCTGCGGGTTGCAAACCTGAAGAGATAAGCGCAAAAAGTTTGTATTTTTTCTATAAACCGGATGCTCATTTAAGCTGGAGGAGTGACACCTAATGTCAGGTGTAGAAGCCTTGCAAACTCGAACTGAATACTTCCTGGAAAAGACCAAGACTCGCGAGCTTCGAGTTGGTGTGATCGGACTCGGCTACGTTGGATTGCCCTTGAGCTTGTTGTTCAGTGGCCAGAAATTCCGGGTTACCGGATTCGATGTCGACCGGCAGAAGGTCGATACACTGACCGCTGGTGGGTCGTATATCTATCGCATCCTGCCCGATGAGATCGCCGCCGCCAAGTCCTCAGGTTTTAGTGCGACATCCGACTACGCGCACATCTCCGAAATGGACGCGGTTATCATCTGCGTTCCCACTCCGCTCAACGACCATCACGAGCCGGATCTGAGCTATATCGAAAAGACGGCGCATGCGATTGCGCCCAATCTCCGCGGCGGCCAGCTAATCGTGCTTGAAAGCACGACGTATCCCGGCACCACGGAAGAAATCCTCGTTCCCATTCTGGAAAAAGAGAACAAACTAGGGCTGAGGGCTGCCCGCGCAGGATCTTCCCTGAACGGCACCTTCCACGTTGCCTTCTCGCCAGAGCGCGAGGATCCCGGCAACACCCAGGTCGCACGCCGCGATATTCCTAAGGTGATCGGCGGTCTCGATCCGCTGGCCACCCAGTACGCCGGCGCACTTTATAACTCCATCTTCAATCGCGTAGTTCCGGTTTCGTCTCCCGCGACCGCAGAAATGACCAAGTTGCTCGAGAATATCTATCGCTGCGTGAACATCGCCCTGGTAAACGAACTCAAGCTGCTCTGCCTGCGCATGGGCATCGACATCTTCGAAGTGATCCAGGCTGCTGCTACCAAGCCGTTCGGGTTCCAGCCGTTCTATCCGGGTCCTGGACTCGGCGGCCACTGCATACCGATCGATCCGTTCTACCTGTCCTGGAAAGCTAAAGAGTTCGACTTCCACACCCGTTTCATCGAATTGGCCGGGGAAGTGAATCTGAGCATGCCGTACCACGTGGTCTCAAGTGTCGCCAAGGCAATGAACGACCGCAGGAAGACGCTGAACGGCTCCAAGGTTCTGGTGCTCGGCCTCGCCTATAAGAAGGATATCGACGACCTGCGCGAATCTCCGTCGCTCACCGTGATCGAGCTGCTGCAGAAGGAAGGAGCGGAAGTCAGCTATAACGATCCTTTCTTCCCTACGGTCGGACGCGGCCGCAAATACGATCTGAATATGAGCAGCACGCCATTGTCGGAGCTGGAGAGCTTCGACTGCGTATTGATCGTCACCGATCACTCCACATACGACTACAAAGACATCGTGAAGCGCGCGAAGCTCGTTGTAGATACCCGCAACGCGACCCAGGGTATCGTGGCCGAGAATCTCGTTCGCTGCTGATTTTATTTTGGGCACACTTCTTTCTCTTTTGAGATTGCCCGGCGCGAAACCGCCGGGCTTTTTTTTTGCGCAGATGGTTCCTTTAGAAGCATTGCCCAAATCGCCCTTCCTTCTGCATTCTTAGAAGCAAGCTCATGAAATGCGCGGTGATCGGCGGTGGCATCAATGGAGTGATGTCGGCCTGGGCTCTGGCCAAACGGGGTCACCAGGTTGATCTCTACGAACGTGGCGAGCTGATGGGAGCTACCAGCTCTGCCTCGACCAAACTCATCCATGGCGGACTGCGCTATCTGGAAGCCGGCGAGTTTCGTCTCGTCCGTGAAGCGCTGCGCGAGCGCCTCTTCTGGTTGAAGTCGGCTCCTGATTTGGTGCGCCGGATCGAATTGATCCTGCCGGTATACCGCTGGTCGCGGCGTGCGCGCTGGATGCTACGCACCGGGTTATTTCTATATGACTACCTCGCGGGCGAAGCCAATCTCGGGCGGCATCGCTGGGTGCCTGCCGCCGAGCTTCAGCAGCAAATGCCCGATCTCGACGCCGGCGGTCTTCTCGGCGGTTTTTTGTTCTTCGATGCGCAGATGGACGATCACGCGCTCGGACTCTGGGCGGCCGAGATGGCGCGCCGTTGCGGAACGAACATTAGCACTTCCGCCACCGTGAATGCCGTCAGCACCGCTGGCACCATGAACCTGAACGGCAGCACGTTCAACTATGACGTAATCATCAATGCCGCCGGACCGTGGGCGGAAGCTTTACTTCACCAGAGCGGTATCGCTTCATCGCACCATCTCGATCTGGTGCGCGGTAGCCATCTGTTGCTGAATCGGCTAGCTTCGCGCGGGCTTCTGGTTGAATCGCCACAAGAAGAACGCTTGTGCTTCATTCTTCCTTATAAGGGCAAAACCCTCCTCGGGACCACCGAAGTCCGGCAAACGCTGGATGATCCCATCGAGTGCACACCCCAAGAGCAGTCCTACTTGCTCAACATTTACAATCGCTATATCCGCACGCAGGTAGAAGAAGACGAAATCGCCGGCAAATTTGCCGGGGTGCGGCCGCTGATTCGGTCCAGCGCCAACCAGTCGCGGGCGACGCGGGAGTACGCCATCGAAGTCCACGGACGTCTGCTGACGATCTTCGGAGGCAAGTGGACGACCGCTCATGCCCTCGGCGAAAAAGTGGCCTCACGGGCAGAGTCGCTGGCGAATCGGAGTTGAAGCTCCTCGCTTAACTGTCAATACCAGCATGGAATTCATCGACTTGAAGGCGCAATACCGCAGGTTGGAAAGCTCGATCCAGGCTCGCGTGAACAAGGTGATGCAGAGCGCGCAGTTCATCATGGGTCCTGAAGTCGAGGAACTGGAGTCCGCGCTCGCCGCCCGGGTCGGAGCGAAGCACTGCATCACTTGCGCCAGCGGCACCGACGCTCTGCTGCTCGCGCTCATGGCTCTCGGCATCGGTCCCGGCGACGAGGTCGTTACGACGCCGTTCACCTTTATCGCAACCGGAGAGATGATCGCATTGGTGGGCGCCAAGCCGGTCTTCGTCGATATCGAGCAGAGAACCTACAACCTCGATCCAAAACTCTTGCCGGCGGCTATTAGCTTGCGTACCCGAGCAATCATGCCGGTCGCTCTTTACGGGCAGTGCGCGGAGATGGATAGCATCAACGCGATAGCTGCCCAACACCGCCTGCCGGTGATTGAAGATGCAGCGCAGAGCTTCGGCGCAACCTACAAAGGCCGCCAATCGTGCAACCTGAGCACGATCGGATGCACCAGCTTTTTCCCTTCCAAGCCGCTCGGCTGCTACGGCGACGGCGGCGCCTGCTTCACCAACGACGACCAGCTCGCAGTCGCCCTGCGTCAGAGGCGGAACCACGGCCAGGAAGGGCGGTATCACCACGTCAAAATGGGTTTCAATGGGCGTCTCGACACCTTGCAGGCAGCCGTCCTGCTGGCCAAGTTAGAAGTCTTTGATGAAGAGTTACGACGCCGCAATGAACTTGCGCAACAATACTCGGCGATGCTGAGCGACTATGTTCACGTTCCCTACATCGAGAGTTACAACCGCTCAGCCTGGTCGCAATACACCGTACGAGTCCCAAATCGGGCGGCGGTTCAGCGCTCCCTGCTTGAACGTCAGATTCCCACCGCCGTGCATTATCCGAAGCCAATTCATCTCCAGCCGGTGTTCGCAGATCTCAGGCTGCGGCAGGGCAGCTTCCCAGCTTCAGAACAGGCGAGCGAAGAAGTGCTTAGCATACCGATCCATCCCTATATGTCGGAGTCGGATGTTGAGAACGTCTCCACCGCGCTGCGGAATACTCTCAGCAACCGCGCGCCCGTAGAGGCTCATTAAGCGGAATCGCGCGGCGACCGAATCCGACAAGCCCACCCTGCGGTAAAGATGTATTCAACTCACACTGCCAAAAAATTCGCCTGCTGCTCGGGCCTGAGAAGATAGTAGGTTTGGAATCCGACGTTTACAGCGGCGTTCCTGCTGGCCCACTGCTCGCGCGAAACCCTTGATGCGATCAGCATCGCTCAGCGAAGTATCTGCGATTGTCTCAGCGCAAATATTTTTTTGGCTATCTGCCCTCTCCAGACACTACCGACACATCCCAACACCGACAAATCCAAAAAGCTTGGCCGAAGAAATTGGGTTCAGAAAGTGCAAGTGCAAGCAAGATTCTTGCTTCAGCCATTTTTTTCGCTGTTAGTTTTCACCACGTTCGTTTCTGTCGCCGGCGCACAAACCACGTGCAGCACAGGCGCCGCGACTTGGGCAGGTTACCCGCTTGGAAGCAGTGAGACCGGTTCCTTCACCGTAAGCTTCGACGTAACGCCGCAAGCCAATGCGACCGACGCCGATGTGGCTTTGTCTCAGAACACGCCGGCCGACTATACCGATCTGGCAGCCATCGTACGCTTCAACACCTCCGGCGACATCGACGCGCGCAACGGCTCGACCTATGCTGCCGGGTATGTCCAGCCGTACACCGCTGGTGCTTCTTATCACATCCAGATGCTGGTCAATGTCGCAATGCGGACTTACTCGGTGTATGTCACTCCACCTGGGGGAACACAGACACTGCTGGCCTCCGACTACGCCTTCCGCAGCGAGCAAGCCGGAGCGAGCAGTCTGAATGATTGGACAACTTACGCAGATCCGGTCAACGGCACAGGTCCGCTGCAGGTGTGCAATTTCTATGTTGCGGAATCGACCACTATATCTATTTCGCCCAGCACAGCAGCGCTGACGATAGGCGCAACGCAGCAGTTCACGGCCACCGTGAGTGGCACATCGAATACTGCCGTGAGGTGGTCGACAACGGACGGCACGATTACCACTGCCGGACTGTACACCGCACCCAAAACCGCGGGAACCTACACAGTCACCGCGACCAGCGTGGCTGATTCCACTAAGTCGGCTTCGGCGACGGTTACAGTGGGACAGAGTCCAACATATGTTTTGAACGCGTCTCCTGCTTCGCTCTCGTTCGGCAACGTAAGCGTTGGAAATAGCAGCTCGAAAACGACAACCTTGTCGAACGGAGGCAACTCGAGCGTGACCGTGTCCTCGGGGACTACGAGCGGTCCGGGATTTTCGATCACCGGGGTGACGTTCCCGTTCACGGTGGCGGCCGGTAAGAGCGCGACGGTGACGATTCAATTCGCACCGCAAGCGAGCGGAAGTGTCAGCGGGTCGGCTTCGTTGGCCAGCAATGCGACCGATTCACCGACAGTAATCTCCGTGACCGGCTCCGGCGTTACTCCCACTCAACACTCGGTAAACCTCACGTGGACGGCAAGTACCTCGAGTGTCTCCGGCTACAACATCTATCGCGGCACGCAATCGGGAGGTCCATACGTAAAGATCAGCTCAAACCTGCAGACATCGACGACCTACAGGGATTCGACTGTGCAATCCGGTACGTCGTACTACTATGTCGTCACTGCTGTTGATTCTACGGGTGCAGAAAGTAGCTACTCCAACGAAGTGACGGCCGTCATACCTACGCCGTAGACAACCCAATTCAGCGGATGATTATTTTCCAGGCTCTATAACAGGAGATGTCAAGAGTAAACGTAGTTTCTCGGGATGACACAACTCAATCTTGGGCATTGAGCCTTGGTAGCCGCTCGCCTGTGTTCGTTGGACTCTGCGTCAAGGCTCAACATTCCTATCTTGGTACTGGCTCGGCAACTGCGGAGGCCCGCACAGCATGGGGACGCAAGAATCGTTCGATTCGGCGAAGCAAAGAAGTAAGGCTGGTATACCGCAGACAATCCTCGACCGTCTGCCGAACGAAGCTGAATCCGGCAAAAATCAACCAGCTTGGTCAACCTGGCGCGTAAGCAGTCCCAGTCTGGGGCGACGCGAACAGTTCCACCAGCTTCGGCTCGCAGCTTCGATGGCAGCGCAATCGGGACTGGTCTTCAGAACGGTGTCGGGCTTGCAGGCCTACCCGGGACGCGCAGGCACAAACTCCATAAGTGGAAGATCAGAAGCTCTGGGCTTAATCTACCACCAGTTACAGCAAAGAGCTGCGGCACTGAGCTATCTCGACGGATTCCGCATAATGGCCTTCTTGTTGCTCACCGCCATCCCGTTCGTCTGGATCATGAAGAAACCGCAATTCAATATCATCCGACTGACAATAGATAACCGGCGTCAGCCAATAGGAATGTTGATTTGTACCTCAAGTCCCCCGTCTGCGGCGTTCACAGCACTGACGGTACCTCGATGGAGCCGGATGACTCTATCCGTAATGGCCAGACCTAGGCCCGCTCCTCCGGATTGCTCATCGCGTGCATTGGTAATGCGATAAAACGGCCGGAAAATGTTTTGCAGTTCCTTTTCGGGAACTCCGGGGCCATGATCCCGGATCGAAAGTTGTGCTGAGGCCGACGCCCTGTCGGTTTGCAGATTGACTTCTACCGCCGTCTCCGGAGCGGTGTAGCGAACCGCGTTCAGAACGATGTTCTCTATCGCGCTGCGCAGCAGATCGCAATTGCCCCGGACGTACAGGTCTTTATCGCCTGACAATCGCACCGAGCGCTGTCGCTCGCGGGCAGCGAACTCCGCATCGGCTACCACTTCGGCGACCAACGCGCTGAAATTCAATGATTTCATCTCAACTGACGCGCTGGCGGCATCGAGTCTGGCGACCGTAAGAAGACGACCAACCATCTCGCTTAGGCGCTCGAAGTCTCTCTCCATGCGGTCGAATGCAGGATCGTCTCCTTTGCGTTCTCGCGCCAAGTCCATTGCAACGATCAGGCGCGCCAGCGGCGAGCGCAGTTCGTGCGAGACATCGGAGATCAACTGCCTCTGGCTTGACACAAGACCTTCGATACGCTCTGCCATGAGGTTGAAGTCGCGGACTAAGTCTCCCAATTCGTCGCTGCGTCGCTCTGCGCCGGTTGCGGCGCGCGTTTCCAAGTTCCCCGCCGCAAGCTGTCGCGACGCGGCCTGCAACTGCACAATCGGTTTCGTGAGATACCGCGCCAGCAAATAGCAGATCAAGCCGGAAACAGCGAACGCGACGATCCAGTGGAGAGCGAGACCCAGTGGATCGGGCCCGAAAGCCGCCCGAGGTCCGGCGGGCAGCTCAGTGGCAAATACATAAACACCGCCTTCTTTACCTGAGACTTGCAACGCGACGCGCACAAGCCCATAGCGAATATCAAAAGCGGAATGTCTCGACGGATCGGCTGCGCGCCTGACTAATGAGCGGAACGAATCGCACTTGGCTCCGGCGATCACGGTTCCATTTTGCTCAAACAAGCATGCCTGGGTGTGAGCGCTCCGAGCCAGATCATCAAGATACGCTGCAATTGCAGGCCGACCACCGCGCTCCATCTCTCCGACAGCGGCTTTGCCGTAAATACCGGCGGCCTCGCTCAGCGCCGCGTGCCAGCGCTCCGGGATTCCGCCGCGTTCGAGGATGAAGCTTAGGATGAGCGCGATACCGGTCACAATCGCCGTGGCCCAAAACCAGAGAAAGATTTTTAGGAATAAACTGCGCATGCTTTCACTTCTTTCCTGATTCGGCTCGCGGCACGAACTGGTAACCGGCGCCGCGCACAGCCTTGATTCGTTCTCCCGCCGGCGACTCTCCAAGTTTCTTGCGCAGGTTGCTGACGTGGACGTCGATCACGCGATCGAAAGGTCCGACGACCTTGCGTCCCAAAACGGTCTCAGTCAGCTGCTCGCGCGTGACTACGTGCCCGGCTTGCCTTAAGAACGCTTCCAGCAACGAAAATTCGACGCTGGTGAGGTGCAGTTTGCGTTGCTTGATCCATGCCTCCCGGGCCGGTAGATCGAGCGAGAGATCGCCTGCGCTCAGCCGTTGCGTGGCTGCATCGAGCGGCATCGTACGACGCAGGACCGCGCGCATGCGCGCGATCAGCTCGCGCGGATTGAAGGGCTTAGGCAGGTAGTCGTCAGCACCGATCTCGAGCCCGAGAATGCGGTCCACGTCTTCACCGCGCGCGGTGAGTATCAGCACCGGAACGCCGGAGTGGGGTCGCAGGTTTCTGAGCACGTCGAAGCCGGTAAGTCCGGGAAGCATGAGGTCCAGGATCACCAGCGCGTGCTCTCCCGAACGTGCTCGTTCCAGCCCGCGAATGCCCTCGTGTACGGCTTCGAGCGAAAAGCCTTCGGCTGCGAGGCGCTCGGCGAGAACTTCGCACAACCCGACATCGTCGTCCACGATGAGGATTCGTTCCATTCTGATACTCGCCTGCGCTGATGGTAATGGATGATGCGCTCGCATTGCCGATCTTTATAAAACTTTATCTGGCTGAATCAATCTTTATCGCCCTCCTTCGATCGCAGTAGTCAGATTGGTATGGAGTTTTTTTGAAAGGAGTCTCACATGAAAAGGAATCTGTATCTCGTCGGGGCGGTCCTGCTGATCGCGGCAGGAGCTGTCGGATTAGCGGGCGCGGAATTTGGAATTGGACAGCATGGATGGGGTTTTCACGGTCCGGGGCGATTTCCTGCCGCGTTCATCGCGCATGAACTCAATCTGACCGATGCTCAGAAAACCCAGATCAAAGGCATTTGGAATGCAGAACGGCCGAGGATCGCTCCGCTTCTGCACGAGCTCGTGAGTGGCTGCGATCAGATGTCGTCTGCCAATGCCAATGGCGACTTTGATGAAGCCAGGACCCGCGCGCTTGCCGACAAAGAGGCGACGACAGTTTCGCAATTGTTCGTCGAACGGGAGCGCTTCATTTCCGCCATCTACAACGACGTATTAACGCCCGAGCAGCGCGTCAAGGCAGATCAGCTGCGCGCGCGCATGCATGGACACATCGAGGAATTTCTCGATCATCTCGATCAGTCAAACGACTGATCCAAACGAAATTGCCAGGAACCTACAAGACGGAGCGGGACATGAAGAGTGAATTACAGGCAAAGTACACAAATGCAACTTCTCCAAACGCAGGTGCTACTCGGGGTTCATGGTTGCGCGACTGCGCACAGGATCTGCGCTACGGGTTGAGAACGTTGCGCCGAAGTCCCGGCTTTTCGTTTGTTGCGGTTCTTACGATTGCCTTGGGGATAGGCGCCAGCACTGCGGTGTTCACGGTAATTAACACCTTCTTTTTGAACTCCGTGCCTATTCCCAATCCATCTACCTTGGTTGCGGTCTATGCAGTGCCGCAAAACGCAGATCCTCATGCCAACAATCCGCAACCGGTCTCGTTTCTGGATCTCCAGGATTATCAGGAGAAGAACAAAGCTTTCAGCGGTCTGGCCGGTTACAGCTCCCCGACCGCAATCAGCTTTTCCGAGGGCAAGAACGCCGATCGCCTGTTCGCCGAACTTGTAACCGGAAACTATTTCGAAACGCTGGGGATCATTCCTGCTTTGGGACGATTCCCCTCTGCACAGGAAGACCGTATTCCGGGTGGGGATCCGATTATGGTGATCGGTTACGGAATGTGGCAGCGCCGATTCGGAGGCGATCGATCCGTGATTGGTCGTGTGGTCTATGTAAACGAAAGACCATTCACGATCATCGGCGTCGCTCCCCCTGCTTTTAAAGGCGTCAACGCAATCTTTGGTCCGGATCTCTGGATTCCGAGCATGATGGCAGCGGATGTCCTCCCCGCCCCTTCGCACGATGCGCTACGCCAACGTAGCAAGCCGCTGTTCACCGGGATCGGGAGATTACGTCCGGGAATCTCGATGTTGCAAGCCCAAGCCGATCTGAAGACGATTGCGGCTACGTTAAGCTCGGAATATCCGGACTCCGACGCCGATCGTACGGTTTCGCTGACGACGATGTCGGATGCAGCGCTCGGTATCTATTTTCGCCAGCAAATGCTTTTCGGCAGCTTTGTCTTGGCAGCCATCGTTGCCCTTGTGCTCTTGATTGCGTGTTCCAACGTCGCCAGTCTTTTACTCGCGCGCGCTGCTGCCAGGCGCCAGGAGATTGCAGTTCGCCTGGCGCTGGGCGCGCGACGAGGACGCCTGATTCGGCAGCTCCTCACCGAAAGCCTGTTGATCGCCGGTTTCAGTGGCCTCGCAGGTTTTTGCGTAGCCATCGCGGGAGTTCGTTTTCTGTGGTCATTCCGCCCGGCCGAGTACGCGCAGAATTTCGTCGATCTCAAGGTAAACGGAACGGTGCTCGCCTTTGCCGTTGTGGTGTCGATGTTGAGTGGAGTCATCTTCGGCATCGCTCCGGCGCTTGAGAGCTCGCGTCCGGGAGTGATGGAGACGCTGAAGGAAGATACGCAAGGCTCCGGACGAAGCCGGCGCGGGTTTCATTTAGGGAATGCGCTGGTCGTCGGGCAAGTGGCTCTCTCGCTGGTCTCGCTTGTGATCGCCTCACTCTTTCTGCACAGCATTGTGCGCGCCACGGCCATCGATCCTGGCTTCCAGACCGATCATCTCGCTGTGTTCACGCTCAATCCCGGACAAGTCGGCTATGACAAGCCGCGCACTGAGAACTTCTATCGCGACGTTCGCAACCGCCTGACGGCGCAACCCGGTGTTGTCTCCGCGTCGTGGGCATCAAACTTGCCGTTGTGGGGACGCGCGGTGAACGGAATCGTAATCGAGGGCAAGGAGCAGCAGCGAAAATCTGAAGCGGTAACATCGGTCCTCAACACGATTGATACGGGTTACTTCTCCACAACGGGAATTCCGATCGTGAGCGGACGCGACTTCACCGACGACGACCGTGAAGGCTCCCTACCTGTCGCCATCATCAACCAGGCGATGGCCGCGCGTTACTGGCCGAACCAGAACGCGATCGGCAAGAGGTTTCGTCTGGCGGGCGCGAATGAATACCGACAAATAATCGGCGTCGCGAGGAATGCGAATTATCAGACGTTAGGGGAGAGCCCGCGCTCATGCATCTACATACCGCTGCGACAAAATTTCTCCGATGCGATGGTTTTGTACATTCGAACCGCCGGGGACTCTGCCCGGATGCTCATGCCCGCAGAGCATGTGATTCATGACATCGATCCGCAAATGCCGGTTCCCGACGCGAGAACCGGACGTAAGATCGTCGAACAGGCGCTTTGGACCGCATCGATGGGCGTCGCTATGCTTTCTCTTTTCGGACTGATCGCACTAGGACTGGCGAGCATCGGGCTCTACGGCTTGCTGTCGTATTCAGTAAATCAACGCCAGCGGGAAATCAGCATCCGCATGGCTCTCGGCGCAGATCGAATGCAGGTTTTGCGGCTCATTTTGCGCCAAGGTCTTGGGCTAGTCACCATTGGTGTCGCCCTCGGAATTGTGCTGGCGCTCCTATCTGCACGTGCTCTCTCCAGCGCGCTCTACGGAGTAAGTGCGGCCGATGCAGCGAGTTTCCTGGGCGCATCTTGTGTGTTGCTTTTAATAGGTGGGCTGGCCTGCTATGTACCCGCGCGTACCGCCAGTGAAGTAAATCCACTGTTGGGCCTCCGTAGCATCTGAATGCTCTTAGAGGGAAACGCTCTGTTCCCGTTTCCCCTGGCACCAAAGCCTTTATGAATGCGATAGTCCTCGGTTTTGCTCGGACCTACATGGGTCCAAGTGCTACGAGATACCGCTCGGGCTTTCGTTCTCCGGAGCACCTGCAAGTCGCGAGATAGCCTCCACTAGCGGCTGCGAGACTCCTTGATCGGCGAATAGGATCGCGTCAGCTAAGGCACGGAGGCGTGGCTCGTCTTCCTGGGTGCAAATGACGATCATCGGCGTCTTCGGGTTCATCGCTCTCACTTCACGGGCAATGTTTTGCTGAATGTGCGCCGGAATGGAATTACAGAGAACGATCGCGTCGAAATGTTGTTTGGCAAGCAATTCCAGCACCAGTCCTGACTCCTTAGTTGTGACCACATGGTATCCGGCGGTCTGGATTACGCTGTTACGAACACGAAGTAGCGCGCTATTGTGCCCGGCAGACAAAATCCGTTTTTGTGGTCGGGGCTGCTGGAACTCGGATTGTGCTCCGGTGGTCACGCGGCCTTGCGAGGATCCCCGAAGAGTGACCGAAGCAGGCTCACCAGTGCTTCAGGTTCATGGCTGGAAATGAGGTGGTCCGCGTGCCCGCAGCGCGCGGTGAGATTGGCGGACAACAAAATTACCTGCATCTCTGGGTTAATCGACTTGGCTGTCTCTACGACCTCCTCGCAGCCGCGCATTTCGGCAATCATCACCACTGCGTCTACAAGCGGAAATTTCTGCAGCAGCTGCTTTGCCTCGCTCGTGCTGTAGGCGGTGGTGACATTGAATTTTGCTGTTTCTACCACCAGCTTGCGCACGGAGAGCGCCTCGTTCGGCTCCGGTTCAACCATGAGAATTGTTGGTCTGATCATCTGCGTTTCAGGAGTGAACGATTGGATGCGTCCTCGGAAGCTTGTGCAGCCACAGGATGCAGCAACAGATCCACAGATAATGAGGCCGCAATTGGAGCTTGGAACCTTATGAGAGCAGCGTGGCCCAATCATCGCCATTTCGGTGAGCGGAGCATGCCTTCATCGCTTCCCAGCGGCGCTGACGGCGCTGCTCATCATCCGCGGCTGGGCCCGTGCTATAATGAACTCACGTTCAATTCGACGCGGACGTTTGAGCAAGTTCTCGCCTGAAACGCAGTTCCTGCCCTGAAGTAACTTCCGATCCGGTTCAACGTAAAAACATCAACAAAGAAAGAAGTGTATCTATCAATGGAACAAGGAACAGTTAAGTGGTTTAACGACGCCAAAGGTTTTGGCTTTATTCAGCGCGAGAGCGGCGAGGACGTTTTCGTTCATCACTCCGCCATTCAGTCGAACGGCTTCCGCAGCCTGGCTGAAGGTCAGCGCGTGGAATTCAAGGTGACGAAGGGTCAGAAGGGCCTGCAGGCTGAAGAAGTTCGCGCCCTGTAATTTCGGAAACGAAGAACCATGCCGGAGGCTTTGCCTCCGGCATTCCAACCCGCCGTTTTGAGGAGTGTCTCATGCGTTCCGCCCTCGTCCATCGCGCCAACGAAAAGGTGCAAAATCGATTTCAACTCTGCTGCCTCACATCCTCTTCCGCCCGACGCATGGCGAGAAGTTCCGTGGGCATGCACATCACCATCAATGAGGCCCTGGAGGCCATCAGCGAGCAGTCTGCGCCGACTTTTGTGCAGCCGCTCCCTGCGGACGGAGTGAAGGTTGCCGAACACGATTCGGTCCTTATTCTCGACTCCGCAATCTGAAGAAAGAAGACTTTTTGATTTCCAATTTTTCTGAGCTCCCCATTTCGAAGTATCTCGAGGAGCGACTTTTCGCCAATAACTTTCAAACACCCACGCCAGTACAAAGCAATGCAATCCCGCCCGCGCTCAGCGGAAGAGATCTGCTGGCAACGGCGCAGACCGGAACCGGCAAGACGCTCGCGTTTCTGATTCCCGTAGCCGAACGGCTTCTGAGCATCCGCAGCGCCGGCATTCACGCGCTGGTGCTTGTGCCAACCCGCGAATTGGCCATTCAGGTTGAGCAGCAATATGAGGAGCTGCGCGGCAGCAAGCTGCGGGCAGCCGCGCTTGCCATCGGGGGAGCATCGGAGCGCCAGCAGATTGCAGCGCTACGCACAGCCAATCTCCTGATTGCCACGCCGGGACGGCTGGAGGATTTTCTTCGCCGGAAACTGGTCAAGCTGAGCGCAACCGAAATCCTGGTGCTCGATGAAGCCGATCGCATGCTCGACATGGGCTTCTTACCGGCAATTCGCCGCATTACGGACAGTCTGCCACGCCAGCGCCAGACGCTCTGCTTTTCCGCCACACTCGATCCCGCAGTGGCGCACATCGTGAGCGATTTCGTCGAAAATCCGGTGCGCATTGCGCTGGGTTCGACCTCGAAGCCGGCTGCGAGCGTAAAGCTGCAGGCATTTGAGGTGGCCTCGAATCAGCGATTGTCGCTGCTTGTGCGGCTGCTGAAGGAAGAAGACGGCCGATGCCTCGTGTTTGTGCGCACCAAGCGCGGAGCCGACCGGCTCGCGCGTCAACTCGATAAGCAAGGATTTAGCACCGGCGCGCTGCACGGCGACCGTTCGCAATCACAACGAAACGCTGCTCTGGCTAGGTTTCAGGACGGAACTGTGCCGATACTCGTTGCCACCGACGTGGCCTCGCGCGGGATCCACGTTGACGACGTCGCGCACGTAATCAACTACGAGCTTCCGCAATTGGCCGAAGACCTGATCCACCGCGTCGGCCGAACCGGCCGGATCGGAGCTGCGGGAATCGCATCCGTCTTCGTCCCACACCAGGATCGAGCCGAGTTCCGCAGTCTTGAGCGCACTCTCGGATTGAAGATCGAGAGGATGAGCGTCGATCAGGACCTGGCGGTCGAGGAGCGATCCGGTCCAGTAGTCGTTCAGGGTGCGCCGATGCAGATGGCGCCGGGTTCCAAAATGGTCCGGCTGCCGGGAGAGGTATTCCACCGTTACGCTGCGGTTTGAGCAAAGCCGCAGCACTTTAAGCCCATAGCACAGTCTGCTCGTGCAGCTCCGAACCCATGCTATACTTCGACAATCTGTGCGGTCCCAAGCCGCACCACTCCCCGGAGGAAAGTTATCGACAAGCGTTTTATCCGCATCAATGAGCGTATTCGCGCCCGCGAAATCCGCGTAATCGACGAAACCGGAACTCAGCTCGGCATCATGCAGCCCTTTGAGGCGCTCAAAGTCGCCCGTGAAAGAGGACTCGACCTGGTGGAAATTTCGCCCACCGCGAACCCTCCTGTCTGCCGCATTCAGGATTACGGCAAGTTTCTCTATGAAAAAGAGAAACAGGAGCGCGCGGCCAAGAAGAACCAAAAGGTCATCACCATCAAGGAAGTAAAGTTCCGCATCAACGTGGACGAGCACGACTATGAGTTCAAAAAGAACCACGTGCTGCGCTTCCTCGAACAAGGCGACAAAGTAAAAGCCACCATCTTCTTCCGCGGCCGCGAGATGACGCATACCAACTTGGGACGCAACGTCCTCGAGCGCTTGCTGAAAGAGATCGGCGACCGCGCAGTAGTCGAATTCCGTCCGAGGATGGAAGGAAACACGCTGCACGCGATCCTCGCCCCGCCGAAAAAGATCGAAGGCAAGAAACAGGCGGCTCCGAAGCCGCAGCAGGGTAGCCCGGCGGCGCAGCAAGCTTAAAACACGACGCGGATTCCACGGATGTTACGGATCACACGGATAAGTCTGATCGGAATTGCCTAACTTGTATTTGTTTTATCCGTTGAATCCGTGAGATAAGTGTTTTTGAGGCGACCAAATTTGAGCTGATATACTTAAATGAGTCCCCAGCGGCTCCAACGCTGCTGGGGCTTTGAATTGTTTGCAGAGGAACGATGCCGAAATTAAAGACTCACAGTGGCGCTGCTAAGCGCTTCAAGAAGACCGCCAGCGGTCGGGTGAAGCGTGGGCACGCGTTCATGCGTCATATTCTTACTTCCAAGGCGAAGAAGACCAAGCGGCGCCTGGATCTGGATACGTTGGTCGACAAGGCCGACGAGCCCAAAATCAAGCGCATGATTCCGTACTAGAATTTAAGTGTGTCATTCCGAACCGCCTGCTTTTGGCGGTGAGGAATCCCTATCGAACCCACAACGCATGGGCTCACATAGGGATTCCTCGCTACGCTCGGAATGACAACTCCGATCCAGCGTGTGAAGAGGTACGACCCTTACCTCCAGCCGCATAACTGTAGTTAAAAAAGGAGACTCGCCCATGCCTCGCGTAAAACGCGGAACCAAGAGGCGCGCCAAGCGGAAAAAGATACTCGAGCGCGCAAGTGGATATTTTCTAACTAAATCAAAGCTTTACCGCTCAGCCAAAGAAAGCGTCGAGCGCGGACTGAAGTTCGCGTACTCCGGACGCAAGCAGAAGAAGCGCCAGTACCGCTCGATTTGGATCGTGCGCATCAACGCCGCCGCCCAACTGAACGGCATCAGCTACAGCCAGTTCATCAATGGGTTGAAGAAGGCCGGCGTGGAGCTTGATCGCAAGATACTTGCTGAACTGGCGGCGACCGACGCTCCGGCGTTTGCGACGCTTGCGGCGCAAGCCAAGTCAGCGTTGGCGAAGACCGCTTAGCTCGACGATTCCCCCCAGGTTCTGTCATCCTGAGTCCGCTCAAGCGGACGAAGGATCTCCCGAGAATGCGTCGGACGAATTCGCTCTTTCCTGGCTCCTCCACGAGGAAATGGTTATAAGAGCCGGGACAGCGCAAAGAAGCCTTGAAGATCGCGGGAGGTCCTTCGTCCGCCTGAGGCGGACTCAGGATGACAGTCCAAAGGGTTTCGGCAACATACGAATCACACACCGCATGTACACCGTCCCCAAGCTCGACGATTTCTCCCTCACAGCGCTCGACAGCGCAGCGCGCGAGCTGACGTCTGCCCTGGGCAGCGAGACGGCGGGCGTGTCCTCCGAGAATGAATGGAAAGCTCTCCGCGATCGCTGGATGGCGCGCAAGAACGGCATCCTCACGCAGCTCAATGACCAATGGCTCAAAGCTGCGCCGGGAGCAGCGAAGCGCGATGTGGGCCAGCGCGTAAACGAGCTGAAAAAACTGGTTGAAGAGAAGATTGACGCAACCTTGGCCCGGATTTCGTCAGCGTCAACGGCCTCGCGACTCGAGCAGGAGCGAGTGGACGTAACCCTGCCCGGCAACCGTCGCAAGCTCGGCGTCGAGCATCCACTCATTCGAACTAAGAACGAAATCGTTGCGGTCTTCAAAGCCATGGGATACTCAGTGGCCGAAGGACCGGAGGTCGAGACCGACTACTACAACTTCGAGTCGCTGAACTTTCCTCCGAATCATCCCGCGCGCGACACGCAGGATACATTGATCGTTGCCGGCCAGCAGAACAAGCCGCTGCGCGAGCGCCTGCTGTTGCGCACGCACACTTCGCCGGTTCAGATTCGCGCGATGGAGAAGCAGCCGCCGCCGGTACGCGTGATCGTTCCGGGAAAAGTTCATCGCGCCGATACGGCCGACGCCACGCACTCTCCGATCTTCCACCAGGTGGAGGGGTTGGCGGTGGATGCCAACATCACGTTCTGCGATCTAAAGGGTACGCTCGATCGCTGGGCCAAAGAGATGTTCGGATCGAGCGTGAGAACGCGCTTCTATCCGTCATTCTTCCCATTTACGGAACCAAGCGCGGATATGCAGATCTCCTGCTTCAAATGCGGAGGCAGCGGCAAGCTCGACGGCGGACGCTGCGTCCTGTGCAAAGCCAGCGGGTGGATCGAGATTTTGGGCTCAGGCATGGTCGATCCGAATGTGTACGGCTTCGTCGGCTACGATCCGAAAAAGTACAGCGGCTTCGCCTTCGGAATGGGCGTGGAAAGAATCGCGATTCTGAAGTACGGAGTTGAAGACATTCAGCTCTTTTATCAGGGTGATGTGCGGTTTTTGGAGCAGTTTGCGTAAAAGAAGCTGCTAGCTACTAGCTGCTAGCCGTTAGCTTGAGTTTGGATTCGTCAGGCATTTTCGTGGCGACGATGCGTTGCATCGTTCCATTCTCAAGAGCAAATTGCAGGTTTTTGAATGGATTGGCTGGCAGCTAGTGGCTAGCAGCTAGTAGCTATGCGCATTTCTCCCAATTGGCTTCGTGAGTTTGTCCCGCTGCGCGTGGATTATCACCGGCTTGCCGAGGACTTGACTCACGCGGGTATCGCCGTCGAAGGCATTACCGGTGAAGGCGGGGCGATGATCTTCGAGATGGAGATCACCACTAACCGCGTCGATGCCATGAACCACTACGGGGTCGCGCGCGAGTGCTCGGCGATCTACGACCTCGATCTGAAGCCGATTGCGCCGCATCTTCCCAATGCGGGACACATCGACCCGTTCCCGATCGAAATCGTTGAACCCCAACTGTGCGCGCGATACACGGCGCGTGTGGTCCGCGACGTTCACATCGATAAGTCTCCTGAGCACATTCTTGAGCGCCTGCTGATCGAAGATCATCACGGAATCAACAATGTTGCCGACTCAACCAACTACACGCTTATGGAGATGGGCCATCCCACGCACGCGTTCGATCTCGATCTGCTGGAAGGCGGCAAGATCATCGTGCGTCGCGCGCGCAAGGGGGAGAAACTCAAGACGCTGGACGGAGTCGAACGCGAGCTGCATCCCGAAGACCTGGTCATCGCCGATGCCGTAAAGCCAGTCGCTCTGGCCGGCGTGATGGGTGGCTGGGACACGATGATCACCGGCAAGACCCGCAATGTGCTCATCGAATCGGCGTGGTTCGATCCTGCCAGCGTGCGTCGCACCGCGCGGCGACACGGCATGCATACTGACGCGTCGCACCGCTTTGAGCGCGGCGCAGATTGGGGTGCGACTCCACTCGCGTGCGATCGCGTCGCAGAATTAATCCTCGAAAGCGCCGGCGGAAAATTGGGCGGCTACAATGACGGGGTGGCGCGCGATCTGACGCGACCTGCGATCGAACTTCATCGCGGCGAGATTCGCCGCATCCTCGGCCAGGAAATTCCCGAAACGGACACAAGCCGCATTCTGCGTCGGCTCGGTTTCATTCGCACCACCAAGCGCTTAACCTCTTCGAGCACGTCATCGAGCGCAGCCGTCGCCGAACAGGCAAATTCATATCCGGTGACCATTCCGACCTGGCGCATGGACGTGGAGCGCGAGATCGACCTGATCGAGGAGATCGCGCGCGTTTATGGCTTCAACAACTTTGCCAACACGCTCCCCGCATTCTCAGGGGCGGTAGCCGAGCAGCCCTATGCAGCGCCTGAAGCGAAGACTCGCGCTCGTCTGTTGGCCCTCGGCTACGACGAAGCCATCTCGCCGACATTTATCTCCAACGCCGATGCTGAGCAATTTGACAGTCCTCGCGCTGTCGCACTGGAAAATCCACTCAGCGAAGAAGCTCCGCTTCTGCGCAACAGCTTGATTCCCGGCATGCTCAATATGCTCGCCTGGAACTTCAATCGCGGAGCCAGCGACGTGCGCCTCTTCGAAATGGGAAACGTCTTCTCTGCCGAAGGAGACCGCGTTAAGCAGAGATATCAAGCCTGCATGACAGGCACGGGCGCAGTTCCTGAGACGAATCTGGAACAATCCCCGCGGGCGCTCGACTTCTTCGACCTCAAAGGAGACGTTGAGAATCTGCTCGATCTGTTCGCTGCCGAATCTCTTCGCTTCGAAGCTCCGGGCGCCAAATATCTGCACCCGGGGCGCTCGGCGAAGATTCTCTTGAATGGAAAAACTGTCGGCGAGCTCGGGCAATTACATCCTGATGTGGCAGCCGAACGCAAACTGAAACAGCCGGTCTGGATCACGCAGCTCGATCTAGATACTCTGTTCTCGGTTGCGCTGCGTGAACCTCGGTATCTACGGCTATCGCGCTTCCCTGCCGTGGAGCGCGATTTCTCATGGCTGCTGGACGACAGCGTGCCTTACAGGCATCTGCGCGAAGCGATCGAAGCCCTGAACATCCCGGAGATGATCTCGATCAGCCCCCGAGAACTCTTCCGCGGCGGCTCAGTTCCCGGAGGCAAATATTCGCTGCTGCTGCGGGTCGTCTTCCAATCAGCGGAGCGCACGCTGCGCGATGACGAGGTTGCAAATTGGAGCCAAAAAATCATCGCTGTCATCAAACAATTGGGGGGATCTCTGCGTGCGTAACGGATCACGTGCGACTACGTTGCTGACAGGAATGCGCCTCCACACTCAGTTCGGAATTTGCTACCTCTTCCGCGGCAGATTCCAGGGTGACCGGCAGAGCCGTACCAAATCGAGATGCCAAAAGCGACTATTTGCATTCCCTGCTCTTTCCCTGCAAGTTCCCTGGCCGATTGCGAATCGCCAGTGTTAATGCGGGCCTCGCGATCCAATTTTGTCTTGCGGGAAAAATTTGCCTGCTCAATTCCCTGCGCACGGAATTTGTCGTGACTCGCATCGAGACAAAATCAGCGGATTCGGTACCGAAAAACCGGCCCCGAAGTCAAGGCCACAGTAGCACTGGCGGCACTGGCCGACTGACGTAGCATATTTAGGACCACGCGCACGAAATGTCCACGAAACTCAGAATCTTAAATGTCCCTCCATGCTTGTAAGCCGCTGATTCTCAATAACTAATCAGGCAGTTAACTGGAAGTAGTCCATCGGGGCGAGGTACCTTCGTGCGTTGCGCGGACCTTAGCTCTCGACTACTTTCTTTCCACTAGGCCCTCAATGGAGTCCCGCGAACCCCAGGTAAGCGAGCAGGTGTCTGTCGACCGGCGGCGCGATGAACGGGTGAACCAGCCGGAGTCGGTGAAGGTGTGGGTGGACGAGCCCGGCGCCGACACCGAATTTCAGGCCGTTCTGGTGAACATTAGCTGCAGCGGATTCGCCATCCGCCATTGGCGTAAGGAGTTGTCAGTCGGGCAGAGGGTCCGTATTGCCTTTCTTACCAAGGGCGAGATCATGGCTCGTGTGATGTGGAACTGGGCGGTTGGCCCGGTGGTTATTTCTGGACTCGAACGGGAGCAGACCGCGCCAATTATCGGCTTCGGACCGCGCACCGACCCGGCGCCGGATTTCGCTATTTCGCGTTCCAACGCTCGCGCATGGTTTCTGGCGGCAGGAACGGGACTGTTAGTTGTGATCGGGTGGTACTTAACCAATAAGGGCTGGTAGTAAGGAGTTTCCCCATGTATGCATTGAAGCGCAAATACCCCAGGTACAGCATGGATAAGCCAGTGGTCGCCTATCGTGCTTATGAAGATATGAAAATCGGCATCCGCGGGCAGTGGCAGACTTTCGGTGAAGGCGGCCTCGGTGCACGCATGTCCGAGCAACTGCGCTCCGGAGAAGTGATCGCATTCGAACTTTCCCCCACGCTGCGCGTTTACGCGGCGGTCCGCTATTGCCAGGCGTTCTATCACGGATTTGAATTCGTGCTGCTGAAAGACCGCCAAAGAGCCGAGATTGCGCGCATGTGCCGCGAGCTTGGACAACGAACGGGACAAGAAGCTCCCAAGCGCACCCGCATATTGCGGTCCGTTCCACGTGGGGAGCACGGGTGACGTCGAAGCCGCTGCGCATTCTTTATCGCTTACTCTTTCCTGGCGGGTTCATCCTGCTGGCTTCGGCGGTTGCGCTCAACGCGCGCGAGTTCGGCAAGTTGAACGATTCGTTCTGGCAGGATTATCCCTACGTTATCTTCGGCGCCGGACTGGTGCTAACCGCATTATTCAAATGCAGCCGGCTGTTCTTTGCCATTCTGATCGTTGGGCTTTGCGATCGCGCGCTGGCTTTGATTACACCGGCACTCGCATCGGCAGGAATTCATCGCACGGTATTTGACGCGATCGCGCTGTTGCTTCCGCTGAATTTGATTGCGCTGTCGTTCATGCACGATCGCGGCATCGTCTCTCCTCGCGGACGGCGCCGCGTAGCTTTCGTCGCTGCGCAAATCGCGATGGTTGCATTTGTCGCGCTCACTCAACCGGCCCAGGCGCTCGCTGCCGGCTTCATGCAGGGAGCGATCGTTCCAAGGAATTATTCGGAGTGGAGTCACATCTCGCAGCCGGCGTTGCTGGTGTTCATCGTTGCCGCCATAGTGATGTTGATCTACCTCGCCGATCGGCGACGTCCGGTAGAAAGCGCGTTGTTCTGGGCGCTCGTAGCGGCATTCATCGCATTGAACGCAGGCGGGGCGAACCACCTGACTTCGGCTTACTTTGCAACCGGCGGACTCATTCTGAGCGTTGCCGTTCTCGAGACTTCCTACACGATGGCGTATCGCGATGAACTCACGCAGCTGCCAAGCCGTCGTGCGCTAAATCAGGAACTGGCCAAGATAGGCGATAACTATGCCATCGCGATGATTGATGTCGATCACTTCAAATCTTTCAACGACACCTACGGTCATGAAACCGGAGATCAGGTGCTGCAGATGATCGCATCGCGGCTTGCGGACGTTTCCGGTGGCGGAAAACCGTTTCGCTATGGGGGCGAAGAATTCGCAGTAGTGTTTCCCGGCAAGTCGGTCGATGATGCATACCCTAGCCTCGAGGACTTGCGGATGAGGATCGAGGCCACTCCATTCAAAGTTCGCGGCAATGACCGGCGCAGCGAAGGCAATCGCAGGAAGAAAAAAGCCAAGGCCCGTAATGCAAAGAAACAGGTTCAGGTCACGGTGAGTATTGGTGCATCGTCATGCGACGGCGAGAAACGTCCAGCCGATCAAGTGCTCCGCGACGCGGACAAGGCATTGTACAAAGCCAAGAGCAGCGGAAGAAACTGCACCGCCGTGAGCGTCTAGCAGTTTAGGCCAAAGTAAAAGGGCTGCGTTTCCCGCAGCCCTTTTCTGTTTTGGAACTCCGCTAGGCCGCCGCGCCATTCTGTTTGCGGTCACGCTTGGCCGCATGTAGCGGTACCAGGTCCATAGGAATCTGCCACTCGGTTGCACAGCGCTGACACAGCCAGAAAAGTTCTTGATGTCCGGTGACAGGACTTGTTTTCACCAGCAACTCGCCGGTGCCAAAGTAGGTGAACGTCACATCGCACGCAGGATTGACACACTTCGAGACCATTAATCAACTCCATTCAGCAGGGGGGTGTACTCGCGCGCGTTCTCGAGACCGCGAGCGAGACTGGTGAAGATAGACCTCGTGGGATGAGTTGGAAAGCGCCAAGCTGTGCCGGATTGTAAATTTTCCTTAGACGGCCAAGGGAGCCTGATTAGCCTGAGCTGACGCCGCTGGGCGCCGTACGTTTTGTTGTTTCCGGCCTGATCATCGCTGGGCGTGAGACACGCGTTGCGAGAAGGCGATCGATGATTCTGAATCCCAAAAGTCCGGCGAGAATCGTTGCCAAAATTTCGGGACGCGTCAGATCGCGTTTCACCAGCCACCAGAAGTGCACGACTCCGGCGATAGCACTCGCGTAAATCAGACGATGCAGAACCTGCCAACGTTTACCTCCGAGCCGGCGAATCGAACTTGCTGTCGACGTGAGCGCGAGGGGAAACATCAGCGCCCACGCCGTCATGCCGGCAGTAATGAACGGCCGCTTGTAGATGTCCTTCACGATCTCATGCACGTCGAAGAACTTGTCGAACCACAGATACGTCATCAGGTGCATGCAGCCGTAGAAGAACGCGAACAGGCCGACGAGGCGGCGGAAGCGAATGAGCCAATTGAGATGGGTGATCTTGCGCAGGGGGGAAATCGCCAACGTGATCAGCAGCAGGTAGAGCGTCCAGTGACCGGTTGAGAGCGTGACCTCGCTAAGAGGATTTGCGCCGAGGAGATCGTGAGTCGCCTTCCACGCGAGCCAGCTCACGGGCGACACACACAATATCCAGACGACGACTTTAAGAGCAATGATCCAGCGGCGCTGCATCAGAAGTACTTCTTCAAGTCCATGCCGTTGTACATGCTGGCGACCTGATCTCCATAGCCGTTGAAGATAAGCGTCTTGCGCTTGAAGAATTCGCCGATACGGCGCTCGGTCGCCTGGCTCCAGCGCGGATGATCCACGTTGGGATTCACGTTTGAATAAAACCCGTACTCATTCGGCGCGGCGGTGTTCCATGCTGTCGCAGGCTCAGAACCAACGAAGTCGATAGAGACGATCGACTTGATGCTCTTAAATCCATACTTCCAGGGCACTACGAGGCGTACTGGCGCTCCGTCCTGATTTGGGAGCGTCTCCCCGTACAGCCCGAACGTCAGCAGCGTGAGGGGATGCATGGCCTCATCCATGCGTAGCCCTTCGGTATACGGCCAGTCGAGAACTTGTGAGCGCTGGCCCGGGAACTGCGTCATGTCCATCAGCGTGGTGAACTTTACGTACTTGGCTTTGGATGTGGGCTGCATCTGGTTGATCAAGTTGCTCAGGGAGAAGCCGACCCACGGGATCACCATCGACCATCCCTCGACGCAGCGCATGCGGTAAATGCGCTCTTCCAATGGCGCAAGTTTCATGAGGTCGTCGATTTCGTAGGTCTTCTTCTGCGCGACCGCACCTCCAACCTTGACCTTCCACGGACGCGTCCGGAAGTTGCGCGCAAGATTAGCAGGCCCATATTTAGTGGTGTCGAACTCGTAAAAATTGTTGTAGTTCGTAATATCTTTGAACGGAGTCTCTGGTTCGCTTGTGCTGAACTGGCTCTTCACGGTTGTAAGTTTCGTGCTTGCGTGCACAACTTCCGACAGCTTGACCATCTCGCATCCAAGCATCGCCAGGCCGGCCCCAAGCGTCGCCGCTCCGGAAAGGAAGCTGCGCCGGTTCATATATACCGATTTGGGGGTTATTTCGGACGAAGGGATGTCGGGAATGTTCTTGATCAGCATGGCTATGAGTTCCTGATGATTAGATTCATATTGTGTACGAAAGTGACGAACCGGGCGGATGGAAAAGTGGGCCGACTTGTCACTGCTGGTGCGCGATAGACAAGTCGGCGGTGCAACGTCTAGAAGCCCACAAAAACCGGCTCCGGCTGCAATTGCACTCCAAATGTCTTGAACACTCCATCCTGAACCTTGTTTTTGAGTCTGACGACATCTTCTGACGTCGCGCCGCCGCGGTTCACGATTGCCAGGCTGTGCTTTCGCGAGATGCCAACCCGTCCATCGCTGTAGCCCTTCTGAAATCCGGAGCGTTCGACCAGCCACGCCGCGGACATTTTTACTGTCCCCGCTGGCGCCGGGAATGAAGAAGGCTTTTGTTCTCTGCAGATGGGCAGCGCGCCGATGCGCTCATATTCTGCCTGAGGAACGATCGGATTTTTGAAGAACGAGCCGGCACTGCGGGAATCGGGATCGTCGGAGCTGATCAACATTCCCTTTGTCGCGCGAATCGAGCGGACCGCATCGCGAACCTCCGTCAACGTTGGAGCTGAGGGTTCGCCGAAAAAGCGTTTCAAGTCTGCGTATTCAATTTTGGGACGGCTCCCTGGCGTGAGCGCGAATGAAACTTGCGTGACGATGTAACGCCCCTTTTCGGAACTGTTGAAGATGCTGGTGCGGTAGGCGAATCCGCAGTCGACAGCGGGCATGTCGCGCAATTCGAGCGTAATGGTATCCAGCACGCGGACGGCGGTGATTGTATCCTTTACCTCCTGGCCATAGGCGCCGACGTTCTGCACTGGAGTTCCGCCAACGGTTCCGGGGATGCCGCTCATGCACTCGATACCGGCGCAGTGCTGCTCGACGGCGAAGGCCACAAGACTGTCCCAATCTTCTCCCGCTCCGGCAGTGAAGATTTGCCTGCCATTTTCTGAACGTGTGCTTATCCCTGCGACGGCGATCCTCAATACCACTCCCGGCCAGCCGGCGTCGGCAACCACCAGGTTGCTTCCCCCACCGAGTACGAAGACTTCCAGCGAACGCTCGCGCGCGAATAGCAGCGCCTCGCGAATCTCGTCTTCAGTTCGCGCTTCGATAAAAAAACGTGCTCTACCTCCCACCTGCAGCGTTGTGTACGGCGCGAGAGGAACGTTTTCCTGAATTTGCATTCACTCTTTCCTCAGGAGGCTCGTAAAAGGTCAGTACCGTCCGCGGTAGCGGATCGGGTCAAGTTCGTATGCTTCACCCATTCGCTATCCGCGAACGGTACTGACATGATGGCGATACTGAGATGATGCAACGTATTCAGATTACCTCAGGCCCGCTCACAAGGACCGACGCGCCAGGGCGTCGCGTCGGTCCTCTGGATGACGCCATGTAAAATCGAATTAGCACTTTTGGGAGGCTTTCAAAATGTATCCAGAGCTTATGGTCATGCCGATGCGCGAGGAACTCACTCGGCTCGGTATCAAAGAAACGCGCACGGCAGAAGAAGTAGATCAGGCGTTGAATAAGTCGGGCACGACGATGGTTGTGGTGAACTCGATTTGCGGATGTGCTGCCGGCAAAATGCGCCCGGCGGTTAGGGCCGCTCTGCAGAATGCGACCCGCCCGGATCACACGATCACCGTATTCGCAGGTCAAGATCGCGATGCCACAGAACGAGCCCGCGAATATTTTCGCGGTTATCCTCCGTCATCTCCGTCCATAGGCTTGCTTCGGGACGGCGAATTGGTCTACATGATGCAGCGCTCGGATATCGAAACCAGCGATCCCCAGACGATCGCGTCGAAGCTCGCACAGGCGTTTAATCAGTACTGTTCGAAATCCACCGTCAGCTAGGGCAGCTTTGGTGGGAGCCCAGGAACCGCGTGGGCTCTCACCCCAAGTCCACCTGCCCAATTTCGCACACCCTGAGCTCGCAGCGAACATCTTCTGCTCATGATTCCTACCTCCACCGTCCCTAAGTGTTTGTTGTTTCAGTCCATCTGCCTTGAGTGCTCTGGCCCCTAAAATGCGCGAAAGACGGGTAGTTTTGTCCAGTTATTTCGCTGTCCAGGAGGCGTTGTGGCCAAGGTAGAGCGGATTCGTCAGGTTCTTTCCAGTCCATTTGGAGCCGATGATCTCAAAACGCAAACCGAGCAGGGCTGGAGGATCGTCGCCATTGAGTGGGAGAGAGAGATTTCCGAAATTGCTGCCGAACCGGTCCCGGCCAGCACAGAAGAACCGCCGTTCGGACTGCGAGTGTCCGAGGAAACGAATCAGCTCGAAGTGAATCCTACCGAGCGCGAGGCGCTATTCACCATGATGGAGTTGACCGTCCAAGAAGGGCCCTACTCCCGCATCGCCGAAGAATTGAACCGACGCGGCTTTCGCACCCGACATGGGCGCAGATGGAGTCCCATTTCGGTATTCCAGATGCTGCCTCGTCTGATTGAAGTCGGCCCGAGAATCTTCTCCACGGACGAGTGGCAGGAGCGGCGGAGAAAGCTGAAGGCAGCAGGACAGTAAGAAACTTTCGCCATTTTGCGATTTCGTGATTGCGTGATTTTGAACTCAGGCAATCGCGATACCTAACAATCCGGCTGCAGCGTCGAATCCAACTTAGAGTCTCAGCCCTTCTGCTCGAGGACCTCTCGGAGTCTTGCGTATCCTGAGCGACTCACCGGCAGCCTGCTTCCATCACGCAGAATCGCAACGTGTGTGTCCTTGCCAAAGGGTTCGATTTTTGTGACCCGTTCGAGATTGACGAGATACGAGCGATGGACACGTAGGAAGTACTTAGGATCCAGCGACGACTCGATGCTGGAGATAGTCTGCTGTTTCAAATGCTTCTTTCCTTCACTCGCGAGGGCGATGTAGTCATCCTGTGCTTCCACGTAATCAAGTTTCGTGACGGGAATAATGTGCACGCGAGTTCCATCTCGTACGACGATGCGCTCGGCATACTCTCCCGGAGCCCGTGTTGCCGCTTTGAGTTCCGAAACGGGAGGAAGCTTTCCGCCGAGACGCTGTTTGGCCCGCGTGAGTGCCTGTTCGAAACGCTCGGCGCCAAATGGTTTGAGCAGGTAGTCCACGGCGTGCACTTCGAAGGCGCGCAAGGCGTGCTGATCGTACGCCGTGGCGAAGATGATGGCCATGTCGGTACCGATCAACTCGAGGACTTCAAAGCCATCGAGCTTTGGCATTTGGATATCCAGGAACAGCAGATCAGGCTTGAGTTCAGTAACAGCTTTCACTGCTTCGAAACCATTCGCGCATTCGGCGACGACTTCGATTTCGGCGTGCCCAGAAAGGAGTTCGCGGACCACCTGGCGCGCCAGATCTTCGTCATCGACGATGACGGCTCGAATGCTGGCTACGGAATCGGTCATACGGCCACCGCCTGTCGCTCTGCGGGAAGCACGAGGCCGACGTGAAATAGCTCGCCGTTCTTCTCTACCGCAAAGCTGGCGTTCTTTCCGTAGCGTGTGTCAAGGCGACGACGCACATTGGCGAGGCCAACACCGCTCTTGCGCCGCGCTGGAGCTTCAGGATCAAAGGTATTCTCGACATTGATTGCCACTGCCGATGCATCAGAAGCATAGCCGGCGTTAAGACGAATCCAACCGCCTTCCGTCAGGTTGGCGATTCCGTGCGCCACTGCGTTTTCTACCAGGGGCTGCAGGATTAAAGGCGGCACCATGCAGTTGAGTACCTGATCGTCGATCGTCTCTTCCATTTTGAGTCGATTCCCAAAACGAATCTTCTCGACCGCGAGGAAGGAATGAATGAGCGATAGTTCTTCCTGAAGCGGAATCAATTCTTTCTCACCCAATCCCAAGGTCGCGCGCAGGAAATCCGCCAAAGCGATGCACATTTCACGAGCCCGCCTTGGATCGCTGCTGGTGAGAGCGCTAATGGAGTGCAGGCTGTTGAACAGGAAATGAGGATTGACCTGAGCCTTGAGGGCGCGGAGTTCCGCGTCGCGCGCGAGCATGTGCGCTTCCATCACACGTTGTTGGGCTTCGCGAGACTCTTCTTGGGCCAGAAGGACATAGAACAGAGCGACCGCAAGCAGATATTCGAGAATGCCGATGATCAGCAGGAGCTGAGTGATGTTGAGAACTTTGGTCTCAATGTCGCTGAAGCGCTGCGTGTGCGAGAGAGCCTTGGCGAAGCCCAACGCCGTGAGTACCCAGAATCCACTGACAATAAGCGCCGCCAACAGATGAGGCCCAACCAACCCAAGAAAGCTCGTTCCTTCAATGGGAATACCCCTGCACGAGTACCAGGCGGAGAGACACACGAAAGCGTAGAAGACCGAAAGGGGAAAGAAAAAAATACCAGCGTCGAGCCAGCTGACTCCACTGTGATAAGTGATCAAGTAAAACAGCAGCTCGGTGACAATGAGCCAGGCGAACAGGTAAAGAGCAAGCCGCCGCGGATGTCCGAGGATCGGATGCATGGCCTACCAGCTCTTTACCTCGATGCCGCCAAACACCGCCGCGCCACGCACCACAACGGTCTTCACCGGACGATCGGGACGAGGAATATGACGAGTTTTATCGACATATCCACCGAAGATTCCAAGTCCTTCAACGGAAACCTTCCACCATTCTGGAACGATAATCTCGCCGCCGCCGAAAATCGCAGTCGCGTCGATGATCGTCCGATCCCCTTCCATTTCGGCGCGAGAAAGATCAATTTTGAAGCCACCAAAAAAAGCAACCAAACTGCCGCCTTCGACAATGGTGCCCTCGATGCGGCGCTCAATGCCCCCAAATACCGCCACCGAGCTTAATGGTCCTCCGCCTCCACCGGGATTCATCACGCGGGGAAATGAAAATGTGCGTCGGCCCTCGCGAACTTCGTTGGCCTGCCACGCCAGCAGCACGCCGGCGGCGATCAGGAACAAAGGCCAGAGTTGTCCAAATCCGTATCGGATATAACCGAACTCGTGCAGGGTGATCAAAACGCCGAGTGAGATCAGAACTCCGCCCCAGATGCGGCTGCTGGGCGTGTTTGCGTCGATCAGGTGAATCAGACCGCCGACCGCGAACAGCATGGGCCATAGGCGCCACAGGATGGCAGCGTCCATGATGCCGAATCGATCGAGCAGCAGCACGGTGCCGATGCCTGCGATCACCAGGCCGGAAATCAGCGTGCCCGTCGCGGCTCGGTTACGCGCGTCCATTTCGTCGCCCCAGAATTCTCTCCATTGCTCAGGACTCACGGCTTACCGCCTCGCTTTCTGGGGCAGAAGCAGCACGATCACGCCCCAGGAGATCAGCAGCAGCGGCCACCATGTTACGAGGTCTCCTGGAAGATTAAAGCTCATTTGCACTACATGCAGGCGTGAGAGCAGCCCCAGGGTGCCGATTATGGCAATGATGATTCCGATTGCGGTGTCACTGGGGTGAGAGTGAAGATGGCTGCGGTTCATACCGATCTCCTCGCAAATGGTTCCGTTGTTCACGAACTAAAGGTATGGGCGGTTCGGATTGGCAGTCGCGGGCGTTTCGGCAAACAGCGGCTATTTGCCGGTGAATGACAGATTCGCCCGGCGAGGATGGAATTACGGCAGGCCACTCAGCAGGTACGATTTGGCTAGATGCGATGGGATGATTCGCGCATTGGTCTGTCCGTCACGGCCCATCGCGCGGTTTCCCTCCGCGTATAATTTTCGAGAGGTGATCCCATCGGTAATGACCCTCCCCACCAGTCTTGGCGAACTTCGGAAAAGTGAATTCAATGAGCAGCGGTTGAAGACTCGCCGTGTAAAGGATGAGCTGCGCGACAACCTCATCCAGAAGTTAAAAACCGGAGAAACGATTTTTTCCGGCATCGTTGGATACGACGATACCGTCGTGCCGCAGTTGATCAATGCCGTCCTGTCGCGGCATAACTTCATCCTTCTTGGACTACGAGGGCAAGCTAAGAGCCGCATGCTGCGCGCGCTGACTGGGCTACTGGATCCGTATCTGCCGTACGTAATGGATTGCGAGATTCACGACAATCCCTACGATCCTCTGTGCCGGCGATGTAACAACCTTATCGCTGAGAAAGGCGAGGCCACGCCGATTGCATATCTCACGCCGGCGCAGCGATACGTCGAAAAACTCGCGACTCCAGACGTTACCGTGGCCGATCTCATCGGGGACATCGATCCCATTAAAGCCGCGCGCGGAGGCCTGGACCTGGCGAGTGAACTCACGGTTCACTATGGGCTGCTGCCACGAGCGAATCGCGGCATCTTCGCCATCAACGAACTTCCAGATCTAGCCGGGAAAATTCAGGTTGCGCTCTTCAACATCATGCAAGAGGGCGATGTGCAGATTAAGGGCTATCCAGTCCGATTAAACCTGGACGTGGCCCTGGTGTTTAGCGCCAATCCGGAGGACTACACCGCCCGCGGAAAGATCGTCACGCCGCTGAAGGATCGCATTGGCTCGGAGATTCGCACGCACTACGCGGGAACGCTCGATGAAGGCGTTGCCATCACGCAGCAGGAAGCCTGGACCGAACGCCACGGGCATCCCTTGTATGTCCCGCAGTACATTCGCGAAATCGTGGAGCAGATCGCGTTCGGCGCAAGAGAAGATAAGCGCGTCGATAAGCGCTCTGGCGTGAGTCAGCGCCTTCCGATTTCAACAATGGAAAATGTAATCTCCAACGCCGAGCGGCGCGCCCTTCGAAACGGCGAGAGCACCGTTGTTCCCCGCGTGAGTGATATTTACGGCGCCATGCCCGCGATCACAGGCAAGCTGGAGCTCGAGTATGAAGGCGAACTGCGAGGAGCCGATACTGTGGTTCGTGATCTGATTCGCCTCGCTGTCGCGCGCACCTTCGACACGTACTTTAAAGACGGCAACATGCAGCAGATCATTCAATGGTTCGACCTCGGCGGCCAGCTCAAATTCAGCGATACCGCGCCATCGGCGGAGTTGATGGATGGTCTCAAGCACATTCAGGGTCTGTCGGAAAAGCTGGGTGCGGTTGGCATTAAAGCAAAGGACAAAGCTGAGATCGTCGTGTCAGGTGCAGAGTTCCTGCTCGAAGGCCTCTACGCACACAAACGGATTGGCCGCAGCGAAGAACGCGTCTTCATGGCGCCAGATAAGCAGCGCCACGCAGAGAAAGCTCCGAATCGCGAAGAAGTCCCGGTTCGGAACAGGAGACCGTATAACTAGGCTGCATTAAATGAAGTTTATTAAGTACACAAAGTACGTTCCCGATCCTGCCGCCGAGATGAGCATGGAAGACCTGCTCAGCGCGCTCTCGGATTATCTGCTGCAGAGCGGCTTTCAGGATTCCTGGTACTCCTACGAGTTCAACGATGGCGAGCAGACTCTCGACGAACTCCGCCAAGCCATTCAGCAGGCGCTCGAAGCCGGCGAGTTGCTCGATGAAAACATGCGTGAGCGTCTCGAACAAATGCGCGCCGACGGACAGTTCGATGAGCTGATCGAAAAGCTGATCGAGCGCATGGAGCAGGAAGACTACATCAGCATCGATCAGCCCTTCGATCGATCGCGCCAATCCTCCGTTCCCGGACAGGCCGGCGAACAACAACAAGCGCAAGTGAAGTTCGAGGTCACCGACAAAGGACTCGACTTCCTCGGTTATCGCACCTTGCGCGATCTCCTTGGCTCGCTGGGGAAATCGAGTTTTGGACGCCACGACACGCGCGACATGGCAACCGGCATCGAGTCAAGCGGCGCGTCGCGGGCCTACGAGTTCGGCGACACGCTGAACCTCGACATCACGGCCACGCTGTCGAGCGCTATTCAGCGCGAGGGCGTCAAAGTGCCTATCGAACTCGAATACTCCGATCTTCAGGTACACCAGTGCGAGTATCAGTCTTCGTGCGCCACCGTGCTCATGCTCGACTGCTCGCATTCGATGATCCTGTACGGAGAAGACCGCTTCACGCCGGCGAAAAAGGTAGCGATGGCACTCTCGCAGCTCATCCGTACGCAATACCCCGGCGATTCCCTTTCCCTCGTGCTCTTTCATGATTCCGCGGAGGAGCTGCCGCTATCGCAGCTCGCGCGCGTGAAAGTTGGCCCCTATTACACCAACACACGCGAAGGTCTAAGAATGGCGCAGCGTATCCTCGAGCGCCAGCGGAAAGACATGAAACAGATCATCATGATCACCGACGGCAAGCCTTCGGCACTCACGCTCGAAGACGGCCGCATCTACAAAAACGCCTTCGGCCTCGATCCCCTCGTCGTCAGCCAGACGCTCGAAGAAGTTTCACGCTGCAAGCGTGCAGGCGTGATGATCAATACATTCATGCTCGCGTCGGATTACGGGCTGATCCAGTTCGTTCAAAAAGTTACCGAGATGTGCCGCGGAAAGGCGTATTTCACCACTCCCCATACGCTCGGACAGTACCTGTTGATGGACTACATGTCGCGCAAGACCCGAACCATTCATTGACGCAATTGCCTATTTCGACAATCCGACTCCGGTAAGACATCTTGTCGCGCCCACTGATCACGATGCTCGTGGTACGAAAGTGCCTCTGCTAAGAGCAGCAAAGCTGGCGTTGCTTACCATCGGCTAATCGTGCCCTCTGGTCCGCCCAGATACACTCTTTACTTTGTACCGACAATTCAGCGTAACCGGGGAGTTCCTTGTCCGTAATTCTTGAAGCCAAACGTCTCGTGCGATCCGCAGGCGCGAAGATTATCGTGAACGACGTGAGCTTCGACGTTCATGCGGGCGAATTGCTGGCGATTGTAGGGCCGAGCGGGGCAGGCAAATCTTCTTTGCTGCGCCTCCTGAATCGACTCGATGAACCGACCAGCGGGAGCGTACTTTTAGGCGGAAAAGATTATCGCGAGATCGCCACGCGCGAGCTGCGCCGTCGAATCGGCATGGTAATGCAACGGCCTTTCGTGTTTTCCGGCACGGTTGCAGAAAACCTGCGCTTCGGGCCTCGGCAGCAGGGGAAAGGTCTTCCCGATTCGGAAATCGAGCGTCTATTGAGGGCAGTCGGACTCCCCGGCTTCGCGAGTGAGCAGGTCACGCACCTCTCTGGCGGCGAAGCCCAGCGCGTTTGTTTCGCTCGCGCGCTTGCCAACCAGCCGACGATCCTGCTGCTCGATGAGCCCACGTCGTCGCTCGACGAAGCTGCGAAAATCGAAGCTGAAGCCGTCATTCGAAAAATTGCCGAACAGGGTGTCACATCGATTCTGGTGACGCACGACTTGGCTCAGGCGCGTCGACTGGCCACTCGCGTCGCAAGACTTGAGGCAGGCAAGCTGATTCAAATTGGTCCCGTCTCGGAGGTGCTGAATGCTGAAACATCTCTTTCCTAACGAGCTCGCGCTCGGTCTCGCCCAGGCTGGCGTGAGCGGTTTGCTGGCGATCATTCTCGCCCTGGCTGCGCGGCGCCGGCATATTCATGTCGAATGGGAAACGGTGATAGCGTTAATTCGCGGCTTGGCCCAGATCGTTGCTGTCGGTTTTATTTTGGTCCTCATGCTGAAAGGCCCGCAGTGGACGAGCGCATTCATGCTCTCAGCTATGGTTCTCGCCGCTGGAGCGACTTCCGCTCGACGTACAAAGACGATTCCCGGGAGTTTTGCGGTTTCATTCTGGTCCATTTTGCTGGGATCGGGATCGGTCATCGCCGTAATGACGTGGGCGGGCGTGATCGATGGTGCAATCACCTCGATCGTGCCTGTGGGCAGCATGATCATTGCCAATGCGATGAACACCAATGCGCTGGCGCTCGAACGCTTTCGTTCGGAGGTAGAGTCGCACATTGGCGAGATCGAATCCGCGCTCGCCCTGGGTGCAGCGCCGGAATTGAGCGTTTCAATCGAAGTGGAAAGATCTTTTTCGGCAAGCTTGATTCCCGCGCTCAACAATCTCCGATCCTTAGGGCTCGTGTGGATTCCCGGCTTGATGGCGGGAATGGTGCTGTCCGGCTCTTCCCCCCTGTATGCGGCAATCTACCAGTTTGTCGTTATTGCCATGATCTTCGGTTCGTCAGGATTGACTGCGCTGATCGGCACAAGCTTGATCCGGAAACGCATTTTTACCCCTGCCGAACAGTTGGTGTTGGTGCGATAAGCGCGCAGAGGAACACGAAGGTCACGGAGAAATTTCAGGACTGCAGAATTTCCTTCGCTGCACGGTATCCGCTCGCGATTGCGCCGTGAACCGTCCCGGAATGTCCCTCGAAGTTCGTTGCTTCTCCCGCGAAAAAAAGCGTTCCACTCAGAGGCGCTGAGAGCTCGCGTTGAACTTCACTTCCACCCGAGGCGACATAGCTATACGCTCCTAGCGAATGGGGATCAGCCTGCCAATTGTGTGTGAAAGCGCTCACCAGTTCTTCACGGCAGCGCTCCAAAGAAACGTGCAGTACGCGGGCCAGTGATTGAACTGCGCGCTCGCAGATGTCCTGGTCGCTCAATTTTGATAAACGCTCTGCCGAATCAGCCGGAGACCAGGCGGTAAGCACGGGCTGCTCGATGGGATACAAAGTCCACCACGTTGGAAAATCTTCATCGCCTGAGAAAAGAAATGTCATTTTCTGCAAGGTCCGGCCATCGCCTTCCAGCTCAGTCCAAAAACGGGAACGGAACACAAGAACCACGCGGATAATATGGCCGACGCGGAGGCGCAAGATGGCTGGGAGCTTCGCCATGAGCGGCGGATCGAAGCTGATGGCGCTGCCTCCGCCTTCTGGCTTAAGTAGTCCGAGAGGAACGGTGAGCAATAATTTGCGGACCGCAAACCCTTGCTCCGCAGCGGTTGAGCTCTTCGCTTCCACAATTACCCAGTCTGGTTTCCACGTAACGGATTTCACCGCAGTATTCAGTTGTATCTCCGAGTGCTCACTGTCGAGCTTGCCGTTGAGAGCAGTGACCAGGCAGTCGTAGCCTTGGGGGAGGCGGAACTGGCTATCTCCATCGATCCCTTCTTCAGCTTCAATGCCTTCGATTAGCGACTGGACACTGATTTCTTCCGGATGCGCCGCGTGGAACCCGCGGATGTAGTTGCAGGCAGCCCGCTTATCTTCCTCAGTGATTTGAGGATCGTGAAGCGAGCGGACAAAGGCGTCAAACGATTGCTGCGGCGATGCTTCTGTCTTCATTCGTTCGAGGACCTTCTCGATACGCGACCAGAAATCGCATGGCCCTAGACCCGCTTCGTTGGAGCAAAATGGCTCGCCGTGAATTCGCGAGATCTTCAAATTGGAATCGTTGATCAGTTCGAAGGTTTCAGGAGGACGTCCATGCACGAACTCAGCGCCAAGTTCTACGGCCAGGTTCAGACCAGGAGGATGGATGGTCGCAATGCGGCCGCCAATACGGTCGCGAGCTTCGAGCACCAGCACGCGAACTCCCGCGCGAGACAGCATTCCGGCGGCTGCAAGTCCCGCTACGCCTGCGCCGATGATGAGAACGTCGGGATTAAATGGGGACGCCATCGTGTACTTGGATGATAGATTGAACTCCTGCACTCAACGAAAGCGTACCAATAATGAAGCTGCTCATCATCGGATCTACCGGCGGCACCGGGCGCGAGCTGGTGAAACAGGCGCTCGAACAGGAGCATCAGGTGACCGCGTTTGCGCGTAGGCCTTCCAAATTGGGAATTTTGCATCATAACCTGCGCGTTGCCGAGGGAGACATTACTAACTATGGCTCGGTCGAGGCCGCGGTTGCCGGTGAGGATGCGATTTTGTGCGCACTGGGCACCAAAGTCATCCGCAAAAACACCATTCAATCCGATGGCACGCGCAACATCGTTCGAGCCATGCAGAAGACCGGCGTGAAACGACTGGTGGTGGAAACGTCACTCGACGTGGGCGACAGCCGAGGCCAGCTTGGTTTCTTCTTTGCGCACGTGATTCGCGCGACCTTCTTGCGGAATATCTTCGAAGACAAGGAGCTGCAGGAGCGCATCGTGCGCGAAAGCGGGCTGGACTGGATCATCGTGCGTCCGGCCATGCTCACCGACGGACCGCGCACAGGAAACTACCGCGCGGGGTTTTCAGCATCGGACAAAATCGCGCGCAAGGTTTCACGCGCCGACGTCGCGGAGTTCATGCTGAAGCAGGCGACGAGCAACGAATTTCTGCGGCAGACGCCCGGCCTGTCCTATTGAGTCAACTATTGGTCCCATTCGTCAGGATTGAGCAGGTCTGACGGTTTGCCCTCAGCGACGATCTTGCCTTGATCCATCATCAGGACGCGTTCGCCGAGCGCGAACGCCTCTCGCACTGAGTGAGTCACATAGAGAATCGGCACTCTGTGTTCATCATTCCACGCCCGCAGATCGTCAACAATCTTCATACGGGTCGGACGATCCAGCGCGGCGAGAGGTTCGTCGAGGAGAAGCGCCTGCGGATCGGTTACGAGCGAACGCGCGAGAGCGACCCGCTGGCGCTCGCCGCCTGAGAGATCTACCGGCCTGCGAGAGCTGAGGTGGTCGATCCCGAATCGGGAAAGCATTTCATCGCATCGAGTTCGATCGGCTAGATGTGGGACACCAAAGCTAACGTTCTGCCACACCGTCATGTGAGGGAACAATGCCAAGTTCTGAAACACATAAGCGATCTTGCGCTTCTGAGGACTGAGTTCGATCCCTGAGTTCGAATCGAATAGCCTTGTGCCGTTCAGGGAAATTTTTCCCTCATTCGGCGTTTTGATTCCGGCGATGCAATCGAGTACCGAAGTTTTGCCCGCTCCGGAGTGGCCGAACAGCACGGTGAATCCCGGAGCAGCCTCGAACCTGCAATCGAGTTGGAAGCCCGGAGAGAAGCGTAGCCGGAGTTCAGCGTGGAGAGCGCTCAAGCGTTCCGTGCACCCGACCACCAGATGAAACTTCTTCGGTTCAGAGCGTACACGAAAGCCAGAGTGGCAAAAGAGAAGAGTAGCAACAGCGCGGAGGTTCGCGCGGCAAGCGCATAATCGAGCGCCTGGACTTCATCGTAGATCGCGATCGAGATGGTTTGCGTCACGCCCGGGATATTGCCGCCGACCATCAACACCACGCCAAACTCTCCAATGGTGTGAGCAAAGCTGAGGACAGCACCTGTGATAACGCCTGCCTTGGCGATCGGCAGAATGATACTCCGAAATATTCGTCGTTGTGACGCGCCCAAAACTGCAGCAGCATCCAGAAGCTTGCGGTCCACTGACTCGAAAGCATTGACCATCGGCTGAACCGCGAACGGGAAGCTGTAGAGTACCGAGGCGATGACCAATCCGGGAAATGAAAAGGCCAAGTGAGCGGAAAAGAGCGATTCCGCGATGCGCCCCAATGGACCCCTTGGTCCTAAAGCGAGCAGCATGTAGTAGCCGAGCACGGTCGGGGGCAGCACGAGCGGTAGTGCCACGACGGCTTCGACCAGAAATTTCCATCGTCGCCGCGAGAATGCAATCCAGTATGCGACCGGGACTCCAACCACGAGCAGAATGAGGCAGACCACTGCAGCCAGTCGCAGACTCAACCAAATTGCCGGCCAGTTCATCGCCCCGTTTCCACCGGAGAAAAGCCGTATTCTCGAAGAAGCGAACTAATCTCGCTCGTGTTTAGGAATTCAAGAAAGCGGCCCGCGAGATTCTTATGCTGTGAATTCCTGACAATAACCGCAGCCTGCTCTAATGGCGGATACAAGTTTTGTGGTATCACCAAGTACTTGCCTTCACCCTTCATTCCGGGACCAAGGACAAGCGACAGCGCAATAATTCCAACTTCTGCGTTTCCCGACTGCACGAACTGCGCTGTTTGCGCGATGTTCTCGCCGAATACGAGCTTGGAAGACACACTGTCCCACAAACCGGCACTCCTGAGCGCGGCTTCGGCGGCGCGTCCATAAGGTGCGTGTGCAGGATTTGCGATCGCAACCTTTTTTACTGCATCTGTTCCTAGCAGGGAGAGCCCTTTGCTCACGTCAACAGGAGAAGCCCCCGAGGCCCACAAAGCGATCTTGCCGGTCGCGTACCGGTCAAGCGATCCAGGCTCGATCAGTCCCGCAGCTTGCAATTTTGTGGGATAGTCCACATCGGCAGAGAAGAAGACATCGTAGGGAGCGCCGCTTTCGATCTGTGCGAATAAGTTTCCCGATGAGCCGAATGAAAGCTTCACTCTGGCTCGAGATTGTTGTTCAAATCGTGCGGCAATCTCCGTCATAACCGGCTGCAGATCGGCTGCGGCGGCAACGGTGAGGGTCTCCTGGGCAAATATCTGTAACGCGCCGGCCAGAAGCACCACGCAAATCGAGAGAATTCTCATCGGTTCAAAAACAGGGGATCGATGAATTAATACGGTAGTAATGAATTATTCTATACGACTTACATCAGATATGTCGCTACTCTGGAACGACGATCATTACTTCCGTGGACTTGATCAGCGCGGCAGCGACCATACCTTTCGCGAGCCGCATCTCGCGTGCGGCATCGGCGGTGATGATGGACGTGATTTTCTGGTCGCCGATGCCGAGCGTGACCTGTGCGAGCAATCCCTCCAGCCTCACATCCATGATGCGGCCGATGAGCTGGTTGCGTCCGCTGATGCGGCGAAAGCTCTGCCGCCGCTTGGGAATGGCTCCATGCTTGCGCACCGAAGCAAGATATTTGTCCAATTCCGATTCGGGAACGCGATGGTGTCCACCTGCGGTAAGCACGCTCTTGAGCTTGCCGCGATAAATCCACTGCTTGATCGCGGGATAACTGATTCCGAGCACCTGCGCTGCATCGCGCGGCGTGTAGAGCTTCATTGAGGGTAGCTCCTGAGCTACTAAGCTCCTGAGCCTCTTAGCCATACGGCTCCTAACGGCATGGGCTTAGGAGGAAGAAAGACCTTCTCATCGGTAGAGCTGAGAAGCTTAGCAGCTCAGGAGCTTAGCAGCTAAATGTGGCAGTGACTAAGCCCGCGTTTGGCCAGGTATTTTTGGTGATAATCCTCTGCGGGATAGAACGTCGAAGCAGGCGTAATCTCGGTCACGATTGGCTTTTGAAACTTATCGGAGGCCTGCACCTTCTCTTTTGACGCGCGCGCCTCGCGCTCCTGCTCCGGCGAATGGAAGAAAATCGCTGATCGATACTGAGTTCCGATATCCGGACCTTGACGATTCGGCGTAGTGGGATCGTGGGCTGACCAGAAGATATTGAGAAGTTTTTCGTAGCTCACCTTGGACGAATCAAACGTGACCTGTACGACTTCGGCATGCCCGGTTTCATCGGTGCACACATCTTTATATGTGGGATTGGCCGTGTGGCCGCCGAGATATCCCACCGTTGTCTCGATGACTCCCGGAACCTGTCGGAAGCTTTCTTCTACTCCCCAAAAGCATCCGGCGGCAAATGTTGCTTTCTCCATAATGACCTCTATTCATTTTAGAACGGAGCTATCGGGTCATCGGTCCTTCAGGCGAAACACGAACTTCAATCCCGACCAGACATCGTCCACCGCACAAACCTTCACATCTACCAGCCCAGCCTTCAGTCCCAGTTCACGCACGATATTTTCGTCCAGATCACTCTTAATACCTGATGATTTCTTGGGCCAGGAGATCCAGACCATGCCGTCGGGCTTGAGCGCGCTTTTGAGTTTGGGGAAACTGCGCGTCAAATCATTGCGGCTAGTCGTGAACAGATGTAGGAAAGCGAGATTTGTGCTGAGCTTTGGCGCGAGCTGGAACTCTCCCGCCTTTTGCAATTCCGCTTCGTAGCCGTCCGGATTGCCGGAAAACCAGACGCTGTCCCCCGCTTTGATCCCAAGCTTCTTATACAGAGGTGTACCGGAATATCCAGCCGTCTTCATGTGTACTCTCCGGGAGGTGCGTTCGCTATACTGCAATTTTCAGGCTCGTTAGCGCAAGCAGAGATTCGATAATGGCGCTCATCATCCGTTCGTCAGACATTCACGCTGCTGGCTGCTACACGACGTCGTCGATTCGCAAAGGTTCATTCGTGGTGGAATACACCGGCCCGCGCATCTCGCCGGAGATGGCCGACGACATCTACGATGGTCGCTCCACAACCTACTTATTCGGGCTCCGTAACGGCAAACAAGTCATCGACGGTCATGGCACCGCGATGTTCATCAATCATTCCTGCGATCCCAACTGCGAGACCGACGAGATCGACGGCCGGGTTTGGATCATCGCGCTTCGCTACATCAAAGCTGGCGAGGAACTCACCTACGACTACAAACTTTATGACGGAGCAGAAGACGATCCAGCGCCATGCTCCTGCGGATCGGCAAAATGCCGAGGCACCATGTACTCCGAAGAGGAGATTGCGCGCCAGAAGAAGCTGAAGACTGGCGGCAAGTCAGCCCATCGCTAGCTGCCGCCGGCGGTTCTGTTACATTCACTTCGGCTGCAAGGTAAGCCGGTGCTCGGCGGCCGCATTCACTGCCGCTTCCGTGTATGGGAATTGGAAGCTGGAGTCGTTGTACCAAGCGGAGAACTGATCTTTGTAATGGGGACTAAGCAGATGCCCTGACTGGCCGATGACGATATTTAACGTCGAATGATCAAAGTTCGCGAAATCGACGGTCAGACGTTCGGAAGGGCCAAAGTCGCTTCCTACTTGTTTCACGGTGCTGCCACTGCCCGACTGCCAATGTGATCCTGTGCCGCTGAAGTATTTCAAAATGGGAATAGCTCCAAAGAGCGGGTGCTGGACCTCGACCGGGAACTGCTTGCCCCAGTACCAGCGCCGTAAATCTTTTGGGGCCCGGGCTGAATCGACGGCCTTCTGCACCGCCGCGACAAGCACTTCATCGTATGAGTTATACCCCTGTGGCAGCCATCGCGGGAGGCGATGCGTAACGATGTTCTCCAACGCCGGAGCGGAGAGTCCCCAATCGTAGTCAATGTAATCATCTCCCAATTTGGGAAGCAGAAGGAGCCGCATCAGGTTACGCCGGCTCCAGTAGGCGACGGACGCGGCAGCGCTATCCTTATCCATTCGTCCGTCCCAGCCGCGCATAATCTCCGCCGCCTGGTGCACGCGAGGTGACACATTCTTGCTGTGATCGATGGCATAAACGAAGCGGTCGGAGAAGAAACGCTCCAGCTCCGACGTAACGTCGGTCTGGATGAAAAGCATGTCTGCGGCTCTGAACTGGTCGGCGCCCTTGAGCAGATGAAAGATGCGCGCGGTGCGATACGGCGCCCACCAGATATTCGCCAGCAGATATCGATATGCGTCGGGCGTGACGCGACCGTTGGCCGTGGTGAGAATCCCCGAAGGCGGATCGTAAACGCTCGGAAGCTGATCGAAAGGAACGTAGCCGATCCAATCGTGCGCGGCATCCGCTCCCGATTGCGGCAGCAAACCATCCCCCGACGCCCGAACTGGAATTTTCCCGCTTGCCTGATAGCCGATGTGTCCACTCACATCGGCATAGACAGCGTTCTGCGCCGGCGAGGCGAACTTCGATAGCGCTGCGCGAAATTCCTGCCAATTGCGCGCCGAGTTTACTTCCAGGAATGGACTAGTGATGATGCTGGGATCGTAAATAGTCCACTGCAAAGCGAGCTGCCGTGTTTCGCCTTTGAGTATCGGCGTGATGATCGGTCCGTGCCGAGTGACGATAACATCGAACACATCGTCAGGCCGGCCTTTTACGTGAATAACCTCGTGCACCTTCTGCGGCGGCTGCCAGCCGCGCGGGGTGGCGACATTGCCGGCATGATCGAATTGCTCGATAAAGAGATCCTGCACATCGGGAGCAAGGTTCGTGAAGCCCCATGCGATGCGCCGGTTATGGCCGACGATTACAAAGGGCAAACCTGGCAGCGTGACTCCTGCTACATCGAAATCCTGGCCGTCGCCTTTGGTCAGGTGTGCTTCGTACCAGAGATCCGGAATCGAGTGCGCAAGGTGCATGTCGTTCGAAAGCAGAGGCCGTCCGCTGACGGTGTGCTCTCCCGAAACGACCCAGTTATTCGAACCTGGCACACACTCTTGGCACGACGACGGCTGGAAGAACCCAAGCAGCGAAGATGTCTGCGTCGGGACGCGGTCTTTTTGCTCCTCGTCGTTAGAGTCATTCTTGGGCGCAGTCTGCTCTTCGAGCGACGGCTTTGCCTGCTGCGAGGGAGGCAGATCGCGCCACGAGGTCGAGGGATACAGATCCGCAATTTCTTGCGGATTCAAATGCCGGATTACAGCCTCGCGCTTCAGCTCCAGTGGATACTGGGTATTAAGCATCTGGCTCATGTTTGCGCCAAGCAGCATTGAATCGGTTACCGTCCACGGAGCGGGCCAGTAGCGCAGCAGACGAAATTCAAGGGGCAGCCGATCCCGCGTGCGCTCGACAAACGCATTCACGCCCTTCGCGTAGACCTCGAGATAGTGCCGCTGTTGCGGATCCAGCGCGTCGGCGGCTCGCCGGCAGGATTCGCGGAACTGCAGATAGCGCTGCTGGCGATCGTGCTTCAGCAGCGCCGGACCGAAGATCTCGGCGAGATCTCCGGCGGCGTAGCGGCGGGTAACATCCATCTGCCAGAGGCGGTCTTGCGCAGTAACGAATCCCTGGGCATAGAAGAGGTCATCTAACAAGCCCGCCCGAATGTGCGGCACACCAAGTTTGTCGCGAATGACTGTTACCGGACCAGAAAGGCCACTCAGGACGATGCTGCCGTCCACTTGCGGTAGTTCGTGCCGCGCAATCGAGTAGACGTATCCGCCGACGGCGCCAGCAGCAAGAACAAGGACGGCCAAGCCGGCCGCAACCCAGCGCAGAATCAGGCGACGACTACTACTGGTACGAGGAGGTGCGAGGGTCGCAGTGGCCATGCATCTCTGATTCTACCGAACCTGTGTTTCACCACGGAGACACGGAGCCTTACGCCTGTCATTCCGGAACCGCGTGCTCTTCGCAGTGAGGAATCCCTGCGGATTGCAGTCGACTCGGAGCAAGACCACTATTTTGACCAAGCTGTTTAAAGATCTCTGATCCCCCTGTGCGGATTTCAGTCGGTAGGGATTCCTCACCGCTAAAAACCGGCGGTTCAGAATGACGCGGTGACACAACCTCCGTGGTGAAAATCGCAGTGTTATGCTAAAAACCCTGAAATGCTGCAAAAACGCATCGACGATCCAATTTCGATCTCGCAGGAATGGCTGCGGGAGGCGCAATATCGTTTTCAGCAGCACCTCAAACGCGTCGGCCTGAAATGGACCGAGCAGCGAGATACTATCCTTCTCACCTTCCTCGAAACTCACGAGCACTTGTCGATCGAGCAGCTCCACCAACTCGTGCGCAAGCGCGATCCCCGCATCGGCGTGACCACGGTTTATCGCACGCTTAAGCTGCTCGCCGAGTGTGGACTGGCGAGTGAAGTCGCCTTTCATGATGGCATTGCGCGGTACGAGCATCAGCACAACCGCCGCAGCCATCACCACATGGTCTGCACATCCTGCGGAGGCTCAGTCGAATTCTTCTCTCGCGAAGTCGATCGCCTGGAGCAGGAGATCGGCCGCAAGCATCATTACGAGACTACGCGGCATACCTTCCAGATTTATGGCGTGTGCGAGGACTGTCGCAAAAACGGGCGAAGAGTCGTGTAACTCCGTCTCCGCTTGAATCGCACTCTCTCCGCATGGCAAGATGATTAGCTTTCGCTCCATCGGCCCGGACGAGTACGGTTCTGGTGGAGAGCGCACCTTAAGGGCACACCACAGGAGCTGAATTGAGGGTCCGGGTCTTCTTCCACGATAAGTGTTTTGATGGCACCGCTTCCGCTGCCCTCTTCTCGCGCTTCTATTCCGAGCGCATCCGCGACAACGCACAGTTTGAGTACTGCGGACTGCTGCACCGCGCCGGGTCGCTCTTCAACGAAGCGGACTTCACCGGCGAGGAGAATGCGATCGTCGATTTCAAGTACTCGCCGTCGCCGAAGATCACCTGGTGGTTCGATCATCACCAGAGCGCATTCCTTACTCCTGAAGACCACGAGCACTTCCTCACTAACCAGAGCAACAAGAAGTTTTACGATCCGGACTTCAAGTCGTGCACGAAGTTCTTGGCGACCGTTGCGGAGAACCGTTTCGGCTTCAATCCTGCTCCCGTTTCGGAACTCATCGAGTGGGCCGACATCGTCGATGGCGCGCAGTATAAAGACGCCAAGACCGCGGTCGAGATGAAAGAGCCGGCAATGAAGTTGACCATGGTGATCGAATCAACGCAGGACAAAAACTTCACCCCGAAGCTGATTCCGCTGCTCGCCTACAAGCCGTTGAGCGAGATCATCGAGCATCCGCTGGTCGCGCCGCTGGTACCGCCGCTTATGGAGCGTCATCAGCGCTCGATCGACATCATGAAGCAGCGCTCCGACTGCAAGTTGGGGACGATCTTTTTCGATGTCATGGATTACGACCTTGAAGGCTACAACAAGTTCGTGCCCTATTATCTGCATCCGGACTCAACTTACAGCGTTGGTTTAAGTAAGAGCTCGTTCCGGACCAAGGTCTCCGTAGGCTCGAACCCATGGACCAAAATGCGCCACGCGGATATGGTCAATCTTGCGGTGATCTGCGAGCGCTACGGCGGCGGCGGACACGCCCGCGTAGGCGCCATCTCTTTCGATCCACATCAGGAAGTGCAAGCGCGTGAGGCGGCGCGGGAGATCGTAGAGGAGCTGCGGGAGAGCGTGGCGCAGGTGGAATCCGCGGTAGGCGAGAAGACGTAGAAAGTTGCAGGTGAGAGGCCACAACGAGTCCTACCCTCTCAAGGAAAGCCGACAGCCGAATGCCGACAGCCGCTTCCAAAATCAAAGTCATCATCTTCGACGTCGATGGAGTCCTAACCGACGGCACTCTCTGGTTCTTTCCCACTGCGAAACAAAATGGAGCCACTGCCGTCACCGCCGGCGAAGTAAGTGCCGACAAAAGCGGATACGAAATCACTACCGTCAATACCTTCGAAGGCAAAGGCTTCAACGCTCACGATGGAGTAGGCATGTCCCTCGCCCGCCTCGCCGGTCTCAAATTGGGAATCATTACCAAGCGAGTGTCGGAAGCAGTAGCCATGCGCGCGCGCGAGCTGCGCATCCACCATGTCTTTCTTGGGCAAGATAACAAGCTCCTTGCGCTCGACAAAATCCTCGCTGCCGAGCGCATCACTGCCCAAGAGGTCGCATATGTAGGCGACGACATCATCGATCTTCCTGTAATGCGCCGAGTCGGACTCGCAGTGGCCGTGCCCAACGCGCGCAAAGAAGTGCGCGACGAAGCCGACGTCGTAGTCGATCATCGCGGCGGAGACGGAGCTGCCCGGGACGCGATCGAATACATTCTTCGTGCTCAGGGGAGATTTGAGCAGGTCTTGGAGAAATATCTGGCCGAGTCAACATCCGAAGAGCTGCGCGGAAATTAACGGAACCGTCGGCAGTAGCGGATTGTGGAGCTGGCAGCATGGCCAAATCCGAGGCCACCCTTGACGACCCAGCCATCGATCAACCGTAGCCGCGCAGGACACGACTGCTCCCTGGGCGACTGCCGGCGCTTCGGTATACCCGGCCCGCACGTTGACAGAAAATTCGCACAGCAGAGACAATATGAAAGCAGCCCGTGAGCCGCGGTTCGCAAGCTTTTCCTACAGGCGAGCATTCGTTGCGGCATAACGTTTTCCGAGCCGAAGTGGCGGAATTGGCAGACGCGCATGGTTCAGGTCCATGTACCCGCAAGGGTGTGGGGGTTCGAGTCCCTTCTTCGGCACCAAAAGGCAGCTCCCAAGCTGCTGCTAAGGTTCTCAGCTACTAAGCTTCTTAGGATAGCTCATGGATCCGTACGATCCGTGGTATCCGTGTCGTGTTTTGCTTTTTGCCGTTGCTCTTAAGCGAAGCTGAAAAGCGAGAGCCGACAGCCTTTTTGTCCCGCAGCCAACCCGCACCATCTTCTCCGCCTCCTTTGTAGTAGCAACCCGCGGACATCCCACTGTTCCCCAGAGTTCCACGATCAGCTTGCAAATTCATCGGAGGTAAGAAGCTCATGAAGAAGCTACTCTCGCTACTACTCACACTGACGCTCTGCAGCTTCGTGGCGGCAGAGGACAAAGCCGATGCGGCCAAGCGGCTCGACAACGCCGCCACCGTGCTACAGGAAATCACCGCCGCGCCCGACAAAGGCATTCCCGAAAACGTCTTCAGCAGCGCCAAG